>Ga0163159_1004374_pt1 | contig 10150 bp, 8 predicted proteins | sample BioMet9_FD_108702 | JGI IMG/M metagenome (GOLD analysis project Ga0163159, IMG submission 108702) | Microbial communities from bioreactor (seeded with sewage sludge) at Lawrence Berkeley National Lab, California, USA - Biofuel... | ecosystem: Engineered > Bioreactor > Anaerobic > Unclassified ... | reverse complement strand
CCGCCGTAACGTAGATGGGCTTCGCGCCGCTTAAGAGGTAACTGAAGTCGGGGAAAGCGTTAAGCCCGGCGGCACAGAGCAGAAGCAGGAAAAGCAGATAGAGATCCAGCGGAATCCGGTCGAACCAGCTGAGATGCACGCCTTCCACGCCCTCCTTGTGTCCGGCGGCGCAGAGCAGAAAGATGAACAGAAACAGGCACGCGGCGAAGCTCGCGGCCGCGATGGCGATGAAGGCCCAGCGCCAGCGGAAGAGCCATTCGGCCAGATTGTTGAGCGAGTAATACTTGTCCTTGACGGTGAGCGGGCTGCGCAGATACCCGGTCAGCACCACGTTCGTGTCTGCAAACTGATACACCGTGACGCTGGCGGTGACGCTGCCGTTTTCGTCCTGGCTCAGCACCTCGCCCACGGCGGTGCTGTTTTGGGTATTTTGGGAGTTTACATAAGTATTTAATGCCTCGGTGGAAGAAAATGTGAGCTTGGAGGTCGTTTTCCCGGATTCGACCGACAGATTAACGTGCTCCGAGGTGGAATACAGATGCGCGTCGGCCTGGTTTGGACTCTCGAAGAGCAGCTTGCCCGTCTTGTCGTCTTTGACCTGGAAATAGAAATTGGAGTTGTCTTGGGAAAAGAGCGACTCGAAAGTGGAAAGGTCTGTCTTGGAGGCATTGGTCTGCGCCCCCAGCGCCGTCTGCGCGAAATCTCTGGCCGTCACCATGTCGTTTTCGTAGTCCCGGTCGAGCAGCGTATCGCGCAGCGTGTCTATTTTGCCGGAATATGCGTCGTTCTCCAGAAGAAAGAGAATCCCGAAGCAGGACGCGGCGAAGGCCGCCGCGAACACGCACAGCAGCACGAGAGCGGTGATCCTGGCCCACAGTTTGGAAATCAGTTTTTTCATCGGCTGCTCGCCTCCATTTTGTAGCCCTTGCCCCAGACGACCTTCAGATAGCGCGGGTCGGCGGGGTTGATCTCGATTTTCTCGCGGATGTGGCGGATGTGCACGGCCAGCGCGTTGTCCGCGTTCAGCGGCAGCTCGTTCCAGACGTGCCGGTAGATTTCACCGGGGGAGAAGACCCGGCCGGGATTCTGCATGAGAAAGCGCAGGATGTCGTATTCCTTCGGCGTGAGCGCGGCCTCCTCGCCGTCGACCGTGACCTGCTTGCAGGTGTCGTCCATCGTGACGCCGCCGATCGTGAGGACGCTCGGCTTCACCTCGCCGCCGCCCAGCTGCAGATAGCGCCGGAGCTGGGACTTGACGCGGGCCAGCACCTCGACGGGATTGAAGGGCTTCGTGATGTAGTCGTCCGCTCCGACGTTCAGCCCGAGGATCTTGTCGGTGTCCTCGGACTTCGCCGTGAGCAGAATGACGGGGATGTTGGAGATTTCACGCAGCTTCGCCATGGCCGTGAGGCCGTCCATGCCCGGCATCATGATGTCGAGCAGAATGAGCTGGATGTCCTGCCTGCGCACCGTGTCGAGCGCTTCCTGCCCGCCGTACGCGGCAATCACGCGATAGCCCTCGGACTCCAGATAGATCCGGAGCGCGGAGACGATGTCGCGTTCGTCGTCGCAGACCAGTATGTTGTACATTCTCTTCACCTCTCGCCCCTATGATACGGAAATTTTTCTTAAGAAACAATCCGGAAAAATCTTAAGATTTGATGAAGACACGGGAAATTTCCCTTGACCGCGCGGGGATTTTGTGGTATTCAGAATACGAACGGCCGGGTGAAACCCGGGAAAGGAGCATGGAATGAAGGTTATGCTGGTGAACGGCAGCCCGCACGAAAACGGCTGCACCGCGGCGGCGCTCGCGGAAGTGGAAAAGATCTTAAAAGAAGAGGGCATCGAGGCCGAGCGGTACTGGATCGGGCGCGATCCCGTCGGCGGCTGCACCGGCTGCGGCGCGTGCCGCAAGCTGGGCCGCTGCGTGATGGAGGACAGGGTGAACGACTTCGCCCGGAAGGCGGCGGAGGCAGATGCGTTCGTCTTTGGCTCGCCGGTCCACTATGCGGGTATCTCGGGCAATCTGTCCTCGTTCCTCGACCGGGTGTTCTATTCGGCCCCGGCGAAGACCTTCCGCCTGAAGCCGGCCGCCGTCGTCGTTTCGGCCCGCCGCGCGGGCACGACTGCGGCCTATGAGGAGCTTATCAAATATCCCGGCATTGCGGAGATGCCGATTATCTCCTCGTGCTACTGGAACATGGTGCACGGCAGCCGGCCCGAGGACGTGCAGAAGGACGAGGAGGGGCTTCAGATCATGCGCGTGCTGGCCAGGAACATGGCGTATGTGCTCAAATGCATGGAGGCCGGGAGCGCTGCCGGCGTTCGCAGACCGGAGCAGGAGCCCCGCGCGAAAACAAACTTCATCCGTTAAAAAAGCCGGTGTGCTGCGAGCAGCACACCGGCTTTTTTTAAATCTGGGTTGGCAGCGGATTGCCGGCGCTCCAGGAGACGAGCAGCGCGCCGCTTTTGAAGGAGACCTCGGCCGCCCGGCCGGTAAATTCGTTGCTGACGGCGAGCGGGAAAAAGGGCGTCAGCACGGCGCTGTCCAGAGAGTAGAGAAGACCGCGCAGCGTGACGCCAGCAGCCTCACCGCCGAAGGCGAACGCGGAAAAGACGCCGCGGCAGTCGGGGGAGAAGCGCAGCCGCCCCGGCCCGATGACGGTCAGCACGTCGTTTGCGCCGAAAAGAAAGCCGATGGCGCCGTGCTGCGCGAGGTATCCGAGCGACTGGAGATTGGCGACGGTGTGGTCCGTCCGTCCGCCGACGCCGCCGCAGAGATGGAACACGCGGTATCCGCGCTCCAGCCCCAGCTTGACGGCGAGCATCATGTCGGTGTCGTCCTTTTTGACCGGGTGGCGGATGACGTTTTTGCCCTCCGGCACATAGCCGAGCGAGTCGAAATCGCCCACGATGAGATCGGGCGTCAGCCCAGCCCTCTGCACGGGCGAAAGCCCCGCGTCGGCCGCGATGAGCAGATCGCCCGGCTGCGGACGAAACGGGAGCGTATCGGCCATCGCCCCCACAATATAACAGATCGGTTCCACAGCCGCGCCTCCCGGTTCAGAATAAATCCATTGTAGCATGAAACCGGCGCGCTGTCGACGGGAAAGAGAAAATCACGTTCCGCAGGCCGCGATGAGAACGGCCACGGCCTTTTGGAGCTGCTCCGCCGGGATGTTCAGGGCGGGCAGCAGCCGCACCTTGTCCTTGGCGGTCAGAACGAGCACGCCCGCCTCGCGGCAGGCCGCCGCGACCTCGGCTGCTGTCCTGTTTTTCGGCTTGACGCCGATCATGAGGCCCATGCCGGTGACGCTCTCGACGCCGGGCGCGTCCAGGAGCGCGCGGAACACATAGTCGGATTTCTCCCGCACCGAGGCGAGCAGCGCGTCATCCAGCCGGCTCAGGATGCTGATGGCGCCCGCGCAGCAGACGGGGTTGCCGCCGAAGGTGGAGCCGTGCAGGCCGGGGGTATAGACGTTCTCGGTCTTGGCGCCGAACAGGGTGGCGCCCAGCGGCAGGCCGCCGCCGAGGCCCTTGGCCGTCGTCACGATGTCGGGCTCGATGCCGGCCGCCATGTAGGCATAGAGCTTGCCGGAGCGGCCGTTGCCGCACTGCACCTCGTCCGCGATGAGCAGAATGTCCTGTTCCCGCGCGATCTGGGCCAGACCCTGCAGAAACGACTTGTCGAGAGCGATCACGCCGCCCTCGCCCTGGATGGCCTCGAACATCACGGCGCAGACCTTGTTCTCGGCGACAAGCTTCCGGACGCTTTCGAGATTGTTGGCCTCGGCGTAGACAAAGCCCGGCGTGAGGGGCTGGAAGTCCTCGTGGTAGTGGTCCTGCCCGGTTGCGGCCAGAGTCGTGATCGTGCGGCCGTGGAAGCTGTTCACGAGCGTGATGATCGTATAGCAGTCCTTCCCGTGGCGCGTCTCGCCGTACTTCCGCGCGGCCTTGATGGCGCACTCGTTGGCCTCCGCGCCGGAGTTCGAGAAAAAGACCTTCTTCATGCCGGTCTTTTCGCAGAGCAGCTGCGCGAGCTCGGCGCACGGAGCCGTGAAGTAGAGGTTGGAGGTGTGCTGGAACTTGTCCAGCTGGGCCTCGACGGCCGCCTTCCAGGTCTCGTCCTGCATGCCGAAGATGTTGACCGCGATGCCGCTGCCGAGGTCGATGTATTCCTTGCCCGTGTCGTCCTTCAGAAGGCTGCCCTTGCCCTCGACAATCTCGACCGGGAAGCGGGCGTAGGTGTGCGCGATGTACTGGGAATCAAGCTGTTTCGTTTTCATGATAATCGTCTCCTGTGACCATGGTGCCGGCGCCCTCGTCCGTGAGAAGCTCGATGAGGATCGAGTGGGGAATCCGGCCGTCCATAATGATGACTTTTTTAACGCCCCGCATGATGGCCTCGATGCAGCAGTCCACCTTCGGGATCATGCCGCCCGAGATGACGCCCTCGTTGAAGAGAGACACCGCGTCCGAGACCGAGATCTGGCGGACGATGGTGGCGGGGTCGTCCTTGTCGCGGAGAATACCCGCGATGTCCGTCATGGTGATGAGATTTTCCGCTTTCAGGGCGCCCGCAAGATACGCGGCCACCGTGTCGGCGTTGATGTTGTAGACGTTGCCCTCGCTGTCGCAGCCGACGGTGGAGACGACGGGGATGTAGTCGTGCGAAAGAAGGTCCAGGACCGGCTGCACGTTGATGCTGTCGATCTTGCCGACGTAGCCAAGCCGGTCGTCCTTCATGCTGGCGGAGATCATGTGTCCGTCGAGTCCGCAGATGCCCATGGCCTTGCCGCCCTTGAGCTCGAGCAGGTTGACGAGCGTCTTGTTGATCTTGCCGGCCAGCACCATCTGCACGACGTCGACCGTCTCGCGGTCGGTGACGCGCAGGCCGTCGACAAAGACGGACTGCTTGCCGAGCTTCTGGAGCGTGGCGGAGATCTCCGGCCCGCCGCCGTGGACCAGCACGACCTTCACGCCGATGAGCGAGAGCAGCACCACGTCCTCCATGACCTGGGCCTTGAGCTGTTCGTCGATCATGGCGTTGCCGCCGTACTTGATGACGATGATTTTGCCGTTGTATTTGCGGATATAGGGCAGGGCTTCGGTCAGAATCTCCGCCCGTTTTGCGTTTGTGAGATCGACAGTCATAATGCAGCAACCTTCCTGTTTATACTTCCGGGGAACGGTGTCCCGGCAACCGGCCCGGCAGAGCCTGCGCCCTGCGCCGCGGCCTTTCCGAAAATCAGGTGCGGTAGTCGCCGTTGATTTTCACATAGTCGTAGGTGAGATCGCAGCCCCAGGCGGTGGCCCGCGCCATGCCGTCGTGCAGCGTCACGAGGATCAGGATTTCCGGCTCGAGCAGGATGGTTTTCGCCAACTCCTCGGAGAAGGGGATGCCCGCGCCGTTCCGGCAGACGGCGACGGTGCCGGCGGCGGACTGGAAGCTCACGTCGACCTTCGTGATGTCGACCTGGGCGCCGCTGTATCCGATCGCGCAGAGCACGCGGCCCCAGTTGGCGTCCGCGCCGAACATCGCGGCCTTGGTGAGACTCGAGCACACGACGCTCTTGGCGACGGTTTTGGCGTTCGCCTCGTCGAAGCCGCCGGTGACGCGACATTCGAGCATTTTGGACGCGCCCTCGCCGTCCGCCGCGATCCTCCGGCAGAGCCAGACGGTCACGGTGTTGAGCGCCTCCATGAAGCTCGCAAAGTCGGGACCCTCGGCGGTGATCTCGGCGTTTTCGGCAAGGCCGTTGGCGAGCACCGTCACCATGTCGTTCGTGGAGGTGTCGCCGTCGATGCTCACCATGTTGAAGGTGGACTGCACGTCGGTCGAGAGCGCCTTTTGCAGCATGGCGGGGGAGATGGCCGCGTCGGTCGTGAGAAAGACCAGCATGGTGGCGAGATTCGGGTGGATCATGCCGGAGCCCTTGGCGATGCCGCCGAGGCGGCAGGTCCTGCCGCCGGCCGTGAACTCGACGGCCAGCTCCTTGAGACGGGTGTCCGTCGTCATGATCCCCTCGGCCGCGGCCTGGCTGCCGGTTTTGCTGAGAAAGCTGATGAGCTGCGGGATGCCGGACGCGATGGGAGAAATGTCGAGCGGCTGGCCGATGACGCCGGTGGAGCCGACCACCACGTCGTCCGCCTGGATGCCGAGCTCGCTCGCCAGCAGCGAGGCCGTCTCTTCCGCGACCTCGACGCCGTTTGCGTTGCAGGTGTTGGCGTTGCCGCTGTTGCAGATGATCGCCTGGGCGACGCCGTTCTTCAGGTGCGCTTTCGTGACGGCGAGCGGCGCGCCCTTGACGAGGTTCGTCGTGTAGACGGCCGCCGCGCTGGCGGGCACCTCGCTGTAAATGAGCGCGAGATCGCGCTTGTCCTTGTTCTTCCGGATGCCGCAGTGGATGCCGGACGCGGTGAAGCCCTTCGCGGCGCATACGCCGCCGGATACGGTTTTTATCATGATGAGACTCCTTTACAAGACGAGACCGAGCGTGGGCTCGCAGCCCGTCACCAGATTCAGACATTCCATCGCGGCGCCCGAGGCACCCTTGCCGAGATTGTCGAAGCGCGCCGTCAGAAGAATGCGCTCTTCATTGCCGAATACCGAGATCTCCATGCAGTCGCGCCCGGACAGGCGGCCCGCCGAGAGAAAACCGGCTTCCTCCGCGCCCTCGACATATCGCACGACGGGGCCGCGGTAGAAGTCGCGGTAAAATTCCCGGATCGTCCCGGCGGTGACGCCGTGCGCGAGCTGCTGGGAGAAGAGCGGCACCGTGACCTCCATGCCGCTGTAATAATCCGCCACGATGGGGCAGAAAACAGGCGGATGGACAAGCCCCGAGACGGCGGTCATCTCTTTTAAATGTTTGTGCTGCTGCGAAAGACCGTACTGCCGCGGGGCGTCCAGCAGCACGTCGCGCAGCTCGCCCTCGTATTCCGCGATCATCTTTTTCCCGCCGCCCGAGTAGCCGGTGAGGGACGTGCAGGTGAGCAGCGCGTCTTTGGGCAGCAGGCCCGCCTCGGTGAGCGGCGCGGCGAGCGCGAGAAAGCCGCTCGCGTGGCAGCCGGGCACCGCGATGCGCTTTGAACGCAGGACGGCCGAGAGCCGCGCCGGGGAGAGCTCCGGGAAGCCGTAGGCCCAGCCCGGCTCGGTGCGGTGCGCGGTCGAGGTGTCCAGCACTACCACCTCCGGGTTCTCCAGCATCGCCGCGGCCTCGCGCGCGGCGTCGTCCGGCAGGCAGAGAATCGCGAGATCGCACTCGTTCAGCATGTTTTTCCGCGCGAGCGGGTCCTTCCGCAGAGCCTCCGGCAGGGTGACGAGCGTGAGATCGCTCCGCCCCGCCAGCCGCTCGCGGATGCGCAGCCCGGTCGTGCCGGCGCTGCCGTCCAGAAATACGCGCTTCATGGATCAAGCCTCCAAAAGAAACTGAATATACATTCAGAAGTGAATATGGAACCGGGAACACCGTGGTTCCCTCCGCCGCGGAAAAAAAGAATCCCGGCTGGATATAGCTGAATAATAATACATATATAAGGAACAGTCAAGCGAATATGCGCATATATTTTGAGCTTTGTTACATATTACCCGATCACGCAGAAAAAACGCCATGCGAATTGTGCACTCTGCGTATTGCATTTCTATGCGCAAAAGTATAATATTTATACATCCAATCAAACACGGAGGCAAACGCCATGAAAAAGTCAGACATCAAGAAAATCGTCCTCGCCTACTCGGGCGGTCTGGATACGTCCATCATCATTCCCTGGCTGAAGGAAAACTACAACAATCCCTACATCATCGCGGTGGCCGGCGACGTCGGCCAGGGCGACGAACTCGAGGGTCTCGAGCAGAAGGCCTACAAGACGGGCGCCGACAAGTTCTACGCCGCGGCCCTGTCCGAGGAGATGGTGAACGACGTGGTGATCCCCTCCATGCAGGCGGGCGCCATCTATGAGGAGTACCTGATGGGCACCGCGTTCGCGCGGCCGATCATCGCCAAGAAGCTCGTCGAGATCGCCAAGGCCGAGGGCGCCGACGCCATCGCGCACGGCTGCACCGGCAAGGGCAACGACCAGGTGCGCTTCGAGCTCGCCATCAAGCACTTCGCTCCGGAAATGAAGATCATCGCCCCTTGGCGGGAGTGGAAGATCAAGAGCCGGGAAGAGGAGATCGACTACGCCGAGGCGCACAACGTCCCTCTGAAGATCAGCCGGACGACCAACTACTCCAAGGACAAGAACCTGTGGCATCTGAGCCACGAGGGCCTCGACCTCGAGGATCCGTGGAACGAGCCGCAGTACGAAAAGAAGGGCTTCCTCGAAATGGGCGTCTCGCCCATGGACGCGCCGGACGAACCCACCTATGTGACGCTCGAGTTTGAAAAGGGCGTGCCCGTCGCGCTGGACGGCCAGAAGATGGGCGCCGTGCAGATGATCGAAAAGCTCAACGAGCTCGGCGGCAAGAACGGCATCGGCCTGCTCGACATCGTCGAGAACCGGCTGGTCGGCATGAAGTGCCGCGGCGTCTACGAGACTCCGGGCGGCACGATCCTCTACAAGGCGCACGAGACGCTCGAGACGCTCTGCCTCGACAAGATGACCGCACACAAAAAGCAGGAGCTCTCCGTCTGCTTTGCCGAGCTTCTCTACAACGGCCAGTGGTTCAGCCCGCTGCGCGAGGCGCTGTCCGCGTTCGTGACCGAGACGCAGAAGAACGTCACCGGCACCGTGAAGCTCAAGCTCTACAAGGGCAACATCATCAAGGCCGGCGTCAAGAGCCCGTATTCGCTCTATTCCGAGCAGATCTGCACCTTCGGCGAGAGCGACTACGACCAGTCCCAGGCCACCGGCTTCATTAACCTCTGGGGCCTGCCCACACAGGTCCAGGCGCTCATGGAAGAGGGCAAGCTGGGCAAATAACGAAAAATCAAAAAGGGGACTGCCCCGCGGGACAGTCCCCTTTTTCCACGATGAGGTGTCAACATGAAACTTTGGTCGGGACGGTTCCAAAAAGAGACCGACGCGCTCGTAAACGACTTCAATTCCTCCATTTCCTTCGACAGCCGGCTGTATAAAGAGGACATTGCCGGCTCGCTCGCCCACGCGAAGATGCTGGGCGACTGCGGCATCATTTCCAAAGAGGACGCCGCGGCCATCGACAAGGGCCTGCGGGAGATCCTCGCGGATATCGAGGCGGGCAAGGTGGAGTTCACCGCCGACAACGAGGATATCCACATGAACATCGAGACGCTGCTCACCGCGCGCATCGGCGACGCGGGCAAGCGCCTGCACACGGCCCGCAGCCGCAACGACCAGGTCGCGCTCGATTTCCGCATGTACCTGCGCGGGCAGATCGGGAATATCATCGGGGAGATTCTCGCGCTCGAGAAGGCGCTCTGCGAAAAGGCGGAGCAGCACCGGAAGACGATCCTGCCCGGCTACACGCACCTGCAGCGGGCGCAGCCCATCACGCTGGCGCAGCACCTGCTGGCCTACGCCGCCATGTTCAGCCGCGACGTGACAAGGCTCGAGGACTGCCGCGCGCGGATGAACGAGTGCCCGCTCGGCTCCGGGGCCCTCGCGGGGACGACCTATCCCATCGACCGCTTTGAGACGGCCGCGGCGCTCGGCTTCGACGCGCCCATGGGCAACTCGCTCGACGGCGTGTCCGACCGGGACTATGCGCTGGAGTTCCTGAGCGCCGCCTCGATCCTCATGATGCACCTGAGCCGCTTCTCCGAGGAGCTCATCCTCTGGTGCAGCTGGGAATTCAAGTTCATTGAGCTCGACGACGCCTACTCCACGGGCTCGTCCATCATGCCGCAGAAGAAGAACCCCGACGTGGCGGAGCTCGTGCGCGGCAAGACGGGCCGGGTCTACGGCAGTCTCATGGGCCTGCTCACTGTGATGAAGGGCCTGCCGCTCGCCTACAACAAGGATATGCAGGAGGACAAGGAGCCCGTCTTCGACGCTGTCGACACGGTTTTGCAGTGCCTGCCCGTCTTCACGGGGATGCTCGAGACCATGAAGGTGCTGCCGGAGAACATGCACGCGGCCGCCATGAAGGGCTTTCTCAATGCGACCGACTGCGCGGACTATCTCACCAAAAAGGGCGTGCCGTTCCGCGACGCCTACAAGGTCT
>Ga0163159_1004373_pt1 | contig 10152 bp, 7 predicted proteins | sample BioMet9_FD_108702 | JGI IMG/M metagenome (GOLD analysis project Ga0163159, IMG submission 108702) | Microbial communities from bioreactor (seeded with sewage sludge) at Lawrence Berkeley National Lab, California, USA - Biofuel... | ecosystem: Engineered > Bioreactor > Anaerobic > Unclassified ... | reverse complement strand
CTCGGCGAGAACGGCTTTTCCACGTAGTCGTCGGCGCCCAGGCCCAGGCCGCGTATCTTGTCGATATCCTCGCGCCGCGCGGTGACCATGATGATGGGCACGTCGCTTGCCGCGCGCAAACGCCGGCAGACCTCGAAGCCGTCTATGCCCGGCAGCATCACGTCGAGGAGCACGAGGTCAAAGCCCCCGTGAAGGCCCCGGTCCAACCCAGAGGGCCCATCTACTGCGACCTCGGCTTCGAGACCCTCCGTGTGAAGGTAGTCGCGCTCGAGCGCCGCGATGGCGGCATCGTCCTCGACGATGAGTACCTTGCTCATGCATCCGCCTCCCCCGCGCTCGGCTCCGCATCCGACGCGAGCGGAAGCAGTATCCGCACGGACAGCCCGCCGGCCTCCGAGCGCGCAGCCTCGGCCGTGCCGCCCATCCGGGCGACGGAGGCGACGACGATGGAAAGCCCGAGCCCGCTGCCCTCAGAAGACCCGCTGCGCGCGGCATCGCCCCGGTAGAGCGGCTCGAAGATTCGCGCGAGGTCTTCCTCGGGAACGCCGGGGCCGTCATCGGAGATGACGAGCGCCGCGCGGCCATCCGCCTCCCCCGTCCGCACGCTGACCAGGCCATGGTCGCCCGCACGGTACCGTAGGCAGTTGTCCAGAAGATTTCCCACGATCCGGTCGAGCTCCGCGCGGTCGGCTACGGCGCGAACGGCCTCGAGATGGCGTTCCACCTCCATGTCCTGCGCGGAAAGTTCTTCTTTCTCGCGTTCGAGGAACTCGTACACGTACGCATCGAGCGCGAGCGGCTGCAAATCGACGGGGTAATCGTCCATGTCAAGCTTCGTCATCGCCAGCAGCTCGGAGACCTTGTGCTCGATGTCGGCCGTCTTGTCCAGAATCACGCCCACATAACGCTGTCGCGCGCCCTCGTCGGCGGCCACCCCGTCGCGAAGCCCCTCGACGTAGCCACGTATCGACGTGAGCGGGCTGCGCAGGTCGTGCGACATCCCCGCGATGAGCTCCTTGCGCGCCTCCTCGGCCCGCCGGTCACGCTCCACGGAGCCGGCCAGCCGCTGCGCCATCTCGTCGAAAGCCTCGCATACCGGCGCGAACTCGTCGGCCCCCTCGTAGCCGATGCGGTAGTCGAGGTTGCCGCCGCGAATCTGCCCGACCCCGGCAGAGAGCCGGTCGAGCGGCTCGGTGATGTGCCGGAACACGAAGCACGTCATGAAACGGTCGGTCAGGACCACCGCCCCGACGATGGCTACCAGCAGCACGAGCGCCGCGAGCACCGTGATGACCTTGAGCTCGTGCTCCATTGGCTCGGAGAAATCGGCGAGGCCGAAATACTGTTCGAGGGCGGTGGCGCCGAAGGGGGCGCCGCCGGTGATGAGCGCCCACACCACGACGATGCACAGCACGCCGACCGTCAGTGCGATGACCACTGGCACGACGATCATGACGATATTGGAGATATGGAGACGGGTGCGGATATTCATGGAACGCTCCTCCTGTGGCCGTTTCCATTTAACCACAGGAGGAGCGTCGATTCTTAAACAGCGTATAAACACTCTCGAGTTGATGCATCTAATGGTTAGAGTTCTATTCCCGGCATTCCTACTTCAGAGAATATCCGGCAGACGTCATCGAAACTTTCGGGATAGCCTCGAGGTGCATGAATAGGGACGCGAACCCATCCTCGATCCAATCGCCGTTCGGCACCGCTACCCGCGTGCATCTCCAAAGTTCGCGGCGTACCTGACGTGCAGCAACCTGCTCAGATGAAGAAATCAACATGCCGATGCCGTTGAGCAAGCTCAGCGGCGCGTACACCATATTCCCTGACGCAATGCGCCCACTGTTTGCCAGCAGGATAAAACTGCGGTTCGCGAACGAATTGACAAGAGCCTTGAAATCACCGGGCAAAGGACTCCCCTCAAGCAAATCACGATAGCGCTCGTCGTCTTTCCAAGTTGGCTCGGTATCATTCGCCGAATAGCCACACGCCGAACATCGTCCATCGCCATCCGGAATTGTCGTGCCGCACTTGTCGCATGCCGCACTCATCATGACCTCCCGCCCGCACATTTCACCGCCGCAAACTTATTCAGAGCGCACGCATAATCTGTTCTCTTTCGCATGCTGCGCTATTTGCGCAAGGCTATCGTCTTGGGAGGACATAAACTCTCTATGTATTCTTCTGCAACAGAATGCACGACGCCGACGGTCGACGGTCCTACTTCTCGCTGATGAGGGACGGCGTCACGAGGATGCGCGCGCCGGAGTTGTAGCTCTGGTCGCTCACGTAGAGCTTGCCGTCAACGTACACCACGCCCGCATAGTTTGTGCTGTCCGCGATGGCATCCACCTTCATCACCTGGTGGTAGTCGCTCTGCTGGTAGGCATAGACATGTGACTGCGCACCCTCATAGGTGGAAACGAAGATGTAGCCGTTCGCCATATCGATGCCGTAGGCCTCCGTGCACTCGAACGCCTTCTCCGCCTTCGTCCCATTGGCGCTGATCTTCAGCACACAGTCGCCTTTGTTGCCGTTGCCGAGGTTCGCCGTCATATACAGGTCGCCGTTCGAATCCGCCACCAGGTACGTGCCCTCGCAGGCATCGTTTCCCGTGAGCATCTTCAGGTTTACAACCCCATTGTTACCAAAGCTCGTATCGGCCACGGGCTTCGCAGCATCGGTTACGTCGTAGGCGTAGATGCGGTTGGGACCGTAGTTGGTTACGATGTAGAGGATGTAACTCTCCCCGTTCCGGTAGATGGCAAGACCGTTGACGCCGAATTCGCCGGCTTCCTTGATGTCGAAGGTGGATATCTTCTTGCCCTCGGCGCTCACGATGTCGATGGACACGACGTCTTCCGACGGCGCATGGGCGATGCCGACGTAGACGTTTCCGCGGTCATCGGCGGCGACGCCCTTCGTGTAGCTCTCGTAGCCGGGGTTGTATATCCACTTCTGGGTGCCCGTCTGCGCATCGATTGCCGCGATGCCGCGATCTGCCGGCACCGACGACTTGATGTACCCGCCGTATATCGTGGAACCGTCCGCCGACGCGGCCAGCGGGCGCGTGACGACAGGGTCGTGGTAGCGCAGAACTGGCTCAGCGTCACATTCGTGAAGTCCAGTGTCACCGTACTTGCGGTCGAAGCACTCGTAGCGCTCGTAGCGGCACCCGTGCCCGAGCTGCATCCTGCCAGGACACCAACCAGCATCACGGCGCACACCATCGCTATCGTCCTCTTTTTCATCATCTGCCATCCCCTCTCACCGATCTTTCCTTCATCAATCTCGACATGCCCAAACGTAAATCCCCTCTACTTCCCCGTCAGGACCGATTGCGGCGGCAAAGTCGGCGAGACGCTTCCCTTACCGGCCAGCCAGTCGCTCACGGCCCCGTAGTACCCGATGTTGGTTTCCTCGATGCTCCGGTAGCTGTCGGCATCCACCGGGATGACCGAGAGCGACGTGACGCTGTACGTCTGGTCAAGCGCGAAGGACTTGCCGTTTTCGGCCGTGAAACCCGTAGCCAAGTAGATATTCTTATCCGCATCCCACGTGTACTCCATCGTCAGCCCGCCCCCGAGGTAGACGTCCTTGCCATACTCGAGAAGGCTCAGTATCTGCCTACCTGTCATCTGGTAGCGGACGAGCTTGATGCCCTCGGATTCCGGGTTGTATCTCTCGGTGTGAGACGCCTCTATGCAGCAGTCCAGGTCGAGACCGGTGATGTCGCCTTGGTAGAAGTTCGAGTAAAGGTAGCGCTGGGCGATGGGAACGTTACCCATGTGTATGCTCCCGGTATCCCGGCAGAGAAGCGAGAAATCGGTACCGCCCTCGTCGATGAGCGCCTGCATGAGCAGTGCTTCCATGTTCGAACGGTCGAAGTCCTCCGTCGCCGTCGCGATGACCGCATCGGAGCCGTCTCCTTCTCTGTTCGTCTTCTCCAGTGTGGCCAGCATCTGGCTCTTGTCCATCGCGCCATCCGCGTAGGCGAGGGCGCAGTCGCCGAGCATGCTCTCGCAGTTCGAGAAGGAATCGTACTCGAGTATCCGTCCCTGTTTCAGCTGCTCCTGCACATCCGCGAAGAAATCCGCGTCCGTCTGCGACGTTGTGTTCTTCGTAGGAGCGATGATGTTGAACGAATACCGGCTGATCAGGCTCTGCCCCTTGTCCGAGGTGATGAACGAGAATATGTCGTCGATTGCCGCGGCTTTCGCAGGGTCGTCCATCGCCGCCGCGCTTGCCCCGAACTTGATAGATCCGCCCGAGAACAGCCATCCGCCGTTGCTGTTGCTTCCGTAGAACGGCATCAGGCGAAACTCGTCACCGATTTCCCCCGTGCTCGATTGGGCGACGAAGAACGCGCTGCTCTCCATCATCGCGTATTCCCTGCTCGTCATCTTCGTGATGTCATTGGTATCGACGCGCCCCGTCTCGGCGAACTCCATGCTTTCTGTCCTGAATGAGTTCGCCGTATCGAAATCATCGAGCACTGCCGTCCAATCGTTATCGTAGATCGACGCCTCGCGCGCATTGAATTCGGTAAGCCATTTGTATGACGACAGCTTGCGACCGGAGTCGAGCATGTATTCGCGCTGGAAGAGCTTCTGCGCCTTGTAGGACGTCAGCGGATCCCCGCCCACGCCGTAACCGGCGGCTATGACCTTCCCGCATAGGTCGCAGTACTCCTCGTAGCTCGTCGGCACCGACCAGCCGTTCTCATCGAAGAGCGTCTTGTTGAAGACGATCCCCTCCACCACCGATGCCATGGGTAGGTAGTAGATCCGCCCATTGCTCTCGACGTCCTTCAGATAGGCGGTCTTGTACTGCGAGCAGTAGCTTTTTGCCGAAAGGTCGGCCATAGACGTGTCGAGACCGACCATGTCGGTGTCGAGGTTACGCGAGATGATGACGTCGCCCACCGTGCTATCGTGTGCGAACTCGCGCACAAGCTCCTCGTGCGCGACATTGTTGGGCAGGTAGCGGTAGTCGAACTTGTACTGGGGAAAGGCTGCCGTAAGATTGCGCACGATGTCCTGGACGTACGCTTCGGAATAGTCGCAGTACACGGTGATCGTGGTCTTCTCCGTCGTCGTCAGCGCCCCGGTGCTCTGTGCGGTCGAGCCCGAAGAGCCGGCGGAGGCGCAGGCGAACAACGGCACACAAAGGCACAGGGCGAGCACGACGTACAGGGCGAGGCGGAATACATTCTCGTGCCTTCTCATCTGTCGTCCCCCTCTCCTCGGTCGGCGCGCGCGCCAAAGCCGGCAGCGCCCTTCTCGTAGAGAAGCTGGGCGAGGACCTTCCGCATCTCTTCGACTTCGACAGGTTTGCGCAGATGCGCGTTCATCCCGTTGCTCAGGCTCTTCGCGACGTCCTCTTCGAACGCGTTTGCGGAAAGCGCCGCTATGGGAATGGTCGCGGCATCCGATTGGCAAGAGGCGCGAATGGCAGAGGCGAATTCGTAGCCATCCATCTCCGGCATGCGGATGTCCGTGAGGATGACGTCGTAGGTACCCGCCGGAACGCTGAGGTACTTCTCGAGCGCGAGGCGCCCGTTGTCGGCAGCTTCGACCTCCATGCCCATCGAGCCCAGGATAGTAACGACGATCTGCTGGTTAATCTCGTTGTCCTCGGCGAGCAGCACCCGCTTGCCGCTGAGGATCTCGATGGGAAACGCGCTCCCCCGCGCCCCCGCATGCACGGAACGCGCAGAGGTTTCGAGCGGCAGGCGCACGGTGAACGTCGAGCCCTTCCCCTGCGCGCTCGAGACTTTCACGGTCCCGTTCATCAGGGTGACGAGGCTGTTGACGATCGAGAGCCCGAGGCCGCTGCCGCCGTAGCGGTCGGCCGTGAACGCATCCTCCTGCTCGAAGGGCGTGAACAGGCGCTCCATGTACTCGTCGCTCATTCCGATGCCGGTATCGGAGACGGCGAACTCGACGGTGCGGCGGCCGCCGCCCTCGTCTCGCGTCTTGCAGGAAAAGGATACGTCCCCGCCCTCCGGCGTGAACTTTACGGCATTGGAGAGCAGGTTCATGAGTATCTGGGTGATGCGCAAACGGTCTCCGACAAAGTCCTCGCCGAAGTCATCAGGTGCCGTGACCGCGAAGTTCAATCCCCTCTCTTCCGCCCGAGGCCCGACCATGGTGGACAAGTTCCTGATCAGGTCCTCCATCGAGAACGATGCGTGCGTGATATCGAGCTTGCCGCTGCCGATCTTCGACATGTCGAGCACGTCGTTGAGTATCTGCAGCAGGTAGTCCGCCGAGGTGCCGAGCTTCTTGTTGCAATCCGCGATGATGGCGGGGTCGCCTTCGTTCTGCGCGGCGATGTAGTTAAGACCGATGATGGCGTTCAAGGGCGTACGGATGTCGTGGCTCATGCGCGCGAGGAAATCGCTCTTTGCCTCGGCCGTCCGCAGGGCAATCTCGAGCTTGGCGGCGCGTTCCTCCTCCTTGCGAACCTCGGCAGCGCGTCGCATGGAGAACACCAGCACGAGGATGATTAGGACGGCGACACCGGCGACGAACAGCGCCGAGTAGATGGCCGTGCGCATCCCCGTGCTCACCTGGCTGGTGATTGTCTCGATGGGAATCATGACAACGAGGTTGGATACGTTGCCGAGGTTCTTGTCGGTAAGCCCTTCGCAATGGATCAGCCAACGACTGCCGTTGAGCGTGAGGGGCAAGTCGCACTCCTCGCCGGTTGCGAAGGCATTCTGTATGACCGTGACGTCATCTTCAGTCGCACCTTGCGAGAGAATCGTCGCATAGAAGTTGTAGCCGATCCAATCGGCCTCGTTCGGGCGCAGGCGGATCGAGCCGCTGTCGTCGCACATCAGGGCATAGCCCTGCTGCCCGAACAGCTGCATCGAGAACTCGTTGGAGAACTCTTCGGCGGGATACGTCATCATGACGCCGACGATCTTGTTACCGCCGACCATGTGCGCGTCGCACGGTTGGCAGAACACCCAGTAGTCGGTCCGCTGTGCGTCCGTCTCGTAGCTGAAGGTGCTCTGCTTGTCGAAAACCACGCTCATCAGCAAAGTGCGGTTGCCGATGGTGGCCCGCGACCCGTCCAGGTTGAACACGTCCCCCTCGTCGGAGACGAGCAAGACGCCGCCCTCTTTAACGGCACCGGCAAAGAGGCTGCTGCAGTCGGCGAAGGTGCTCGCGTCGCTCGTCTCGAGAACGGCGGGCAGTATGGATGCCTCGTTGTTCAGATGGTTTAGCGTGGAGGATATCTGAGAGGCAATCTTTCCCGAGACCTCGTAGATGTAGGTCTGGCGCTCTTGATCCATCACCGTGTTCACATTTTAGTAACTCGTGATGAAGAATATGATCGAGACGGCGAGCAGGACGGTCAAAACCACGACTAGCGCGATTGCCCGCACGGGTTTAAGCGCCCAGTTCATCTTACGCGCGCTTAACTAATCGCCGACGATATTGTTCGGGGAAAGAGAAACTCCCCTTGTTTCTCCGCCACACTCACCACTCCTCGGTTGCATCCTGAGACAACCTGGCCACCAAACCGCAGTTGGGCAAAGCCGAGCGTCACCGCTCGCGGCAATTGCCCTCCTGCTACACAATCGCACATGAGAATAATAGCCCTTTTCCAGCGATTATGCTCCCCAACCCGGTAGCAACGACCACCTCTTAGCGCAGGTTTAATACTGCCATAGAGGTAGGGAACCAAACAGGCAACGTCGAAACCGCAATGGCAAGAAGAAAGAAGACGCGACGGCTGGCCGCGCGCTTTGTTCCCCTATCTCGCCATGAATCGCTGCCGTCACCCTATAATAGGCGGAAATGCCGTAACGTAATACATGGCGAAACGTGCAGAACCACGCCCACCATGCATGTCGAAGTGAGGAGACAGGCAAAGAACGTCTGCGTCACTTTAACCCTCTCTCTTTGTTGCGGATTCAAGCGCGCCAGCAACGCAGACGTTTCTTCCAAGTTCTTCGACGTAGATGATATGAAGATCGCTCTGATAGAGATTCCTCAGACCATCTTCGGTTAGCGTCTCCTCTGCCGTCCCCACCGCAAGATGGCCCGATCTGTCAAGAACCCCCACCTTGCCGTTCAGAAGAATGGCGTGATCGGGCATATGCGTCGTCAGAATCACCGCATAACCCCGATTGGCAAGAGAACGTATCATACTGATGGTTCTGAGCTGGTTGCCGTAATCGAGATGATTGGTTGGTTCGTCGAACATCAGAATCTGCGGCTGTTGGACAATTGCCCGCGCAATCATGACCTGCTGTCTTTCGCCGCCGCTGATTTCTGTATAGGGTATGCACGCAAGGTGATCGATGTTGAGGTCTGCAAGCACCTCGCGTGTTAGCTCATAGTCCTTTTCTGTTGGCCTCTGCATCATGCCAAGATAGGGCGCCCTCCCCATAACAACGAAATCTTCCACCGTATAGGCGTAAGCCGGCGTATGGTTCTGGGGAACGTACCCCATGATCTGAGCGGTTTTCCTCAGACCCAATTCTGAGAAATGTTTTCCATCTATCAACAACTCGCCTGTCTTCGGGACAAGGAGATTCGCCAAACAGTTCAAAAGCGTCGATTTACCGGCACCATTGGGGCCAAGGATTGTTAGAATCTCTCCCCGATCGACGCTGAAGTTCACATGCTCGAAAATAGTTCTGCCCTTGCTATAGGAGAACGATAGATCCCGCGCGCTCAGTATCATGTGAGGTTCGACCTCTGCTTGAGTAGTATAAACATGAAGAACGGTGCACCAATGAGTCCTGTGAGGATACCCAGGGGAAGCTCGAGAGTTGTAAGCAAGCGCGCAGCGGTGTCGATAAGAAGCATAAATATGGCTCCGAGAACCACGCAGACCGGCATCGACTCAACATTATCGGGACCAGACAGCATTCTGCTCACATGGGGGATAACAAGTCCGACCCATCCGATGGTGCCGCATATACATACGGAGCAAGCGGTCAGCAGCGTGGCACATAAGATGATGATATCTCGTATCAGACCGGTATTCACGCCGAGGGAACGCGCCTCGTTCTCGCCGAGCGAGAGTATATTCACGCGCCACCTTATTGCCAAGATGACTCCCGCTGAGACAAGAATCACCGGGAAGATGGCTGCAAGATCACCGGGTGTGACCTTGGTGAGACTTCCAAGCTGCCAGTAGGTAATCGAGGCAAGCTGGGTCTCGGGGTCTGCGAGGTACTTAATCATCCCCAGCAGGGACACCATAATCCCGCTTACGATGACGCCCGAAAGCACCATCATCGTCATGGAGTTGTTCCTGAGGAACTTCGGTATCGTTACGGTCATCGCGACGGTCGCGATTCCAAAGATAAAGGCCATCGCCTGTATACCGAACGATGCAAACCCCCAGAGAATCGCAAGAGAGGCTCCAACGCATGCCCCCGAGGAAACACCGAGCAAATCCGGAGACACCAACGGATTCTTGAAAACGCCTTGGTAGGATGCCCCCGAAAGCGCGAGCGCCGCGCCCACGAGGAGGGAGCCGACGATGCGCGGAAGACGTACTGAGAAGACGATATTCGAGGCGGTCGGGCTCCATGTCTGCTCAACAGCAAAGAACTTCGATGTGATTATTCCCACGACATCGGGAATGGAAATCGAATACTGCCCAGCGCACAACGCGAAGAGCACTTCGCAGACCAATAAGACGATAAGCACGACCATAAGCGTACGATACCTCGCATGAGACAGCGCCTTACCGTCTTGTCTTGGGGCTCTCTCCGCCCGCTTCGTCATCTTTGTCCTCTTCTCCCCGCTATTCGACTACCCCGTCTGCAAAAAGACGGAAGCACATCTCCTATTTTTCGCCGTTCATCTCCTTGTGAAGAATGCTCGATACTTGGGCATCGTCGAGGTCATAGTCCAAAAACGTCTTGAAGAAGTATCTGGTTTCTTTGTCCATGTCGAAGTAGCTCCCAAAAATCGACGGCTGCACATGCTGGGCGGTCCACATGTAATAGAGGGGCTTCTCGATTGAATTGGGGGGAGCCCAACGGTAGAGACCCAGGGGCACCTTGTATACCTGGCGCTTCTTGACAGCAGAGACATTGCTCCAGTCCTGTGCCGGGATGGTGTTGTTGTAGAAGTCGTCAGGAACGTAATCGTCGAAATTGCTGAT
>Ga0163159_1004364_pt1 | contig 10175 bp, 8 predicted proteins | sample BioMet9_FD_108702 | JGI IMG/M metagenome (GOLD analysis project Ga0163159, IMG submission 108702) | Microbial communities from bioreactor (seeded with sewage sludge) at Lawrence Berkeley National Lab, California, USA - Biofuel... | ecosystem: Engineered > Bioreactor > Anaerobic > Unclassified ... | reverse complement strand
GATGGACCCGCCGATGGAGAAAATGGCCGTTATCATATTAAAAAACAAGAAGACCGGCAGCGAGAGCCCGGTGACAGCCAGAGCCAGCTCACCTATCATGCGGCCGGCGATGAGCGAATCGACGATGCCCATCACCGTTACGACGAAGACTGTGGCCACCGAAACCGCCACGTACCTTCTGATGTCTCTGGCAACCTGTTCCAACCGTTGTTCACCTCTCCGGGCTGCAAATAATCCTATGTAGTTTATCACGTACATTGACAATTTGCACAGAGACAGTGATGCAGCAAAGATATCAGGCAGCCTCGGGGTCTGGCGCTGCGGCCCATTACGGGCGGCTCAGCGAAGCTCCGGCGGGACACGGGTTCAGATGATCCCCAGCGACTCGGCGGCCTTTACGGCGGAAATCCTGTTTGCGGCTCCCAGCTTGCGGTAGGCGGAAATGAGATGTTTTTTGGCGGTAACGGTCTGCACACCCATCAGCGCCGCCACCTCCGCGTGGGTGCGGCCGGCGGCGGCCAGGCGCAGCGCCTCTTTTTCGCGCGCTGACAGCGCGGCTCCGCCTGGGACTTTGTGGGTGGCCAGTTTGGATCTGTAGGAGCGGCAGGCGCCGACTATCCTGAGCAGAAAATTCGACCTCGTGAGCCGTATCGCGCAGATGTCGGTCAGAGGCGCCTCGATCAGATTCGCGTTCTCCGCAAAGGGCAGCACGATTCCGTCAGCTTCCGCTTCTTTGATGGCGTCGGCCAGGATCTCGGAGGCAGACTCCCGCTCGCCGAGCCCGGACTTGGCGGCCGCGAGCGTTATCAGCGTCTGCAGGCGTCCCAGCTGGCTGTGCGTAACGGCCAGCTCCCTCATGCAGCTGCCGCAGATGGTCTCGGCGTCGGCCGGCCGTTCCGTGAGCAGAGCCGCTTTGGCGCGTATCAGCGAGAAGAAGCCGAAGCCGTTCTGCATGAGGCCTCCGTGTTCCTTGGCTGCCTTGAGCAGCTGGGGGATCTTCTCCGGCCTGCCGAGGCAGGCGGCCATATAGCCTGCCGCCGCGTCCGCAAGGTCCGCGTAGGATTCGTGGTTGAAGGTGTCAAAGCTGACGCCGAAGCGTTCGGGATAATCCCTGATGTCGTCAAGCCTCAGAGCGGCGGAGGCATAATCGCCTTCGCACAGATCCGTCCTCATGAGCGCAAAGGAGGCGGCCGCGGCAACGGAGGTCTGGCTGGCGTCCGCCGCCATGAGCAGCGCCTGCTCTGCCTTAGTTCTGGCGGCAGGCAGGTCGAGCCTCAGCAGGGCAGCCTCGGCGGCCGCCAGTTTGTCTCTGCCGTGGCCAAGGCCGCCGGTGATCTCTTCAATCCTGTTGTCGCGCAGATACTCTATTACCCGGTCGAGTTCCCCTGCCTTTCTGTAATGCGCGTAAAGCAGCGACGGCACGCCGAAGGTGTACGGATCGTCCGGCTGCACAAGCTCGGTCGTTTCCCCGTCCAGGTATTTCACGGCTTCGTCCAGATGCAGGGCGTGATGTTCTTCAATATCGCCATAGTATTCGGCCATGCAGCATTCGCCCATGAGCCGGCGCGCACGGCGGTCGCGGCCGGCCGCAAAATGTTCCTTCATAACAGGCAGCAGTCTGGCGGCCAAAGCGCGATATTCTCTGACGCCGGAGATGAACGAGAAAAAAATCAGGTGGAGGTATGTATAGGGATATTTAAGACACATTTTCTCATTGTCGAGCGCAGAAAAGAACGCGCCGACCAAATGTCCGCTGGGGAAACGCCTCTCCGGGTGTCCGGGCCTGTTGAGCTCTTTCAGTATGTCCTCAAAAGCTCCTGCGGCCAGCAACGCGAAGAGAGACTCCTTGAGGAAGCCTTTTTCCTTCAGCCAGACGGCGGAACGCAGCAGCGTCTCTTTGTATTCCGACTCGCTGCGTTTTTTCGCAAGGTGCGACCTCAGCAGGCTGTGGAAGCTGTACCTGCCGGATGCGTCGACGGTCGTAAAAGCGTTGCGGCGCGCCATGCCGACCAACAGCGTGGCGGCCTTTTCGCTGTGCAGGACGAAAACGGCCTGCTGGGCGGTAAAATAGTCGAGAGATGAAAGTTTTACGAGCATCCCTCGCGATTCCTCATCGAGCACGGAAAGAAAATTCTCCTCGATCAGCATATCGATGCCGCCCTGCCCAACCGCCGCCAGTCCGTTTCTGACGCCTTCGCTGACAAGGAAGATGGCAGAGATCCAGCCTTCCGTATGCTCGTAAATTTCTGCCACCGCGCGTCCGGTCATTTTCAGGCCGCGCGAGGCCAGATACCCGTCCGTCTCCTCCGGCGAAAAGGCCAGATCCCCGCTCGTGATGATCGTACAGAGTCCTCTGGAGGCCAGAGTGACAGGATCCATGGCCGGCAGCGTGCGAGAGACGAGCACCAGGCGCAGGTTCTTCGGCTCTTCCAGCACAATCAGCTTAATGAGGTCGTTGACGCGGCTCTCTTCGGAAATTAAATGATAATCGTCGACCACCAGCACAAAGAGACCGCCAGCCACGCCGTTGGCCAGATCCGCGACGCGCGCGGCCTGCACGTCGCTCTTGGGCAGCGAAATGGCGGCCAGCTCCGCACCCTTCTCAGGCGCAAACTCCGACACGGCGCGGCAGAGTTTGTCCCAGAAGACCAGTTCATCGCCTGAGGTCAAAGAGACCCAGGCGCAGCGCAGCCGCGAACGCGCGAGAAAGGACCTCACGGCCGTAGTCTTGCCAAAACCGGCCGTGGCCGCGACTACTGTCAGCGGCTGCGAGACGATGCCGCTCAGCAGCTTGTCCACGCGCGACCGTACGTAAACAGCCTTCTTCTCCTTCGTTTTGCGCCCTCCTCCACCCTGTCGGATCTGTCAGATGCGGCGGCGCTTATGAAGCCACGCCGTGCTGATCTTCCAGAAACAGTTCCTTCGCTTCCGCCTGCGTTTTGGCATTGCCAAGCGCCCACATCAGCTTTGTGCAGACGGCTTCCGTCGTAAGCAGCCCGGAAGAGAGAGCGCCCAAACGGCTGGCCAGCAACCCCACCTCGTAGAGGTCAAGCTTGACGCCGCCGGAACCGCACTGCGAAGCGCATACCACGATCAGACCGGCTTTAAGAGCGCGCTCCAGCGCCGGCAGCAGACTGTTTTCGCGCGTAGGCACGCCGCCGGAGCCAAAGCCTTCGATGACGATGGCCCGATACTTTTGTCCCACAGCATAATCGATGAGGGCCGGCGAAAAGCCGGGGATCAGCTTCAGCAGCAGCACCTTTTCGTCAAAGACAGGCATGACCCTGAATGCGCCTGTCTGCTCCGCTGCCGGCCGTTTCCACAGAATGCCGGCTGCCGAAATATCAGCCGCCGGCGACTCATTGACGCTGCAGAAGGCGTTAAAGTCTTTGGTGTCTGCTTTTCTGACGCTGACGCCGCGCATCACCCTGCTGCCAAAAACGACGAAGACGCCGGGCCTGCCGCTGCAGGCCACGGAAAAAGCGTTGAGGATGTTCGCACGGCCGTCCGTGCGCGGGTCGGCAAGCGGCAGCTGCGAGCCGGTGACGACCACGGGCTTGCCCAGTCCGCGCAGCATCCAGTGGAGCGCGGAAGCAGTGTAAGCCATGGTATCGGTGCCGTGCGTGACCACAAAGCCGTCGTAGTCGTTGTAGGCGGCGCCGATGGCCTCGGCCAGCAGCGACCAGTGATAAGGCTGCACGTTGCTGCTGTCGAGGCTGAAAAGCTCGCGGCACTCCACGGAATAATCGCCGCCAAGCCCAGGCAGCATTTTTTGCAGCTCCGCGCCACTGTTCTGCGGCACCATTCCGTCCGGTCCCGGTGCAGAAGCTATGGTGCCGCCCGTGGAAAGCCATAATATTTTTTTGCCGTTCATTGCGTGCCAGCCCTCTTTCGTCATTTATTTTTTTAACGGATTGACGGCGCCAAACCCTTTTCAAAATATCAGCAAGGCCGTCTCCATAATTATAATCGATAACACCAGCCAGGTGCCCGTTCTGTTTCGTCTGTTCCCCTGCGCTTAAAATATCATTGCTTGAACGTGGGATCAGCGTTGCTTTTTTAAAACAGAAAGCCATATTCATCTTCGTTAAACGCGTATTCCTTTTAAAAATCATTTTCCTCTATTGACAAAAATATCAGCCCGCTGTAATCTACACCAAGCCGATAGAGATAATGAGGGATGGTGATGAAGAGATGGCGATAAGTCAGAAATGCCAATACGCGCTGAGGGCTATTTACGAGCTCGCGCGCAGGCAGGACGAAGGCCCCTGCAAAATAGGAGCCGTCGCCGAAGCTCAGGGGATCCCGGTGCGATTCCTCGAGAACATCCTCAACAGCCTTAAGGGCGCCGGTTTTGTTGATTCGGCGCGCGGCAAAGACGGAGGCTACTTCCTGCGCAAAGATCCGGGTGCCATTACGGTCGGCGAGGTGATCCGCTTCGTGCAGGGACCGCTGGGACCGGTGGTCTGCTCAGCTCCGCGGGGCGACGAAGAGGACTGCGACTTCTACAACGACTGCGTCTTCCGCCCTCTTTGGGACAAGGCGCGCAAAGCGCTCGAAGAGGTCTACGACGGAACGACCTTCGCCGACCTGATCCATCAGTCGGAACATGCCTGCCACTCAACGCTCTGCACGAGCTGCGGCAGGAAGAAATAAAGGTTTTAAAACTATTCTCACTCTGGGAGTGATCTGTAATGGAAAATCGCAAAGTTTATCTTGACAACTCAGCAACGACAAAGGTCGATCCGCAGGTCTTCGAAACCATGAAGCCGTATTTCTGCGAGGTCTACGGCAACCCCAACAGCCTTCACGAATGGGGCCGCGAGGCCAGAGTGGCGGTCGACAAGGCCCGCGAACAGGTAGCCGGGCTTATAAACGCAGAACCGAAGGACATCATCTTCACAGGCGGCGGCAGCGAGGGCGACAACCTCGCGATCAAGGGCACCGCCTGGGCCATGAGGGAGAAGGGCAAGCACATCATCACAAGCGCCATCGAGCACCACGCGCTGCTCAACACCGTCAAGTGGCTTGGACGCTTCGGCTATGATTTCACGATCCTGCCGGTCGACAAGCATGGTTTCGTCGACCCGGCGGAGCTCGAGAAAGCCATCCGTCCAGACACGATCCTCGCCTCCATTATGTTCGCGAACAACGAGATCGGCACCATCGAACCGGTGGCGGAACTCGGCGCCGTCTGCCGCAAGCATGGGGTCCTCTTCCACACTGACGGAGTCCAGGCGACCGGCCATATCAACATCGACGTCAAGAATCTGCCAATCGATATGATGTCCATGGCGGCCCACAAGATGTACGGCCCCAAGGGCGTCGGCGGCCTCTATGTGCGCCGCGGCATCAGGCTCACGCCGGTCATTCACGGCGGTCAGCAGGAGTTTGGCCTGCGCGCCGGCACCGAGAACACGCCGGGGCTGGTTGGCTTCGGCAAGGCGGCCGAGATGGCAGCCGACCGGCTCGCTCACGGCGAGATCGAAAAAGAGAGCCGTCTGCGCGACAAGCTGATCGACGGCCTGGTGGGAAGAATTCCGGAAATCATCGTAACGGGAGACAGAGTCAAGCGTCTGCCCTATCACGCGAGCGTCTGCGTCAAATACATCGAGGGCGAAGGCATGCTGCTGCTCATGGATGCGGCCGGCATCGCCGTCTCCAGCGGCTCCGCCTGCACCTCCGGCAGCCTCGACCCCAGCCATGTGCTGCTGGCGCTGGGACTTACGCACGAGACAGCGCACGGCTCCGTGCGTCTCACGCTGAGCCACGAGACCACGGAGGAGGACATCGACTACGTGCTTGAGAAATTCCCTCCCATCGTGGCGAGACTGCGTGAAATGTCCCCGTACTACCACAAGTAAAATACAACAGACGGCACCATACAGAATAAAAGGAGAGATGATTACCCATGATGTATAACCAGAAAGTTATAGATTATTTCATGAACCCGCGCAACAGCGGCAGGATCGAGGACGCCAACGCCATCGGCGAAGTGGGCAACCCCAAGTGCGGCGACGTGATGAAGATATACCTCAAGGTCGGAGCCAACGAAGTCATCGACGACATCAAGTTCGAGACCTTCGGCTGCGCGGCCGCCATCGCCACCAGCTCCATGGTTACCGAGCTCGCCAAGGGCAAAACGATCGCCGAAGCGCTCAAGATCAAAAACAGCGACGTGGCGGCGGCCCTCGGCGGCCTGCCCGATATCAAGCTCCACTGTTCGCTGCTGGCCCAGGAGGGCATCGAGGCGGCCGTGGCCGACTACTACCTCAAGAAGGACGGCAAGCTGCCGGAAGGCTACAAGGTCCCGGCCAACACCATCTCGCCGAAGGTCGGCGAGGGCAACATCGCGGACGAGGAAGAGCACTACGTCAGCGAAGACAACCGCAACACAGACGAGAAGAAGTAAAATGGCCGGCAAAATCATAGCAGTCTGCTCCGCGCCCGAGAAGGGCATGATCAAGCACGATCAGGGCGAGGGCATCCTCATCGAAGGCAAGGGACTGGAAGGCGACGGACACTTCGGTTTCGCGCACCGCCAGGTGAGCCTCATCTCCATGGAGGACATCCGCACCATGATGGCCAAGCTGCCGAACCTCAAGCCGGGCAGTTTCGCCGAGAACCTCACCACCGAGGGCTTTGACCTGGGACAGCTAAAGATCGGCGACCAGCTCAAGGTCGGCGAAACGCTGCTGGAGGTTTCGCAGATCGGCAAGGAATGCCACAGCCACTGCGAGGTCTTTAAACAGACAGGCGAATGCATCATGCCGAAAAAGGGCATCTTCACGAAGGTGCTCAAGGGCGGCAGGGTAAAGAGCGGCGACATAATCGATTTCGCGTAAGCGGGAGGTTTCCTCCCGCTTTTTTAATGGCGCCAACAGGGGCACGCCAAACGGCTGTTCGTATTATTCAGGACATCCAAAACCTTTGAGATTCTCCGGCCGCTGCTGCGGAATTTGCGCGTCTTGTTTTTGCTTCCACGGACATCTGGTTCGAAGAATGCGTTTCGGTTTTGTATGCTTTTTCCGCTGGCCGTTTTCCCGTCGGCCTAAAATTTAGGCCGACGGGAACGGTTTCGTTTTATAATTTTTATAAACTTTTAAATAGCATTAATTTATACTGACACGGCAAGGTTTTAAGACAGTTTTCCTTTTTCGTGAAATTGCGGGATTCTAAAATTTTCGCGATTTTTAACCTTGTACGTGAGTTGCCGGCGTCGGTCGTATTTCGCACATTTTTATATTATAAATACATATAGACATCAATGCCAAACGCACCGTTCTGTTCCTGCCCAGGGCTGATCTCGGCGTTGAATGACAGCCGTTTCTTAAGTTCATTAAATTTTATTTTGCTATTTATTACCCACGAAACAACAAGTGAGTTTACTTATGCAAACCAAAACATTACCCATATAATAGTCAGTACAAAATTGATAACTGTGGAGGAATAACAATGCTTACAAGCGCAAGGAACCAGTTCAGAGGAAAAGTCATCGGCATCAAGACCGGCGCCGTCAACGACGAAGTCGCCATCAAACTTCCAGGCGGCACCGAACTTACGGCCGTCATCACCTGCACGAGCACCAAGAATCTCGGCCTCGCTCCCGGTAAGGACGTCATAGCGCTCATCAAGGCGCCCTGGGTGATCCTCGCCACCGATCTCAACGGCATCAAACTCTCCGCGCGCAACCAGCTCAAGGGCACCGTTACCGGAGTCAAGACCGGCGCGGTCAACACGGAAGTCACGGTCAAGCTGGCCGGCGGCGAAGAGCTCGCAGCCGTCATCACCAACGAGAGCGCCGACACCCTTAAGCTTGCGGCTGGCAAACCAGTCACCGCGATCGTCAAGGCCTCGCACATGATCCTCGGCGTCGCCGAATAACGCAGCACCGACAAATTCAAAAAAGCCCCTTCGCGCATAAGACGAAGGGGCTTTTTGATATTTTCGGGAAGTCTATCCGTTGAATTTGGCGGAGCTGTAGCGCGTGTAGCCTCCGGCAATATTCGTGCAGTCAAAGCCGTGCCCGGAGAGCAGGCGGCAGGCGTTGTAGCTCTTAAGTCCGCCTTTGCAGTGGACGAAGACGGGCTTGGACTTGTCCAGTTCGCCGAGGCGGCCGCGCAGATCTTCAAGCGGGATGTGGCGGAAGCCTTCGATGACGCCGGCTTCCCTCTCCTGATCGTTCCTGACGTCGAGCAGCGTTACACTGCCGTCCCTTGGCAGAGCATCTACGTCGTGCCAGAAAATCTGTTTGACCTTGCCGGTCATGAGGTTTTCGATCACATAGCCGGCCATATTGACCGGATCCTTGGCGGAGGTGAAAGGCGGCGCATAGCAGAGCTCGAGCCTCGTGAGGTCCGCAGCCGCGGCGCCGAGCCTGATGGCGGTCGCCAGCACGTCGCAGCGCTTGTCGACGCCCTTCATGCCGATGACCTGAGCGCCAAGCAGGCGGCCGCTCTTCTTTTCATAGATAACCTTCATGGCAAGCTCGGAGACGCCGGGATAATATTTAACGTGAGTCGGCAGCAGCAGATAAACCTTGTCAAAATCCAGAGCCAGCCGCTTTGCCTCTTTTTCATTGACGCCGGTACAGGCTACGGTCATATCGAACAGCTTCATGGCCGCGGAACCCTGGGTGCCGTCGTAGACGGCGTCAAAACCAAACATGTTGTCGGCGGCGATGCGCCCCTGTTTGTTGGCAGGTCCGGCCAGCGGCACAAAACCGGGCTGTCCCGTGACCTTGTTCGTGATCTGCACGGCGTCGCCCACAGCCCAGACGTTCGGATCGCTGGTGCGCATATGGTCGTCGACGATCAGCGCGCCTTTGGCGTTTACGGCCAGCCCCGCCTCGCTTGCGAGCTTCGTGTCGGGCCTGACGCCGACCGAGAGCAGCACCAGGTCGGCGGCGACTTCGCCGGAGCCGAGCGCAACTTTGAGGCCGCTGTCGTCTTTATCGATGGATACTACTTTGGAGTTCAACAGCAGCTTGACGCCCTTGGAGCGCACGTACTTGTGAACGTCCGTCGCCATGTCGTAATCCAGCGGCGCGATCGCGTGGTCGTCCATCTCCGCAACCGTGACCTTGAGCCCCGCCAGCGTAAGGTTCTCCGCCATTTCCATACCGATGTAGCCGCCGCCTACGATCAGTGCCGTTTTTGCCTCATGTTCGGCAATGTATTTTTTAATGGCGGCGGAATCACCGATGGTCCTCAGCGTAAAGACGCCAGGCAGGTCCGCACCAGGGAACGGAGGCCTGACAGGCTCCGCGCCAGTGGCCAGCAGCAGTTTGTCGTAGCTCTCGGCATACTGTCCGTCCGGTCCCGTAACGGTAACGGTCTTATTCTTAAGGTCGATTACGTCGGCGCGGCTCATGGTCCTGACGTCCACGTTGGATTTTTTTCTGAAGGCCGGCGGCGTCATCAGCCTCAGCGCAGCTTCGTCTTTAATTGCGCCACCCACGTAATAGGGCAGGCCGCAGTTGGCAAACGAGATATCCGGCCCCCTCTCGAGCATGATGATCTCCGCATCCTCGCTGAGCCTGCGCATCCTCGCTGCAGCCGTGGCTCCTCCCGCAACTCCGCCTACTATGACTATTTTCATTCTTTTTTCCTCCTCTGTTTGTTATAATTTATAGCGTCAATTTATTATTTCTGTGAAAGGATCTGTAAAAATGACGACGGACATCCAGGCGCTGCTTGGCGGCGTGCTGCCTTTCTGGAACAAACTCTCGGCGGCCGAAAAGGCTCAAATGGCGGCAGGCACGAGGCTCAGAGACTTCGCAGCCGGCTCCGTCGTCACCGGCATCCGCAACTCCTGTCCCGGCATGCTGGTGGTGCTTTCCGGCTCCATCCGCTGCTACATCCTCTCCGAGGAAGGGCGTGATTTCACGCTTTTCCGGCTCGCGCCGGGCGACGTCTGCGTGCTCTCCGCCTCCTGCCTGCTCAGCAGGATCCGCTTCGAAGTGGTGCTCGAGACGGAATGCGAGTGCTCTGTTGCCATCACGAACACAACCGTGGTGGCAGAGGTGTCGAAAAACAATGTCTGGGCCGAGAATTTTCTTTACAAGGTGCTCGCCGACCGCTTCTCCAACGTCATCGATGCGATCCAGAACGTGATGTTCCGCAGCCTCGACCAGAGGCTGGCCGCCTTCCTGCTGGAGGAGACAAAACGCGGCT
>Ga0163159_1004362_pt1 | contig 10179 bp, 6 predicted proteins | sample BioMet9_FD_108702 | JGI IMG/M metagenome (GOLD analysis project Ga0163159, IMG submission 108702) | Microbial communities from bioreactor (seeded with sewage sludge) at Lawrence Berkeley National Lab, California, USA - Biofuel... | ecosystem: Engineered > Bioreactor > Anaerobic > Unclassified ... | reverse complement strand
TAATCCATTTGCCGGAACACCCCTATTATTTAATTCCCCTACCCTTTTGAAAAACACTTTATCCTCTGCCATGGCATAATACACCCGGGCCCCGGATAAAATGATCCCGTTATTACAGCCGAAAGTGGAAATAACTATAAAAGCAGCCATAATCAGTATTGCATAATCTCCAAACACCCCAGTCAAAGATGCTGTGGCAAGTCTGTCATTGAGGGCAAATTGTATTCCTCTGGAGGCTGCATTAATTCCCTGCGGATCTCCCCGGAGCGGAAGTGCTCTGACATAGACCAGGTTCACTAAAAGGTAAAGAATTGTTACACTCAGTGTGCCAAGGAACAAACTTAATGGAATATTTTTCCTGGAATTTATGACTTCCCCGGCTGTGAAGGTAATATTGTTCCAGGCATCGGAAGAAAAAAGGCTTCCCACCATGGCCATGCTCAAAACAGTGACAATCCCAAATCCAGTAATCTGAACAACCTGACCATCAGGCATAATCTCCTGTGCTATCCACGGATTAAGACTATTTTGATGAATGGCGGCAGAATTTGAGGCAAATAAAAAACCAATGATTATAAATAAGACAAGAAGCAATACTTTCCCGGAAGTGAAGATATTCTGGACCTTCTTACCCTCATTGATTCCTCTTGTGTTGATCCATGTCAGAAAAAGAATAGAACCAATAGCCAGGAGTTGGGCAGGACCAAACTTAAAGAAACCTTCACGAATCCAAACTACATTTTCAGAAACAGACGGAATCAGGACACCCGTAAACTTTGCAAATGCCATAGCCACTGCGGCAATTGTTCCTGTCTGAATAACAAGAAATAAAGTCCATCCATAAAGAAAGCCGGTCAACCGGTTATAGGATTCTTTCAGATAAACATATTGTCCTCCAGCCCTGGGATACATCCCTGCCAGTTCTCCGTAGCTGAGTGCTGCTATCAGGGTCATGAATCCGGTAATAACCCATACCGTAATCAGCCATCCTGTGGAACCTGTTTTTCGGGCAATATCAGAACTTACAATAAAAATTCCTGAGCCTATCATAGAACCAATTACGATGGCTGTTGAATCAAAAAGATTTAGTTTTTTCCTGAATCTGTGTTCTTCTACCATTTTAATTATTAGGATGAACTATTTACAATTTACAAGAATTTTTATAGAAGAACATAATATTTTTCAGATACTGACTTCAATTATTCTTATTGATTTTTTCACTTGATTGAACTAATTTGTAAAGAGGGTAATAATTTGGAATTGATACCCTCAACATTTAAATCAAACGTTCCTTTAAAACTCATGTAAAAGAACACAATCATGTCAGAAAACAGGATAATGACTCTCCCTTTAAAAAATGTCACAAAGCTGACCTATGAAAAAATTCTCAATCCCGAAAAAAACTCCCTGATAGATTCCATTTCTCCTGAAAAACCAATCCTGATTAACCTGGTAGCCGGGATGGGAACAAGATTTGGGCAGGAACCCAAGTGCATCCAACCTGTTAAAGGGATTCCTCTTGCACGTCACTCTATTAATGCATTCCGCCGTTTTAGCCCCTCGTCAGTAATTTGTATTGTTGGATATCGCTACCAGGAAGTTTCCGATGCTTTAGGGGATGATAATCTTTATATTTTATCAGATAACCCCAGAGGTGGTACAGCATTTGCAGCATTCGAAATTTTTAGTGTTCCTGGGTTGCTTGAGAAAAATCCCCTGCTGATCATTACTATGGGTGACAGGATCGTACCTCCGTCTGTATTTCGTAATCTATGGAAGATGCATGTGGAAGGAGAAAAAGAAGCTGATCTTACGTTCCTCACCGCAATATATGAACCTCCAAGGAATAATGGCAAAGGCCGGATTTTAAGAGATGGGAAAGGAAGAATTCTTAAAGTTGCAGAGGAAAGTGATATATCAGCTATAAATGATACGACATTAAGGCAATCCATGTTCAATCTCAACGAAGGAAATTGTCCGCTTTATGTAATAAGGGCTAAAAATCTTCATTACTATGCGTCGGAATTGACCAATAACAATCGACAAGGACAGTATTATTTAACCGATCTGATAGAAAAAATCAGTATGAACGGAGGTGAGATCCGAACAATAACCACCTCGATCAAGGATGCAGATTATGATCTATTATGTTCGGATGTCACCCGCCCAATGGACCTGGCCCTATTGGAAGGAACTCTTACCACCAATGCCAGTTTATTAAATCCAGAAGAGGTTGAAATTGAAGAAGCAGCAAAATTGATTGTTTCTGGTCATCCCCCCGGACAAGTAGCGTCCATTGTCCGTCAGCTGAATGAATTGGTTACTTTGATCCAAAAGAAGAAACTTCCTTTTGAACCTGGAAAACCTATCGGCATTGGCATTTCCGGTGGTCGTTTACGAATTGCTATCATGCACCCGGATATGGTACGTTTCTATGGTCCAGCCTGGCAAATGCCGATAGGAGCAAAAGATTCATCAGGTGAAGAGCAGATTGTAATCCTGATCCAGGAATCCGAAGATCATCGCATTCATCTTTTACCGAGAGAAAAGCAATACCGTGAATGTATTAACTTCATTTTGGACGATGATGCGATGTACCCCGGTGAAGATATTCTGGATATGGTTACGTATGAGAAATTCGGAACCAGAATGAGCAAAGAACTCCTTCTTTCTCTTGGATATTTTAGTGATGAGGAGTTAGAAGAACGTCGTAGGAAAAGTCAACCTCTTCCTCCTTCTTCCTTAAGAGCGTCCAATAACATGCGTCGTCCTTTTACTCTTTTAGCAAATGCAATTGCTTCCTTACGGACCTTAAGACAAGGCAATCTTGGAGCAAAAGTACAGGCACACCTTGGGCTGAACAATTTCAAAGGGTTAAGGATTGTTTCAACCGGTAATATTCCACAGGGGGGATTTTCCAGTTCTTCCGCAGTGACTGTAGCGACCAAAAATGCCATCAATTCGCTCTTCGACCTTGGAATCTCTCCCGATCTTTTGATTCATCTTGCCTGCCAGGCTGAATATGGAACAGGGGTCAGGGCTGGATCGCTGGATCAGGCTACAGAACAAAAAGGCCAAATGGGAAAGGGAACACTGATTTCCTCAAACCCCAAAGACAATTATCGGATTATGGGGACCTATCCCTTGCCTCAGAACCACATTCAGATAATTTTTCCCTATACCGTTGACAGGGACAGAAATGCCTGGGAATGGTCATGGGGAAGATATGGTGAAAACACCGGGGAAGGTAAACTTTCGACCATGGAAATCAGAAAAATGACAGGAAAAGCAGCAGAAATTACAGCTATTCTTGTAAGACTTGACCTCGATACAGATTTCTTCAGAAAAATTGAAACAGATCTGATGTCAGATGGATTACTGAGTTCGGAAAGCAGAAAATGGATTTGCTCAATTCTGCTACAATTACCGCTACTGGTAAAACAGAAAGATCTTAAGAGCATGGTCCAGGATCAACGGGAATGGTATGTTCATCAGCTAATTGAATTGGAAAAGATTGAGCCATTTGAGGCTCAGCTTAAGGCTGATGTTACATTTAGAACTCTATTTGAAGGATGGCGTGATCCGGTCTTGTTTCGTACTGATTCTTCAGGTAAAATTATCACCGAAGAAGGCATCCCGCTCCGGGCGATAATCGCTTATCTTTTTGCCGAAGTTGCCAAGAATTTTTATCTTTTTCATCATACGGATGAATGGATTGAATGTGTGACACTCTCTCAATACGGAGATTGCTGCTTTGATATATCTTCCGAATTTCTACCCTCCCGTGAAGAGATGCTCAATGATCTGGAATGGGAAAAAGGAAGTGAAGGCCCTGACCGCTTGAACAGATGGATGGAAAGAATTAATGCAAAACCTTTCAATTATAACGAAGGATTGGATGATAAGAGCCTGTCAGAAACAGTTCCGGAATTTCGCCGTATGAAAGGCACCAACTTTTTCAGAGGACTCGCTTTAATTGATCTTGTCCAAGCCATGCTGAAAAAGGCTTTTGGAGATGATGCAGTTGCAGTAAGAGTAAATGCAGCCGGACAGGGAGATTATTTCCAGGTTCATATAGACAAACAAAAAGTTAATCCGGAAGACGTAAAACAATTCCTTCGCAAGGCATTTTATCAACGTTTTTCATTAAAACCTGAACAAGATTTTGTGGAAATTCATCCCGGAGGCGGCGCTATCGGATTAAAATTAAATAGATTCGACAATATCCCTCAGTTGATCCAATTGCTTCAAACCATGTCTCTAAATAAGACTTTGCCACAATACGCCGTGACGACTACTTAATAATACAATTATTGATAATCTATATGGGCAAATGAACGGTTGATTCCTCTCCTGAATTTTATTTTAGGATAACCCACCAGAAGAATAAGTCCGGCGCGGCTTTTTTGTCGGATTCCATATTTAATACGGAACTTTTCAGCAGCAGGACCATTCTGTAAAAACGGATGCACCCCTCCTATCATACAGGTAGCCAATCCTAAGGATTCAGCGGCAAGCATGGCATAAGTAGCCGCTATTACAGGATCGGCAGGATCGCTGTAAATGGTCCCATAAAAATACAAAGCAAGCGGAGCATCGTAGGTAATAGCATTTTTACCGTCTTTCATGAAATCGATATAAGTGTGGACAAGCGGCCTGATAAAATTTCGGAAATAATTACCGACCTCTTTCCCCTGGAAAAGACGCATCAAGTAAATAAACCATTTTGAAACAAGCCATTGTTGGTTATTCAGAAGATCGCAAAAATCAGAAGCAAATTGATGATTTTTTTCAGAACCCCTAATAACAAGTACATTGACATCGGATGGAGGAATACCCATTGGGGCCATTTGGGCAGCCTGCAGTATCTTTTCGATTTTATCGGGTGAAACTTCCTGATCTTTAAACTTTCGAATGCTCCTTCGGCTTTGGAGTAAAGAATAAAAATCAACAAAATTTGCTTTTACCTTATCCTCCAAAGGGAAGATATCAGAGACAGAAAGATCCCGGCCCGTTATTTTTATAGCATCCTGCGGACATAGAGCCATACAATGCCCGCAACCGATACAGCCAAATACGGAAGTGCCAGAAGGTACTGCCTTACCGTTAATAATTTTAAACTCCAAATCAGAGCACACCTCCACGCAAAGTCCGCAACCATTGCATTTGGAATTATCTACCGCAATTTCACCTGCTTCAGCAGTTCTTGATGTCGGGATAGCCATATCTTTTTTTTATAAAGATACGATTCCAACCCTAAAAGAGCAAGTAAGGTCAAGTACTACAATAACACTAATTCTTTTGCAAAGGATTCATTTCTTACAAGGTCCAAAAACTAAAATAATTGTTTATTACTTCGGTTTTTCTTTGTTTGAATTGCTTCGCCATCCCAATAATTTATAAACCGGACAAAAATTAATAAGACTTGTAATAACAAGGAATAATGCCACAAACAATAATATTATTGCTAAAATTCCAGTTAAGACCTTGGAAAGAAATAATCCAAAAATTATTGCGGCAAGAATAATACGTATAAACATATCTACCGATCCAACGTTCTTTTTCATAATAGAATTTTTCTTTATAAACAACAGTCCTAAAGAAAAGTTGAATGTAGATTCCTGAAAAATGTTTGAATGGAAAATTAAATTTTCACATATTCCAATGAAAGAATTAGTAACTGTTTAAATTTTATTTTTTTGTTCTATTACGACGGCAGAGATTCCTCATTCCGCTTCGCTGCATTCGGAATTACACCGGTGATGGCAAAGGGGTGATGAGGGGCGGCTCCGCCGCCCCTCATCACCCTAATCCTTCAAACAAAAGTGTCATTCCGACACGAAGTGAGGAATCTCTTGAAAAATGGTTTTAATGGAATTTTACCGGGACAAGTTGAAATAGAAAATTTAAACAGTCTCTTAAGGAATTAAAGAATGAAAGTCTTTGTAAAAACAACCTAATCTCCTTAAAAACACCTGCGTAGAAATGGCCCAGGGAGAAAATCGCCCTAATCACCTTGTTAATCAGGTAATTATGTTAGTGAAAGGGTAAAAATAATCCATCTACTCGTATTTTTTTAAAAATCAGGTTATCCAATTCAATCTTAAAAAGTTAATATAAGGAATCAGAAAAAAGTAAAATTTTAAATCGAGTTACATAAGAGAATTGACAAGAAACAAAGGAGATTAACCATTATTGATCATTCTCATCGTGTGCGAATAGTTTTAAAAACTTTTGAGGGACAGCGGTCTCATAACGGATTTCCTCCCCTGTGACAGGATGAATAAATGCAAGAACCCGGGCATGAAGTCCGGTCCGGCCAATAGGATTTACAGAAGAACCATATTTTTTATCTCCGATTACCGGATGCCCGATTTCTTTCATATGAACACGAATCTGATTTTTTCTTCCAGTTTCGAGTTCCACTTCGAGTAAAGAATATTGGGGATTCCTTTTTAATAATTTATAATGAGTAATAGCTTCATCACCCTCACCCGGTTTATTGGAAGAATACATAACAAAAGCCTTATTTTCCATAAGAAAGGATCTAATGGTACCCTTCTCTTTTTCGACTTCTCCCTCAACAACGGCAACATAAGTCCGTTCCATCACAGATTCCTGCCATGCTTTTTGCAAAGTAGATTGGACCTCCTGATTTTTGGCAAATACCATAATACCCGAAGTATCGCGGTCAAGTCGATGAATTACAAAGATTTTATTAGAAGGATTCTCCTTTTTAACATGGTAGCTGAGAATACTATAAGCAGTTTGCAGTTTTTCTTTTGCTGTGGCTATTGAAAGTAATCCTGCTTCTTTTTCTATTACGATGATCCAAGGGTCTTCAAAAAGTATCCGGATCCCTTTGTATTTCGTTTCCTCAGGCACCCAACCGTAATAAACTTCGACGACCTGGCCAGGCTCCAGGGGATAATCAAAATGAGTAACTGCCTGATGATCCACTTTAACCTGTCGGTGTGCCAGGAGAGATTTTACCGTTGTTCTGCTCTTACCTTGCAACTGATCAATCAGAAACTGAAGCAGACCAGATGGCTTATCTACGACATATTTATCATGCCTTGGAGCTTTTTGTCTGAAATTCAACCGGTCTGTCATAGATATGGATAAATATTAATACGAATTAGTTATTATAAACTTTTTCAAGAATAAAGGAATCTACCTTTTCAGAATAAAGGAACCTGGAGGATTTGAGAAGATCGTAATAATCCTTTACAATCATAGCACTTTTCTTTCCGGAGTTCTGGTCAATATATCTTTCAAAAGATCTCTTAAGCTCATCTTTCAACTTATTGGAAGCAGGATCAAAAGCTTTTGAGTTATCAGTTCCTGAAAGATAAGCTTCCAGATATTGCGAATAAAAATCCTGAGCCTTTCCTAAAGAGATAAAAGAAGGATAATTTTCTATAAAATCTTCCCATACTCTTATCCTGTTAGCTAATGAATCAATCGGAATAAGAATGGTCGCATCATCAGCAAATTTTTCTTTTTGTTCATTTGCAGCAACGTTTAAATATTCCTGATATGCAGGTGATATCCTATTTGCAAAATTCCGAATAAGATAATTGTTATCAGGTTCCAGATAGAATTCTCCGTCCGCCGTGGAAAGCATCATCCCATAACCCGATAACCTATTTTTAATCTGTTTTGTTGCTTCATCAGTTATATCAATTCCTTTTTTTCCCTGCAGACTGTCATTATTTTCAAGATAAGTTCCAGCCATTGCTGATAGAAAATCATTAAAAGCGACAAGCATTGAATCCATTGATAGAGTGTCTGCCTTTGAATTTTGGAAGACCTTAATTGCAAGATCAATAGATTTTAGATCTTTTTTATTCAGCATATCAAGGATCTGACCATATTCATCCGCATTTCCAATTTTAAGATTGGCTATTTTCTCCGGATCAATAGATTCCTGATCAGGATCTTTTTGATTATTACCCCTGCCTGATCCTTTCTCATTCAAATTACAGGAAATAAAAAATAGAAGAGTAAAAAAAAGACAAAAAACTCTGGGCATGATACGATTAATTAATTAAATTGTTTAGAGAATTATTTCAAAAAACCTGATGAAAAATGTTCAATATTCGAATTTATTTTCTCGAATCAAAAGTAATAAAAACAACCGCCATCGGCATAAACAATTTATGTATTAATACAAAAAATAAAGCTAAAAATTAATTCTAATCAATAATTATTTTTATTTACTTATCTGTATGTGTCATATTTCGTAACCAATGATTAAACTATGAAGTTACCTGTTTCTGCCTATAACAGAATTACGATTATCGGAAGTGTCATAGCGATTGTCGCATTGTTCTTTATTATTTTTCTTTTCTTAGCATCCACCTTTATTTCACATGGCAGTCCCTATCTTGGTATATTCAATTTCATAATACTTCCTGCAATACTGATTTTTGGGTTAATCCTTATACCGATAGGGATGTACTTTAAGAATAGAAAATTAAAAAAGCAGGAAGACACAGTTCCCTTTACATGGTTAATTATAGACCTAAATAATAAAAGGCACAGAAATGCATCGATGATTTTCATAGCTGGAACTATTATTTTCCTTACTCTCTCAGGAGTTGGAACTTACGAAGCATACCAATACACTGAAACAGTAGAATTTTGTGGATTGGTTTGCCATAAAGTGATGGAACCGGAATACACTACTTATCAGAAATCAACTCATGCCAGAGTAGCCTGTGCAGAATGTCATGTAGGTTCTGGCGCCGAATGGTATGTGAAAGCTAAAATTTCAGGCCTTTACCAGGTGTATTCCGTTACTTTTAATAAATATCCACACCCAATTCCAACGCCAATAACCAGTTTAAGACCCGCACGGGAAACATGTGAAAAATGTCATTGGCCACAAAAGTTTTATCCACACAAACTTATTAATGAAAAGCATTTCCTGTCTGACGAAAAAAATACGGAATGGGATATTGATCTGCGCCTAAAAACAGGACCCTCTCACAATTCACAAGGTCTATCTGAAGGAATTCACTGGCACATTAATCCTGATGTTAAAATTGAATACATGGCAAACAGTGGAAGGGATACAATCCCCTGGGTAAGATACATAAATTTGACGACAAGTGATACCACCGTTTACAAAGACACTGTAAATCAGGTTGATGAACAAGAAATGAAACAGATGTCCACACGTTTAATGGATTGCATGGACTGCCACAACAGACCTTCCCATAATTATCTCACGCCCCAACGATTTATTGACAATGCGTTTGTTAGTGGTGATATATCACCCAAACTGCCACAAATCAAAAAAGTGACAATGGATATTCTAAAAGACAGCTATTCATCAGTTGATACTGCGGAATCGGCGATAAAGTCCACAATTACCAATTTCTATAAAAAGAATTACCCAGAGCTTTCTTCCTCGCGGTCTGCTATAATCGATCAGGCAGTCAAAGGCACCATTAATGGATATCGTCATAATATATTTCCATTCATGAAAGCAAACTGGGATGCATACCCTGACCAGATCGGACATATTGTTTACAATGGTTGTTTCAGATGTCACAACGGGACACACATAAGCAATAAAAATAAAACAATTTCAAAGGATTGCAATCTATGTCATAACATTCTGGCACAGGGACGGTCTGATAGTCTTCAATTCACGACTATTGATAAATCATTGGATTTCAAGCATCCCGTTGATATAAAGGACACCTGGAAAACAAGTCTTTGTGCAGAATGCCATCGTAATTTATATCAGTGATGTGCTGATGTGTTGATGGTATGTGGAAATAAAACTTCTCATGTATAACTAACCGAGTAACTTTTATTACATTGTTGAAAAATTCCATGATGGGGCCATCACACAATCTTTGACTTTTGTGCCGTCGGTGCAAAAAAGAAAAGACCTTTCTAAGCTTATGGAATCTTATTTTTTATCGTACCTCAACCGCTAAGGCGGTAGGATTGCATTGAGAATCAGGTTATTCTCTTACGGGCTGTATCACAGCTGATACCGAGAGACTGGACTACTCGTGAATAAAGGTATAATCCCGAATGTATATTTCAATTAAGAAGTAGTCCATTTTTCAGTCGAAAAGTATACCACTTAGTCATAACAGAATGAGAATAAAAACCTCATTTTTAAAGCATGATAAGTATGTATACAAAACAAGAGAT
>Ga0163159_1004357_pt1 | contig 10189 bp, 8 predicted proteins | sample BioMet9_FD_108702 | JGI IMG/M metagenome (GOLD analysis project Ga0163159, IMG submission 108702) | Microbial communities from bioreactor (seeded with sewage sludge) at Lawrence Berkeley National Lab, California, USA - Biofuel... | ecosystem: Engineered > Bioreactor > Anaerobic > Unclassified ... | reverse complement strand
TTCATTCCCGCGGCCCCGTCGTGTCCCATTCCGGTCAGCAGAGCTGCAATACAGTTCTTTCCTATCACTTCTGCCGCTTAATTAAACAGCACATCGACAGCAGGACGCTGTCCGAATACTTTCGGACCATCTTTTATTCTGACAATACGGTCGGCTCCCGAAGCGGTTACAAGCATATGATAACCGCCGGGCGCGATGTATATCGTTCCCGGCAGTATCTTTTCTCCGTTCTCCGCTTCATTTACATGAAGTTCGAACAATGCATCGAGCCGGCACGCAAACGACGCGGTAAAGCGTTCCGGCATATGAATAACAGCCAGTACCGGGGGAAAAACCGGAGTAAAACGCATGAACAGTTCTTCCAGTGCAATAGTTCCGCCGGTCGATGCGCCGATAACAGCAAGTTTTTCCGTCGTGGATACTTCTGCCAGTACATGCCGGGTTTTCAGAACACCGTTTCCCGGTAAACTTTTCCCCGGCATATTCAACCGTGCGGAAACCGCAGCAAGCCGCGATATCGGCGTCGCAGCAGCTTCCCTGATTTTCGCACATAGATCGTCGACCACTGCTTCAACAGAAAAAGGGCCACCCGGTTTGTGGACGACATCAACGGCTCCGAGTTCAAGGGCCGCGATTGCTGCCTGATTGTCCCGTACCGCAATCGAACTGACAATAACGACAGGCATCGGCCGGTATTTCATGAGATACTTCAGAAACGTCAGTCCGTCCATTCTGGGCATTTCGATGTCGAGCGTGAGAACATCGTAGTTTCCGCTCTCTATTTTGCTCCGGGCGACATACGGATCTCCGGCGGTTCCGGCAGCCACAATTCCCGGACATGCCGACAGTTCCCGCGACAGAATATCACGGACAATAGCTGAATCGTCGACGATAAGCACCCGTATATTTCTCATGTATTTTCCCGGTTCAGGCTGTACGGCAATATACCGAACAGCCTGTTTTTCTCAGATTGTCCGGCTGCGACAGGAGAACCTCCGCATGGCCGATAAACAACAGTCCTCCTGTTTTCATATTGGCAGTCATGTTGTCAAGGGCGACTGCACGCGAGTTCTCATCGAAGTAAATAAATACATTCCGGCAAAACACATAATCGAACGGACGGGAAAAACGTACGCTGTCCATCAGATTAAGGTTTTTGATCGCTACATATTTCCGGAGGTTTCCGTCAATCCGGTAATATCCATCGCTCTCCGGGGTAAAATACCGTTTTCGTACAGCAGGAGGTATCTGTGCGAGTCTGCTTTCGTGATAGATTCCCCGGTTGAATCCGGCCAGAACATCTCTGTTTACATCTGAAGCTACGATGCGGAAATCGGCGATTCCCGCATCGAGAAGCGCCATGATAATCGAATACGGTTCTTCCCCTGTTGAACACGCTGCACACCAGATGAACGGTTCCGTCTTATGACGTTCACGGATGTCGGTAATCAGTACCTGAAAATGTTCAGGCTCCCTGAAAAAGAATGTATGGCACGTCGTAACACAGGTGGCAAGCTGTTCGATACACAGTGGATCTCCGGAAGAAAGCCGTGCATACAGATCCTCCGTACCGGTACAGTATCCCCGTGCCATCATTGTTCCGAGTTTGAATTCAAGGCGGTCATATTTGTCCTTTCCCAGATAAATACCGAATTTCCGGTATACAAGGGAAGAAATCAGATCCAGCTGTGTCGTATCGATTCCGGGCATTGCTCATCCTGACGGAGAATCTCGTTCCGAATCGGAACGAGATTCTTCAGATGTTTGGTTATACGGGTTTGAAATCCTCGTCATCCTCAAACGAAATGGTATGCCCGCCATCATTCCGTCCGGCGGGGTCCTTTGCCTTTGCCCCGGGAACCGGAGCCGTGTCTTTTTTTGGTACGGTTAGTCTGCAGCCCGATATCTGCCGGCCCGTTTCTCCGGAAGATTTCTGTTTTGCCGTTTCTTCCTGCGTACGGCATACTGTTGTCTGTACGCGGTGTATTCCTTCAGTCTGGGCTGGCGCCCCGGTATGTCCCGTTTTTACACCGGAACGGGAAGCAGCGGCGACTGTCCTGCCGGTATATGTTTTCCCGCTTACAAGGAGATACAGGGTATCGACAATTTCGTTGAGGCTGCCGACCTGGCTCTGGAGTTCCTCTGCAGCACTTGCCGTTTCTTCGGCACTCGAGGCGTTCGTCTGTACCACCGTATCAAACTGGATCATGGCTTTATTTACCTGGCTGATGCCCTCATCCTGCTGTCCCGAAGCGGTTTCAACTTCCCTGTTCATCTCCATGACCTTTCTGGAGCTGGCAAGGATGTCCTTGAATATGTCTGCCATCTCTTTGGAAATAGACATCCCGCTTTCTACATTTTTAAGCGTATCCTTAATCATGGAAGCCGTTTCTTTGGCGGATTCCGATGAACGGTTTGCAAGATTTTTAACTTCATCAGCGACTACGGCAAATCCCATACCGGCTTCTCCGGCACGGGCAGCTTCGACAGCCGCATTAAGTGCGAGCATATTCGTCTGAAATGCGATATCGTCGATTACGTCGATAACATTCTTGATATCTTCTGTCGATTTGGAAATATTAGTCATGGCAGAAAGCATAGCCGCCATCTTGTCTGAGCCGTTCTGACTTGCTTCTGTTGCCTTTTCTGACAACAGACTTGCCTGACGCGTATTCCCGAGGTTCTGTTTTACCATCGATGACAATTCTTCCATGGACGATGTCGTTTCTTCTATACTGGCAGCCTGTTCCTGGGCTCCGTTCGCTATTTCCTGCGAGGCGGACGAAAGCTGCGTGCTTGAGACGCCGATCTGAGACGAACTGTCCGACAGGCTGTTTACCATCTTCGTCACCGGTTTCGTGATACTCCGCGTTATCGTAATACCCAGTATCAGCGATATGGCAAGCCCGACCAGTATGGCAATAATAATGATGGTAACAGAAAGAGACGCTATACGGGAACTTTGAGAATATGCAGAAACAGCGCCTTCTGTAGATATTTTTACCAATTTTCCAATTGCCGGGGTAAGCGTCCTGCTGTTGATAGGAGCCAGAACAGAATCTATATACCCATTGGCTTCTGAAAGATCACCTTTCTCTGTATAAGTAAACATCGTCTTGCCTTTATCGGCAAATTCGGTTCCGGCAGTACGTATTGTCTGGATCAGTGTCTTTTCTTCATCAGAAGCTTCAGTCGGCTCATATTTTGTAACTGCTTCAAAAAATGAAGCACATGTTTCCGTAAACTGTTTTTTTGTGTCAGCGATCTGGTCTCTGGTTTTTCCCGGTCTGTTAGCAATCATCAATTCTGAAATGCTTGACTGCAGCAGATTTTCCATCTCCTTTGCATAACGTACCCCGAGCAGATTCTGGTGATACATAGTATCAACAAGTCTGCTTACCTGTTTTGTGGTAAACAGCCCGATTCCACCGATGACTGCTGCCACAGTTGAGATAACAACTGCCATCATTATGATTTTAAATCCGATCCCCTTCTTCATACCGCTTTTCTCCCTGTGTATTTTTATACAGATTAGCGTTCTTCTCTGACCGCCCCGACAGCAGATGCCGGTTCCCGATTCTCAGTCTGCTTTACTTCTGCAGTATCCCGGACAACAGCAAGTTCCTCGTCACTCAGAACCTTGAGCACATCGAGAACGATCTTCATTCCTTCCGGTGTGTCAGCCACCCCCCTGATATATTCGCTTCTGATCCGGGCATTGATGTATGGAATCTTCGACAATTTTTCATCGGGAATACTCACCACATCCTGAATAGAATCTACTACAAGGCCCATAAGGATATTCGTCCCGCTGTACGAGACTTCTACCACGATGATACAGGTCCTTTTCGTGTACTCCTGAAATGCCAATCCGAATTTAAGCCGCAGGTCTACGACCGGAATAATCTGACCCCGCAGATTTATTACTCCCCTGATAAACTGCGGAGTACGTGGCAGCGGGGTAATGGCAGCCATTCCCATGAGTTCTTTCACTTTCAGGATGTCCATACAGTAGCTCTCGTTGTCCAGCATAAAGCTTAAAAAACGCGTACCGTTCAGCAGTTTCCGCTTCGTCATCTCCATCTCCATACCTCCTGTATATAATGAGCCGGCCATTCCATCACAAAAGAATATGCTGTATTGTTGCTAGAAGCTTCCCGGGTTCGCAGGGTTTTACTATCCATCCCGTCGCCCCGAGTCCCTTTGCGCGGCTTCGGAATTCTTCTTTTGTTTCCGTCGTCAACATAAGTATCGGAGTCGCTTCATAGGCCGGCAGCTTTCTGATTTCTCCGAGCAACGTCAGGCCGTCCATCGCCGGCATATTTACATCGAGCAGAAAAAGTGCTATTTGTCCGGCTCCGGGGAGTACGGCGAGCGCCTTTTTTCCGTTTTCTGCCTCACATACCTCGTATGATGCCGTCAACGCATTTCTGATGATATTCCTGATTGTCGCAGAGTCATCGACCAGCATTATTTTTTTCATATTCTGTCTCCCGCCGTTTTTTTCAGAAAAGTTCTATTTCCCGGTCATCAATTCCGAGATCCATGTCCGCGTCAGGAGACGTTTTTCTGATTCCCCGCCCGAGGGCATTCAGTTCTTTCTCCGTCGTAAGACGTTTACGTATATTCGCGGTCATTTCGCCTATTTCATCCATGTCCGGATTGGCGGATGCCTTTCCGCACACTGTTTCCGCGCGGCCTTCGGTCCATGTACAGAGATCAGCAGTCACGCGGCCCATGTTTCCTATCTCCTGGCTGGTGATTTCATGCAGTTGTACAACCGGCGAAATGATGTCCATACTCTTCGCCAGCGAATCGATAATTTCCGTTACCCCCGTATACAGATTCTCAAGTTTCGGAAAATATGCTTCCAGTGTCTGTTCAAATTCTGAAAAGCCGGACTGCCGCTGGGTAACCACGTGAAGCATTTTATCCCGGTTCTCCTTAAGGCCCGTACCGAGTTGCCCGAAAATACGCTGCGTTTCTTTCAGCGTGTTGTGTATCTCCCCAAGCCTTTCGCCTGTTCCCGACGACAACCGCTTTATTTCTCCCGCTATGACCCGGAAGCCCTTCCCTGCATTTCCTGCACGTACGGCCTCTATCGATGCGTTGAACGAAAGTATCCGTATCTGTTCAGATATTTCGGTGATATCATCCGATATTCCACCTATCTTTTCCGAGACTGCCTTCAGATTTCCTATATGACCGTCGAGTTCCGAAAACACCGCTTCCACCGTTGTATACAGCGTCCTGAGGTCGCGGTCAAACAGCGCGCTCTCGTCCTGCAGCCGTATTACAGCGGTATGGTTACGGACTTCGTCTTCGTACGACCTGATGCCCTGAAGGAAATCTGTACTCGATTTTCTGATACTCAGCAATTCTGCCGATATCGGTTCTGTCGTCGAACTCAGACTCTGTGAAATCGACGTACACAGTTCTTCCAGCACAGGAGCGGCGAAACGCATCCGTACTGCTATTCCCCGGCACAATTTCTGTATTTTTTCTTCCCGCTCGGCCGACTCTATTTCCCGGTTTCCGTCTCTTTGCTCTAGAGGTTCTGCTGTACGGTCGTGATCTGTTCCGCCGGCGGGATGCGGTATCCCCGGCGGAACAGACCGCGGCATTCTGCAAACCAGATAATACACGATGAACATACCCGCCATCCCCGGGACCGCCATGATACTCCCTGCCAGAATGCTCCGAAATCCACTGTTCCGGTTTACGATGGCGGACACACAGACAGAAAGGAGAATCGAACCGGCAGAACATAAAACCGGCAGCAGAATCGGAATACGAAGACGGTTACGATCTCCTTCACCCATAAAATACTCCGGATACCGCACCGGTACCTTTTCCGAGCTCTACCACCTGTTCTATGTCCAGTACATAGCCTATGGCACCGCCGGAAAGAACCGTTCCGGAACTGATGCCTTTCATGTTTTTCAGATATGTTCCCAGACTCTTTATAACGACTTCGCGTTTGGCAAGCAGTGCGTCGTTCATCAGTGCAAACTGCTGGCCTTCTCCGGTCTCCACGACTGTCGCTATATTCCCCGATCCGGCTTCCGGTATCCCGAAGACCTCCGCCATCCGCAGTACGGGAATCATTTTTCCCCGCAGATCAAGTACGTCGATGCCTTCAGCAACCTTATGTATCTGACCGTCCCGTACCTTCAGCGACTCTATAATCGATGCGATCGGTATGATAAAGATATTCTTTCCCGTCCGTGTGAGCATTCCGTCAATGATGGCCGTACTCAGCGGGAAATACAGAGAAAATGTCGTTCCTTTCCCGGGAATACTTTCTGTAACAATATGCCCCTTGGCCTGTGCGACAGCTTCTTTTACGATGTCCATACCAACGCCGCGTCCCGATATCTGATCGACGGTATCGTTCGTCGAAAAACCGGATATGAATATCAGATTATTTACGGCAATGTCGCTCATACTGGAAACATCCTTTTCCCGTATCAGATGTTTTCCTACTGCCTTTTCCAGTATCTTCGCCCGGTCAAGTCCGCGTCCGTCGTCTCCAACCGAAATAACAATAGTATTACCACGCCGTTCCGCCGTAACGCATACCGTCCCTTCCGGGCTTTTGCCGGCGGCAATACGATCTTCTGTACTTTCTATACCGTGATCCAGGGCATTCCGTACCAGATGCATCAGCGGTTCTTCGAGCGATTCTATCAATGTACGGTCTATCTCCAGGTCCTCTCCCCGAAAGACAGCCCGAACTTCTTTTCCGAGCTTCTGGGATGTATCGCGGATAATTCTTCTTACCGTACAGAACAAAGCATGAACACTTTCAGTTCTCAGCTGCATACCCGCATACTGTAGCGACCGTGCTATTTTTCTGACCTGCGGCAGCCCCTCCGTATCGTCTTTCATCTGTCCAAGACAGATAAGCAGTTCGCCGATCATGTCCGTCAGATAATTGACCTTGCCCGTCTTTACCTTTATGACCGTGTCATCCGCAGCTGATTTCCGTACAGAACCGGCCGCTTTTTCCGGCCGATCCGGATTGTCCTCTGTCCGTGCCGTGGTACTGCGGGCTTTTATTCCACAACCCTTCAAAAACAGGACAAGCTCCGTTATAAATTCCTTGAGCGGGATATCCGCGTATGCGCCGAAATCTCCGTTTCCGAGCGCTTTTACCAGTCCACCCGCAAGATCAAGGCCTTCAAGGAGGATATTTATCACACTGTTGTCCGCTTTCCGGCTACCCGACCGCAGTTCGTCAAGGAGACTCTCCGCATTGTGCGCGAGGGTCCCCAGCCGGGAAAGCTTCAGGAATCCGCACTCCCCTTTTATCGTATGAAAAATACGAAACAGTTCCTTTACCGCGTCACTGTCTTCAGGGTCTTCCTCAATCCGCAGAATCAGTTCCTGTGCTGCGGTCAGTCGTTCTCTACAGTCGCTCACGAACTGCTGTAACTGGTCGCCGTCGATCTGTGCCGGATCGTCCTCCGGTTTCTGCCGTACGTCAGCCGGGGCATACGGATTTTCCTGTTCCGGCTGTCCCGCGAGCCACGCTTCTACCTGTTTCCGTTTTCCTTCTGATACGCTGCTGCCCGCAGAAGTTCTCAGCAGGTCGATCCCCTCAGAGACAGGCCCGGAAAAATCCGCAAAACTGCTTCTCAGCGCAGTACGTACAAGCTGCTGAAGACGGACGCATATTTTTTTCCCATACCCGCCGGCGGAGTATATTTCACAGAGTTCATCAAGCAGTTCCGATATTGCAGAAACTTTCATCACGTCGCCGGGTTCATATGTTATGATTTCGTTTGTTATTCTATCCAACAGGCCGGCGACAGTTTCGTCCTTTTTCATAGGCACCGTTCTCCGACTCTAACGCAGCCCGGTTTCGGGCAGAGCAGCAGGGGTAACCGGTATTGTATCCGCACACATCTCATAGCATGATTCCTCTGAAGAAAAATGTTTTGTTATAGTTTTATCTAAAAGGATAGGGGAATAAAATGATACTGTCATTGATTTAAATCAACCGGAGAACGATTACCGTTCAGTATTATTCAGCATTCTTGATACGGCTCAACGTTTCCGGAGTGATTCCCAGATACGACGCAATCTCCTGAGCGCGGAGACAGGCTGTAAACTCGTGTTCGCCGTTCAGAAACTGCTCGTAGCGGTCTGTCGCATTATCGGTCAGAAGCAGCATGACATGTTTTTCCATGGCTCCAAGTCTTTTTCTCCCAAGCGTATACAGGAACTCAAAAGCATGCGGATCGACCGCAGCTCTCCGCCTGAACAGCCCCTGTTCAATAACAAGGACACGACAGGGAATAACCGCTTCTACAACAACTTCATATTCCGGCGGGCCGGCTGAAAACGTCAGAGAATCAATTATATCTCCCGAACGCAGATATTCCAGTGTATATTCGCGCCCCGAAGACGTTCCATAATAAACACGGAAAAGTCCTTCGAGGATAAACCCGTACGTCGGCAGCGTCGGACACTCAGAACCGAAAAACCGGTCCCCGGGAGAATAGTTGCAGAATTTCCCGGTTTCCTTCATATACTTGAACAGTTCGTTGACACCCTCTATGCCGCTTTCATAGTTTGAAGTAAGTGCCAGAAAGTCACGGTCCTCAATCCGCGTTTCCATTTTCTTTCCATCGGACTGTACCGGCACCGGCAGAAGCGGAACCGCAGACATATCCTGTACGACAGAAACATACTGAATTCTGGTATCGCCGCACATGCAGGAGGAAAGATGAACTTCCACCCGCTGTACGTTTCCATCAGCGACCCGATGCAGTACATGGAAAACCTGTTCCGATCCGCTGCCGGTTTCTCCGCCAGCAGCGAGTTTTGACCGAATAACAGCCGCAGGGTTCGTACTGATTTCATATATCGTCTTCTGAAGAAACTGGCGGCGTGACCAGCCGTAAAACCGTACCGCAGCTTCGTTTACTTCCAGTATTCTACCCGTAGCACATTCGAGTACCAGGATTACCGGACGACTGCCAAAAAAGAAAGTATAATAGGGAAAAAGTTCGTGGATATAGGTATGTTCCATTTTATGAACCGGCCTGACGGAAATAACAATATGATCAAATACCGTACGGAAAAATTCACAGGCATAGCCTTTCCCCCGGATCTCCGTATCGAGTACAATGCGTATCGGTTTTCCCGTTTTCCAGACCGTATTGCATACGGACATAACAGTGTCAAAATGATGATAGACGGTTCGGGACAAATGGGTACTGTACCCGAGTGTTCTGCTTTCCGGTGATTCGCGAATAAACGTTCCGTTTATTTCAAAAAAATCAAGGTCTGAAATTTCTTTATCGGTATTGAATACCGGTTTAAAACTGCATATCAACCGTCCGGAAGAAGCTGTTCCGCTGTACGTTTCCAAATCACCGTCGGATTCCTTTTCCGGACTTGTCAGAAAATTCTGCTCGATCCGTTCCAGAACCATATGTCCTGTATCCGTAAGCGTCGAAAGGACAACACGGTGATCGCTGCTTTTTATCCGTTTCTGCAAAATATTCCGGGACTGAAGATCGGATACTGTTCTCGATATATCGACCGCAGACATTCCAAGCACCGAAGACAGCGTACTTATTGAAGTCGAACCAGCTTCTCTGACAGCAAGCAGCAGATAGAGTTCTTTCCATGACAGGAAACCGGGACTGCCGGCCTTTTTCTGATTCGTGTATAAAAAAGACAAAAAGCCGAAAAGTTCTGAAGAGCTGCCTCTTCTGTTCCACAGATTGCTGTTCCTGTCCGCCTTGTATTCGGTATGCAGACAGGAACATGGACAAAAAAAATCTTCTACAGTAACGTCCAGTGCATCGGCCAGCCGGAAGAGAATCGTTAATGTCGGTGTCTTCCGTTTCGTTTCTATATAGTAAATATAGCTTCTGGATACATTCGCTCCGGTCGCAAGATTTTCTACTGATATTTTTTTTGAAATACGTAAAAGCCGTATTCTTTCAAGTACGTCAGCGACTCTCATATCAATTTTTTTCTGATTCACGGCACTCTCTATAGTTAGTTGAACGTAAAAAGTTCTACGTTGGTATACACAGTGTAGTTGTAAATTCAAAGGTTCGCGACTCTCTATAGAGAGTTTTTTGCCCGGCTTTTTACATACGGTATATTTCTCCACGCGCGTACCGATCCGAAGGAACAGATACCTGTACATTGTGTTTCAGACAAT
>Ga0163159_1004355_pt1 | contig 10195 bp, 9 predicted proteins | sample BioMet9_FD_108702 | JGI IMG/M metagenome (GOLD analysis project Ga0163159, IMG submission 108702) | Microbial communities from bioreactor (seeded with sewage sludge) at Lawrence Berkeley National Lab, California, USA - Biofuel... | ecosystem: Engineered > Bioreactor > Anaerobic > Unclassified ... | reverse complement strand
CGATGGAAGAGGTATCGTTATTCATGCGGGCGATAAGCCAGCCGGAATTGGTGTGGTCAAAGTAAGAGAAGGAGAGCTCCTGGACCCGATGGAAGGTGTCGCGGCGCAAATCGGTCATGATGACCATGTCCATGTAGTTGGTCAAAAAGAAGGTCCAGAAAATCGCCAAGCTCCGCAAAAGAATCATCAGGACTTCGATCAAAATGAAATTGGTGAAGGTTAAATCGTATTCCATCGCGCCAGGGATGAAACTGACGTGGATCATGGCTTGAGCGATATCGTTGTTAGCGTTAGCGATGGCTAAATCGCTGACGGCGTTGATCGCGCCTTTGTTCATGACCGCGACGAAAGAGGAGTCGTAGAAGGTCGTGATGAGCATCATCAGGACGATGACGATCAAAAGCGGCCATTTTTTGAGGGTATATTTGCCAATGCGAGCCCAAATCCGGAGATTGAGCTTATCCGGCAGTTTTTCTTCTTCGATTTCGTTTGCCATAAGTTCTCTCCTTTCTAGGCCATCTTGCCTTGGATCGTGGCGATCCGCTGATAAAGGCCGGGTTGCTTCAATAGCTCTTCATGGGTTCCCATCTCGGAAACCTTGCCATCTTCCAAAACGACGATGAGATCAGCATCGCGAGCCGTGGAAACCCGGTGGGTGATGATGAGAGTGGTAGTCTTCTTTTCCCATTCTTTGAGGTTTTGGCGAATCGCGAGATCCGTTTCGGTGTCGACCGCGGAGAGCGAGTCATCAAAAATGAGGACCGGGGCGTTCGAAATGATGGTCCGGGCGATGGCGACGCGCTGCTTTTGCCCGCCCGAAAGCGACATGCCTTTTTCGCCGACGGCGGTGTCATAGCCATCCTTGAATTTGGTGATGGTGTCGTCAATCGCGGCGATTCGGGCCGCCCGTTGGACTTCCTCTTTGGTGGCCTTCTTGTTGGCCATCAAGATGTTCTCGCTGATGGATTTGCTAAAAAGGAAAGGATCCTGAAGAACCGGAACGACGTTCCGTCTTAAGTAAGCTTTTTGGATGTCTTTGAGTTCGACCCCATCGATCTTGATTGAGCCCGAAGTGTAGTCGTAGAGGCGGGTCAATAGGAGAGACAACGTACTTTTGCCGCTTCCGGTCTTGCCCATGATAGCGACGGTTTGCCCCGGCTTGATCGTGAAAGAGACGTCGTGGATGACGTCAACGGTCCCGTCATCGTATTTAAAGCCAGCGTGATCGAAAACGATTTCGCCTTTGATCGCGGGGGTGAGACCATCCCAAGTATCTTCAAGGGGTTCATCAAGGATGAGACGAACTCGGTCGCTGCTGGCAATATATTGGCCCATGTTGGACAAACTGGTAGCGACTTCGCGTAAGGGCCAGACCATCATGTTGACGAAAAGGGTCGACAAGACGAGAGTGCCCGCTCCGATTTCACCGGTATAGCAAAGGTAAATTCCGAAAAGAAGCGCCACGAGTTTGGAACCGAAAACGAAGATATCGCTTGAGGAAAAGAAGAAGGCGGAAAGCTTGCGCCATTTGATGAATTTCTCGCGGTAATCGGTGAGGTTATTCTCGAAGGAATTGATTTCGTAGACTTCGGCGTTGAAGGCTTTGACGATGCGAACGGCCGAAAGATTCTCGGAGATTTTGTCGGTCATCTTGCCCTCGGAGTCATCCGTGGCCCGATAAAGCTTGCGGACGTATTTGATGAGGAAGAAGGAATAGACGAACATCAAGGGGAATAGGGCCAGGGCAACTAAGGTGAGCTTCCAGGAGATCGTCATCAAAATGCTGAAGCAGAGGAGCACCATCCAGAAAGTCCAGTTGAAATTGCTGACATCGGCGATCAGGAATTTGCGCAGTAAGTCAAGGTCGCGGGTGCAGGTTTGGATGAGATCGCCGGATTTGTTCTTCTTATAATAAGAATAAGGAAGGCGTTCAAGGTGGTCGAAGACCGTGAGCTGCATGGAGCCGTTGATGACGGCGGCGACATAGGAGCGCATGCCCATCCGCAGCAAGGACATCAAGGCGGCTACAACCGCGGAAACCGCGATGGCAGTGGTCAATACCTGAATTTCGTTATCGAGCAAAAACTGAGCGCCCTTCCCGCCGGTGATCAACCAAATGACCCAGCTTTCGACGTAGCGGGCTTCCCCGATATCGGTGGCGGCAAGCGTTTTGCCGGATTTTAAGGCGGCAGAGGATGTCAATACATCCACCAAAACTTTGCTTAAAAACGTCATGAAAACCTGAGACACGATCATGGCGATTTGCGCGACGAGGGAGAGGAAATAAAGTTTTTCATGCCCATGGATGAGCTTGTGGCAGGTCGAAATCAATTTGTTCATAGTGCCTTGTTATTCTAACAAGAGTCTCAAAAAAGTCATTCTTTTTCGCGTCAAAATGCTAGAAAGGGCTTTCGCAAGGCTTTTTTCCTAGTTCCAGCGCACAAGTTTTGCATCTCGCCCCACCCTTAAAAAAGGTTTGCTATAATATAACCAATATGGAAAACAACCCCCAGGAAGCATTTTGGCGCAATTCTGTCGGCTACATCATCTATCCCGAGTCCTTCAAGGATAGCAATAACGACGGCATCGGCGATCTCGGCGGTATCATTTCGAAACTGGATTATTTAAAAGATCTCGGCGTCAATCTTTTGTGGATCGGCCCGATTTTCGCTTCGCCGATGGATGACAACGGCTACGATGTGAGCAACTATTACGCCATCAACCCCAAATATGGCACGATGGGGGATCTCGAGACGCTCATTAAGGAGGCCCATGGTCATGGCATTCGGATCCTTTTGGATTTTCCGCTCAATCATACTTCGGATGAGCATCCGTGGTTCCAGTTGGCGTTAAAAGACCCCGAGAGCAAAGAGCGGGGCTACTATTTCATCCAAAAGGGGAAAAAGGTCAACGACCAACTTCTCCCACCCAATAATTGGAAGGGTTTCTTTGCGACTTCCGCTTGGCAAAGAATCGACAATAGCGATGATTTCTACCTTCATATTTTCAGTAAGAAAATGCCTGATGTGAATTGGGCCAATCCCGATCTTCGGGAACAATATTACCAAATCGCCCGTTTCTATTTGGACAAGGGCGTCGATGGCTTCCGTCTCGATGCAGTGGCTCATTTATCGAAGGATTTGACCTTTAGCGATTCCGCGCTTCCAGGCGATAAAGAAGGCTTGGTTTATGACACCAGCAAATTCTCGAATCGTCCTGAGCTTTTCGATTATTTGCAACTCTTCAAAAAGAACGTTCTCTCCCATTATTCCTGCTGCACCGTCGGGGAAGCCGGGGGCAATATCAGCCCTGAGGATGCTCTCAAGATGGTCGACCGCGAGAATGGGTCGATTTCGATGGTTTTTAATTTTGATACGGTTTGGAACAATGGCAACTATGGTTCGATTGGCAAGAAAGACGAGGACATCAAAACCGATGTGCTTTCCCTCAAGTCGAACTTTATGCGCTGGTATAACGTCTGCCACGACAAAGCGGACATGCCCGTTTATTGGTGCAACCACGATCACCCGCGGGTGGTGAGCCAATATGGCTCGGTGGCCTACCGGAACGAATCGGCGAAAATGCTTCTCACGACATTGCTTTTCCTTTATGGAACGCCATTCCTTTATAATGGCGAAGAAATCGGCATGAGCAACGCAACCTATGGGAAAGCGGAGGATTATTTCACCGATGTCGGCACGAAAAACGATGTCATCGCCTGCCGGAAAAATGGTTATAGCGAAGAACAGATTTTATCGTATTTGCATCGTTGCTCCCGCGTCAATGCCAGAACCCCGATGCAATGGGACGATACGCCCAATGCTGGTTTCTCGATGGCCAAGCCCCTCAATGCGGTCAATCCCAATTACAAAGAAGGCGTCAATGCCCTCGATGAGATGAGGGACGCTTATTCGATTTTGAATTTCTATCAATACGCGATTGCCTTACGGCGCGATCCTCTCATCAATGAGCAGGTCCTCAATGGGCCTTTAAGCCTCCTTGACCCGAACCACCCCGATGTTTTCGCTTATCTTCATGATGGCGGCAAGAAACTAGCGGTCATTTCGAATATGCGGCCGTATCAGGTTTATTTTACCTTCTATTATGAGATTGCCGATGTCTTGCTTCACAATTGCGATGGGGTGATTCTCCAGAATCACGTCTTTACTTTGCGTCCCTACGAAAGTTTCTTATTGAGGCTGAGATGAACAAGTACTATTTCTTTTTGGCGAGCGGCGCCATCAAACGCGAGGAATTAGCCTCGGCGCTTGATGGGCTTGGCTTAGCCTATGACATCAACTATCTCGCCGAGAACAAAGGCTATGTTTTAGCCGATGAGACTTTCGCGGTGATGCTCCAGGGGATTGTTTTGATGATTCATGATGACATCGGGGTCACCATCTCGTTTTTGGCCGCCCATAAAGGCGGGCCGCTCGAAGAAAAGCTTTTGCAGAAATCCTTGGCCTATTTCCCCAACCAGTGTCTTTTTCTTTCCGATGTGCTGATGAAGGAATTCTCCTTTGGCGATTTTTCTTCGCTCCCTTTGCTTTCGGCTGAGTTCAAAGGCGTAAGCCACGAGCTTTTGCTCACGGCGGGTAGTTTCTTGCGCTGTGGGCTTAACGCCTCTTTGGCTGCCGAGACCTTGATCATCCATCGGAACACCTTCAACTATCGTTTGGCCCAATTCATCGATAAAACGCAGCTTGATATCCGCGATTATCATAACGCTCTTCTCTTGGAGATTTATTTTCAATTGGGCAATCCTCATTAGCGTTTTTTAATTTTTGTTTTGTTGAAAATAGCGGTGCGGTCTGCTCTTTTTCTTTTCTTTATTCGATTTGTGTACTATGCACAAGTTAACGGAAAGCAAGAGGGTATAATAAAGCCATATTTGGAGGAAATAGTTCCATGTCTCTTTTTAAGAAGAAAGAAGAAGCGACCGGTTTGAAGCCGGGCGAAGGCCAAGGCGTCGTCTCGAAAGCCGACATCAAAGCCCGCAAGAAGGAATTAGCCGAAGAAAAGAAGCAAGCCCCGAAAGAGAAGCCGGCCGATTTGGCTTATGTTTCGCTCCGCCACGTCGATAAGGTCTACGACAATAACGTCCAAGCCGTCTACGATTTCACCTTGGATATTCAAAAACACGAATTCATCGTCTTCGTCGGGCCGTCGGGCTGTGGCAAATCCACGACCCTCCGAATGATCGCCGGGCTTGAAGATATCACCAACGGCGAACTTTACATCGATGGCGAATACAGCAACGATCGCTCGCCGAAAGACCGCGATATCGCGATGGTCTTCCAGTCTTATGCGCTTTATCCGCATATGACCGTTTACAACAACATGGCGTTTGGCCTTAAGATCCGCCATTTGCCGAAAGCGGAGATCGATAAGCGGGTCCACGATGCCGCCAAGATTCTTCAAATCGAAGAATACCTCGATCGCAAGCCGAAAGCCCTCTCCGGTGGTCAACGTCAGCGTGTCGCTCTCGGCCGCGCCATCGTTCGCAACGCCAAAGTCTTCTTGATGGATGAGCCACTCTCCAACCTCGATGCAAAACTCCGGGTTCAGATGCGCAGCGAAATCATCAAGCTTCACGAAGCCCTTAATGCCACGACCATTTACGTCACCCACGACCAGACCGAAGCCATGACTATGGCCAGCCGCATCGTCGTCATGAAGTTAGGCTACATCCAGCAAATCGGCTCGCCGATTGAGATTTATAACCATCCGGCCAACATCTTCGTCGCTGGCTTCATTGGCTCGCCTTCGATGAACCTCATCAAGGCCACTTATGAAAAAGGCGTCGTCACCTTGAGCGATGGCAAGAAGATTCCTTGCCCCGCCGAAGTGAAGAAAGCCCATGACGACTTCTATAAAGCCGAAGTGGAGCGCCTACAAAAAGCCATTGCCGAGATGGAGAAAGATCCGAACGCTAAGCCCGAGGAAGTCCAAAAGCTCCACGCTAACTTAGAAAAAGATCAAACCGCTCTCTTAGCGGCCCATCCGGTGGTCTATGGCATCCGTCCGGAAGATATCCACGAAGCCGATAAAGGGGACTACAAGCTCAAAGTTGCCGTCGCCGAACTTCTTGGCCACGAGTACTATATCCACAGCGATTTCGCGGGTATCGACCTCGTCGCGAAGATTCCGCTCACCCATGAAATCAAATTGGGCGACACCATCAGCGTCAGTTTCGAAGAAAGCAAAGCCCACATCTTCGATCCGGAAAGCGAGAAGCGCATTTACTAATTTACTCTCAAGTGAGGCCCGAGGAAACTCGGGCCTTTTCTTTCGCTTTGTTTTTTCCGAACTTATGCTATAGTGAACTTGACGAAAGGAAAAAAGAAATTCATGAAAAAAGCAGGAATTGTCTTGTTCTGGTGCGCGATGGGGTGTCTCGTGGTGGCGATCGTATTCCTATCCTTATTGATCGGGGATTTGGGCAGTGGTCTCAATTTTGCCTTTGGCTTGACCGGGCTTCTTGGAGTTCTCATCGCCTTGATTTGTTTGGCGATTTCGCTCGTGCTTTTCTTAAAGGATGATGACGCCCACAATCTGGGCGAAAGCGCGGATGACGCGCCGAAAGCCCACTAAGGGTCATTTAAAAATAGCCATTCCCGCAAGAATGGCTATTTTTTTCTTTTCAGTTTCGGAAACGTTCAACCACTTTGGCTTTATCCAAAGCGAGGAAGAGAGGGATCGCGAGGATCGCGCTTCCATAGGCTTGGACGCAATCGAAGGCCGAATTGACGATACCCTCTTGTCCTAAAAGAACGTAGTAGCAGAGCAAATAGGCTAAAACCTCAAAAGTTCCACCAACAAAAGGCGAGACAAAGCGAAGGATATTTTTATTTTTTAGGACATTGTATAAAAGCCCTGTCGTTAGACCCATCAGCCCTTTGGCGAGGACGGTCCAGGGGGCATACACTCCAAAGCCCAGGAAGAGATCGGACAAGGCACCGCCGAGGATGCCAATGAGGGCTCCTTCGAGGGGGCCCAGCACCATTGAGGCTAAGAGATTAACGATGTCACCGAAATTGAAATAACCCGCTCCGCCGGCATACGGGATTTTCAAAAAGGCAGTCATGACGAAAGAAAGAGCGCCAAATACGGCAACGGCGCTCATCTTCGCAATGAGAGTATTTTCTCTACTTTTCCCCATCGCCGCCTACCTTCTTTTTGTAAGAAGAGTGGTAGCCGCCTTTGTTAAAGCGCTTCGCCCCGTAAGAAGAATGACCATAGGTTGAGTGCTCACCCGAGCTGTGCCCATAGTTTTTGTGCTCGCCATAACCGCCATGCCCATACGACTTGTGTTCGCCGTCGCCGTGCCCATAGCTCTTGTGCTCGCCATACGGCTTGTGGTCGTAGGATTTGTGTTCCCCATAGCCTTCGTGGTTCCCATAGCTCTTATGTTCCCCATAGGGTTTGTGTTCGTAGGAAGAATGCTCGCCATACGGCTTGTGATCGTAGGATTTGTGCTCGCCATAGTCGTTATGGCCATAGCTCTTGTGTTCACCATAAGAGGAATGCTCTCCATAACTCTTATGGCCATAGGAAGAGTGTTCGCCATAGCTCTTGTGCCCGTAGGATTTATGTTCGCCATAACCGCCTTCGGAATGCTCGCCATCATTATGGCCATAGGCTCGCTCGCCATACGGCTTATGAGAATAGGAATTATGGCCCGGATAAGAACCTTCGGAGGAGCGGGAGTAGCCGTGCGAGAAATGCCCACCATGCCCGTGCATCCGTTTCGCTTTCTCGTTTTCTTTCTTTTGCAAAAGCCGTCGATCCATGTCTTCTTGGGTAATGACGCCCGCTTTGACTTGATCTTGCAGCTCTTTTTTCTCCGCTTCTTTTTTGAGATTTCGCGCTAAGCGGGCTTGTTTGACTTCTTCGCTCTCGCCGAGCAAGAAGTCCAACGAATCGGTTTCCGCATAGACTTTGATGCCGTTGGCGATCAAAAGCCTGGCGGTCACGCCTAAACCTTCAATGTGGGTGTGAGTGAAATTCCCATCGTCGATATGACGGGGCCCGCAGGAAGGCGAATTGTCTTTGAGAATCGCGATGCGAATGCCAAAATATTTGCAGGCTTTGAGGGCAGCCTCGGCCCCGGCATTATAAGCGGCTGTCACGTCTTTCCCCGTGGCAGTTACAACGCTGTTTTTCCGGATTTCCGCCGGATCGCGCGGCGTTGATAATCCTCCCGCGACTTCGGGGCAGAAAGGAACGAGCTCGTATTTTTTTGCGAGTTCCTCGGCGAAGGGGAAAGGATTCTCCCCGCCATCGTAACGACATTTTTCGCCCACCAAGCAGGCGCTGATCAAGATTTTTTCCATTGCACGAGTAGTCTACTCTTTTCTTATTCTCTTTTCTACGTGCGCCCGCGGAAAGCGCTTCTAAGGGATGAAAAGAGTTTTTCTTTTCGGTGGCGGCTTCTTCCTTGAGGTGGCTATAATAGTTCGCATGGTTGAGCAATGGGAATTACATTTTGGCGAGAAGGTCTACCCTTGCGTCGTAACCTATAAACGGATGCGAAACATCCGCTTTCATTTCGACAAGGACGGCAAGACCTTTTGTGTTTCCTGCCCCAATCGGATTCCGAGGAAAACGTTGCAGGATGCCATCAATAAATTCTTTCCGAAAATGTTGAAAAAGATGGAATTTGAACCGCCTTATCAGGGCGATGAAGTCTATCTTTTCGGCGTGAAAACGCTGGTGGAAGGCTTTGGAACATTCGATGAGAAAAACCGCGAGAAATTCCTCAAGGCGAAACTGAAGGATTATCTGACGACGAGCGTTCCGTATTATGAACAACTCATGGGGGTAAAAACACCCTATAAATTTCGGGTTCGCAGCATGAAAAGCCGTTATGGGGTCAATAGTCAACGGACCCACACTCTTTCGTTTACGACCGCCCTGGTTCATTACGCGCCCGAGACTATCGCCTCGGTCGTCGTCCATGAATTGGCTCACGACTTCGTTTTCAACCATTCGCCTGCCTTTTACCAAATCGTTTATCACTATTGCCCGACTTATCCCGCGCTTCATGCTAAACTAAGAAAGCATCATTATGAGTGAAATCATTACCAGCAAAGACAACGCCAAAGTCAAAATGGCGTTTAAGGAAAAAGAAGGCAAAGGCGATTACTTCCTTGCCGAAGGCTTTCATCTGGTCGAAATGGCGGTGGCCAATCATCGAGCTGAGATGATTTTCAGTTTGAAGGATTACGCTTCCGATGTGCCAAATTATCTCGTCACCCCCGAAATCATCGCTAAGCTTTCCAGCACCGTTTCGCCTGAAGGCATCGTGGCATTTTGCAAAAAATCCCTTGCAAATCCCCCCTCGAACTCCCGCTTATTGTATTTGGATGATGTGCGAGACCCTGGCAATGTGGGGACTCTTTTACGAACCGCTTTGGCCTTTGGCTTTCACGATGTGGTTCTTTCCCGTTCTTCGGCGGAAGCGTATGCGAGCAAAGTTCTTTTAGCTTCTCAAGGAGCCATTTTCTCTTTGAACCTCAAAGAAAGCGAACAAACCCCCGAAGAGGATATCCGCGATCTCAAAGCTCGGGGTTACCGGGTGGTGGTGACCGACCTTAAAGCCGCTTTGCCGCCCGAAGAGATCAAAACCTTGGATGCACCATTGGCCTTAGTCTTAGGCAATGAGGCACGTGGGGTTGACCCCGAAGTGGTTGCCCTAGCCGATCAAGCCGTCCGAATCCCGATGAGCGGCATCGATTCCCTTAACGTGGCGATTGCCGGGGGAATCCTGATGTACCTCTTGGCACGAAAATAGAGGCTGTCATTTTAAAATTCTCGGTTATAATGGGGGCGGAGATATATGCCTATGAACAAGAAAACCTTATCCCTATTAGCCTTCACTCCGCTGCTCCTTGCTTCCTGCGGGGGTGGAAAGACTTCGACGAGCTCAGCAGTTTCAAGCTCGTCGGCCATTACCAGCATCGATAGTGCTACTGGCTTCGCCGCTTTGAAAACTGGGCTCAAAGCTTTCGTGAACCGTGATAATTTCGGCTTTGATTACGCCCGGCCGACTCACACCACGAAATCCGATAACGATTTCACTTTGACCTACACTCCGATGGAAACCGACACGACCACCTCTTCGAGCGTGGCTGCCTCTTCCGCGAGTTCGAGCGTGGCAACTTCTTCGGACGTCGTCGATCCCAAGAAACCT
>Ga0163159_1004354_pt1 | contig 10196 bp, 5 predicted proteins | sample BioMet9_FD_108702 | JGI IMG/M metagenome (GOLD analysis project Ga0163159, IMG submission 108702) | Microbial communities from bioreactor (seeded with sewage sludge) at Lawrence Berkeley National Lab, California, USA - Biofuel... | ecosystem: Engineered > Bioreactor > Anaerobic > Unclassified ... | reverse complement strand
TGCCTCCGCAACGATCTCCGTTTTTGCGCCGGTGGCCGCGTCGGTTTTCGTGGTGGTGGCGGTTTCCACCTTGGTCACGGTTCCGTCTTTGGCGGTGGTGGTGACAGTTTCGGTCTTAATCACCGCGCCGGAGGAATCGGTTTTCGTGGTGGTCTCCGTCCTGGTGACGGAGCCGTCCGCGTTGGTGGTGTTGGTGGTGTTGGCGGCCGCCGGGGACGAATCGCCGCCGGAAACGGGCGCAGGGGCAATCGTGTAGCTTGCCGCCTGTGTCGCGGAGTTGTAATCCGCACTGCCGGCAAAGGATATTGTCACCGCGCAGGTTCCGACGGCAAATGCGTAATCGCCGGGTTTTACCGTCAGCTGCCACTTGCCGTCTGAACCGGTTGTGGCGGCAAACGTCTTGTCATTGTCGCCGCTGACAAAGCGAATGGCGATATTCTGCCCGGCAATCGGGTTTCCGCCCTCATCTGCCAGCTTCCCGGCAATGGCAACGGCCTGCCCCAGGGTCTGGGCCGCAGCCGGGGTAAAGGCAACGTCCGAGAAAACGCCGTTTCCTTTGGCGATGGAAAACGGGATGTCCGCATAGCCCTTGTAGTCCCGGCTGTTCGCCGGGATTGACACGCGGACGGTATAGCTGCCGCTGCCGGCGGGGGCCGCGATGGTCTCGCCGCCGGCGGTGCGGCCCCGGTAATAGGCATAGGTCAAGCCGCCGGTGTAAGCCGGAGAAAAGCGCGGCGTGCCGAAATCGGAATCCTGAACGGCTGTGCCGTTACAGCGGCGATCTTTCGGCGCGGAGAGGCCGGAGATTGCGACATCGGTCTTCTCCTCCAGCGTAAAGGTTGTGCTGCCTGAAACGGCAGTATAGTTTGGGTAATCCTTATATTTTGGGCTGTCCTCGGACGCGGGAGTAAACTCCCATTTCGCTGTTATCGTGCCGCCCGCTTTGCCGCTGAACATATAGCTGCTGTCCGCCGGCGTTTCCTTCCCCGCGCTGTCCGTCACATACGTCCATTCAAGGGTGCCGGGCACCGTTTCGCCGTTCACGCCGGCCGCCAATGTGGGGATGCCGATTTCGCTCAGGCCCCAGCCGATCTTGGCGGTCTGGTTCGGAACGCTGACCGTGGGCGTCGCCGGTTTGACGGTCAGGTGCTTCTGAACCACATTCAAATCATAGCTGCGGCAGAAGAAGATGTTCTCATAAGAGGTATTGTCAATGGTCAGGCTGCCGCTGCCATGCCGGACGATACCCAAATCATAGCTCTGCGAATGTGTGGTGTTGGACAGCGTCTCGGGAGTCAGCGTCCCGTGCCCCTGAGTAAACGTACCTGCCGCGTCGCCGGACAGCAAACCGGCATAATCGAGGCTGTACGTCATATTTCCGGCGGTGCCGTAGGCCATTTCAGCGACAGCCGTGTCCCCGTTTTTGACTACCGGCGTTACCGTCAGCGGCACGGGGTTCACCTGCACCTTCACATAGGTATCCGCTTCGTTATAATTGCCGTCAGCGTCGGTGAGACTGATTTTGATAAAGGCGGTTCCCGCGTTGTTGATGGTAACCTGTCCGTTATTTGAATCCGAAGATACCGTGGGAGCAAGTCCGTAAGCCGCATAGCTGTCCCAGACCACCGAATAGGTGAACTGATCGGTATCGCCCGGCACGGACTCCGAGGCCGTCGCGCCAAGGTTGAACGAGGCGGTCTTTCCGTACGTATCGCTGAATGCGCCGGTGGTGCAGTTGATAGAACGGGTTTTTTTGCTTTTGTCGCAGGCTGCGCCGGGCGCAGAGGCACTCTCATAATCTGCACCGCTTACGTATCGGGCGGTGACGGTATAGGTACCCGCCTGCATTGCTTCAAGCGTCGCCGTCGCGGTACAGACGCCGTTGTCTCCCATCACAGGATCTCTCCTGACAGTGGTTGCGTTGGTTCCGCCCTGCGGGGTAAAGGTAAAATCAACCGCTCCCGCATTGCTCCCTGACACACCCATCAGGACGGCGGCGGCGGTGAGGGCGTCCCCGCTGACCGACGTCGACAGTTCCAGCGCAACAGGCCGCTTTGCGATGGTAAACGGATACTTCTCCGTCGTCGCAGCCGTGTAGTGCGCGGTCTCGGCGACCGTCGCCGTGACGGCATAGCTGCCTGCATCGACAGGAGCGCCGTTCAGGGCGGTCCATGTGCCGTCGGCGCCTGCTTCGTAATAGGTGCAGCTCACCTCGCCGTCGCTGTTCGTCTGCGCGGACGGATCAGTGACAGCCTGCGCGTCATAGATCTTCGTCGGGTTTTCCAAAATGGAAATCGTCCCGGGTGTTTTCGCTGTCGTCCCCTCCGCCATTGCCGCCGTTGGCAGCAGGGTCAGGAGCAGACAGAGGGTCAAAAATACGCCTGTGATTCTTTTTTTCATGTTGGTTACCGCCCTGTCCCTTCTTAAAATTTGGGTTCCCGGTCTCCTGTCTGCGGCAGAAACCGGGGCTTTCGCCCCGGCCTTGCCCCGGTTGAATCCGTTTATCCGGCGATTTTCTGCGCAAAGCGCATGAGGATGGCCGCCGCCTGTGCCCGGGATGCGCCGGATTTGGGCAGGAGCGCGCCGCCGCTGCCGTTTATCAGGCCGGCATTGACCGCCCAGTCCATCGCCCCGGCGGCATAGGAAGAAACACTTGCGCAGTCCGTAAATTCCCGGATGGCCATGCCGCCCTGGGCGGTGTCGTAACCCTTGAGCTTCGCGTAGCGATAGAGGATCGAAACCATCTGCTAGCGGGTGACGGGGTCGTTCGGGCCAAATTTTTCATCGCTGTAGCCGGTGACGACGTTTTGCGCGCGCGCCCAGTAGATCGCAGGTGCGCAGGGGTTCGATACTGCGTTGACGTCGGCATAGGGGTAGCCGTAGTCATCCATCGACGGGCTGCCGGCCATGCGCCAGAGGACGGTCACGAGCATCGCGCGGGTCATTGTGACGTTCGGACTGAAGGTGGTTGCGGATGTGCCCTTGAAGAGTCCCTTGTCGACCGCGTACTGGACGCTGCCGCAGAACCAGTCGGACTCCTTCACGTCTGTGAAGGCCAGCGGCTTTACCTCCAGCACGGCGTAGGTGGACCAGCCGACTGTCGGGATATTCAGCCTGCCGGCCGTCAGCGTCACGTCGTAGACGCGGGTCTCGCTGCCCGCTGCATCGATGTGATAAACGGCCACGGCCTTGCTGCTGTCGGCCTTGGTATAGGGCATGCTTACCACGGCGCTGCCGCCGCCGAAGTTCACACCCTTGCCGCTGACCTTGAAATCGTAGGCCTTGGTGGCACTCTGCAGATCCGCCGGCAGGTCCTTTGCCGCCACCGGCGTTGCGCTGAGCGTCGGGGTCTCGCCGCCGACGGCCTTGACGGCCTCGACGGCGGTCTTGTCCAGCGCCACGCTGACCTCGCCGACCTTGACGGTCAGCCTTGCGGTGTCGGCTCTGGTCACCGCCTCGACGACGACGGCGGGAAGCGTGGTGGTGGTTGCCGTGGCGGGTGCTTCGACCGTGGCCGTGGCGACGGCTTCGCCGGTTCTGCCGGTCTCGACCTTGGCCTCGGCGGTGACGCCGTCCGTGCCGCCCGCGACCCTGACGGTTTCAACCTTGGTGATCGTGCCGTCGGCGGCGGTTTTTGCCTCCGCAACGACCTCCGTTTTTGCGCCGGTGGCCGCGTCGGTTTTCGTGGTGGTGGCGGTTTCCACCTTGGTCACGGTTCCGTCTTTGGCGGTGGTGGTCTGGGTTTCGGTCTTAATCACCGCGCCGGAGGAATCGGTTTTCGTGGTGGTCTCCGTCCTGGTGACGGAGCCGTCCGCGTTGGCGGTATTGGTGGTGTTGGCGGCCGCCGGGGACGAATCGCCGCCGGAAACGGGGTCGGCAGCGAAGTTTGCCATGTAGAGCGCGGCATTGTAGACTTGGTTTTCATCCTTTGCGGGTACAAATGCGGCGTCCGTGGAGACCACAATGCCGTCTTTGCCCGTCCAGTTCACAAAATGACAGCCGCTTTTGGCCGTTGCCGTGGAGCCTGCGGCTGTGCCCGTGGCGGCAGAGACGCTCTCGGACGCGGCGCTCACCGTGCCCTTGTCCGTGTCGGCGGAGACATAGCTGATCGTAACCGTGTTTTCCGTCCACTGGGCGTAGAGCGTGACGCTGCCGTTGTTCGTGACAGTGAGATTCGTAACGGAGGCCGTGTCCGCGTAACTCGTGCCGCTGCCGGCGGCGGTGGTGTTCCAGCCCGTGAAGGTGTAGCCCGGGCGCGTGAAAGCGTTGGCGGTGAGCGATGCTGCCATGCCGCAGGTCATAGCCTCGCCGCTCATTGTGCCGGTGCCGCCATTGGCATCGAACGCGACGGTGTAGGTGTTCGGGGCAAAATTGGCGGTATAGGACGCGGCGACGTTCAGGCCCCCGCTCTTCGCAGGTGCAAACGCGGCGTCCGCGGAGATCTCCGTACCGGCCGCGTTCGTCCAGTCCACGAAATGGCAGCCGTCATTTGCCGCGGCCGCGGAGCCGGCGGCTGTGCCTGTCACCGCGCCGATGGTCTCGGACGCGGGGCTCACCGTCCCCATGTCCGCGTCGGCGGAAGCATAGCTGATCGTGACGGCTGTGTCCCACCTTGCGTAGAGCGTGGTGCTGGCCGTGATCGGCGTTGAAAAATCAAAGGCGTTTTTCAGGCCGGCGTCGGTGTACCAGCCGGCAAAGACCCAGCCGGTCTCCGTCGGTGCGGCGGGGGCGGTCGCTGCCGCGCCGCAGAGGACGGTCTGCGCAGCCGGCGCGGTGCCGTGGCCGTTGGCCTTATAGGAAACCGTACATTGGTTTCTGGGGTAGCAGAGCCTTATGACCAGGGAGCCGTCCGACAGGACGGGAAGTACGGTGGACAAGGCAGAATTGCCGGTTCCTTTCCATGTGGTCATTGTCGCGTCGTAGCTGCAGCCCGGGTAGACTTTCGGCGTGTAACCCGCCGCCGTGCCGGCATCGATATCTGAAAAAGTATCCGTATCCGTCGCGGCAGTGGGATAGCTGCCGTCGGCGTTCTGCTGGAAGTGCAAGACCCTGTAGCCGGTCAAAACCGGCGCGAATGTGACCGAGAATGCGAGCGATTCGTTGGCGTTTGTCACGATGATGCGCTTTTGTGCATTATCGACGTTGATTGTTGCATTACCCGACAGGTTATTCTCGCCATTCGCAAGGGTCGTTGTACTGCCGCTGGAGCCGGTCACGGTGATGGTCGGCGCGGCATCATAGCTGCCGTTGATCGGTGCGTACCTTATGGCGACGCTTGCCGGAGTCTCCGTGATCGAATCAACCGCCGCCTTTGGGCTGTCCGGAGCCCCGGCGGGCGGCGTTGTGCCGCTTGCGATATTTACAAGCCCGTTCGTCGCCGTGACCGAGACGCACGGCGTTTTGGCATACGTCGCCGTGAAGGTTACGTCGCCGCAAACGGAAACCGTCGAATAGTCGGAGACGACGCCGGCGTGCGTCTGTCCGTCCATGCCCATGTAGTTGTAGCTCCAGCCGAGAAAAGCATAGTCGTCCGCGGTTGTTTGCGTGCAGCCGGAAGCGCAGCCCCCGTAGGCGACGGTCTGTTCCGCCGTGCCGCCCAGCGTGCCGCCGGTCTCTGTTTCAAAGCGGACGGTGCAGGGATTCACCGTCCATTTTGCGTACAGCGTCAGGTCACGGTCGGGCATGGTGCCGGAATCAAAATCCCATGCGGCGGTGCAGGCGGCGTCCGTGAACCAGCCGCCGAAAACGCAGCCGAGTTCCGTCGGCGCGGTGGGTTCCGTTACCGTCGAGCCGCAGGCGACAATCTGATCCGACGGCGCGACGCCGTGGCCCTGTATATTGAAGGTCACCGTGTGGATATTTCCCGTCCACTGGGCATAGAGCGTTGTGTCAGCCGTCACGGTGAGGGCGGCTTCGGCGGCATAGGCCGCGCCGCTGCCGTCTGCGGCGGTGTTCCACTCCGTAAAGGCATAGCCCGCGCGGGCGGGTGCGGCGGCCAGCGCAATGCTGTCGCCGGCGGCGCAGGTCACCGTTGTATCGGCTCCGCCGCCGGTGTAGTTTGCCTGATAAGTCACGGTGCATCGTGCTGTGCCGCTCCCGGCCGCCAGCACGGCGGAAGGCAGCAAGCTCAGCGCCAGAATCAGACACATGGTCAGACTCAGCAGCCGATGTTTCCAGTTTCTCATTTGCATTTTTGCCGCACCCCATTTTCATATTTTTTTCCGCGCCAATATTTTCCAAATCAATTTTAGAGCATATTCAGGCGTTTGCAAGTTCAGATTTTGCACCGCAGCTCCGCAAAATCCGTACTTGACAAAGCAATCGGTTTGTGCATCCGCAGACGTCAGGGCTGAAAACGCAAAAACAGGGCTGCCAGACGGCAGCCCTATCCCTGTATCACGCGTTCACTTCACGCTGTAGACGCCCTGTTTCTGTCTGACCAGCAGACCGGCCTCCATTCCCTTGTTTATATAGTAGCTGATCTGGCTTTCAGACATTCCCGTCTCCGTCCTGATCTCCCACAGCCTCAGCGGTTCTCCGGTCTCCCTGTGGGCGGCGATCAGCTTCTCGATCTTCTCTTCCGGGCTGAGGATTCCCTTCGTCCGGCAAATCCCGGTTCGCCGGTTGAAATTGATTTTTCCGTCGTCGTTCATGCGCTGCAGAATCTGTCTCATCGATGCCGCGTCAACGCCGCAGTCCCTGCACAGCGCGCCGATGGTTAAAGCGTCTGAGCTTGTCAGCTTTCTAAGCACAATCTTTTCAGCGTCTTTCTGGCTGATCTGACTCCACTTCCCCCTGATCGACGACACAAGGACGTGCTCTAATCCATACCTGACGAGAAACTCCCCCGACCTCCTGTTGATGTAGGAAATTGCCAGCGGCTTGTCGCTTCTGGCCCCTTTGAGGATCAGCTCGTCTTTCTCCTGCCGGTTCCATCCGCTCATCTTGTCGGCGAGGTCGCTGGGGATCGGTTTCCTTTCTGCGCCAACGGACCACGTCCGGTTTTTCAGGTCAACATCGCTCCATCGCATTGCAGCCATTTCTTTGACAAGGAGATTTCCTTGCCACGACAGCCAAATGATCCGGGAGTCCAGCGAGTCCCCTTCCTGGCCCAGCGCCGCCTCCAGGTCCACCTTGTCCCACACCCCTGACGTCCGCCTGCGGGCCGGGGCCGCGTTGTCTGTCCGTTTGCCCGGCTCCTGCGGGCCGGCCGCTTCGGGCCCTGAGCCGCGGCTGGCGTCAAGCATTGATTTTTCCTCAAGGGTTCTCAGGGTGAAGTCGTGTTGGACGTCAGACAGGTTGATCTCCTGCATGCCGGCAGCATTCAGCGCCTCGCGGGCTCTTCGGAAGATGCGCATGCGGGGAGGGGTGGCGATGCGCGTGGGCTTCTGCGTCAAAATATACGGCCCGGAGCGGTGCCGCGTGTTCAGCCGTGTACGCAGCCGTTCTGACATTGGGATCGTGCGGTCGTTCACGCGGATAACGCCGGCGTCCGTGTCGACGTCGTCCCAGCGAAGCGTCGCGATCTCTGCGGCCGACAGGCCGGCATCCCATGTGAGCAGAAGGACAAGACTTCCCATCCCTGTGGTATCACAGGCAAGAAACGCATCAAGCTTCGCCCGGTCGATTGGCTTGATCATTTTTGACTTTCTCTCCATCTTCAATCGCCTCCGCGGAAGTATATCATTATTATATCGTCTGTTGACTATTCCGTCAAACGGGAAGTATTTGTAAGTATTATCAATTTTCCGGGAAATCGCCGGGAAACTTGGGTATTTATGGTATAATAAAGTTATAAATTTTGCACCCTTAAATTGTGGCACAGATATGCGGGACCATAAAAATTCTCCGCTTCGGCGCCCTCAGGCCCGCGCTGATGAAAACTCAATGCCGCTTTGCGAAAATACAACTTTGACAAAACGGGGGGCTTCAGGAGACAGATGGAGCGTTGGGTGCGTTCCGATCGTTTGCCGGAACTGTTGCGGCAAGGCTGCCAGAAGGATCAGGCAGGGGTGCTGTTACCGCACACCCTGCCTTTTGCTGTTTCGAATCCGCTCCGCATAGCCTCCGCGATCAAATTCCCCCTTGGGGAAGAAATAGGGAGAATCGGTTTGTTTAAGTACCCCGTATCCGATTTTCAGCATGAATCCGCCGATGAAAGCGGCCAAATACGCAGCGCCCGGCGCCGCATCGTACCAATGCAGCATTCCCTTTGATATGGTAAAGTACAGCCAGCAGATGCCTGTCGGAAGATGCCCGAAAACCACCGCCACGGCCCCCGGTGAATAAATGCGGTTTCCAATTTGATGCGGCGTTTTGAACACATGGACAATCAGCTGCGCCATACCGAATATGACCGGGGCCAGCCCAAGCCAGAGAACATGAGGAAACAGCACGGGGAACAGGTAAAACGTACAGGCGGCAATGACATTGATGACCATGGCATTGTTCTGATTGAGCGGATAACGGTCGGCCGGCGCAGCAGCATCCGGCTGCGAGGCCATGTTTGTGATGGCCGGCTCTCCTCCCGGAAAGCGATACTCCTCAAACTGGTGCAGAAAAATAGCAATGAAGTTCATAAGCGCGAGCTTCTGCAGGGTGTCCATGGCAGGCCAGCCGTGGATAAGGCAGATTGCGGCTGCCGCAGCGGGAATCAGCCCCAAATCGTACCAATGATTTCTCATGAATTTCATGTTGAATCTCCGATACAATAGTATACAATATGTGTAATAATTCCGCTGTTATCATAGTGCAGCCCCGCCCGGGCAGCAAGCATCGTTTTGAGATATTACACACATTACAGCTGAATGTGAAAATGGGGGCGGCTTATGCCGGATGACTTGCGAATCATAAAAACCAAAAAGAAGCTTTACTACGCTCTCGGCGAACTCATGAAGGAGAACTCTTTTGATAAAATTACAGTGAGCGACCTCATACGTAAGTCAGGCATCTCCAGAAAAACATTCTACAATCATTACCAGGACAAAATTGACCTCGTACAGGAGTATCAAAAAGAGCTCTCTGATGCGATTCAGCAGATATTTGCCCGGCACGCCGACCAGGGAAACGCTTTGATTGTAAAACTCGCGGTTTTCCTGAATACACAGGACGATCTCTTAACCGCTCTTTTTTCGTACAGCGGTTCTCTGGAAATTCAGAGCATCATGCGCAGAACCATGGAAAAATACTGCAAGCACCAGCTGGAGCCGATCATCCACAACCCCCTTCAGCTGGAGTATCAGTCGATTGTAACCGCAAGCTCCATATTTGCGATTGTTCAGCACTGGCTTGTGACAGGGAAAAAAATATCCCCGGAGGAGCTTGCAGCGGTCGTGCTGAAGCTTCACGGCGTCTATGAGTATCCAGTGGGGCAGGCACCGCAGACAGACAACGCATAATCCGTCCGGATTGGACAAGATCAAGTCCCGATCCGGCGGGCAGCGGCAGAGAAGCCGGAAGCTGCAGGACGGGTTAAACGTAAGGAGATTATCATGAAATACGACTGTCCCTGCTGTGGGTTCCATACCTTAGACACGTATGGAGTTTTTATCAGACTTTGTCCGGGAACCGCTCGAAATTCAAACTGTAACCGACGATTGATTGAGGTATGCAGCAAATGAAAAAAGGAAAGATTTCAGTTATTTATTATTCAGCGTCTGTACTGCTCTTCCTGGCGGCAATGATAACTTTTATGGGTGGGAATGACACTTCTATGGCCGTTGTCTGGCTTTGTTTGGGTTCTGCATTTCTTTGCCTCGCCTCTTCGCTCAAGAAATAAAGCGAAAAGGAGCGCAAAAAAAGCAGCCAAATTCCGATGGGCAGGGCTGACGCAGCGGCAGAGAAACCGGAAGTTTTGCGGTAGATATAAAGTGACCAATCTGGTACAGTAAATTTAGGCAGCACGACAAACCTTGCTAATGTTTGTCAAGCATAAATTCGCCTGATTACAGCAGAAAAAGGGTATACAAAATAAACCCGCCAGATTGCAGGCTGAAAAATTTGGTGTAGAATTAATTTGGCTTACTGGTACAATTCCATAGCCCGTGCATAGTAGATTCGGAGGAATTTATTTACACCGGCCATTTTAGCAACATTGTACGGTTTGCCTTCCTGTTCCTTTTTCACAATAAAAAGGTAGACAGGGTCGTTTTGAGGTTTTGACAGTTTGAGAGCCTGCATGACTTCAAAACAAGCTT
>Ga0163159_1004351_pt1 | contig 10199 bp, 6 predicted proteins | sample BioMet9_FD_108702 | JGI IMG/M metagenome (GOLD analysis project Ga0163159, IMG submission 108702) | Microbial communities from bioreactor (seeded with sewage sludge) at Lawrence Berkeley National Lab, California, USA - Biofuel... | ecosystem: Engineered > Bioreactor > Anaerobic > Unclassified ... | reverse complement strand
GAATCTATACTGCGAACCCCGGCGGTCTGCCCCCCCGCCATGTACCGTCAGGCCGCCAGAGGTCTGGCCGCATAAGCTGCAGATTTTGGGTGTTCACATTCTGCACTGTTCTTGACTTCTCCACTATATAAATTTGGTCATGTTTAAGCTAAATAAAAATTTATTTGCATAAAAAATTTTTTGTAAGTTATTGACATATGACAAAATCAAAGTATAATACGGTTATATAGCGGCATATGCCATAAATCAATGCATATAGCAGTGCACCCCTTAGAAAGTAACAATAGAATATTTGAGGCTTCGGTAGTATGTGTAGGTAAAATTTAGCAAATGAGTCTTGCTCATAGAGGGGCATCAGCCCCTCTTGATTACCCCAAAGCATTGGATTCTAAGGCTGTCAAGGATGCCGGAGGCAAGGCAAAGCCGGTTCCTTGACTGGCTTTGAATCCTATGCTAAACGCACACATTTTTGGAGCAAGTTTTATTTTCTCACAAACCCTTGCTACATCTGGCCTGAGCGTCGTTTTATTTCCCACACATTCTACCGAAGAGCCGAATATTTTGAGGATTTATATATGTTCATAATTGGTTGAGCGTTTCTACAAACTACCGAAAATAGTTATCTATGAATCACTGTAATAAATATTATTTTATTATAATGATCTGACTGTTTTCGGTGGTTTTGTATTTGCCGGGGAGAATGTTATTCTAGGGCAACACCGCGCAACAGCATGAAAATTCCACGTCATCTGTCCATATTGGCAAACAGCGTGGAAAATCTTCGTTTTTTCTTTACGAGGGCAACCTGAGTCAGACCGCCAGACTTGGTCTGACAGCCAAAATCAGATTTGCCAACGCAAACAACATATTCAGTTTGGCGGTCTGCTTTCGCAGCCCCCGGTATCGCGTCTTTCGGTATCGAAGCAGACCCTTTACAACGCCAAAACGTGCTCTACTTTTGCTCAGACGACTTCTCATGCTCTCTGCGCTTTTAGGGGTGACGTTGATTTTATAACGAATGTGCTTGCCTGAATGGTTGGCGAGGATGGCATCTTCACGCTTTTCGGCTCCAAGATAGCCGCTGTCCCTATATACAACCGTCTCTTCTCCGGTCAGTAACTTCGAGGTCATGGTGACGTCATGGACTTGGCGGCTGTCACTTCAAGCGTGTGGATTAAGTCACTGTCCTTGTCCACACCAATGTGGGCCTTTTAGCCAAAGTGCCACTCGTTTCCCTTCTTTACCTGATGTGCATCTGGATCCCGCTGCTTTTCCTGATTTTTTGTGGAGGACGGCGCAGCAATGATCGTCGAGTCCACGATGGTGCCCTTCTTTAAGAGCAGGCCCTTTTCTCGTAGCAGTTTTACTACCTGCGCAAACAACTGTTCCTGCAAACCATTATGTACGAGAATATTCCGAAAACGGCCGAGTGTATCGCCGTCAGGCACTTGATTGCTGGACTCCACACCGCAGAAATTCGAAAAAGCACGACTGTCAATTGCCTCGGCAACCGTCGCTTCGTCGGACAGGTTATAAAGATTTTGCAGTAGATACAGCCACAGCATCAGTTCCAGTTCGTAGGGTTTGTTTCCGTGCTCCCCCTTGTAGTAGCACGGCTTAATCATCGCAACCCATTTGCCCCAGGGAACAATCCGCTCAATCTGCTCAAGAAATTGCTTTTTCTTTGTCCGCACCTGTGCCAGCTCGTCGTTCAGGGCCGACAGACTCATCTGTTTATCCATAACTGTATCTTATCACCTGGTGACATTTTCTGCACATGGTTTTCTGTGCGGTGTTGCCCTAGAGCAAATATGGTAAAGAATAAATTGCAAACTGTTAGCAGCTGCACGTATCACAATAGTATTAATTAAAAAACACAAGGAGGAAGGAACTCTAAATATGTCGATTTTTACTGTAAATGGCAAGGTTGTTGAGGTTAAGCAAAATCAAAAGTTAATAAACTATCTGCGGGATATCCTGCACTTGACTTCAGTTAAAGATGGCTGTAGCGAAGGTGCCTGCGGAACTTGTACCGTACTTATTAACGGGAAGCCTATGAAGTCATGTATTCAGCAAACCGATAAACTGGAAGGAAAGTCAATTATTACTGTTGAGGGCCTGAGCGATTTTGAAAAAGATGTATATACTTACGCTTTTGGCATGGCCGGAGCTGTACAGTGCGGATTCTGTACTCCTGGCATGGTGATGTCGGCTAAAGGGCTTCTAGATGAAAATCCGAATCCAACACGCGAGGAAGCAAAGTTTGCCATCCGCAATAACATTTGCAGATGCACAGGCTATGTAAAGGTCGTTGATGCAATTATGCTTGCTGCGGAACTTTTTCGCAGGGGAGCTATTCCGCCATATCCGGAAGACTGGAGTTTGGGGTCACGAGTGCCGAGAGTGGATGTCCGCGAAAAAGTAACCGGGACGGGGAAATATACCGATGACTTTTATCTTGACGGTATGGTTTACGGAAGTGCAGTGCGGTCAGAGTATCCACGCGCGCGAGTACTTGCGATTCACGTTGAAGAGGCAAAGGCCTTGCCAGGAGTTGTCGCTATATATACTGCGACCGATATACCTGGGCAGAACAAAGTCGGTCATATTACCAAGGATTGGGACACTATGATTTCCGTAGGAGATGTTACACATTTTCTTGGCGATGCAATCTGTCTAGTAGTTGCAGAGGATAAAGAGACACTTGCAAAGGCAAAAGCTATGGTTCGTGTTGATTATGAAATCCTTGAACCTGTCAAATCTGCAGAAGAGGCTATGGCTGAGAACGCACCGTCAGTACACAGAAACGGAAACTTACTTGCACATAAACATGTTAAACGCGGCAATCCCAAAGAAGCTATTTCCAAATCCAAATATGTAATAACACAGAAGTTTTCCACTCCGTGGACTGAACACGCATTTTTAGAACCTGAATGTGCAATAGCCTATCCAGACGGAGACGGCGTGATGGTGTTTTCATCAGATCAGGGCACATATGCTGTACAAAATGAGATAATGGGAATGCTTGGCCTACCGGCTGAACTTGTCAAGGTTAAAAACCAACTCGTTGGTGGAGCTTTCGGCGGCAAAGAAGACGTTTCGGTGCAGCATCATGCTGCATTGATTGCTTTTCTCTGTAAACGTCCGGTAAAGGTCAAACTGACAAGGCAGGAGAGTATACTTATACATCCAAAGCGTCACCCGATGGATATGGAATTTACACTTGGATGTGACGAAAACGGCATCATTCAGGGTGTGATAGCCAAGGTCATTACGGATACTGGTGCATACGCATCGCTGGGAGGACCTGTTCTGGAGCGGGCATGCACACACGCAGCCGGACCTTATAATTATCAAAACTTTGAAATCGACGGCTACGCCTATTATACGAATAATCCACCCGCAGGTGCGTTCCGCGGCTTTGGCGTAACGCAGACCTGCTTCGGCATAGAGAGCATGCTGAACCAGATGGCAGATAAGGTGGGAATATCCACATGGGAAATGAGAATGCGAAATGCTATCCGTCCGGGTCAGGAGCTTCCCAATGGGCAAATAGTTGACGAATCCACGGGTATAGTTGAGACACTGGAGGCAATTAAGCCGTATTATGATTCAGCGAAGTTTGTAGGTATTGCCTGCGCAATGAAAAACTCTGGCGTCGGCGTCGGGCTTCCTGATATAGGAAGAGCAAGGCTCTTTGTTGAAAGCGGAAAGGTGCATATTTTTGCCGGAGCATCTTGTCTCGGACAGGGGCTTGGCACTGTCCTAACACAAATGGTATGTGACCAGACCGGGATTAAACATACGGATGTTGTTTATGAGCGCGCGAACACCTACAGTGCACCGGATTCCGGCATGAGTTCCGGCTCCAGACAGACCTTGTTTACCGGTGAGGCTTGTCGCCGCGCGTGCGAGGAGCTGAACAAAGAACTCAAGAGCAAAAGCCTTTGCGACCTAGAAGGAAAAGAGTTTCTCGGAGAGTATTTCGGAAAAACAGATAAGCTTGGCGCAGACGTACAGAACCCTGTAAGCCATATCGCCTACGGATATGCTACTCAGATATGCATTCTGAATGATGAGGGTAAAATTGATCAGATAATTGCAGCCCATGACGTCGGAAAGGCCGTGAATCCTCTTTCGCTAGAAGGGCAGATAGAAGGTGGCGTGGTAATGTCTATGGGCTATGCGCTGACCGAGAGCTTCCCGCTGGAAAACTGTAGGCCGACTGCCAAATATGGTACACTAGGACTGCTCCGTGCCAATCAAATTCCTGAGCTCAAAGCGATCATTGTTGAAAAAGAGGGGCTTGATGTTGCCTGCGGTGCTATTGGCATCGGGGAAATTACGTCTATACCAGGAGCTCCGGCCATTGCAGATGCTTATTTTCGCTACGATGGAAAATTCCGTACAAGTCTTCCGCTGGAAGATACCCCTTACACAAAAAAATAAACCGGATTACAAAGTGACACCAGACATAACAGTTGCTTTTCTGCGCGCATGTCGTTTCAAGACATTTAAGTAAATGGATTTAATAAAGGAGGTCTTTAACATTGAGCAAGAACGTAGGACAAAGCAAAATTCGCGTAGACGCATATGAGAAGGCAACCGGTAGAGCAAAATATACAGATGATTTATGTGACAAAAGTGCGTTGATCGCGAAGATTTATCACTCAACATTTGCTCATGGATTTGTGAAGTCCGTTGATACCACTGAAGCGGAAAAAATTTCTGGCGTTATAAAGATCGTAACCTGTTTTGACGTACCGGACATCCAGTTCCCGACTCCAGGACATCCGTGGTCTACAGACCCGCATCATCAGGATGTGGCCGACCGTAAGCTACTGAATCAGCATGTCCGTTATTATGGCGACGATATCGCCGTAGTGATAGCGGAAGATGAAATAACAGCGGTGCAGGGCGTCCGGGCCCTTAAGGTCGAATATGAAGAGTTACCATTCGTCCTTGACGTACAGGAAGCCATGAAGGAAGGCGTTCCTAGAATTCATGAGGAATACCCATGTAACATTCTGGCTCATACGGACATTCGCAAAGGCAACTATGAAGAGGCAATCAAGGAACCGGGGCTTATCAAGGTCGAGGGCTGGTATGATACGCCGATCGTCCAGCACTGTCATATTGAAAATCATATATGCTATGCCTATGAAGATGCAGGACGTATAGTAATCGTTACCTCCACCCAGATTCCACATATCGTTCGCCGCATTTGCGGTCAGGCGATGGGAATTCCATGGGGAAAAATCAGGATAATTAAGCCCTATATCGGTGGTGGCTTCGGCAACAAGCAGGACGCTCTATATGAACCTCTCTGCGCATACCTTACCACACAGGTAGGTGGCAGGCTGGTGAAGCTTGAGTGTAGCCGCGAGGAGACTTTCGTATGCACCCGTGTCCGTCACGCTATCCGCAGTCACATTATCAGTTGGGTTCGTCCTGACGGTACATTTGCCGCCAGAAAGCTTGAGGCATTTTCAAATCAGGGAGGCTATGCTTCCCACGGGCACGGGATCGTAGCTAAGGGCATGGGCGCGTTCCCTCAGTTATATCCCTGCGACAATGTGGAGTGCGATGCCTATACAGTATATACAAACCTTCCATCAGCGGGAGCTATGCGCGCATATGGCATTCCTCAGGCCATGTTTGCGGTCGAGTCGCACACTGACGATGTGGCAAAGGTGATCGGCATGGAACCTCTTGTGTTCCGCCGTAAAAATCTGATGCCTGTGGGATTCGTGGACGGATTCTCCAAAAATGAACTGTATTCCGACACTTTTAATCAATGCCTTGATAAAGGTATGAAATATATCGACTACGAACGGAAATATAAGGAATATAAGAATCAGACCGGACTTATCCGCCGTGGAGTCGGCGCTGCGGTATTTTGGTACAACACGGCAGTCTGGCCAATCTCCCTTGAGTCGTCATCATGTCGCATGATACTAAACCAGGACGGTAGCCTGCAGTATCAGACGGGAGAGACGGAAATCGGGCAGGGCTGCGATACGGCATATTCTCAGATGATTGCCGATGCCGTTGGAATCCCATATGAAGATGTGCACGTGATCACATCTCAAGATACCGACGTAACACCATATGGAACCGGAGCCTATGCTTCCCGTCAGACTTACATAGGCGGGTTCTCGATTATGAAGACCGCAACTGCTCTGCGTGAAAAGATACTGAATGCCGCCCATGAACTAACAAGGATGCCGGTTTCAAATATTGACCTTGTCGATGGGAAAATTATCCGCAAACCGGACGGCCGAATATTGATGACTCTTGGCGAACTGTCTACTGAAATTTTGTACAGTCTGTCTATCAGCCAGCATATAACTGCGGAGGAAACAGCTCAAATAAAATCAAATGCATACTCCTTTGGCTGTGGTTTTGCAGAAGTTGAAGTGGACATCCCTATGTGTAAGGTAAAGTTGTTGAACATAATCAATGTCCATGACTGTGGCACGCTGATAAATCCCGCCCTGGCGGAAGCGCAGGTCCACGGTGGGATGAGCATGGCCATTGGTTACGGCCTGTCCGAGCAGCTCCTGTTTGATGAAAAAACAGGAAAGCCTCTGAATAACAATTTGCTTGACTATAAGCTGTCAACATTTATGGATCACCCGCATCTCGAAGCAGAATTTGTTGAAAATGCGGAACCGACCAGTCCGTTTGGAACAAAAGCACTAGGTGAACCGCCCGCATGTCCGGGTGCACCGGCCATCCGAAATGCCATCCTAAACGCGACAGGGGTATCCATTAACAGGATTCCAATTACGCCTCATGTGCTTTTCGAAAAGTTTACAGAGGCAGGGCTAATTAAAGACTAAGAAAGGAAAAGCTAATGTACGATATAAAAGCACTCTACGAGGCCACAAGCATACAGAATGCTGTGGAGCTTCGTCTTACTCATCCAGAGGCGCAGATCATTGCCGGCGGTTCCGACGTGCTGGTTCAGATGCGTGAAGGCAAGCGTTCAGGAAAGGAACTGATCAGTATATACACTCTGAATGAAATGAGAGGAGTTTCTCTCGATGAAGAGGAAAATATACGAATTGGCTCTCTGACAAGCTTTTCCCACATCACTAGAGATCCGATAATTCAGAAGTATATAAACGTACTCGGACAGGCAGTGGATCAGGTCGGTGGCCCTCAGATACGAAATATTGGCACTATTGGAGGAAATACCTGCAATGGCGTTACGTCCGCAGATTCGTCTTCTACTCTACATGCGTGGGAAGCTATAATAGAACTTACCGGTCCTGAAGGTGTACGAAGAGTGCCTATCCACGATTTCTATATCAAGGCCGGAAAAGTGGATATCCGGGAAGGAGAGATCCAAACTGCAATACTTATTCCTAAGACAAGTTACGAAAACACCTATGGTCACTATATTAAATATGCAATGCGCAATGCAATGGATATCGCAACGTTGGGGACCTCGGTAAATGTACGTCTATCACCTGACAAAAAAGCAGTTGAGCGTGTCCGTATAGCTTTCGGCGTAGCTGGACCAGTTCCTATGCGGGCTCCACATGCCGAAGAGGCTGCAAATGGACAGCCCCTGACAGAGGACCTACCGGAAAAGTTATCAAAAGCCGTGCTTGAGGATATAAATCCCCGGGACAGCTGGCGTGCTTCTAGGGCGTTTCGCCAGCACATCGCAGTGGAGAGCGCGAGTCGAGCGTTTCTTGAATCTGTAAAACTATGTGGAGGTGTTCTTTAATGGCTGATAAACATGTAGTACAGTATAAAACTGTCCACTGCAACATAAACGGAAAGGATGTCGAAAAAGCCGTCGATGTTAGGGCATCTCTGACCGATATGCTCAGAAACGATTATCGCCTCACATCAGTCAAAAAGGGCTGCGAGGTCGGAGAATGTGGTGCCTGTACCGTAATCATCGACGGCGAAGCCTTTAATTCGTGTATTTATCTGGCTGTTTGGGCGGAGAAAAAGCATATAATCACGCTTGAAGGGCTAACCGGCCCCAACGGCGAACTGTCCGACATCCAGCAGGCTTTTGTGGACGAGTTCGCTATTCAGTGTGGATTTTGTACACCAGGCTTTATATTGACTGCCTATGAAATTCTCGAATCTGGTAAAGAGTATACGGATGATCAACTAAGGAAGCTTCTGTCAGGTCATCTGTGTCGTTGTACCGGATATGATAATATTCTGCAAGCCGTGAAGAAAACAATGTATAAACGGCTTGGTAAGGAAATAATTAATTAATTTATAATAAAAAAGGAATGAATTATTTTGGAACAGACCAATAGAAAATATGTTGAATATATTAGAATCCTTAAAGAAGAACTGATTCCTGCAACGGGATGTACTGAACCGATCGCTTTGGCTTATGCTGCGGCTAAGGCCAGAGAAATATTGGGCACTGTTCCCGAGAGATGCAGGGTTGTTGTTAGCGGAAATATTATAAAAAATGCAAAAAGCGTCGTAGTACCTAATACAAACGGACTTAAGGGAATCGGGGCAGCAGCGGCGTCCGGTATTGTTGCAGGTGATCCATCAAAAATACTTGATGTGCTTTCGAATATAAATGAAACGGATAAAACCAAGATTGCAGAATATCAGGAAAAACATGATATCAGTATAATTCCATATGAGGGAGATGCGATCTTTTATATTGATGTAACGCTTTTTTACGGTGATACTTATGCAAAAATAGTTATTGAAAATTTCCATACAAATATAGTACTTATAGAAAAAAATGGAGAGGTGCTATTTAGAGCCGGTGAAAAAAATGAATGCACTATTGGAATTACTGATCGTAAATTACTCAATGTCAAAGATATTGTAGACTTTGTCGATTCTGTCGAACTGTCTGATATAGAAGATGTAATAGGACGACAGATAGAGTATAACAGCGCGATAGCCGCTGATGGTATGGCGAACGATTGGGGAGCGAATATTGGGAAAACACTCATCAGTACTTACGGAAATGATGTTAAAATTCGGGCAAGAGCTTTTGCTGCTGCTGGATCAGACGCAAGGATGGGAGGCTGTGAGAAGCCGGTCATCATCCTTTCGGGAAGTGGGAATCAAAGCTTGGCGGCATCGCTACCGGTAATTGAATTTGCATCCGAACTCAAAGTCACAAGGGAGAAAATGATCCGTGCGTTGGCATTATCCGATCTTATCGCCATCCATGAGAAGACAAGTATTGGGCGGCTTTCGGCGTTCTGTGGTGCGGTAAGCGCCGGATGTGCCGCCGGCGCGGGTATTGCTTATCTGAACGGCGGCAAATATGAAGCCGTTTCTCATACGGTTGTAAACGCTCTTGCCATTGTATCAGGTATCGTTTGCGACGGAGCAAAACCTTCCTGTGCGGCAAAAATAGCGACCGCGGTCGATGCCGGAATACTTGGCTACAGCATGTATCAGAATGGCCAGCAGTTCTTCGGCGGAGATGGAATCGTCACCAAGGGTGTAGACAACACGATTGCCAATGTAGGAAGGATGGCAAGTAGGGGAATGCGCGAAACTGACAAAGAAATTCTGAATATTATGGTGGGTCAGAACTGTTAAAGACGATCTGTTTATTCAATTCTTTAATTGCTTATTGACGCTGAGAAAATCAGGCTTTTCCTCGACCTTCAACATTGACCAAATAAACCGTGTTTGAATCAGTATGGTATTGACGACACTGACAAAGAATCCAGTCTCTTTCAATGCAAGGGCGATTGGTCGCGAATATATGCCAGTATGTTCCTTCACTATGCGGATTTCACCTCTGCGTATTCCGGCAAACTTGAACACCAAATCCGGAAACATTTGAACAGTGTGCCGCGAGAGAATCGGTGCGTCCGCAGGACGCCGTTTGGACGGGCGTCAGCCCGGCCCGTTGCCTTTTTCAAACTGGCGCTCGGCCAGTGTTTTCCTCATGGATTCTCCGGTAATATTGAACTTATAAGCATTGTGGACGAGCCGGTCCAGGATGGCGTCCGCCAGAGTTGGGGCCGGAAACAGATCGTACCATTTGTCACAGGGAAGCTGCCCGGCAATCACGGTGGAGGCTCTGCCGTACCGGAGCTCGGTCAGTTTGGAGAAGTCAAGAACAGTGCAGAATGTGAACACCCAAAATCTGCAGCTTATGCGGCCAGACCTCTGGCGGCCTGACGGTACATGGCGGGGGGGCAGACCGCCGGGGTTCGCAGTATAGATTC
>Ga0163159_1004346_pt1 | contig 10207 bp, 7 predicted proteins | sample BioMet9_FD_108702 | JGI IMG/M metagenome (GOLD analysis project Ga0163159, IMG submission 108702) | Microbial communities from bioreactor (seeded with sewage sludge) at Lawrence Berkeley National Lab, California, USA - Biofuel... | ecosystem: Engineered > Bioreactor > Anaerobic > Unclassified ... | reverse complement strand
TAAGAATATCCCCATAATGTATATTTTTTGCCACACCTTGATTATCACTTAAATCTGCTCTAGAAAGAGTATTGTTCTGAAGATTAACAAGCACATTTTCCAACTTACGCTGTTCCCAAGCATCGTCCCCTATAAACTCTTTAAATCGTCTTTTGGGCACTCGTTTTTCTTCTTTCATAGCTTTACCACCAAATCTTTCTGAAGTTCCGCAAATTGTGCTTCCAGTTCAGATAATTCCTCATCTATATCATCCAGTGTATCGGCATAGCGATTTTGCAAGAGCTGTAACGTAGCTAAATCGTTTAGAACAGGCTGTTCTACTAATTCCGTAATATTCTGAATTGTATAACCAAACCATTTTTCAAACATGAGCTGGTCAATTTCTGCATTTGTAAGATGCAGAATTCTCTCCTCTACAGCATTTTTCAAGGTCCGTTCATCTGCTTTGATTTCTTTATTCAGTCTCGCAGCTTCAGCAAAAAGGTTTTCTACCTGAGCCAAAAGCAAATATGCTGGCGTTCCTTTGGCAGCGTACTTCAAAGCAGCTTTTACGTTCTTTCGCTGGAAGCTTTCTTTATCATCATTCAGGGTATCACCCAAAACATTTTCTTCTTCACTGTCTTCTACCTTTGCCCGTTCCAGCAAGTCTGCCAGTTCTCCTTCTAGTTCAGACTGCTGATTTTTTTTGTCTTCGATAGCTTGCCGTTCAGCCCCATAAAGTTGCTTTTCCACAAGTACATTTGCTACTATAAGACCATTCCAGCCATCTTGTTCTTCTCGTTTTTTGTCGCCGGCCCCCTTTGTCACCATATTGGGTTCGCGCAAACGACCGACCGAATAAAAATCGCTCTCATTGATAATCTTTAAATCATGCTCCAGTGATGTTCGCCAAATATCGGCAATGACCTGGTAGCCGCTGTATATATCAATATAATCATAGTGTTGGAGGATATTCTTCATGGTTGTCAGCATCGTTTCTTTGAACTGATGGACTTCTATGGAATTATCTTTGCTGATGCCGCGCAGCGTATCCCAATAAAAATCTACAAACTGTTTTGCTTCACCTTCAAGTTGTTTTGTCTTGCCCAAGATTCGTGCATCCTGCAGAATTTCCGATTGCAATGTTTCTATGGATTTCACGAGCTTCACATAGCCAGGACGCAATTCCTCACAGGCCTGTTGAAGTATATTCGGTACAATAACAGGCAGTACAGTCAGCGAATGAACGTTTGCTGCTGGGATACCGCCGAATAAATGGGCATCCACATCGTGGGGAATTTCATCAGAAGCTGAGGCAACATAGCGGGGAATATTCAGATTGTATTCGTTGTCGATGATATCCTGGCGACTGGCAAGACAGCTATAGCCGGCCTCTTCGGTCCGGTTCGCATAGGTATCGACAATTTTAGCAATATCCCGTTCCCGCAGGGCATTTTGTTTTCCTTGCTTGATGAACCCCTTCGATGCATCGATGAGTAGGACCGGAGCATCGATAGGACGATTTTTCTTTAATATGATAATGATGACAGGTATTCCAGTATTAGTAAACAAATTCGCCGGCAAACCCACAATAGTATCAATATAGTTCTTTTCTATAAGCCTTTGGCGGATATCACCTTCAGCACCACTGCGGAACAAAACCCCATGGGGCAGGACGATGCCCATAGCACCTTTTTTCCCTACATGGTACAGGCCGTGCAAAAGAAATGCGTAATCTCCTTTATTATCCGGCGGCAAAACACCGGCGATATGAAAGCGAGGATCGCTGGCTTTCAAGCCGCTCTTATTCCAAGGATGATAAGAATAAGGCGGATTCATGACGACTGCGTCGAATAAAATCCCTTCGTTGGGCCGGTCTGGGTCCTCAGGCCAATCCTGAGCCAACGTATCGTTGTTGCGTATAGTCATGGCACTGGGTTTCACATCGTGGAGCAATAGATTCATGCGCGTCAGGTTAAACGTAGCCGTATTAAGTTCCTGACCATAGTAATGTAAAGACTTCTGTGCTTCTTCGTTCAAATGATTTTTGACTGTCAACAACAAGGAACCCGATCCAACTGTCGGGTCATAGATAGATGTGATAATCGTTGATTTTACTATAATCTGCGCAATGACCTCACTGACCTGATGGGGTGTATAGAATTCGCCGGCCTTTTTTCCTGATTCCATAGCAAACTGTCCAATGAGATATTCATAGGCATCGCCGAGGACATCATTTTTTTGCAGCTCAATCATATTTAAATCAGCAAACAACATAATCAAACTCTTGATACTGTCACTTCGGGCCTTTAAATTACTTCCCAAAGCTGTATCGGTCAAGTCGAGGGTCGAACCAGAAAAAAGTCCCACGAAATCATCCTTGGCAGAAGAACCAATAATGGACTGTTCAAATGCATTCAAACTATCCGTAACAGACTGCAGAGAAAAGTTTCCTTTATTGATACTGATAACCCAGCTTTGATACAGATGCTCCGGCAATATGACATAGCCGTTTTCTTTTTGTATCATATCTGGTAAAGCTTTGCCGTATTTTTCGTAACTTTCCTTATAAGACTGCACGAGTTCATCACCAGAAACTTTTATATTTAAAACACCTTTCGCTGTCTGTAAAGTCTTATCGCTCAAAAACTTATAGAACATGAGTCCCAACATATAATCCTTATACCGACTGGCATCCATAGAGCCCCGCAACTCATTGGCTCCATTCCACAACCTGCGCTGTATTTCACTAGACGTTATCATAATAAAGACCGCTCCCCGCTTCTTTCGAAATGTTATACTTTATATATTTACAGTAATATCTATATTAGATTTTATCACAAGATACACCGGCATAAAAGATACAGTTACTTAATAGATATGCTATAATAGTGATATCAAACTGAAAAATACCATAGGAGGTTTTATCTATGTTCTGTGAAAAATGTGGCCATCAAATACCCGAAGGCGCCAGATTCTGTCCTTCCTGTGGAGCATCTGTACGTATGGAGACCCCTCAACCAATGCAGGATAATCCTTTCCGTGCGGCACGTACTGCTGCAGCTCAATCGACTGTACCTGTAAGTCACCATTCTTCCAAGATTTGGGTCGGCATGATTTTAGCCGTCATCATTTTCGTTGTTCTCGTCGCTATCGGCAATATGCTGGGCGGCCCAGCGAACCAGCAGTCGCGGACCAAGAAGTCTCCAGGAAAATTAGCGCTGGTCATGGACTGTCCATCAAATGCCCCTTTACCATCGTCTGCAACGTATGTTATATACGTATAGTGATAACTGAAATACCAAGGAGGCTGCCATGATAAACATCCATCAGACATTTCTATCTCGCATTGCTAAATCATTCGTACTCGCCTGCTTCATACTCTGCGGTTCTGTTTTTGCTGCAACTGCCCCGCCAGGCGAATCGTCTTCTGTCCAGGATATAAAGGCTATCGCTGCGACGCATTCGCAAATTTTATTTGTCGGTGCCGACGGGATAGGCGCAACCGTTCATCTGTACACGAAAACTGCCGACGGGCACTGGCAACAGGCTCTCCGATCGCGCGGATATGTGGGACGGAACGGTATCGGTAAAACACGGGAAGGGGATGGCAAGACCCCTACCGGCATATTTACCATGAGCAGTGCTTTTGGTATCAAGGATAATCCAGGCACCCAACTGCCTTACACCAAGGTCACGGACCAATATTACTGGGTAGACGATACAAATTCGGTGTATTACAACAAAATGATCCGCAAAGACAGTGCGAAGAGCGATTGGAATTCCGGTGAGCATATCGTAGACTATCCCATCCGGTACGCCTATGCTATCGTCATCGATTACAATACAGCTTGCGTCAAAGGCGCTGGCTCCGGCATATTTTTCCATTGTTTAATCGAAAAGCCCACATCGGGCTGCGTGTCTGTTCCTACGAACACCATGCTTTTAATCATGAAACAAATCAAACCGGACTGTGTCATCAGCATCGATTCGGCCAATACGATCCATAATCAAATCAAGCAACTGGCAAACCTATAATTTACAAGGACAAGCAAAAAATCCCAAGGACACCGCCTATACAGCGTTCTTGGGATTTTGTATGTTCATTTCATATTCATATTTTATATCTGCCTACCGTATTTTGGCGGAACCTATCTGACCAGCCGCTTTCCTTTCATACCACTGGACGCCTTCGCTGACGAAAGCTTTTGCTACTTTTTCAGATATGACGGCCTGTTGTGGTTTTTCAAGAGCGGCTGCCTGGCTGACCAGACGGTGATACAGGAATTCGCCATACGCCTGGCGCCCTTTTTCCACGACTGCTACCAAATCCAGGACTTGCTGGTCCGCCTGGGCCAATGTATCCAACTGCCGGAGCTGCGGCAGACATTCCTTTTGGATGGCCGCAGGCAGCTTGGCCTGCAGATTCCGCGAGGCCCGTTCCATAGCAGCGAAATCTGTTTGCAGCACTGCTCGCTGTGTTTGGCTTCCCGTCGGTGTTCCTGCTGCGTTCCAGAATGTATCCATATGCTGCCGCACAGATGGCGCATCTTCACGACCGCAGCGAGCCCAAATCGTCGTGCTCCCCATGCGCTGCGAATGGTCTGCCAACACCTTCATGTCAGGTGCCAAATCGCCATATTGCGATTCTATGGCACGATTCCACGACTGCTCTTCCGTATACGTCAAAGGCGATTTAGCATAAGCTGCCCCTGTCGCCAAGGCAATGCGGGACATATGAGCAAACTGCATGGGATTATAGACGATGAGTTTCATGTGCGCCGCTGCAGCCCCTTCTAATCCGTGCACAGGACCTAGGGCCAATTTTTCTATTTCATAATCGGATGCAGGATAATTCCACCAAACACCGACGCGAGGTCCGTATATGCGCTCGACGGTGCGCATGTCTGCAGCCGTGATACCATCACAGACTACGCCCTGACCGGTATACAATACGATGATATCCGAATCGAGCTGCTGAGAAAAATGTTTCGTATAGGGCTGCAGTTTTCCTTTTTTATACATGCCGCCGGTCAGATTATATTGGGTCGGAACGACAATCAAGGGGCCTACGTCCGGTCTGGCATGTACAAATGCCCGATTCACTTCATTCAATACCTGCGCCTGTTTACGGCCATCCTTGTTATGGATGTCATCAAAAAATATGGCAAAGTTCCGCACACCCATATCATAAATCGTATCGAATTTATGAATCAGGGCCGCCAAATCCGCTTTGCCTTCATCTCCATTAAATCGTATATCCAGACCAGGAGACACGGCAAAGACAAACAACACATGTTCTCGCCTGGCTTCTCGAATCAATTCCGATAAATTGTGCTTCAAGGAACGAGGATAATCCTGCCGCCATTTCTCCCGATGATAAGGATCATCCTTGGGTGCATAAATGTATAAACCCATCCCCTGCTGGCCCATGAACCGGAACATTTCCAAACGGTCCTGCTGAGACCAGGGTGCACCATAAAATCCTTCGATGACACCACACGATGGAACGGCCGTCTGCTCGGCTGCGTTGGCCCATCCCAAAAAATAAGGACCCGCCATCAAGACCGTTGCCATGACCAGAATGGACATTATATTTCCTTTGAACATCATAGTTACACCCTTTCAGCCAGCTTACATCCTGTCCATAAGCTACTTGCTCCCCAGCACTATTTTGGCTTCAAAGCCTCTGTCCCAAGGAAAATCGACGGTCACCGTATCCAGACCATCAAAGGGAGGCAGATTAATCGCTGCGAATTGCCGCAGGAGATTCGTCGCCCGTGTACGAATAGCATCTTTTCTGGGCCCCATGGTGGAATAGATGCCTTCTTGACGCAGCCATCCGACCTGTTGCTTCAACTTGTTGCGCACATTGACTTGATAGCCCCAGTCTTCCAGATAGCGATTCAAGAGCAGTTGATCCTTTGCGTCATCGTTCATGTGCTTGGCCAGAATCGCTTCGCCCAGGACAAAGCCTGCACTGTTCGTGGCCGTATTCCAGCCAGCATAGGCCTGCAGTTTGAATAACAGGTCGCGTTGCTGCAACTGTGCCATCAGTGCATTTTCAGCACCGTTGGCAAAAGCTATGTCAGCTATGGACACAGGATAGCCAGCAGCGATATATTGGCTGACCATATCGGCAAAATACAATGTGCCCTCAGCCGGTGCCGACGTATTGGACAATGCGTCAATCCACTCATTGGAATCGTAGGTTTTGCCATTGGGATTCGTGTTGACCAGTAATACTACATCGGCTTTTTCCGGTCGGGAAACGGAGACAGCTCCCGTCGCGGCAATTTCATCATGGATGGATTTATCGATGCGTTCATCGGAATAAAGGGGAATCACAGCACCGCCTTTGCCTTTGTTATACTGGACGTAGACAAAAGGAACACGATACTCCAGATAATTGACGGCACGAGTCAGCAACAGCATTCCCATTTCATCGATACCGGTCATATTTTGGAACTTGGAATTCGTCAGAGGCAAGGCATATGCAGCTATTTTCCGGCTTTCCATATGCGTCTGGGAAAATGGCGCATTATCATCTTTACCCAAAATGAAGTAATCAAATGTACCCGTTTTCGTCAAATCGATGAGTTTTTTATTCACGGCGAAATTTTTCGCACGACGACCCAGCCACTCCTGCAGATACTCTGCTGGGATTTTTTTCTGCAGCTGACTGTATTCACTTTTTTCTACCGAAGTCACGCCAGTACTGTCCATGTGGTCGGCCAGTTCGGTATAGCGAAAAATGTCATTGCCATACTGGGCATAATAATCCGGTTCTTCCGAACCGGCTGCTGCCCCAGATTTCGGTGTCCGCATGATGGAGCCGAACACGAACAACTTAAGAGCCGGATTATCCCTGCGCAGGGCTGTAAAGCGCGCCGCCCGTTCCGTAATCTGTTCCACCGTATACTGATGCTTCCGAGAAGCGACCAGGCTGCCATAAATTAAAGTATCAGAAGAAACGACGGCTGCATCTGCATTTTTGGCATTTGCTTCCGTCCATGACCACAGCTTTTCCGGATTGCCTAAATTATCACGATCACCCAACAATTCCTGCGGTGGTACGATGACATCATAGCCGAGTTTACGTACGACATCGGCCGTTTGGAAGTCCGATATGGGCCGACCATCATGAGGCACATACAGTATCTTTCCTTTCGTCGTCATAGCCACATTATTGGCAGCCCAAACAGGCAGAGTCATACAGATGACGCTGAGAACCAAAAGTATAAAAATCAATCTTTTTTTCATCATTTCATTTCCTCCCGAATCCTCAACTGCCAAAACGCTACAGCGCTGGAGGCAGCAACATTCAGGGAATCGACGTGATGGGCCATAGGAATCTTTACGACATAATCACATCGATCGATAGTATCTAGTGGCAGGCCTTCACCTTCGGAGCCAAAAACCAATGCCAACTTAGGTTCATCGGTCAATCGCGAGTCCGCAATGGAGATGGCATCATCCCTCAATGCCATGGCTGCCGTCTTAAACCCAAAGGCCTGCAATTGCGAAATGTCATTTTCCATCACAGTCCACGGTACTTGAAATATAGTTCCCATACTCACCCGCACGGATCGCCGGCATAAAGGATCACAGCAAGAGGGCCTCACGATGACGGCATCCATGTCGAGAGCTGCTGCTGAACGAAAGATGGCGCCCATATTCGTCACATCAGCTATACCATCCAACACCGCTATCCGGTGAGCTGAATGGAGCAAGTCTGCCAATTTTGGCAGGACCGGCCGCCGCAAGGCGCATAACACGCCCCGCGTAAGTGTATAGCCTGTCAGCTTCGCCAACACGTCCCTGTCGCCAGTATACACAGGGATATCACCGTATCGGGCCAACATAGCCTCGGCCTGACCGGTAAGGCGCTTCCGTTCCATCAAGAAAGCGACCGGTTCATACCCTTCCTGCAGAGCTACTTCAATCACCTTAAGGCTTTCAGCAATAAATATCCCCTTTTCTGGTTCCAACCGGTTGCGCAGCTGGGCCTCAGTCAACTGGGTGAATAACTCCAGCCGCGGGTCCGATAAATCCGATATTTCTATGACATGTGCCACGATAAGACATCCATCTCCTTGTTTACATCTGATAAAAAATAAGAATCAGAGTACTGCTAAATTTTATTAATGATAAATTTATGTGAATATCAATACTATTTACACATAGTAATACGAGGTAAAACACAAGAAATGACTTACCCAGCAAAGATTATACAAAACAAGTCTATCCATTTTTATTCACCCAATTTCTTAGTATATCGCGGATAATAGCTTCCACAAAGGGATAAAAAATATGCTATACATTCCGTGTAATTATGATACAATGCCGTATCGTTTTCCGTCAATGGTGGCTCGCCTGACCGGATGTGGTTGGATCCACGTCGGCAGGAAGATTCTTTTTCAACGTGTTGATGGCGATGTGCAGGGCCTTGAGCTGCGGAGCTTTCTTATGCTGGTGTTCCTGCATGCGGTCCAAGATATCCGCCAGGGAATTGACAGCCTGTAGGATGAATGGCCCCTTATTCAGCATGACACATTCCGCCCGTTCGCTCATGGCCGCGTCGGTTATTTCTGCTCGTGATGGAATACCCGTCTTGACCATATTTTCCAATACCTGTGTCGCCCATATGACCGGCACATGAGCCGCTTCACAAATCCAGAGGATTTCCTCCTGCAGTTCCGACAATCGATGATAGCCGACTTCTACAGCCAGATCTCCTCGGGCAATCATGATACCCAAGGGCTGACGGGATGCTGCCTGCACTATGATTTCCGGTAAATTTTTTACGGACTCACTCGTTTCTATCTTGGCAATGATACTGATATCGTAAGCGGCGGGACCGCGGCGTTTGACTAATTCATCCTGCAGCAAGGCGATATCAGCCGCACATTTCACGAAAGAATAGCCAATAGCATCGGCATGATTGGCTATAAAATCAAGGTCTTCCAAATCCTTTGGCGTCAACGGTGAAATCGGAATGGGCGTGTGGGGAAAATTCAAACTTTTCTGATTTTTTAGCCGTTCACCTTTCGGCTTGGCATAGACGACGGTCAGCTCTGCCCCTTGGGCAGTCAAAGACGTGACGACAGTCCTGATTTTCCCTTCATCGATAAGGACCGCATCACCGAGTTTTAAAGTCTGGAATATTTCTGGAATACTGCAGGCAATGACGAAAGAGCCCGTATATTCCCGTGGGTAATCACTGATATCGCCGGATACCATAAAAATAATGTTTCCTGCCATAATCCTCGGTCCCGTATCTTTTACGAGTATGGAGGAAATACGTACTTTCGGGCCAGCTAAATCCATGTATATCTTGCAACGGTACCCTGTTTCTTTTTCAGCACAGCGGACATGATGAATCATGTGATGCCATATGGGCAATGTATCATGGGCGCAATTGATACGCGCCGTATCCATGCCGGCCTTCACTAAATCGCGGACCAATGCATAGTCGTCGGCCGCTTCCGGCGGCAGTGTCACCATGATATGCGTATGGTGGATCCGTTCCCTGCCAAAGATTAAATTCGTATTGTGACGCAGCAGCTTGTCTCCTAAAAAAAATAAGCTGCGCGAAGGATAATCGATGAGTTCCGCCTGTGATTTACCACAAATACGACCAAGCGACGCCATGACGGCATCGAGATTCGCTATGGCCCGCGCCTCGCTCCGGCCTAGGGAAGACAAACCTAAAGGCAGGAGCGCTTTTTGCAGATGCCGCAGATCATAGCAACGCAAGGCTAAGTAAAACGCGAGATTGCAGGCACTATAAATAAATACACTCCGCTTGATTTTCGGTTTCCACTGGGCAAATAATTGAGCGCCTCTTTTTGAAACCACATGCCGTAAGTCATATAATTCGTTATATAATTTCTCGTTTTCCAGTCGAATGATATCTGTTTGCATGACGTAACTCCTTTCAAGGCCAAGGCCACTCTAACAGTTCTATTATAATATAGTTTAAGATGAATTACATCAAACAACTGCCCCCATATGAGATAATATTTCCATACAGGGGCAATTGTGCAGTTAAGTATGGGATGTGAAACAAATAACCTACACAAAGACAAGTGGGGCGCACATCCCCCCAGCGGTTTTTAAAGCCGTCCCTGCTAAGGGAAGGTGCCGAGCGCAGCGAGGCGGAAGGGTTCTTCCTCAGCGTCTCCGACGCGGCAATACAAAAGCCCAGAGTTTTTCTTTTTGCCGC
>Ga0163159_1004340_pt1 | contig 10222 bp, 7 predicted proteins | sample BioMet9_FD_108702 | JGI IMG/M metagenome (GOLD analysis project Ga0163159, IMG submission 108702) | Microbial communities from bioreactor (seeded with sewage sludge) at Lawrence Berkeley National Lab, California, USA - Biofuel... | ecosystem: Engineered > Bioreactor > Anaerobic > Unclassified ... | reverse complement strand
CCGAAAGCCGCTCGAACGGGTTGCCAGATGCGCTCCCACGCATCTTGGTTAGTAGATGATAGCTTGTTTGCTCAGAAAAGGGGAGTGCCCATTGCTCAAACGATGGGGTTATTTCTATAACCCCCTATCCAACGATTGGTATGGGAAGGGCCCGATTACGCAGGTAATCGGGCCCTTCGAGAAAGGAGGAACGGAATGCATCGCCCCGACAATGGGGGAAGAGAAGGGGCGGTGCGCCGCGTTCCTTTACCGGATGGGAAAGTCTAGAGCTTGGCTACCGTCTTGCCTACAACGTAGCCTTCGGTGTACGCACGGCCGAGGGACACTCCGGGAATCTTCATCGTGTAGTCGATGCCGGCGAAGAATCCGCCTGCGGTGTTGCCGACGGCGTAGAGGCCCTTGATGGCTTCGCCGGTGTCAGCGTTCAAAACGCCCATGTTCTTGTCGACGAGCACGCCGGAGACGATAGCGGAGACGCGGACGTGGCGCTTCATGCCATAGAACGGGGCGGTCGTGATGGGGGTCAGATACTGGGGGTTCTTGCCAAATGCATCGTCGGCACCCTTCGTGACGTACTCGTTGTACGTGGCGACTTCCTTCGTGAATGCGGCGGTATCGGTGATGCCGAGCTTCTTCGCGAGCTCCTCGAGCGTATCGGCCTTGAAGGTAGCAATCTGATCCTTGTAGACGCCGGTCTTGTCGCCAGCTTCTTCGGGCATGTAGTTGGCCAGCGCCGCCGGCGGGAGCAGCGTGCCGAACGAGGTATAGCCTGCGGCAGCCGCGGTGTCCATGTAGGCGGAGTCCATGATCTGGGCGTAGTAGCCCTGATCCTCGGCGCTGCGCAGGAAGTTGTTCATCACCGACATGCCGGCTTCCTCGTTGCAGAAGCGCTTGCCGGTCGCGATCTTGACGGCCATGAACGGCATGTCGCACATGGCGCCCGGGCCACCGTCGAAGTCGTGGAGCATCTTGGTGTGGGCGATGGGCTCCATCGCGCCGCCGGCCCAGATAGCCATCTTGTGGCCGTCGCCGGTGCAGTTGGACTTCTTGCGGCCGAGGTTGTGGAGATCGGGCAGGTAGTAGTCGGTCATCTCGTCGTCGTTCTCGTAACCGCCGGAGGCGAGCACGACAGCCTTCTTGGCGTTGAACTGGATGTAGCTGCCGTCTTCGGCTTCGGCGATGACACCGGTCACGGCACCGCTATCGTCCTGCACGAGCTGCTGCGCGGGCGTCTTGAAGAAGAACTCGATGCCCTGCGTGGCAAGGTAGCTCGCGATCTGCTTGACGGCCTTGTCGGTGTTGTAGGGCTTGGGCGCGAAGTCGAGCGAGAACCAATTGATGTTGTAGCCGTTCAAAACCGCGTTGTTGCCGTTCCACTTCTTGGTGGCGTCGACGGCGTTGTCGGCGGGCACGCCGGCCTTGAGGGCGAGCTGCTGCATCCACTGCACGGCCACGCCGGAGTTGCGAGCCCACAGCTCGACCTGCTCGCGCTGCGAACGGTACTCATGCTCCTTGAGGAGCAGCGAGACGACGGTCTCCATGGCGGCATCGCTCGTGCCATCGAGCACGATACCCGTGCCGGTGTTGCCGGCGGAATATGCGTCGCTCTCTTTCTGCAGCACAGCCACCGATGAGGCGCCCGCTTCCTTGGCGGAAGCCGCGCAGGCGATACCCGACGCGCCGGCGCCGACGATGACGACGTCGTATTCCTTAGTGTCCGAGATTTTCGTGATCTTGTCCGGCACCTGCAGGAAGCTCGGCAGGCCGTTGTTGCCGGCGACGAGATTGTCGCTCAAGCCGTAGCCCGCGCTCGTGGCGGTGCTGCCCGAACCCGTGCTCTTCGAGGCGCTGCCGCTCGGCGCGCATCCGGCAAGCCCAACGGCGGCAACCGCTGCGGCGATGCCTGCTCCGCCGATGAAGTTTCTGCGTGAGATACCCCTGCTCATCTGTTCTTCTGACATGAATTTCCTCCTTTTATCGTCTCCCCTTTGGGCGATATCGGCTTTCGATGCCGGTTGCCCCTTTTTACAATCGGCGAAGGCGCAACGGCCTTTCCCGATCGTCTGCTCGGCCGAAGGTCTGAAACCGTGGCCCAACGAAATCGATGCTAGGGCAGATTATTCGCGTCGAGGAGGTGTCGTTGAGGTTTTCGATGGGTTATTTCGATAACCCACGCCCGTAACCCGGCGTCTGTGAGCGCATGTTTTCGGTGTGGCGGCGGGGTGCATGCGAACAGGAAGGGCTGCGGATATCCGCGAGCCGGAAGCGCGGCGGGGCGCGTACAGACGGAAGCGGCTGCCGATGACCACGAACCGATGCTGCCGTGATTCAGCGTCTTGACGTGGGAAAGATACCTTATAATAAGCCGTTGACAGGCCGCACGGAGCTGAAGATCGACGTTTTGGGGGCGTGCCGCTACGGCGGATACGACCATGCCGACAAGCTTCTAGGGGGAGGCTCGGGTACATTGGTGGCGAAAGAGGATACAGGGAACAAGACGCCCGTGGCAGCCGAGTTCTCATCGCAAGAAGATGATATCCTGTTCGAGGATATCGCCGAGGACGAAGCCGCGCCCTCTAAGCGCGCGAATCGTTTCAGCATCCCGAAGATTCCCTTGTTCTTCATGGGTTTGGGTGTCTATCGAGCATGGATCGAGATCGTCTACATCAATCCGGTGATCAACTACCCGACGCAGGTGGTGGCAGGGCACGACCTGTTCGACTGGACGATGATCGTCGGCCTGCTTCTCATGGTGGCATTTGCGAAAAGACTCACCCCGCTGTACCGCAAAACGTGGGCGATCGCGCTCATGGTGGTGCTGCTGTTGGCATCCACGGCGATCAACTTCGTCTCGCTCTGGTTCCCTGACCTCATGCAGCCCCTCGCCTATCCTGCTTGCATTGCGGGCGGTTTGGGCATCGCCATCATGATCTTGCTGTGGTCGGAGTACTACGGCACGCTCAATCCGTTGCGCGTGACGATGTACTATTCCGGATCCATCGTGCTCGGCGCTCTCATCATCTACGTGTACCGTGGCTTCTATACGCCGTGGATGTTCGTCGGCACGATGCTTCTGCCGGTGATATCGCTTCTCTGTTTGTTCTCGTGCTACAAGAATACCGAGAGCGCGAGTCTGCCCCGCGCGGTCTGGGGGAGCTTCACGTTTCCCTGGAAACCGGTCTTGGTCATGGCGGTCTACGCGTTTGCCTACGGCATGCGCGAGACGCAGGCGTACAGCCTGTTCGGACCGCATTCGGCGCTCGGCACCTGCGTGGTGGGAATCGTCATCTTCCTCGCGGTCGTGTGGCGCGGGGACCGTTTCGACCTTACCATCATCTACCGCATCGCGCTGCCGGCGATGGTCATCGGCTTTCTCGTGCTCTCGTTTCTGGGCTCATACGGTACGTGGATATCGGATTTCTGCGTGACGGGCAGCTACACCGCCTTCACGATTCTCATCATGATCATCTGCGCCAACCTCTGCTATCGCTATGGTGCGAGCGCCGTGTTCATCTTCGGCATCGAGCGCGCGTTGCGCTCGATTTTCATGTTCTCCGGCCGCGAGACGACGAAGTTCATCAACACGACGGTCCTCCCGAGCGAGACGCAGCAGTTCATGATCATCTGCGCCGTGGTGATAGCGCTCGTCGTGTGCACGATGCTGCTGCTCTCCGAGAAGGATATCTCGTCTAACTGGGGCATGATTTTCAGGGAGAGCGCGCGGTCGAACAGCCCCGAGGTGGCCTCGCAGAACCGCATCGGCCAGCGCTGCACGCAGATGGCTAAGGAGTGGAACCTCTCGCACCGCGAAGAGGAAGTGCTCCTGCTGCTCGCGCAGCACAAGTCCGTGGGCGTGATCGAGCGCGAACTCTACATAGCCAACGGCACCGCGAAAGCGCACGTGCGTCACATCTACCGCAAGGCCGACGTGCACAGCCGCGAGGAGCTGCTCACCAAGCTCGGCGTGGAGTAGGGCAGGGAAGAGCTGCGTACCTCATGAAGTAAGATAACCAAGCGTAAAGCGACTTGTCTATCATGTGCCTGCAGATGGGAAAACAACGCCGGCACGCCAACTCGACCGTGCTATAATCTGATTTCGGAACCGCAGGTATATGTGCCTTTTTTTCTGCAATTGGCTACATTCTGCAACCTGCTCAGCCAATCTCTGTCGAATGATCGACGGTCCAAGGCAACAACCGTTCCCGCGGCCTTCTCGCCGTCTTTTCTGCATGGGTCACCATCCCGTCCTCATGCGAGGATTACTGTTTTTCTGCAAGACATAACCAACCTGTCCATCTCGGGCAACCCCGCGCCATACCCTCCCGCGATGGCACGCTGTTGCCTTCATCGAAGGAGCAATCATGAGCAAAGATGAGATGACGCCTGCAGAACGCGGCGCCGCCATCGCGCAAGGCAAGGACGCCGACCGGCTGCCCTGCAACCCTAACATCGCAAACGGCGTCGCACGCATCTACGGTTGCAAAATCTCCGAGTTCAACCACGACCCGAAGGCCATCGCCAAGTCCCAGATGGCCGCCTATGAACGTTTCGGCAGCGACAGCCTCCGCGTGTTCACCGATCTGTTCACCTGGGCGGAAGCCATGGGGGCAAAGGTCAACTTCCCCGACGATGACACCGCGGATCTGGAGGAACCGGCCATACACGACGTGAACGAGATCGACAAGTTGCGTCCAGCTGATCCCCACAAGGATGGTCGTCTGCCGGTGCATCTGGAAGCGATGAAATACCTCAAGGAGTACTCCGCGGGCATCATGGGCTGCTCGGCCGGCGTCGTGGGCCCGTTCACCAACACCTTCTTCCTGTGCGGCGTGGATCAGACGCTCAAGCTTACGCACAAGAATCCGGATGCCATCCGGCGGTTGTGCGAGATATCGCTGGAGACCTGCGAGGCCTACGTGGAGGCCGCCATGGAGATCGGCCTTGCGCCGACGATCTCCGAGCCCATGTCGTCATGCACCGTAGTCAGCCCGAAGGTGTTCCGCGAGCTCTCGCTGCCGTACCTCAAGGAACTCGTGGACTTCATTCATGCGCACGGCTTCAATCCCGTTGTCCACATCTGCGGGCAGACAAACCGGATTTGGAAGGACGTGGCCGACCTCGGTATTGCGGGATGGAGTATTGACAACGTAGCGAGCATCACGGAATGCAAGCGTCTGGTGGGAGACACGACTAAAATCATGGGAAACGTCGATCCCGGCAGCATCATGTTCAGCGGCACCCCGCAGGACGTCCGATTGAAGACGCTCGAGGCCATGCGCGAAGGGTACGACAACCCCTCCGGCTATGTGGTCATGTCCGGCTGCAGCCTGCCGGTGGAGACACCGTTCGAGAACATCGATGCCATGATGGACGTTGTGCGCGAGGTCGGGTATCCGGTAACCGAAGAGAAAATTGACGAGCTGCTCGCGAAATATCGCGACGCGGAGTAGGGGAGGAACAAAAATGAGCACGAAAGAGGAGCTGCTCAAGGAGCTATCGGACTGCGTCCTCGATATGGAGGACGAGGACGCCGCCGGCATCGCCCAGCGTTATCTGGACGCTGGCTACGATGCCTACGATGGCATCTTCAGCGGACTGGTCGACGGTATGAATCGCGCCGCCGCCCTCTACGAGCAGGAAGAATACTTCGTCCCCGAACTGCTGATCTGCTCGGATGCGATGTACAACGGGCTCGACGTGCTGCGTCCTCATGTGGACCGCAGCAAGATGAAACAGAAGTGCAAAGTGGCCATCGGCGTTGTGCAGGGGGACACCCACGATATCGGCAAGAACCTTGTCAAGATCATGCTTGAGGCCTCGGGGTACGAGATGGTGGACCTTGGTCGCGACGTGCCAAACGAGAAGTTCGTCGAAGCCGTGACGGCCCAGGGTGCTAAGGCCATTGCACTTTCTACGCTCATGAGCACCTCCATGGTCAACATGGGCGAGATCGTGAAGAAGCTCGAGGCGCAGGGGGTACGCGACGAGGTCAAGGTCATCGTCGGCGGCGGCCCCATCTCCCGGGGTTTCGCCGACCGTATCGGCGCGGACGGCTATTCCACCACAGCCGTCGAGGCGGTAAGCCTGCTCGATGGGATGATGGGGTACTCGGCATAGCGGAATCGGCGTCGTACCGCGGCGCGAAGCACCCTCCTAATGCGCCGCGGTACAAAACTATTTCACCATTATTGACGCATTGTTAACTCTGTCTATTTCATTTTTCCTCCATAGGTGTCATACTAGCCACAAAGATACTTCAACGAAGTAACAAAATTGAATGTATCGAGTAAGGGGGATGCCGGAGGGCATCATGTAGAGGAAGGGGTCGACGATGAAGAAAACGGTGGCAGTCGCTTGCAGCGCAGCCGCGCTCGCCTTCGGGCTCTCGGGATGCAGCGCCTCGTACGAGGGGTCGGGCTCGAAGGATGCAGCGAGCGCCGATCAGCTGGCCGAGACGACCGCCGATCAGTGGCGCGAGACGCCCACGGTCAAGGCCACGAAGGCCGCCGAACCGCTCAAGGACGGCGTGTACACCGGTGCGGGCACCGGCATGTGCGGCAAGATCGGGGTCACGCTGCTCGTGCAGAGCAACAAGATCACCTGCATCGGGATGACGCAGGACGGCGAATCTCAGAGCGTCGGCGGCTACGAGGCTATCCGCGACGGCAAGTACGCCGAGCAGATCGATGCCGCGCAGGGGAGCGATATCGACGGCATCGCCGGTGCGACCATCACCACGTGCGGTGTCAGGGAAGCGGTCGAAAACGCGCTTTCGCTGGCCGAGAAGTAAGGGAGGGGGACGACGATGCATGACGAAGAGAAGCTCGATGTCGCCAACGGCGAACTCGAGGAGATCATGGTAGGCAACACGGAGCGCAAGTCCCGCGAGATGAAAGAGGGCATGAGCCGCCGCGACTTCCTGAAGGGCGCTGCCGCGCTCGGGGCCGTCACGGCTGCCGCTGCTGCGGTCACCTCGCCGCAGGTGGCGCTGGCTGCGGAAACGGAGAAGGTCGGCGATTGGTCGATCGACGGCTCCTCCAAGGTCAAGCTTCCCGCGAGCGCGGAAACGAACGCCTCGAGCGATGACGGCACGTACCGCGTACACAACGGCGCGACGTTTCCCGCCAACGACGGAACGCCCATTCCGCCGCGTCCCGTGCCGGTCAAGTGGAATTACGAGTGCGAGATGGTTGTCGTGGGCGCGGGCGGAGGCGGTCTGAACGCGGCCGCGCGCTGCGCCGAGCAGGGCATCGACACCATCTGCGTCGAGGCAATGGGGCTGCAAGGAGGCAACGCCCAGTCAGCCGGTATGTGCGCCATCCTCGGCGGCTCGAAGCTGCAGGAGAAGGCGAAGTTCGCGTTCCCATCCTACCCGTTCGACGCGCAGGCGATGACGGACTGGGCCATGGACGAGTACCACTACGCGGCCGACCCGCATCTGATCTACCGCATCGCGGAGTCGGGCGGCAAGTGCATCGACTGGATGGCCGACTGCGGCGTCGAATGGCGTCTCGGCGAGGTTCCGGTCTACGTGGCGCCCAAGGCCTCCACGCTCGACCATCACGTCCTCAAGATGAAGGACGCGACCGACGCGATGTTCAAGTACGCGCAGGATCAGGGCGCGCAATTCATGTTTCGCTGCCCGGCCGAGACGCTCGTGCAGGACAGCGACGGGCGCGTCGTGGGCGTGGTCTGCAACGACTACGAGGAAGGCGAGATCTACATTCACGCGTCCAAGGCGGTCATCCTCACGGCGGGCGGCTTCTGCAACAACAAGGCGCTGCTCGACAAGTACATCCCCACGGCGGCCATGGCTTGCGCTTCGAGCTACCTCGTGGGCGGCGAGAAGGGCGAGTGCTTCCGCATGGGCCTTGGCGTGAACGCTGATGTCTCGGGCTTCAACAGCTCCGCCTCTTTCGACGGCGGCGTCGACTGGGAAGCCGAGGGCGGCGATTGGGCGCGCTTCCTCTACGATGGCATGACGCAGCTCTCGCGCCAGCCCTGGTTCACCATCGACCGCGCCGGCAATCGCCTGCGCTACATGGACTCACGTGTGAAGAAGGACGGCGCTGCGGCCATCTACGCGCTCGGCGACCTGGCCACCATCCAGATGACGCCTCCCGGGCACCGCAGCTACATCATCTTCGACTCCCATTACGAGGACTACCTCGCGGGCTTCGCGCAGGAGCACTGCCGCAAGCTCATCACGCCCGATCTCGAGCAGATAGACAAGGTGCCCGAGCACTACCGCGACTGGCACCACGGCGTGCAGGATGCGATCGACGCCGACGTGCTCAAGAAGCGCGACTCGCTCGAGCAACTCGAGGCCGACCTCGGCTTCGAGCCCGGCATCATGACCGAGGCCGTGAAGAAGTGGAACGAGACGTGCGCGAGCGGTCACGACGACTTCATGTACCCGATGCCCGATGACAGCTGGCTGCACCCCATCGTCGATCCGCCGTTCTACGGTTGCCGTATCGGCGGTAACCTCTACGGCACGAAGGCCGGTCTGATGATCAACGACCAGATGCAGGTAATAAGCACGTCCGGCAAGGTCATCCCCGGTCTGTATGCGGGCTGGCACACGGCCGGCGGCGCCTGCGGCGAGAACTCCTACATCGGCGACCCGATTCTGGGTTCGCTCCTGGGCGATGTGAGCCTCGCGTTCTGCGGAGGGTACCTCTGCGGCACGTTCGCAGGCCAGAACGAGATATAGAAGCACGACGATAAGGAAACGGAGGTCAATCATGAACAATGAGAAAAAGGAGATCAGGTTCTCGTTCCTGATGCTCTACTGCATCGCCGTGCTCATCGCCGTATTCGCGCGGCTCGGCATCGATATCATGGACGCCATGGGCGTGTTCACCTACAGCTACAAGGGCGCGACGGCACCTTATGCCGCATCGGGACCGCTGCTCGACAAGATATGCGTGCTCCTGACCGGTGGCTCGCTCGTCGCTCTCATATTCGCGGGCGCGCTCGCGCTCTCGCTCGCCGTCGCAGGCGTGCTGCTCTTCGCGCACCTCTACGGCAAAGACGCATTCGGCAAGCATACGGTCGATGCGCTGATCTGGGGAATTCTCACCGCTATCGTCTCGTTTATCTGCTTCTTCGTCGTGGTGCTCGGCCTGTTCTCGGCTGTGCAGATGAGCCAGGCGTCCGGATCGATGAAGGCGGGCGCGGGTCTTGCGGTCGGCGGATTGCTGTTCGTCGTCGCCATCGGCACGCTGCTCGCCGCGGCATCGCTTGTCGTGTGCGCCTGCATCGTGCGCGGTGGCGATCGTCGCAACATCGCCTTCAAGATGCTGCGCGCGGCCGTCGTGTGCGGTCTGGTCGTGCTCGTCTGCGTCATCGGCACCTATGCGCCCATGACAAGCGAGCAGATGAACACCGGCGCGCTCGGCCTGTGGCTCGTTATCGACATCGTGGCCAACGTCGCGATGATGCTCGTCGCCGTCAAGCTGACGCACCCCGTGGCGGCAAAGACGAAGACGGCGAAAGCGGTCCGGGCGTAACCGCGCGGAAGCGCGACGTGCGGACAGCATGAAGTCGCGATGCACGGACGACGTGGAAGCGCGACGTGCGGGCAATGCGGAAACACGGTATGCGGACGGCGAACGCTTCATAGAGGAAATGGCTACCCCTATCTACCGGAACGGGCCCTGCAGCGATGCGGGGCCCGTTCCGTTATAGAGATGCTACGTCGCTGCCAGAATGCGCGTATACCGCGATGCACGGGTACCGCCATGCTGCGGCAAGGCGCCGAGTTACGATGTCTGCTGTACGCCGATGAAAGCTTCGGCTTCGCGCTGGTGGCGGTCGGCGACGGCAATGCGACCGACCTTGCAGAGCGCCTGCTGGTGTTCCGAATCGAGCTTGCTCCAGTAGCACTCGTAGGCGACATCGTCGATGATATTCTCGAGCGAGCGGCTCTCCCGCGTGCCGCTATCGGTCAGAGCGACGTGCACGGCCTTGCGGTCATCGGGATCCGACAGGCGCTTGACCCAGCCCCGGCTCGCCAGACGGTCCGTGGCACGCGTGATGGTGACGGGCGGCAGCATCAGCTGTTCCGCGAGGTCAAGCGGGCGCAGCGGGCGGCCGACTTCGCCAAGGCGTTGCAGAATTCGGCACTCGTTGTAAGATGCGCCGGTCGCGTCGCGAAGCGTGCGCTCGATGGTTTGCTTGACGAGCTCGATGGAAACGAGGGTGCGCGAGGATGGGT
>Ga0163159_1004339_pt1 | contig 10224 bp, 6 predicted proteins | sample BioMet9_FD_108702 | JGI IMG/M metagenome (GOLD analysis project Ga0163159, IMG submission 108702) | Microbial communities from bioreactor (seeded with sewage sludge) at Lawrence Berkeley National Lab, California, USA - Biofuel... | ecosystem: Engineered > Bioreactor > Anaerobic > Unclassified ... | reverse complement strand
TGTGGAGCAGACCCTCGAGACGACCTGCGCGGAGAATCTCGCGATGGTCTCGGAATCCGTGGCCTATCTCGTCTCCCATGGCATGACGGTCCATTTCTCCGCCGAGCACTACTTCGACGGCTTCATCTACGATGAGGATTACGCTTGCGCGGTTATCGCCGCGGCAGCCGATGCCGGCGCATCGCTTCTCATCCTCTGCGATACCAACGGCGGGAACCTCCCCGGCATTATCACCGATGTCGTCTCGAAAACGCGCCGCTTCCTCGATTCCATCGGTCACGAAGACATCGCGCTCTGCATGCACGCACATGACGATACCGGATGCGCCGTTGCGAATTCGCTGCTTGCCACGCAAGCCGGCGCGACTTATATCATGGGCACGATCAACGGCTACGGCGAGCGCGTCGGCAATGCCGACCTGACAACGATCATCGCGGACCTCGTCCTCAAGATGGACGAGGAGGTCATACCGCGTGAGAAGCTTGCAGATCTCACGGATACCGCGCACTATATCGCGGAAATCTTCAACGATTCGCTCGACCCTCATCACCCTTATGTGGGGAGTTCGGCGTTCGCGCACAAAGGCGGGCTCCATGTATCGGCGCTGGAGCGGATGCCCGGCGCCTACGAACATGTCGACCCCGCATCGGTAGGCAACCTTGCCCATGTGGTCGTGAGCGAGCTCGCCGGCCGGGCATCGCTCGCGCACAAGGCTCACGAGCTCGGCGTCGCGCTCGAAGGCGACAAGCGGGTTTCCGAGACGCTCGACGATATCAAGACGCGCGAACATGAGGGATATTCATATGAGCTGGCCGACGGCTCGCTCGCGTTGCTCATCCAGGCTCACACCGGCGACGCACCTGAATATTTCAGGCTCGAGTCGTTTCGCGTGATCGCGGATAAATACGCCGATGGACGCGTTATGACGGAAGCGACCATCAAGATACACGTCGGCGACGAGCGCTTCATCGCGACAGGCGAGGGAAACGGCCCCGTCAATGCGCTCGATACCGCGCTGCGTGCGGCCATAACGCGTTTCTACCCCGAAATCGACTCGATCGATCTTACCGACTACAAGGTCCGCGTGCTCGACGAGTCGCGCGGCACCGATGCTGTGACGCGCGTTCTTATCCAGACGAGCGACGGCATCGACAGCTGGGGCACGGTCGGTGTGTCCGAGAATATCATCGAGGCGTCCTGGATGGCGCTCGTCGATTCTATCACCTACGGATTATCTCGGAAGGGGAGCGCATGGACGCACGGGTAGACAGCCAGGAGGTGCGCACGTTATGCGAGACGCTAGCGGCGCTCGACGATCCTGACAAGGTTGCAGCGTTGCTCGAGGATTGCTGCACGGTACGCGAGGTCAAGGAGCTTGCGCAGCGTCTGCGCGTCGCCCAGATGCTCGACGGCGGCATCTCGTATGCCCTCATACAGGAGCAGACGGGTGCATCCGCGACGACCATCGCACGCGTCTCGAAATCGCTCAACTATGGTGCCGGAGGCTATCGCTACGTGCTCGACGAGATTCTTGCAAACCCGTCGGACACCGCTGAATCGCGATAAGCCTCGCTCCGATGATGAAATTTGGCATATTGCGGAATATTGCATGAAACAACAGATAAGAAAGCGTAGAGCACATGGCATTCGTACATCTTCATAACCATACCGAGTATTCGCTTCTTGATGGTCATACCAACCTCAAGAAGATGGCGAAACGTGCTCATGAGTTCGGCATGCCGGCTATCGCCATCACCGACCATGGCTACATGTACGGCGTGCCCTCCTTCGTATCGGCATGCGAGTCGGAAGGCGTCAAGCCCATCATCGGTTGCGAGGTCTATTTCTCGCCCGATTCGAGCCTGCCCCGCGATGGCTATCCCGACCTCTACCACCTGATCCTGCTCGCCAAGGATGAGGAAGGCTACGAGAACCTCATGGCCATCGTTTCCGAGGCGGCCGTGAACGGCTTTTACTACCGTCCGCGCGTAACGTACGAATCGCTCCAAGCGCACAGCACGGGACTCATCGGCACGAGCGCGTGCATCGCCGGCATCGTCTCGAAGAGCGTGTTGCGCGGAGAGTACGACAAGGCCAAGGATTGGGCACTCAAGCTCGCAAGCCTGTTCGAACCCGGCGATTTCTACCTCGAGATCCAGAACCAGGGATACAGCTACAAGCTCAACGAACGCGATCGCGACGAAGCGGGCATCCCGCAGAACACGTTCAACCACACGATGGCGCAGCTCGCCGAGGAAACCGGGCTCAAGATCATCGCCACCAACGACTTCCACTACCTCCAGAAAGAGGACTGGGAAGCTCAGGACATCATGTGGTGCATCGGCATGAACAAGAGCGTCGCCGACCCCGACCGCCTGCGTTTTCCCACCCATGAGTTCTATCTCAAGAGCGAAGAGGAGATGCGCCTCGCGTTCCAGGACTTTCCCGAGGCCATCGACAATACGATCGAGGTTGCCGAGAAGTGCAACGTGACACTATCCAAGGACCTCATCCTGCCGACGATACCGCTGCCCGAAGGCGAGACGAACGAGTCGCAGCTCAAAAAGGAAGCGATCGCCGGCCTCAAGGTGCGCTACGGCGACCCGTTGCCGGACCGCGTGGTGGAGCGCTTCGAGCACGAGTACGAGATCATCTGCACGAAGGGCTTCGCCGCCTACTTCCTCGTGGTGCAGGAGTTCTCTCGCTGGGCGAAGGAGAACGGCATCGGCGTCGGCCCCGGCCGCGGTTCGGCGGCCGGTTCGATCATCTCCTATGCGCTCGATATCACGACATTCGACCCGCTGGAAAACGACCTCATCTTCGAGCGCTTCCTCTCTCCGGAACGCTCCGAGATGCCCGATATCGATATGGACTTCGACGATAAACGGCGCCTCGACGTCATCCAGCATTGCCGCGACGTCTACGGCGACGACAAGATCGCCCCTGTCATAACCTTCGGCACGATGAAGGCGCGCCAGGCGGTCCAGGATGCGGCGCGCGTTCTGGATTTCCCGATAGCCAAATCGCTGCAGATCACCAAGCTCCTGCCAGACCTCGGCATCACGCTCGCGGGCGCGCTCGGCATCTCGGACAACCCCAAGGACAACGAGCTCAAGAAACCGGACCTCGTCGAGCTCTACGAGCATGACCCGGAGGTCAAGGACATCATCGACGCCGCCATGAAGATCGAGGGCACGATCCGCGGCGAGGGCGTGCACGCTTCGGCCGTCATCATCTGCCGCGATCCGGTCATGCAGCACGTGCCGGTCAAGTACGACACCAAAGGCGGTGCCATCATCACGCAATACGATGGCGTGCACACCGCTGACCTCGGCTTGCTCAAGATGGACTTCCTGGGACTCAGGACCCTGACCGTGCTTTCCAAGGCCAAAGAATACATTCTGGAAACCACGGGCAAGGACGTCGATCTGGATAAAATCGACATCGAGGACCCCGCCATCTTCGATCTTTTCGATCGCGGCGACACGGAGGGCGTCTTCCAGGTGGAATCCGAGGGCATGCGCCAGCTGCTCAAGAAAATGCACCCCGACCGCTACTCGGACATCGTGGCTGTGCTCGCGCTCTACCGCCCGGGACCCTTGAACGCCGGCATGGTCGACAGCTTCGTGAACCGCAAGCTCGGCAAGGAGAAGATCACCACCTACGACCCGCGCCTCGCACCGATTCTCGATCCCACGTACGGCGTTATCGTCTACCAGGAACAGGTCATGCGCATCTCGACGGCGATGTCCGGTTTCTCGGTAGGAGAATCCGACAAGGTGCGCAAAGCCGTGGCCAAGAAGAAGATCAAGCTCATGCAGGAAACGGTCTACGACTGGTCGGACGGCGAGCACGAGACGATGGAAGACCATTGGCTCAACGGCGCCGTGCGCAACGGCTACGAGCGCAAGGTCGCCCAGACTATCTGGGACGATGTGCTCAAGTTCGCCTCCTATGCGTTCAACAAATCGCACTCGGCCGCCTATGCCATCATCACAATGCAGACCGGCTGGCTCAAGGCATATTACCCGACCCAATATATGGCGGCCGTGCTCACGAGCTATACCGGCCGCAACGAAAAGCTCATCCACTATATCCAAGCTTGCAAAGCCGACGACATCGACGTGCTTCCCCCTGATGTCAACTCATCACGTCGTGATTTCACGCCGACGGCCGAAGGCATCCGCTTCGGGCTCGCCGGCATCCGCGGCGTCGGCGAGGCGGTGGCCGACGCGATCATTGCCGAGCGCGAGAAGAGCGGACCGTTCACTTCGCTGCATGATTTCGTCTACCGCGTCTCGACGGAGAACTACAACAAGAAATCGGTGGAGCACCTCATAAAAGCGGGTGCGTTCGACTCGACCGGCTATACACGACGCCAGATGATCAAGTTCATCATGGAAGACGGTCTCATGGAATCGGCCGCCAAGAAGCACCGCGACCAAGCAGCCGGGCAGTTCTCGATCTTCGACTTGGCGGGCGACGATGACGATGGGGGCCTGACCGAGGAGATTCCCGCGCCCGATGGCGTCGAATGGGACCGCGATGTCAAGCTCGCATTCGAGAAGGAGACGTTGCAGATGTACGTTTCCGATCACCCGCTTTCGCCCTATCAGCATGTGCTGCATCAGATTTCCGATTTCCCGCTCGACGCATTCGCAGCGCAGAGCGGGAGCGACGACGATGAGGGCTTCGAATCGGACGCGCCCGTCGTGCGCGTACCCGAGAACAAGGACATCACGCTCGCCGGCATGGTCACAGGGCTGCAGATGAAGATGACGAAAAAGGGCGACCGCATGGCGGTGTTCACGCTCGAGGACATGCAGGGTTCGCTCGGCTGCGTCATATTCCCGAGCCAATACAAGGAAGCTGCCGGCTATCTTTCAGAAGACGTGATTGTCAAGGTACGCGGGCGCTACGAGAACTCCGATCGCGGAGGCCAGCTCAAGGTATCGGGAATCGAGCATCTCGAGTTCGGGAAGCGCGATGAGGGACGTCCGAAACTGCATATCAAGATCGAGTCGGTTGATTTCAACCAGATGGTATCAACGCAGCTCAACAGCATATTCACCCGTTTCCCCGGTTCGGATCCCGTAACGCTCGAGGTGCTTCAGAACGATGGCCGCAAGCTGCGAGCCGAGCTGCCGGTGACCGTCAACGCACGCTCGCAAGGCCTGCTTTCACAGGTGGCCGACCTTGTCGGCAACAAAGCGATCGTCTGATGCCCGCACGTGCCTTACATGGAGAACGTGAGGAATAGAGTACTTTAGTACAGTAGAGTGTTAGAGTATCATGATACCGCATTACGGTACTCGAATACCTGACGGAACGTATGGCCCTCAATCGATGCGCGCAGCACCGATCGAGGGCGGATGATAAGGATGAGATGATGATCGCGATCACGCCACGCGGATTCAAGGACGTGCTTCCCGAGGAAGCACGCATCAGGGAGAAGCTGACCCGTTCGGTGCAGGATGTGCTCGAACTTTGGGGATACGCACCCATCGAGACCCCGACGCTCGAAGTGCTCTCGGTGCTCGAGACCGCCTCGCAGGTGGACGCGGGCGCTTTTCGCCTCTTCGATGCGGACAACAAGCTCCTCGTGCTACGCCCCGATGTCACGCTGCCGGTCGCCCGCATCGTCGCTTCGAGGCTCGGCACCGCCGATGCGCCCTATCGTTTTCGCTACGTGCTGCCTATCTTTCGCGAACAGGAGTCGCTGCGCGGTCAGGCACGCGAATTCACGCAGATCGGCATAGAGCAGATCGGTCAGGAAGGTCCGCTCTCCGATGCCGAGGTCATCACGATACTCGTCGAATCGCTTCGTGCCTGCGGTCTCAGGGATTTCCGGGTCGCCATCTGCTCGGTCGCCGTTCTTCGCGCGCTCGTCGAAGCATCGTCGCAGGCACCTGCGTGGGGTGCGGCCGTCCTCGATGCCTTCCACACCTCCGACATCGTCGCGCTCGACGAGCTCGTGGCTGCACCGGAGCTCGACCCGCGCTACGGTGCGGCGCTCTCGGCGCTCATCCGTATCAACGGCGGCAAGGAAGCGTTCGCCGATGTGCGCAATATGGTCGCCGACCTCGGTCTCTCTGCCGCTCTCGAGGATATGGAGCGCACGTGGGAGCTGCTCGAGGTCGCGGGTGTCTCGGAGGATGTCGTGGTCGATTTCTCGATTGCGAGCGAACTCGACTATTACACCGGCCTCGTCATGGAGGCTTATGCGCCCGGTTACGGCAAACCGCTCGGCGGGGGAGGACGCTATGACAACTTGCTCGCCTCCTTCGGCGCTTCTGCGCCGGCGGCTGGCTTCGCGTTCTCCCTCGAGCGCGTGATGGCCGCGCTGGCAGAGCAAAACCGGCTCGTATCGGAACAGGTGGGCATACAGCAGGTGAAGGGGATCGACGATGCGGACACGGTTCGCCAGGTCATCGAACTCCACCGAGCTGGCAAGAGCGCGCTCATCGCAGCGCGAAAAGGCGCTGCCGTCTTGCCCGGCGAGGCGCAGCAAGAAGACGCCGCTATCCTGACGAGCGATGCGCAGCGGGAAGGCGCCGTCATCCTACCCGACGATGCGCAGCGGGAAGGGGGACGGTCATGATGATGGATAAAGTCGACACGCTCGTCGAACGCGATCTGCGCATCGCCATTCCCAAAGGTTCCCTATATGCCGATTCCATCGCGATGCTTGCGCGGGCGGGTCTGGATATGGATGGACTCGACGATCCCGGCAGGACGCTCGTCTGGTATAAGGACGGCGTGCGCTATCTCATCCTGCGACCGACCGACATCCCCGTCTTCGTGGCATATGGCGGCGCCGATTGCGCAATCTGCGGAAAGGATTCCATCGTGGAGTCCGAACTCGATGTCGTCGAGCTCGTCGACCTCGGTTTCGGTGCCTGCCGCTTCGTGGTGGCCGAGCCCGAGAAATCCGATCGCCGCGCCGACGATACGTACGACCGTCTCGGGATGCTCCGGGTTGCCACGAAATACCCGCACATCACCAAGGCCTATTACGATCGCAAAGGCATCCAGGTCGACATCATCAAGCTTTACGGCAACATCGAGCTCGCCCCGCTCTGCGATATGGCCGACCGCATCGTCGACATCACCGCAACCGGAACGACGTTGCGCGAGAACCATCTGCGCATCGTGGACGACGTGCTCTCCTCGACGGCACGCTTCATCGGAAACCCCGCGGCGGTACGTATCGACCGACGCGTTCGTACGATCGCATCCGCTCTCGCGACATGCGTGAAAGGACAGGAGTGAACCCATGCTCAAGAAGATAACGCTCGAATCCGGCGAAACCATCGAGGGTAAGCTGCCGCAGCGCAGCGAGGCCATACCCGCGGACATCCTCTCGACCGTCGCCGACATCATCCAGGCCATACGCGAACGGGGCGACGAAGCTCTTCACGAGTTCACGCTCAAATTCGACGGCTGCGATCTCAAGAACATGAAGCTTCCCACCGAGCTTGTCGAGAAAGCGCGCCGCGAATCCGATCCCGAGGTGCTCAGAGCCCTTCAGGCGGCCGCGGAAAACATCAAGCAGTTCCAGAGCAACAATGTGCCCGCGTCTTCCTTCATCACACGCGAAGATGGCTCGCTTGTCGGCACGAAGGTCTCGCCGCTCGAAACCGTTGGTTTCTATGTGCCGGGTGGACGCGCTCAATACCCTTCGACCGTCCTCATGAACGTCATCCCGGCGCGCGTGGCTGGAGTGAAACGCGTGATCATGTGCACGCCGCCGAGCGCGAAGGGCTCGATCGACCAGACGACGCTCGCCGCCGCTGCTATCGCCGGCGTCGATGAGATCTACGCCTGCGGCGGTGCGCAGGCTATCGCCGCGATGGCCTACGGAACGGAGACGATTCCCCGGTGCGACAAGGTGGTGGGCCCCGGCAATATCTACGTGGCCGCCGCCAAGAAACTCGTGGACGGCGACTGCGGCATCGACATGATCGCCGGCCCCTCCGAAGTCCTCATCCTTGCCGACGAGACGGCCGAGCCCGCGTTCGTCGCAGCCGACATGATGGCGCAAGCCGAGCACGACCCGAAGGCCGCCGCCTTCCTCGTCACGACCGAGGAAACGCTCGTCGAGGAAGTCGAGGCAGAGATCGCGCGGCTCATCGCCGATGCGCCGCGCGCGGATATCATCAGGCAATCGCTCGAGGACAATGGCCTGGCTGTCGTCTGCCCCGACGAGACCACGGCGCTGGCCGTCGCGAACGCGATTGCGCCCGAGCACCTGGAGATTCAGATGGACGAACCTCTCGAGCTCATCGGCCGCATCGACCATGCAGGCGCCATCTTCGTCGGCCCTTGGTCGGTCGAGGCGATCGGTGACTATGTGGCCGGGCCGAGCCATACGCTTCCCACGAGCGGCACCGCGCGCTTCGCCGGACCGCTATCCGTGGAGACGTTCATCAAGCGTACCTCGATCATTTCCTATTCGTACACGGGGCTTCTCGCCTCATTTCCGACGATTGAGACCATCGCTGAAGAGGAGGGGCTCGATGCCCATGCGCAGTCCGTTCGCGAGCGCGTTTCGTTCGTAGAGTCGGTGCAGTAACCGATGGACTCCCTCAGACCGGTTCACGAGAGAATCAGGGATCTCGAGCCCTATGACCCGAAATATCTTCCGGCACGCACGACGCTGTCGGCCAACGAGAACCCGCTCAACCTTCCCGACGCAGTCCGGGAGCGCATAGGGGAGCGTGTCGCGGCGCTCGATTTCAATCGCTACCCCGACCCGCTCGCCAACGACCTGCGCGACATGATCGCCGCGCGGGAAGGCCTGAAGCGCTCCCAAGTGCTCGTAGGTAACGGGGGAGACGAGCTGCTGTTCGACACCTTCCTCGCTTGGGGAGGCCCGGGTCGCACGTTTCTGAACTTTCCGCCGACTTTCTCCGTTTACGCGACGAATGCCACCTTGACCGGGACGCGCGAGATAGATGTGGACCGCGATGAGCGCTACGATATCGATCGCGAAAGAGCGCTCGAGGCCATCGAGCGCGAGAAGCCCGACATCATCGTGCTCACGAGCCCGAACAACCCGACGGGAAACGTCATCGAACAAGCGTTTCTCGAGGACATACTCGACGCAAGCGATGCGCTCGTCCTGCTCGATGAGGCGTATATCGAGTTTGCCGAACGTTCGCTAACCGGGCTCATCGACAGCCACGCGAATCTCGCCGTGCTCCGCACGTTCTCCAAGGCTTATGCCTGCGCGGGCGTGCGAATCGGCTATCTGCTGTCGGACGAGTCGGTGATACGCGAGTTTCTCAAAGTGCGCCAACCCTATTCGGTCGACCGCATCGCCCAGATCATCGGCGAGGAAGCATACCGCGCGAGCGACATCATGACCGATCGCGTCCGCGCCGTGAGAGAAGAGCGTGCGCGCCTATTCCATGAGCTATCCGAGATTCCCGGCGTTCAGGTTATGCCGAGCGAAGCGAACTACCTGCTTGTCCACGTTGCCGATGCGCATCGGGTATGGGAGAATCTCTATGGGAAGCACAGTGTGCTCGTCAGGGATTTCTCCTCGACGCCCGGTCTCGAAGATTGCCTGCGCATCACCGTGGGAACCCGCGAAGAAGACGATGAGCTGCTCGCCTCGCTGAGAGATGAGCTCGACGGTAAGGAGACACGATGAAGAATGAAGACATGCGCGTCACGACGATCAAGCGCGAGACGAAAGAAACGCAGATCGAATGCACGCTCAATCTCGATGGGTCCGGCATCTGCGCGGTCCAGACCGGGATTCCGTTCTTCGACCATATGATGGAAGCGTTCACGCGCCATTCGCTCATGGATCTGGGGCTCACGTGCCATGGCGATCTCGAGGTCGACGACCACCATTCGGTCGAGGATTGCGGCATCGTGATCGGTCAGGCTATCGGCAAGTTGCTCGGCGACCGCGCCGGCATCACGCGCTTTGGCGATGCGATCGTCCCAATGGACGAGGCGCTCATCATGACGGCGGTGGATATATCGGGGCGCGGCGCTCTGTTCTTCGACGTCGATATGCCGATCGAAGTCATCGGCACGTTCGATACGACGCTTGCCAAGGAATTCTTCATCGCTCTTGCGACCAATGCGGGCATCACGCTTCATATTCGCGAGCTGGCCGGCGAGAATGCGCACCATATCGTCGAATGCACGTTCAAATCGGTTGCACGGGCGCTCATGATGGCGGTCAGGATCGACCCCCGCCATGAC
>Ga0163159_1004333_pt1 | contig 10234 bp, 14 predicted proteins | sample BioMet9_FD_108702 | JGI IMG/M metagenome (GOLD analysis project Ga0163159, IMG submission 108702) | Microbial communities from bioreactor (seeded with sewage sludge) at Lawrence Berkeley National Lab, California, USA - Biofuel... | ecosystem: Engineered > Bioreactor > Anaerobic > Unclassified ... | reverse complement strand
TAAGTCCATGTCAAAGATCCTTTATCCTTTTGTCACAGGCCTCGCTGTCGTGTCTCCGTGCGACTGCGGTCTGACGGTTGCCGAGATCGCGCAAAAAGACGTGCCGGCCGGGGTGCCGTACCGAATCGTCGAGGATGCGGACCTGCCAACGGACGGCTCGCCGCAGAGCGCATGGGAGGCGGATTTTTCGCAACCGGACGGCTATGGCATCGGCCCTGAAGCGTTTTACACCCAACGGGAGGCCAACAAATAATGGCCGTTATTACGGTGAACAGCGAGAAACTGGCCGTCGCCCGGGCGAAAGCCGTTCGGGTGGAACGCGACCGCTTGCTGGCGGCCTGCGACTGGACGGCCGTGACGGACAGCCCGTTGTCCGCCGAGGCCAAGACGGCCTGGGCGACATACCGGCAGGCCCTACGCGACATCCCCGCGCAAAGCACCTTCCCGATCAGCGTGACGTGGCCGACGGCGCCCGACACGCAGGGCGGCTAGGGAGACGGCTTTACACTACACAAAAAATGTGTATATTTATTCCAAGTCAGACGGGAACGGGGACAATGCCAAGCAGCAGAGACGTCATCAAGAAGCTCAAGGCAGCCGGCTGGAAGCTGAAACGGTCCGAGGGTGACCACTTCCACTTCTGGCATCCGGAGCGACCCGGCTTGGTGACGGTGCCGCATCCCAGAAAAGATATCGACGTCACCCTCTTGAAACTGATCGAACGGCAGGCCGGCATAAAACTGCGGTGAAGGGCCGCTCATCTGCCAAGGAGCGAATATGGCCGTTTATCCAGCATATTTTGAACGGGGCGAAGGCGGACACGTCGTCGTGTCCTTCCCGGATCTGCCCGGCTGCTTCACCCAGGGCGACACCGAGGCCGAGGCCATGCATATGGCCATCGATGCCCTGTCCGGGCACATTCATACCTTGCGCGAGCTGGACAGAGAGGTTCCGTCGCCCTCGGCGCTCTCGGCGCTGATCGTCCCACCCGGCATCCATGCGGCCCTGGTTCCTGGCCCGGCCGAGGACACCCCGCCGGTGCGGATCAACATCTCCATCAGTAAACAGCTGCTGCGCGACATCGACGCCACCGCCAAACGCGAAGGCCTCACGCGCTCCGGCTTCTTGGCGGCGGCGGCCAAGGAACGGCTGACCAGGGTGTAGCGAATGGTCCGGGATGCTACCAGGGGCGGAATAATAACCCGGCCGGTCAGAAAAAGAAACGGCCCGCCGCAGCGGGCCGTTGTGGGTAGAAAAATTATGGTTTTGGCGGAGGCGAAAGACTTTCGATAATTTTATTTAGCTTGGCCTCAAACTTGGCATCCAACTGCTGAAAATGTGTGTCCACACGAACGGAAAGAGCCTCTATCCGTCCATTTACCTTGTCAAATTTTGCTTCCATCTTATCGTCGAGGCGTACATACCCAGTGCATAAAACGCCTAGGATCGCCACAGCCGAACCGATAGCAATGTATAAAAGCTGCCGTATATCCTTTCGGAGATCGCGGACATCGGCCTCAAGGTTAGCTATTCTGGCTTCCATGTTTCCAGAATTATCACCGCCGCCGGGCATGTCAACTTCCCCCGCCCCAGCGGCTCCCATGTTTGGAAACATAACAATATTATTTTTTTTCATTTTTTCCTTCAAAATTTAACCTAGCCTTTTCAACTTCTTCAGCAGCCCCCAATATTTTTTGAAAAATATATTTTAATTCTGGTTTATTGTAAAAATTTTTTATATAATCTGGGTTATAAACCCACGCAACGCCATACCCATCTTCTTTTTGGCCACTCAAAAGATAATCTATCTCTTCTGAAGTCAAATACCATGCTGATATATTTCCACAAGATTCACATGTCGAGACAAAAGCTGCCCCCCATAGTAAATCACTTGTCACTCTACCAGGGAGAATTGTCATCCCGTCCGCTGAAGTTTCTTTTTTTATTATTGGTAAAGTATTCCATTCTGGCAAATAAGGGGCACCAATAATAGAAAATACCTTTAGCAGATGTCCACAATGACATTTTTTCTTTAACAATTTACTAGGTGGTGATGTTTTCTTTTCTCCCACTTTAATATTCCCCCAAATGATCTCGGTTTTTCTGTCTATTTTCTATATAACTTTTGGCCAGTACTAGCAGGAACTGTGCCGCTGCAGATCCGGCGTTTCACGCCGGCCGCCATCCTTTCCGCAGATAAAAGGTGCGCATGATCCGGGCGGCGAAAAAGGGATAGACCAGCCAGGACAGACCGCCGGTCATCAGGGCCAGGATCAGGCCAATCAAGGCATGGCTCCAGACGCCCTTGACCGCGAAATAGAAGCAACCAAAGACCAGCACCCAGGCCCAGGCGTCATTGATCCGCTCTATATGGCCGTTGGCCGGATTGACAAAGGCCATGCCGTCCTGGCTGTCTACCCAGCCCGGCGGCGGATCCTCCCCGAATGGTCGTCCGCAGACCGGACAGGCATCCATCCCGGCAACGTCTCTAGCCCGAAATTCCATATGACAAGCGGGACAGATGATGATCTCCCTTTGCGCGCTCATACCCTCCGCCTCACGAAAATTACTGAGGCCAATTTTCCGATATTTCCTTTCAGTATGTCAATATATAGATGCTGCCTTTCTCGATGAGGGCACAATCTCCTCCATTCTCTTTGCTTGTCAGGACAGCAATCCTACAATATCTCCTTATCTTCAAATTTTATTAAGCAATGTCTCAACGTACGCCAAGTTATTGTTGGTTCTCTCCAACAAAGGAACGTTCACTACAGTTGAGAAAATTTCGATAGCAGCCTGCAGCGTACTGGCAGCTTTTTCCAGGACCATCTTATCGGCCTTGAGTTCCCCAAGAACCGCTAAGGCCTTGCCCATGTTGCATTGAGTTTCGGCCCAATCCAAAGGGACCCGCTCCCGGGTTCGCTCCTGGAGTGCTGTGCAGTAGGTGGCAATGGCCTCTTCCAAGCGTCCCGTATCCGACTTCTGTTCCGCGAGGACTCGGAGAACGGTACCCAGATTGTTTTGGATCGCAGCCCAATCCAGGGGCACCCGATCTCGAGGGCACTCCTGGAGAGCTGTGCGATAGGCGACCATGGCTTCTTCCAGGAGCTCCGAATCCGACTTCCACTCTCCAAGGACACGAAGGGCTGTTCCCAGGTTGTTTTGGGTCGCGGCCCACTCCAAAGGCACCCGTTCCCGGGTTCGCTCCTGGAGCGCGGCGCGGTAAGCAACCACAGCCTCTTCCAAGAGCCTCGTATCCACCTTCCTTTCCCCAATCGTTGCAAGGACGGTGCCCAGATTATTTTGGGTCATTGCCCATTTCAGGGGTACCCGCTCCCGGGTTCGCTCCTGGAGCGCGGCGCGGAAAGCAACCTCGGCTTCTTCCAGGAGCCTTGTATCCGACTCCCGTTCCCCAAGCGTTGCAAGGACGGCGCCTAGGTTATTTTGGGTCAATGCCCAATCCAGAGGTACCCGCTCTCGGGTTCGCTCTCGGAGAGCGGCGCGGTAAGCAACCACAGCCTCTTCCAGGAGCTCCGAATCCGACTCCCGTTCTCCGAGAGATTGAAGGGCGGTGCCCAAGTTGTTTTGGGTCAATGCCCAATCCAAGGGCACCCGTTCGCAGGTCCATTCCTGGAGAGTCGCACGGTAGGCAATCACGGCTTCTTCCAGATGCTCTGTATCTGGCTCCCGTTCCCCGAGCCTCACAAGGGCATTGCCAAGATTGTTTTGGGTCGTTGCCCAATCCAAGGGCACCCGCTCCCTGGTCCATTCTTGGAGAGCGTTGCGGAAGGCGGCTACGGCTTGTTCCAAGCGCTCTGTATCCGACTTTCGCTCCCCAAGCCTCACAAGGGCATTGCCCAGACTGTTTTGGGTCGCGGCCCAATCTAGGGGTACCCGCTTCCGGGTTCGCTCCTGGAGTGCGGCACGGTAAGCAGCTACGGCTTCTTCCAGATGTTTGGTATCTGACTCACGCTCCCCGAGGACGCGGAGGGCGTTACCAAGGTTGTTTTGGGTTGCAGCCCAATCCAGAGGTACCCGCTCCCGGGTTCGCTCCTGGAGTGCGGCGCGGTAGGCGGCCACGGCCTCTTCGAGGTGCCCCGTATCCGACTCTCGTCCCCCGAGGACGCGGAGGGCGTTGCCAAGCTTGTTTTGGGTCGTGGCCCAATCCAAAGGTACCCGCTCTCGAGTTCGCTCCTGGAGTGCGGCACGGTAGGCAACCACGGCTTCTTCCAAGTACCCTGTATCCGACTTTCGCTCCCCGAGCTTTACAAGAGCATTACCCAAATTTTTTTGGGTCGCGGCCCAATCTAGGGGTACCCGCTCCCGGGTTCGCTCCTGGAGTGCGGCGCGGTAGGCGGCTACGGCTTCTTCCAAGTGCCCCGTATCCGGCTCCCGTTCCCCAAGGGCCCGCAGGGCGTTGCCAAGGTCGTTTTGAGTTGTAGCCCATTTCAGAGGTACCCGCTCCCGGGTTCGCTCCTGCAGAGCAGCGCGGTAGGCAGCCACGGCTTCTTCCAGATGCCCCGTATCCGACTCACGTCCCCCGAGGACACGGAGGGCGTTGCCAAGCTTGTTTTGGGTCGCGGCCCAATCCATGGGTGCCCGCTCTCGAGTTCGCACCTGGAGTGCAGCGTTAAAGGCGGCCACAGCCTCTTTCAGAATTCCCGTTTCAGACTCCCGTCCCCCGAGAATGGAAAGTGTGTTACCAAGGGCGTGTTGCGTCATGGCCCAATCCTGGGGATAGTTCTCCCTGGGGCGCAGATCCAAAGATTTTCGCAATAGGTCAATGGCTTCGCGGAGTGCTTGGTTGTCACCAAAATCGTTTCCATAGTCGAAGGTGGCATCGGCCTCGGCAAGCAGATAGGCCCAATGTTCCCGGCTGTTCGGCGGTACCGTAGTGGAGGCTTCCGCATAGTGGTCTGCAGCCTGCCTGTAGTTCAAGCGACCAGCTTCGAGAGCGCCACGAGCGGCCAACGTTTGGGCTACAGAAAATTTTCGCGTATCGAGGGCTTTCTGCTGCGCATCTAGGGCCGCAGTGTCGATTCCCTGGGCTTGACTGAGCAAGACATCGGCCTGGTCATAATCGCCATGTTCTAGGGAGCGCACAGCCTCGGAGCGCAGTCTTTCAACCTCAGGATCATCGCTTTGCAATGTCTGAAGCTGTTGTAAAAGACCTTTGTAGCGGTAGGCAATTTCGGTCAATCGTGTGGGCAGCAATTCGCAAGAAACTTCCTTCTCGCCAAGGATCTGCAGCATCCCGGTTATGGCACTTTCGTGCACCCCAAGTTCTTTTGCCAGCTCCAGGAGATTGCTGTCCGTGTCGGTGAGGTGCCGCGTGAGGGCTTCAGTGGGGGACTCAGTGGCAGCCTTGACCAGGGCAGCAAGCTGCTCCGGAGGAAAGGATGCCGTATTACCGATAGTAGCGTCTGGCCCGACAAAGATGAACGTGCCTCCAGGTCCCATCTCGTTGCCAAAGGCGACACCGGAACTGTGAGATATTTGATTCCCTGGCTGGTTGGATGTACTTTTCCCTTTTCTATACTTAAAAATTGCCCAGGATGCTGTGACTACAGCAACGAGTATCCCGCCAATCCAACTGAGCAATTTACGATTATCATCGTGCTTTATGTAATCCAACGCTGTCTGCAACATATCCAGCATAACGGTTTCACCCTTTACCAATATGGCGGCCCTAGGATCGTGCTCGAGTTACGCGTGCAGCACGGATATGTTTCAAAATCGTTCGAGTAGTTTAGATGCTTCATAAATAATCTGTGGTTTCCCATCGATTATTTTGACACCCCATGTTGTTTCCGTAATACCACGAACTTCTTTGTTTGGCCTCTTTCCATAAAATCTGATCTTACTTTTGACTCTGTATTCATTTGTCCCTGGCAATGGCGTGATGTCCAGATCAAGGATATCATAGTGCAATATTTCCCATCGCTGGAAGTATTGAATCTTTTGGGAAAAGATGTCGTCGCGGGAACTAGTTTTCCCATAGAAATAGACTGTATCAGCAAAAAAAGGCTTGATAGCGTCGAGCTTATCGACCTGTGTCGTCAAAACCACTTGCTGAATAAGCGATTGAATGCTTTGACGATAGGAATCATTTGGTTGGCTGGTAGGCGAGTTTGGCCCCCTCTGTTGTGCAGTATTTACAACTTGAGGCCAAGTTTTTAGGCATTCGACACAATAGGTAAATTTTTTTGCAAAATTGGCTATATCTACCCCCGATAGCTTGGTATTGTCATTATTCACAGCAATTTTGATACTGTGCCCACTGAGAAAATCAGTGACATTTGAACCCCTAATGGCAAAATTGATGTTCTGCGCAATATCATGCGTAAGCACGGCATAGCGAATGGTATTGAGTTTCGACGTGACGACGCCAATGACGCGCCCCCCCGAATCGAGGAGCGGTCCCCCGCTGTTTCCGGGCTGGACGGGGGCTGAAATCTGGACATAGCGCGTATCATCGTCGATGCCTGCGAGGGCTGTTATAGTCCCGGCGGTAAAATTGCCGGAAGTTGATAAATCACCGACCAGAGGAAAACCATAGACAAAAATATTTTCCCCAAGTTGCAGCAAAGGAGACACGCGAAAGGAAGCAAACATATCGCTTTTTATATCCGTTGCGAGGATAGCCAAGTCGTCTCTTGTAGACTTAAAGAGTATTTTTGCCGGAAAGGATCTGCCATCAGATAATTTGACATTGACCGACGTACAATCAGACACGACATGGGCATTTGTAATGATATGCCCTTCTGGCGAAACGAGGAAACCGGAACCGGAGGACTCTTTGAGGGCCGGCTTCGTCTGGGCTGTTGCCGCGACGCTCAAGGGGAGCACGGTCAGGGTGACCAGGAGGGCCACCAGCCATGTGGGATGCGGCTGCATGATGGCCTACCCGACCAGCAGGCTTTCGGCCCAGTGGTCCTCGGAGATGAGCTTGACCGGTTCGCCCTGCTGCCGCCACTGGAGGGCGGTTTCGATTTTCCGGCCATAGGAGGCGTGGATCCAGTCGGTGCTGGCCAGGGTGCCGACCACCACGTAGTCGGTATCCTTGAGCACGGTCGGCCGGACCCAGCCACCCAGATCAAGGATGGCCTCGGTGCATTCGTGGCGCGTGCCGTAGGCGAAACGGCCGGTCAGGACGAAAATATGGCTGTCGAATTCAAGCGGCGGCTGCGGGTCATCAAAGGGAAGGCTGCAGGAGGCCTGCACGGTGCAGGCGTTGGGAATATGGCCGGATACCCTGGTCAGGAGGTCGAGCAGCTCCGCCTGTTCGTTGTTGTCGGGATGGCCGTCTCGGAGAAACTCGTACGCCCGGGCATAGAGCACATTTCCCGGCCAGTCCCTGGCCACATCCTGGTTGCGCTGGAGCCATTCCAGCAGGAATTGCGCTTCCCCCTCGCAAACGACGCCATCAGCGATGATGCCTTTGCACAGACCAAGCAATTCATCGACGCCGCGATCCTTGATGCGCTTCGCGCTCAAGGCGCGGTTGCGGGGTTGGCCGTATTCGTCGAGATCCTCACGACAGTTCATGAACGCCCCCTTCGGCTTCCCTTGTGCGCGTCATGCCTTGTGTTACTGAACTTTATCCTTTTTCCCGTCGTCCAAAGCCAATCCCGGGCTCATGGACCTGATTATATCCAGGATCGGCCTCAGGCTCGGCCGTGCAATAGCAGCTTTTATCTCTGGTTACCCTTCCCCTAGCCTGTACGATGGTGTCAATGCCGGCAGCAATCTTCTCGTTCGGCGTGCCCAGTTCGGTTTGGAGGCGTTTGTACGTCAGCATCTCCCGCTGGGCCGGAGTCAGCTTCACATTCAGTTCTTCTGGAGGGACCGCGTGTCCCTCGGGGGGCTCATCCTCGCCGAACATCGGCCCGTCCCCGGTCAACAGCCATCCTGGATTTACGTTAAAAACGTTGACTATCGTGGCAAGAAGACTTGGCTTCGGTTCATTGCGCCCTGTCGTGTAGTTTGACATTGATTGTTTAGACATTTCAAGACGTTGTGCAAAAAACTGCTCTTGCAATCCAAAATGAGCGGCAATTTTTTTAAGTCGCTCTGCTAGCTCTACTTTGAAATTTTGGTCAACTGTTTTCATATTTTTTGTTGACTAGTCCTCAAAAAATACTTAACCGCCAAATCAAGCGATGCGACACGCGAAACCCTGGGCATCATTATCAGGGCCATCCGCGAAAGAGAAAAACAGTACGCGACACCCCATGTGCAGAACGAGGGTTTCGATGAATAGATTAAGCGAACAGCTACGCAAAACAACCACATCGCGTCAAGTGAGACTGCGGATGTTCCTGCTGTCGTACGGCATCCAAGTCAAGGCCCTGGCCGCGCAACGCGGCCTGTCGCCTGGGGGGATGGGCGATGTGCTCTCCGGCCGGCGTCCCAATGCCGCCCATATCGAATGGCTCATATCCCAGGGCATCCCGGCCGAACTGCTGCCCAACCCGATCGCTCCCCAAAAACGCGGTCCCAAACCCAAAATCGCCGCGCAAACGGCCTAGGGCCCTGTTCGTCATGGCTAACGCGACGGCGTACCCGCTACCACGCTAAATTTACAGGAGGATTTGCATGTCTCGTCATGAATACCCGCCTCTGTCCCCGATTCTGCATCACTTGGTGATGCGCGCCCCATCGGGCATCGGGGCCCAGACCATCGCCGACATGCTGGGCTGGCGCTACGCCACCATGATGAGCGAGCTGTCCGGCCAGCCCGGGCACAAGTGCGGCGTGGAGAAGCTCCTGCCGCTCATGGACGTGACCGGCTCGGATGCGCCCATGCACTTCCTGGCCCGGGAGCTGGGCGGCGTCTACATCACCCTGCCCCATATCGAGGGGGCGCTGGACCCGATCCAAAAGCAATGCATGACGGCCATCAAGGAATTCGGTGAGCTGATCACGGCCTGCGCCGACGCACTGGCGGACGACAAGCTGGAACCCGACGAGCGGACGCGCATCCTGCGCGAGGGACACGAGGCCGTCACGGCCATCATGGCCCTGCTCACGGCGGTGGAGGAATAGGTCATGGAGGTTGCGTATGACAGGCTGCTGCACGATTTGCGGGCAGCCGGCCAGGATGCCGACCGCCACGCGGTGAGCGTCCTGGACATGCTGGCCCTGCAGCCACCCAGCGCTTTGCTGGTGGGGAGCCCTGTCTTGCTGGATTTGCTTAAAAAACGGTTGGTCTGCTTGCTCGGCTGCCTGGCCATGGCCAGCCGGACAACAAAACGACTGAACGCCTTGGGGGTGCTGCTATGAGCGAGGCGGACACGCAGCTCGGCCGCACGACCGAGGTCATCACCATCGAGTCCGTACAAAACGGGGTGTTGTTCGACGCGTGCGGCCGCCGCATGGTCTACGAACTGCGCCCGGGGAACCGCTCCCAAGCGGTGCGCGACCTGCTGACGGCCGTGGCCGGAGAGCTGGGGGCGGGACTCGACGTGCGCATCGATATCCGCGATCCGCGCGGCGAAGAGGAACCACTCCACGCCGCCCCTGTCAAATGGTCGCTGACGCCGGAGGATGTCGAGGCCGAGTATAGCATTTCGGCCCGCACACTCGAAGACTGGCGGGCCTCGGCCAAGGGACCTCCCTACATCAAACCGGGGAAGCGGGTACTTTACCTGCGCGATGACATCGAGGCCTTTCTGCGTGCCAACGCCATCAGAACCACGGGCAAGAGCTAGTCATCATGCTCGGGATCCAACAACACCTGATCGATGATGCGCAATTTGTTCCGCCCGCCGCCAGGGATAAGGTGAGCATAGCGCAGCGTCATTTCGATGCGCTTGTGCCGCATCAGCTCCATCAACTCGTGGAGTGTGACCTGGCCGGATTGGGCCAGCCACGAAGCGAATGTATGCCGGAGGGTGTGGAAGCGCACACGGCGGCGCTTATCCGTCACGCCGTCATTGAGCCCCAATTCGGCGACCACACGATCGAACGTATAGCTGATGCCCCAGGCTATTTGGTCCCCGTGATCGTCCTGAAACAGATACTCATAGGGCTGCCGTCGGTAACCGGCCAGCAGGCGCATGATGTCGGGCGGCGCTGGCACGGACTGGGGCTCGCCCCCTTTGGCCCTGATGTGGATGATGTTGCCCTCCAGGTCCAGGTCCTGCCCTTGAATGCCGAACAGTTCCGTCGCCCGGAGCCCGGTACGCAAAGAAAGCAAGGCCATATCGTGGACCTGCTGCGAGCGCGGCTT
>Ga0163159_1004332_pt1 | contig 10235 bp, 3 predicted proteins | sample BioMet9_FD_108702 | JGI IMG/M metagenome (GOLD analysis project Ga0163159, IMG submission 108702) | Microbial communities from bioreactor (seeded with sewage sludge) at Lawrence Berkeley National Lab, California, USA - Biofuel... | ecosystem: Engineered > Bioreactor > Anaerobic > Unclassified ... | reverse complement strand
TGCTATCTTTGCCCATGGTTATCGGTTTTGTCGTAGAAGCAAAGATAATCAAAAGGGCTGATACTTCATGTGAGTACCAGCCCTAATTATTTCTTTTCTAAAAAAGTTTACCGGACAGCAATAATTGTTAATCAAAAAGCAACCAACTAGATTAAAACATTTGTGTAAAATAGTTGGTTGCTTTATTAATCTTACTTGACTATAGTTAATTCATCTCTTAAGGAATTTTTTTAATGATACTGTTGAAACGCCAAGTATCTTTGATTTTAATTGTAACCCATTGTCTGACGTAAGCATGATTGGATTATCATCCTTATATTTCAATGCGACTGACATAATCATATTGTCTGGTGAATGCTTGTCGAAATCATCAGGTAGAAGTGATGTATCAGCAAACTCATATATAATTTCGTGTTGAGTTTCATTGTTTAAATTGCGAAGAGCTTTTTCCGCATTACGCTTCCCGTCCTCATTTAATTTGATTTTCATTTTATCAAGTTCATCGGTAACTTTAGCTGAAAGTATAATTGGATATTCCTTCTCAATTTTACCTATTATGTCAGGATAATTTACAAACACATTTGTATCAATAATATAGTAGTTCTTTTTTTTCGAACTAAGTTCCGTCTTCTTGCGTTCAAACTTGGACAGATCAATTTTTCCAACCATTTTTAATTTGATTTTGTCGGATTGGATAATATCATTTGTTTCTTTTGTATCTTCTTGCTCAATTTTTGTTAGTACGTCAAGCCTCTCATTAGCTATTATATTATTGATTCCATCATATTTATCACATTTGTCAACAAACTGAATAACAGTAGGAGATACAGTGTGAAATTCATTCAATGGTATATCTGATATGATAAGAGTAGTACTAAGCGAGCGACTTGTAGCCACATTGAAACGACGATCTTCTAGTGCAAATCCCGGATTTCGGCCAGGAACATATAATATTGCATAGTCAACAGTCATGCCTTGTATGCGGTCAATTGTTTCGATTGTAACATCTAATTCTATGTCTGACGTACAGAATCTCTTCTGTAATTCTCTTACTGTATCTCGGAAAGGGGTTATAATAGCCAAGGTTCGATTTGGATAATGCTTTTCCATATTTTCTAATATGGAACGAATGATTGTACCAGCCTTTTCTGAGTACAGTCCGTCTCGTGCATCGTAGGTGCAATGGTATAAAACTCCGCCTTCTGTGGGAAATAGCGGACTCTTAATACTATTAAAATCGAGGTAATCTTTCTTAACAGAAACAAAACGATTACCATAAAAGCATTTTGTTAATTCCGCTGAACGACTGGTAAGACGAAATGTTGTGACAATTCGATACGCCTTAATATTTGATCCCAATGCGATTGTTTTCAACCCCTCCACCTGTGTAGCTACATTCCATGAATTATACTGGGGATTATTCAGCTTAACAATAGGTGGTAATTGCATTGGGTCACCGACTATAAGACAATCAATTCCTAATTGTTTGAACGCCACAATGGTTGTAAGGAATGCTTGCGACGCTTCTTCTATAACAATTAGGTCATATTGTTGTGGTTCTCCATATAGAGATAATTTCTTTTCGCTAAAAACACTTGATAGTTGATAATTCGTTGCGCACAATAATTCTCCACTAGGAACATGTAAATCTGTTGAAGCTTCTTTAATTCCTGATACCTGCTTTCGTTCATCAATAGATAGATTTGTTTTACTGATGTGTCCTGCTTTTAAATCTTCTTGTAGTGGTTTCTGTTTTATTAATTCAATAAGCCCCTTGTTTGCCATTGTGGTTACACATACAGCCTTCCCTGTATTCAGATAAGATGAAATAACTGATGCTATAGTATAACTCTTTCCTGTTCCCGGAGGACCTTGTACAATACAAAAATGCTCATTATGAAGGGTTTCTATTATTGTATCTGATATACCTTCCGGATTTCGTTCATTGAATGCAAGTTCTTCAGGCATCCAATTATCATATTCAATAATAGGTTCAATATTGAGCTCCTCATTAGATGGAAAAACATCTATATAATTGGCAAGATTTCGATAGTACTCAACTGGAGGAAAAGGATTATGTATGATAACAGTAAGTGATTTTCCGGACTTTACACTATCAAGGAAGATATTATACATCTTAAGATTTATTCCAGAACAAGCAAAGTAGTCATACGATGAATCCTCTGAATGAACAAAGTACATCGCAGTCATTTCTGAGCTGGGGGAATGATATTTAGGATTAATACAAAAGTCTTCCCATTTACACGTCCATTCCGTTATACGGTCTCCTAAAGCAGCTTTAGCACCTTTTGTAATTATTACAATGCTTTTCTGTACTTTTAAACGTGGAGCCATACGACGAGGGCACTTGAGTATAACTAATCCAGTCTCATGTTGTACTGAATCAACATATGCTAAAGAAATTTCACCTGTCTGAAATAAGTTTCGCATCTGTGAGTGATTAATCTTTTGCTGCTCATTTACTGCCTCCTTTACTTGATCAGCGAAGAAGGATTTATAGTTAGATAATTTCCCTTTATCAATCATAATTAGCAATATTCGTTATCATCATTTCCATCTTCTTCCTCAGCCATTGCACCAACATAGTGGGCAAACACTGCATCCATATTGGTGCGTGCTGCTACACGAATCAATGTGTATGCAGTTCCTTTGACCCCTTCGAGTATACCAGTGTAGAGAGACTTTACAACATTTACTTTTTCTTCTCCTGTAATTTTAATAACTACATCGTCCTTTTCAACTAATTTCAGGAATTCTTCTGCATTGTTAATGTAATGAAAGTTCTTGCCTTGGCCATCAAGATAAACACAGATTTTCCATTTGTCATCAACCATTTTATTCCATACCGATGGTGACGCATACATTACTCCTCTAGCAGCACTACAGGTATGTATGTATCTGTTGCCACCCCCATCATTCTTTAACTTGTGTATTGCTACATCATTGGCATTACGAACAAAGTCTTCCATAGTTTCTTCTGGTTCCTCGTGTTGTTCACGTGTCAAATTCAAGTAGAGACGCAGCTGAGCGAGGTAGTTTGTATCAGCAATCTGTTCAGGTTTGATATTGCACTGAGCTAAGAGATCGATTTCTTCCTTAGTTGGAGGTAAAGACTCTAGTTCAAGAGGTGTGCCATGCGAGCGCATACGTTCAACTTCATCTTTTGTATAGTTCTTCGGATGTTTTCGAGTGCACGGTTTATAAGGTATATCGCCGACTGGTTGATAATCCTTGTCTTTATCAATTGAGCCCATGTACCCATTAAGGTCTGGGTTATAATCCTTGCCAGGATTGTTTGAGGTAGAATGAGTCGTATTAGAAGTTTGAGATTTTGCTGAATATATTTCTTTCTTATACATTGTGTCAACGTCCTCCTCATTCTCTTCTATATCTTCTGGTTCATCTACTTTAACAATTTTACCAATCTCATCTTCGTTAACCTTCTTGTGTGTGTCATACTTGTCATGATCATTCTCTTCTGCATTTGGCTTTTCTGAAACCGTAGGTGTTTCTGTAGAATTAGAGTGAGATTGATTTTGATATTGAGAATCTGAATGATGTGTAGTAGTCTGTGTTGAAAGAGATGCAGCTTCTGATAGTTTTGCTTCACTCTCTGTTTTAACCAGAGTATCAGTTATTGAAGATATTATATCGACCTTAGTTTCTTTTGTTTCGTCCATTTCTTCAACTAAACTCTCTTTTGGGGCATCTACAGGTGCATTTTCAGCACTTTCTATCACTGAATCAGTAGGCTTTTCAGTAGCATCTCGATAATAGTCCTTTTCAACTTCCTTTGGCTCTTCTTCCTCTGGGGCAATGTTGATAGTTAAATCCAGTGATTTAAGGTAAGCACGGAATTTGTCGTCATATGCTAGAGAGGAACAATATTTATCAATGCATGCCTCTACTGAAACACTATCATCCAGAACGTCTTCACATACATTATCATACACATCAAATCCGATCAATCGCTTCAATCTGCTACAGAACTTTGTGAAGGTACGATTATGCTTCCACGAACTTACGTAATAGAGGTGGCTGTCATCGTTATAGATACGTTCCACATCGTTATGTATAGTATCGTAACCTAGGTCTATTTTTTCGCATACAGCAAAATGATACTTTGACAACTTTGTATTATATCGCTCATACAATTCTTGGAACTTGTCTGGATTTTCAATCGCAGACAAGATGAGCAGACGAGGTCTAAGTATTGCTACCATATCGACAGTTTCATCATGTTTACCAATAGGTGTTGCTACAAAATCAGAACTTGTCAGACATTTTATCTTTAGCATGTCGCAGACTTTGATAAAGGAATCTGTGATGACAGGGAAAGCGCTTGTCTGCATAACAAACTCATCGCCTCGAAATATATTTCTCTCCTGTGTTGATTCTGGATGGATTGCATAGAGTTCTGAAATATGCTTCTTCTGCCCCTTTCCGTTACGCCATTCTGCGGTTGGTGTATGGCGATAGTTGTCAACCAATGTTTCGTCTTGATTAGGAGAAGAAAGCATCCAATTAATCACAATACTGCGAAAATGCGTTTCTTCTTCTCTAGAATGTGTTACACGAGCAAGGTAATAAAGACAATCTTCAAAAGATAGTGCTTTACAAAAGTTTAGTTTCTCAAATATCTCACGAGCATCACGATTATCAATAGAGTCAACAATCGCTTTGCATGGAACTTTTTCTTGCCATTGTGGTGTCTTAGCTCTAACGGCATAACCTGCTATGTGTGGTGCATAAAGCATTTCAGGTTTCTGAACAGAGTTCTCTGTTGGTATGCATACAAGGTTGTTGAATCGACCTTCTTCTATCCAAGTTGCATATTCAACTAAGCGACGAGAGAAACATTTAGACCAGAAGTAGCAAGCAAATGTGCGGTTTGCAAGGTACTTCAAGTCCTCTCGCATCATGTTATGATGCAAGCTCTCTGCTTTGAAATATGTTTTGATGATGTCCTTGTTGCCTTCGAAGATGTATGCGTTAGAAAGATATTGAAGTTCTGTCACGCCATTTGCTTCAAAATCGCAAGTTGGAGAATAACTCGAACCAAGTGTCAATTCATTAGAAAACTTATAGATTGTCTCATCTGATTTGACTAGATACTTTATCTGATTACGAAGGTTTTCATCTATGTCATACTCGTTCTGTATCTTAGCTACCTCACGCACAAACTGGATATGAATCCCTGCTACACTGTTTTCGTCAGCATAAAACTTCGCAAGATAATCCTTAACCTTTGCATTAATCCACGTTCGCTTTGTCCTAATGATGTTGTGGCTTCCAATTTCTTCGGAGATAGCAAGAAGAATGTCCTTATTTGCTTTCAAAATGTCAGGATGAACCTCGTTGGCTAGTGTAATATACTTGAATGGCTCAGAAATAGAATCTTCATCGACCTTGATGATTGTAACTTGGTCAAGAGCCTTATATTCGCCGGATTGAGTTCGTACTCTTAACTGAATAATTTGGTGTTTTCTTTCTGTCCACTTATCCTTAAGATCTTTTAGGTGCTTAGTCATCAACGCAATTACCGAATCCAAAGAATCTATTTCAAGCGAAGCAAGATTTGGAAGGATGTCGGAGAAAAGGATGTCCTTGTTATCAGATTTAAGACCAAGCTTTTTGAATAGTTTCATCCACTCTGCCTTCTCAACTTCGTTGTCAGTTTCAATGTACGAAGAAGAAACGAATCGGGCTGTTTTTACATATTTGGTCACAAGAGACTCTATCTGTTCCTGCTGATAGATATCAGAGATGTAAAGCGATGGGCTATTTGTAAGTTCGTTATTTTTGTCAAACAAAGAAATTACCTTGAATTTGTCAACCGATGTAATCTGTTTTTGGTGAGCTTTTACCCAGCGCCAGAAATCAATACTATTTGCAGCATCGTTTACAGATTGGCGTAAAAAAGTCTTTTGTGCAAGAATATCAGTTGTTGTATTGATATCAAACTTCGATATCTTGAACAATTGGCGCATATCTTGCGAGAAATCGTCTGTATATTCCTTGGACAGCACAACATATATCTTTGGACACCATGTTTTCTCGCATAGTTCTTTTGCATCTTCGTCGTATTCGAGATACTGGATATTTGTTTCTCTTGTTTTTACTATAGTTCCATCATAGGCAAGCAATGGCATGTCTTTGATGTCGTTGAAACTCATACTGCCGTCAAAGAGTCTATTTGAATCACGCTTCAAATATTCCAAGAAGGTATGCATTGTTGTAGCGTCAATAAGGCTAGCATAGATAGTAGTCTTGTTTTTGATTACAACATCTGTAAAGAACGACTTGTCTGTGAAGGTCTTGACTCCAAACTGCATGCGTAAGAAAGATTCCAACTTCTTTGCCTCTTCCTTATCATAACCTTCAAAGTAAGCATTCGAAAGCGAATACATCATGCTCTCCTGTAACCACGCATGATTTATATTGTCATTATAGGTACTGTTCTGAGCAAACGCATCTTGTTTGAAGTATCGCACGTCATCGTTACAAAGATAAACCTCGTTATTATTTAAGTCAACGCAACGCAAAACGTAATCTTTGAAATTATTTTCCTTCAATTGTGCATCATAATCGAATACATATTCAACAAAAGCCTTGCTGGCTGCATAATTGTTTTCTATGGTTTCATTAACTATAGTACGGAAGTTAGCATCACCAACTATAACTGTTGAAATGAATGAATTTTTTGTGAATTTGCAGAATCCTAGGTGACTAAATATGATGGCCAGATTATCTTTCTCATCATCTGTTAAGTTATCAAAATAGATGTGCGACAGTACGTTGATGACATTTTTCCCCAACCATTTTTCGCAGGTTAAACTATGAGCATCATTGTTGAAAAAATATCGATAATTGGTATAGTCGGTACTTGCTTCTCCATTTTCAGTAATGAATGGAACCTTTGTGCTGTTTGTTTTTAGATCCACGTTTTTTGCAGAGAGATAACGATAGAATGCCACCGAATTACTTGGCACGTTTAGCAATGCCATTGCATTTTCGTTTGAAATGATGTATGTGGTGATCATTGATTCTGCAGAGAAAGATTGGAAATGCTTATCAGCAAATTCTTTCCAATTTTGATCTTCCTTAAAACTGATTCTTGATGCTTCACAAATATGTGGTATAAAATTGCGTAGGAATCCTATTCCGCTACAATCAGTATCAAAGTCATAGTAGAGGTTTTCTGCAGAAAATAATTCACCTTCGTATTCAATAAATATTTGTTTCTTCGCAAACTTGTTTAGTTCTTCCTCGTTCAACCAATGCTTTATGAATCGTGTGTTATTCTGAGCATCTGTCAACCATGTTTGAAAATCTGTTTCTTCACACTTCTCAACTACGTTATCAACCTTTACGTCAAGGCTTGAAGGCGAATACTTGTACAAGAAATTCATGAATGATTCTGATTGTCTTAATTCACCAACAGGCAAAGAGTAATCCCCCAACTCCATAAGATTAATAAAGTCTTCGTCTGAAATGACTCCATTTGCCGTCATTCGAGTCATGTCGTTGATTATGTTGTCTATGCATTCAAATATATGTTTTCCATCTTTATTAATGCATGGCACAAATGGTTCTTTCTTTATTAGAACCTCGAATTCTTCCTGGAATTCTTCAACAAACGTCTTGTATACACGTCTCTTCTTGCATTCTTCAAATTCTGGAATTAGTGCAAAGATTGAGTCTAGGTCATACTCCTTACTTTCTATAAGATTCTTAATCCAATTGAAAAACTGTCTTCCTGCAATGCGAGCAATTGCGTGATTTAGTTCGATGTCCTCAATATCATCACGTTGACCATTAGGCACCATATCAGTGTTCATTAAGAATTTAAATCCCCAATCAGCACGTTTAGCGGGAAGATAACAATATAGAGTAGCATCATCAAGGGTTTTCAAAAAACGTCCGTCTCTCTTACAAGCGAATTTTACTGAAGTCTTATGGAAGTTTAGATACTTTTCAGGTATTTTCTCATATCCGTCTGATCTAAGCGAATCTCTGTTTTCGATAGCATCGTTAATCTTTTCAGTAATTTCCTCAGGAATACTATCTACCAACGCATCTGAAACACACCAATCATTGTTGTCTTTTTCGCGAACAATTGGTTCGTTCCTTCCATTAATAAATATGCTGACTTTCTTAATGTTAGGAATAAACAATATAACTCGTTCTGATTCAAATACACTTGTAAACAAATCAATATAGTTGTCTTCACGAGACTCATCTGTAAGAATTGACTTATCACGAGGTTGTAAGGCAAATTTTACTCTAAATTCTTCATTTGGGTGTTTTTTTAAGACGTTTTTAATATCACTCTCTACATCATTATACTCTGTCCAAATTGGAAGTATTTGCCATGGTGTATTAATAACATCTGTTGCAGATTTATCAAAACGGAATGAGTAATTTCCAGTGTTTAAGAATACATAGTCGTTGTCAAGGAAAACTGTCTTAAATCCGATACCTTTGTAACCAATTGCCTCAGTGTTATCTGATTTTTCTCCAGCATTAATATCACATATTGCAGCAATATTTTTAGAATTAAAATATTCTCCAGTATGTTGAAAAAATAAATAATTATCCGTTATATGAAACTCCACATTAACAGGCATTATTGTCGTTTCGCCACTATTTCTAGATCGCCTAGGATAATCATTAGCGTTCTGTAATAATTCGTAGATAAATACTTCTTTGCCGCTTTGAGTAAGTTGCTTTTTTAGTGTATCTAGAGAACTGGCTATTTTTTTAGCGGCACCAGCAGAGTAAAGCATTATCCCGTCATATATACTCTTGATGATATCAGCAGGGTAAACTTGCGTGAAGCCTGCATTAAAGTCTATGCCAAATTTAATAGGTGAAGTTTCCAGTAAAACCCACGAGAACTTATAATATGCAAATTTATTTAAATCATAATTGTCACTTCTAAATGGTATCGACAAATCTTGTATGCCTCTTTCTTTATCTTCAATTTTTGTAAATTCGGTATTTCTGATATCAAAAACTCTATACCATCCTTCATTCTGCGGAATAAACTGGCCAATAAATTGATTGTTCTTTAGACGTAATCGATTTTTAATCTTTTCAATATCTTCATGGCTGATAGATGTACTATTAGGCTTTTTGTGTTGAGTATGATATTTTGGCTCATTGAATTGTTGTATTGACTTCAATGTTAAATATTTGATTGGTTTATCACTGGAATAGTCTGTACAAATGCTAAAGAGCTCTGAAGCATTTAAAAACTCTCCGAATCTTTCGTAACCAATATTTTTATAGTTTATTCCTGCTTTTCCTACAGCGCGGAGGAAAACGCCCATATCTACCCAATTATCACCTTGTTCGGATAATGAAACCTTTGGCGCATTTTGGAAAAGACTGCGTAACTTATTTATTATAGTTTGAGTAATCATATAATTAGATAATGTAAATTTCTTATAATGTGGATGAATGACTATGGTTCACCTGTGAAATTAATTGTTTTTGTTAACAATGGGAAAGAATGAGCACTTGTCTGCTTTTAGGCAGACATAGTCCGTCATTCAATGATAGAAGTTTTTCTAATTTTGTAAATTGTACAAGTTGCAATATTTTCTCGCGATCTTCCATTTTTATTTAATCATCAAGCTTTAAGCTAATCGATTATCAGGTCTTTTATACCAACAGAGAGAAATTCGGCTATTTGGGATAGAACTTCTAACGAAGGTTGCTGACGGTTTGCACAATATGCATTGATAGTACTATAGCTCTTGCCTAAGACTTCTGCCAATTCAGTTTGAGAAATATCTTTCTCGACAAGAACCACTTTGATTCGATTAAGTTTCTTTGCCATTCTTATTTAATTGTTAATATGCAAAATTACAGTGAAATCAGCGAAATAGCGCATAAAACTGCATATTTCTTTGATTTAATAAGTAAAATTCGCATTGTTGATTGCCTAGTGACTATTATAGAGTGACTATCATTATAATTAAAGAAACACTTTTTATAGAAGGAGTGGCATTATCCTTGCCGTATCTTCCTCATTGGATTTCTCATTGTTTATGAACAATTGTCCGTCAATTCTTATCATTCTCTAGCCTGAATAATTCATACCGCTCTAAGACAGTTCCTCTTTTCTACATAAAACTGAACTGTGGATAAGAATCTGTCGTTTTGTCGAACTTATGTCGTCATTAAGATGTTCTCAATAGCCGTTT
>Ga0163159_1004321_pt1 | contig 10248 bp, 10 predicted proteins | sample BioMet9_FD_108702 | JGI IMG/M metagenome (GOLD analysis project Ga0163159, IMG submission 108702) | Microbial communities from bioreactor (seeded with sewage sludge) at Lawrence Berkeley National Lab, California, USA - Biofuel... | ecosystem: Engineered > Bioreactor > Anaerobic > Unclassified ... | reverse complement strand
TGGGACTGCTTATTATAGTGCGCTCTTTTTTTATGGCAATGTGTAGTTGATTCTTATGAAAGTAAAAAAGCAAAAAAACAGGACTGCCGCAACAGTGAAAAAATCACTACATGCGACAGCCCCATTTTATAATTTAATTATTTCACTTCAAATAATGACCAAAGATTACTTGCTTGCTTAATAGTTCGAACAAAACATCTACAGGATGGCTTAGCATGTTCTTCTGAATACAGGGCAAAATAATGATATGGTGGTAAAATTTTTTGTGGAATCAATTTAACAATCGGTGGCAACTCATTTTTCATGAAGTTGGGAATAAAGCAGATACCATAATCGCTTTCCAACATGGTTTTCAGACTGTTGAGACTGTTATACAATATCACATCACCTGGAAAAATCTTCGCCAGTTTCATCCTTACGTGATTTGATTCCGTATCATTGTTAAACAGCAATAATGTAGACTTTGTCACGTCTTCTGGACGGATTTCCTCCTTTACTGCCAAAGGATTGTTCACATTCACAGCTACACCATAATTGAAATCAAACAGCTTGCTCGCTCTTACACTATCTGGAAGAGGCCTTGTAGTGTCAGAACAAAACAGGGAATCCATAAAGACGATATCTAAACCACCATTGTTGACTCCGTTAAATAGTTCGGAATAAGCATACTGATTGACTTCTACTTGTATATTCGGATACTTCTGATGAAAATCATGCAGCAACGCTGAAACAAATTCAGATTCATAGATTCCGATACCGATGCGCAGATTACCCAATGTACCCTTTTTTAATGCATCAATTTTTGAAAGCGCTTGGTTATAAGCTTCAACGATTTCTATGGCATCAACATAAAACTGTATGCCCGCTACTGTAAGCTGTACATTGCGATTATCTCGTTCAAAGAGCCGTATCCCCAACTCCCGTTCCAGACTCATAATACATTTACTCATAGCAGTCTGTGCTATATGATGCTTTTTTGCCGCTTTTGTAAAATTCAAACACTGTGCAACCGTAATAAAATAATCCAGACACTCTATCCTCATTATCTCCACCCCAATTTAAAATAAATAATCCCCAACACAACAATAATTTAAATATATTATTACACAAAAATTGCCATTGTACAAAATTTTTTATTATAAAATAGTAATTATTCTATGATAAAAACCACAACTATATATATATATATATTACCATTGTACCAAAAATAAATAAGAATCTCTATTCACATTTTAATAAATTGTGAATATTTTGTACAACATATTAAAGTGCTCATATAATGAGTGAATGGAATTATTGTACAAACTTTTGTGCCTACAAAAATTTATAACGTCATATTATGTTTTTAATTAATTGAATTAAGTTAAGGGAATTACAATAAATTGATTGCAAGAATTCATAATAACTCTAACTAATATAATCTTATTATCATTTAATAACCAAAGAGAATGGTATAATGTAAAAAATCCAGATAAAAAAAACTGCAACGAAATTTTCATCTCGTTGCAGCCTCTATCGTTGCGATTATTCTTTATTTTCGTGCAATGCATTGCCCCAAGGGCTGATGCCGATATGCGGTTCTTCTTTTTGTTCCGGTTCAGCTGGAGTAGCCGCATCACTGGGTTCTTCTTCTGGTTCGTCTTTAGGACCTTCACCAGGAGCATAGATGGAACCATACTTCACGATATTATCTACCTGCTGGTGATCGATTGTTTCGACTTCCAGCAGAGAGTCTGCCATATTCCGCAACGCCTCTTCATTGTCATGGAGAAGCTTCAGCGTATCGGCATACGCTTCAGATACGATATCATGCATTTCCTGATCAATCTGCTGTGCTACGCCTTCACCATAGTTCCGGTCATGGCCCAGGTTCTTACCCAGGAATACCTGTTCCTGCTGTTCCCCAAAGACCATGGGGCCAAGTTTAGGACTCATGCCCAGACGGGTAATCATCTGACGGACGATATGGGTGACATTCTGCAAATCACCCGATGCACCACTACTGATTTCATTGAAGATAAGCTGTTCAGCAGCCCGTCCACCCAAGGCAACGCGAATCTGTGCCAACAGGTACGACCGCGTTTCATAGGACCGATCTTCATCAGGCAGCATCATCGTATAGCCGCCAGCACGGCCACGCGGTATAATCGTTACTTTGTGGACCGGGTCCGCATCCGGCAGCAAATACGCTGTCAGAGCATGGCCTGATTCATGGATGGCCGTCAGGCGTTTTTCCTTGTCGCTGATGACATGGCTGCGCCGTTCCGGACCAAAGCATACTTTTTCACTGGCTTCTTCCAATTCCGCCATAGTAATGATTTTCTTGTTGGAACGAGCAGCCAGGAGAGCTGCTTCATTCAACAGGTTACTCAAATCGGCACCCGTAAAGCCCGGTGTCTTTTTGGCGATAGTCTTCAAATCGATATCCTTGGCCAAGGGTTTGCCTTTAGCATGGACCTTGAGGATAGCCACACGGCCCCGCAGATCCGGCCGATCCACCGTAATCTGGCGGTCAAACCGTCCCGGACGCAGCAGCGCCGGGTCGAGGATATCAGGACGGTTCGTCGCTGCGATGGTAATGATACCTTCGTTGGAACCGAACCCATCCATTTCAACTAACAACTGATTCAACGTTTGTTCCCGTTCATCATGTCCGCCGCCTAGTCCTGCCCCACGCTGACGACCTACAGCATCGATTTCATCGATGAAAACGATACAGGGCGCGTTCTTTTTGGCCTGGGCAAACAAATCACGCACACGAGAAGCACCAACACCTACAAACATTTCCACAAAATCAGAGCCGCTGATGCTGAAGAACGGTACGCCAGCTTCACCAGCGACAGCCCTGGCCAAAAGCGTCTTGCCTGTCCCCGGAGGGCCAAACAAGAGGACACCTTTCGGTATCTTGGCACCAATAGCGTTAAATTTACCTGGATTACGCAAGAACTCGACAATTTCTGCCAGTTCTTCTTTTGCTTCATCTTCACCGGCAACATCTTTGAAAGAAACTTTGATTTTCCCTTCACCATGCATCTTAGCATGACTCTTGCCGAAATTCATGACCCGGCCGCCGCCGCCCTGCGTCTGCTGCATGATAAAAAACCATACGCCGATGAGGATCAAAATAGGCAGCACGGAACTCAGCATGTTCATCCACCATGAAGGCTGTTCCTGCGGTTTGGCCAAAACATTGACTTCGGCATCCCGCAAAGCCGGCATGAGAGCCGTATCCGTAGGTGCATACGTAGTAAATACGGTGCCGTCCTTCAACTTGCCCGTGATGGCATGATCATTGGTGATCGTCACTGCTTCGACTTTTTTCTGCTGGATCTGGCTCATGAAATTCGTATACGTTATCTCTGACTTATCGGTCTTATTGGTCGTAAAGGCGTCGATAATCGATACGGCAACGATGATGATAAGCAAATAGAGACTTACGTTCCGTACAAATTTGCTCAAAATACTGCTCCTTTCCCATCTTCATTAATGAAAAAAATGAAACACCCATGATGGAGCGGGCGGTTCATAAGGATATTCCAAAATAACCGCTGTTGAAATAGCGGTACATTCCCATAATATCACAAATCTGCAAAAGCAACAACTATTTTCACTTAGAATACACTTCTTCTTTTAATATACCTATATAAGGGAGATTGCGATAATGTTCTGCATAGTCTAATCCATAACCGACGACGAAGCTGTCCGGCACTTCAAACCCGTTATAATCAATGGGTACATCGACGATGCGCCGCGACGGTTTGCTCAATAATGTAGCCAATTTGACCGTCCTAGCCCCCCGTTCCTTCAACAGCGGCAACAGACAGCTCAGCGTAATCCCCGTATCGATGATATCTTCGACGACGAGGATATTTTTGCCAGTCACAGGTTTGTCCAAATCCTTTTTAATTTTTAATTTTCCTGAAGACGACGTCCCGCTGCCATAACTGGAGCAAGATATGAAATCAAAAGAAGCAGGGACATCGATAGCCCGCGCTAAATCCGTAAAAAACGTGACAGCGCCCTTCAATACGCCTACCAATACAAGTTCCTGTCCCGCATAATCTTTTGAAATCTGACGTCCCATTTCGTGGACCCGGGCGTTAATCTGTGATTCTGAAAGCAAAATCTGTTTTAAATCGCTATGCATGAAAATCTCCTCCTGTAATCGTACATATCATATAGTGAGTCGTATGGGCCGATGCTGCGGCCGCTGAATTACAAATAATACCGCAGGCCCATAACACTTCCGCACCCCGGCATAGCAGGGGGATAGAAGAACGGTCCTGGACGGGAATCTTCTGGTCGATAAAATATTTTTTCAAAGTTTTGCGCAAATGCCGCGGTCCCAAGCGTATCCAGTCACCAGGCCGGCGGAACCGCAGTTCCAATGGACCTGTGCATTGCGTGGCATCGAGCAGACACGCCGCTGACGGCAATGCGTCCGGTTGAGCTGCTGCCAGCCGTTTTGTCAGCACATAGGGTTCTAAATAGTATGTCCCATCGTCGTCGACCGTCACAGCCGGCATCGGCTGGACCGGTTCCAGTTCTATCTGTCCCGTCTCTGTTCGAGAGCAGAGGCATAACGCCGTATATGTAGTCCAGGCCTGTATCACTCTAGTCTGGAAGCGGCGTCCTGTGTCCTTTGCCGCAAGCTGGCGCAACTGTTCGACGTAATGGAACGGTATCTCACCGCTGCCATTGCCGGCACATTGAATCATACGTCGCAATATGCGGCGCTGCATCGCCAAGGGCTGGGCCATCAAGGATTGTTTGACAATCGAGTATGTTCCGCCCTCGCATTGCACTAGTCGATTATATTGATGCCGGGCCATGAAATCCAGATAGTCATCATCAGCCTGCACGATGTCAGCCAATCTGTTCAAGTCCGCTACTACGGACGGATTGAACTGCTTCAACTGCGGCAGCAATTCCAGACGGATGCGATTTCGCATATAATCCGGCACGTGATTCGTCTCGTCATCGCAGGCTTGCCACTGCCCTCGCTTGATATAGTCCTCGATTTCCTGCCGCGTCACAGCAAGAAAAGGCCGGATGATATCACCGCTGTGAGGACGCATACCCGTCAGTCCATGGATGCCGCTGCCCCGCAAGAGGTGCTGCAACACCGTTTCTGCCTGGTCGTTTTGATGATGAGCCACGGCAATAGCCTGCGCGCCATAGGCCATTGCAACCTGTCGTAAAATACGGTAGCGCTCCACGCGGCCCGTCGTCTCCACCGACTCGTGGCGCAATGCTGCCAATGCGGGCACATCGACGCGTTCCCATTCGAACCGACATTGCCTCTGGGCTGCAGCCTGACGAACGAATTCCACTTCCCCATCAGCAGCCTTGCGGATGCCGTGGTGGACATAACAAGCGATGAGCGTCAAATCAAAGACCGGACGCAGTCGGGACAGTATATCGAGCAAAGCCAAGGAATCGGGTCCACCAGAACAAGCGATAACCAATGTATCACCATGATGGAGTAAATCATAGCGGCGACAAAACTGTTCTATTTTTTTTAACATGACAGCCTCTAATTATAATTCATAATGTGTATCCATTAAGAACTATATTTTGTAATTACTTACGCCTTTATTATACAGAAAAGTAGCCTATATGAAAAGGTTATGCCTGAAAATTCCTTCCAAAAGATCACCTTCGCTGATGCTAATTTCAGATAAGCCATATCGGATTAGGAATGATTGAGCAATGATCAGGCCGGACACGATAATATCAGCCCGCGCTGGCTGTAATCCCACGACATGACGGCGTTGTTCCGGCGTCATATGGGAAAGGCAGTCAATATGCCTGCCTATACAATCGGTCGACACGACATAGCCATCGACGACAGCCGGATCGTATATAGCCAGGGACTGGTCTATGGCTGCCAAGGACGTCAACGTGCCGCCTACACCTAACAAACGCTGCGGAACGACGTCCATAGGAAGCCACAGCGATTGGCAGTACGCTTCCAGATTCTGTATATCTTGTACGGTCGGCCTATCTGGCAAAGCCAGGCGAACAGCCCCCAGGGGATAGCTGTGGGACCACTGGACCTGACCATTAGCGCCAGCCGCAATTTCCGTACTGCCGCCGCCGATATCCATGACGACGATTGCTTCATCCGCTGCGGCCGACGAAGCGGCACCGCAAAAACTCAAAGCTGCTTCCTGCTCGCCCGTAAGTATGCGGACCTGCCAGCCGAATGATTTTTCGATGGCTGCCATAAACACAGCACCATCAGAAGCTTCGCGGACAGCGCTGGTGGCAACGGCCAGGACGGGTATCGCCCCGAGCTGCTCATGCCATTGTGCTAGTGCTGCCATAGAAAGACGCAGTCCCTCCGGGTCGAGCTTACCAGATGAAGCCTGATTCCTACCCAGGCGAGTCGACGCCAGTTGCTTCGGTTTAAATTGCCAGGAACGGCCTGCCCGTATCCCTTCAAGCAGCCGTAGTGAATTAGAGCCGATGTCTATGACGGCAGCGTGCTGTATTTCCATTAGACACTCCTCATTTCAGCGGATTCTTCCGCAAAACAAGAAAAAGAGCATTCCATCATTCAGGAACACTCTTTTCATTCACATCATTCCCAGATCACAATCTCAATCGGCGCGCCGGGAAGCTCCACGACCGCCTCGTTTCGATTCGGTATTGCGCTTCAAATCCAGCAACCGTTCGTCACTTTCCTTCATAAACCTGCTGAGACGATCCTCAAAAGACACCGGTGCGGCAACACTACGGCGATTCGATTCAAACCCATTGCGCGGTCGAAATTCTTTTTTCGGCCGAAATTCCTTTTTTTCCGGAGCTGGTTTGGTCTGCTTTATGGATAAGCCGATTTTCCCCTTGTCATCAACAGACAACACCTTAACACTGACCTTTTCCTGTACCTTCAAAAAATCATGTACATCCTTAACATACTCGTTTGCGACTTCAGATATGTGGACTAAACCTACTTTTTTATCAGGTAGTTCCACAAATGCTCCAAACTTCGTAATCCCCGTAACGGTACCTTCCAAAACATTGCCAACTTCGATTGCCATGCTGCTAAATATTCCTCCTTAATTATGCTGAAAGCTTACAAACATTATAATCATAAAGACGAAAAATTTCAATCAGAATTTTGAATTTTTCATCGAACATAGGGAACTTCTCCAGGTTTCACAAGGCCAAAATCCTCTCGGGCCTGACGAGCTATTTCATCAGGGTCTTCCAGTCTTTCTTTTTCTTTTTTGAGTTGTTCATTTTCCATCATCAATGTATCCTGCTGCTGCAACGTCAATTCCATTTCTTGGTGATACTGCCATAGCTGATATAATTTATGACTGATAAAACCGCCTCCGACAACAAGTACAACGATAATGATCAATTTATAAAAACCTAAAACGGGTTTCGATACTCGTCTTCGTTGACTGGTTCTCTTTCTTCCGGATGGTCTCACCGATATTCGTCAGCTCCTTATCAAAGAATCTTTTTATAGTATACCTTTATTTTACCACAATATAAAGGCCTTTTGAAAATATCTTCCTACGTTTTTGCATATTATTGCCTCGTTCGGGCCTCACCCTATTGCTTTTTTATGGAAAAATTGTATAATATAAGAAAAAGCAATCACAATAATTACATAAACACATCTTCAGGGCAGGGTGAAATTCCCGATCGGCGGTAAAGTCCGCGAACGCGAAAGCGTAGGAGCTTAGGCTCGTGATTTGGTGCAATTCCAAAACCGACAGTACAGTCTGGACGGAAGAAGATGGATGATAGCGTTACACCGTTACCGGTTACCGCTATTATTCTTGACGTGCCCTGACATGACTACGATTGGTCTGTGAGGGCTTAATTTATTTTTAGGAGGCTTTAAAAATGGAAAAAAAATCAAAGTATCAGTACAATACGATAGAAGAAGCGCTCGAAGAGCTGCAAGCCGGTCATATCGTCCTCACGACGGACGATCCCGACCGGGAAAATGAAGGCGACTTTATCTGCGCCGCTCAGTTCTGTACAGTAGAAAACCTCAATTTTATGGCAACCCACGGCAAAGGCTTGATCTGCATGCCCATGAGCATCTCCATGGCTCACAAACTCGGCCTGCCTCAGATGGTCAGCGAAAACACGGATAACCACTGCACCGCTTTCACGGTCTCCATTGACCACGAAGACACGACGACAGGCATCTCTGCCGTCGAACGCGCCCTGACAGCCCGCAAATGTACGGAAGAAGATGCATCACCCAACAATTTCCGTCGCCCTGGCCATATGTTCCCCCTCGTCGCCCGTGAAGGCGGCGTCCTCACCCGTAATGGCCACACCGAAGCCACCGTCGATATGCTCCGTCTGGCTGGACTGAAACAAGTCGGCCTGTGCTGCGAAATCATGGCTGAAGATGGCACCATGATGCGCACACCTCAGCTTTGGGAAATCGCGAAAAAATACAACATCAAATTCATCACGATCCACGATTTGCAAAACTACTGCCGCCGTCACGACAAACACGTCGTACGGGAAGCATCCGCCAAGATGCCGACGAAATTCGGCGACTTCCAGATCTACGGCTATACGAATGACCTCACAGGCGAACATCACATAGCCCTGGTCAAAGGCGACATCGGCGACGGCAAGAACATCCTCTGCCGCGTCCATTCGGAATGCCTGACCGGTGACGTATTCGGCTCCCAGCGCTGCGACTGCGGTCAGCAACTCGCCGCCGCCATGAAGCGCATCAACACCGAAGGCCGAGGCATCATCCTATACATGCGCCAAGAAGGCCGTGGCATCGGCCTCATCAATAAACTCAAAGCCTACGCACTCCAGGAAAAAGGCTATGACACAGTAGAAGCCAACGAAAAACTCGGCTTTGCCCCCGACCTGCGCGAATACTGGATCGGCGCCCAAATCCTGCAAGACCTCGGTGCCCGGGAACTGCGCCTCCTCACGAACAACCCGCAAAAAGTCTACGGACTAGAAGGCTTCGGCGTAGAAATAATAGAACGCGTCCCCATCGAAATGGCTGCGCAAGAACATGACAAATTCTACCTGGAAACGAAAAAGGAAAAGATGGGCCACATCCTGAACCATTTAGAAGAATAAGCGAATGAACACATGATGATAAAAAACCGGTGAAGAACTGCTCCGCAGCAGTTCTTCACCGGTTTTTTTGTATTATGTTTGCTTGCAAACCAACACAGGTCAAAATATCATCTGAAATCATGTTGTGCCATTAAAATTTGAATCCACCAATTTAATATCTGATTCACTCCCCGAATATCGAGTCAACGTTGTTTCCGTTGGGGCATCTGCATAGTACGTTATCTGATAAATATTACCATCGGATGCTTTGAAATAAGTGGTAGCCGTATCAGTTATAGCCACTCCATCCGAGCGATACGAATATCCATTGACTGTTTTGGGAATATATTGCAACATCCCGTTGCGCCCATCATTATTTTCTCCCACTTTATATTCCTTATATCCAGCCCCATTAATGAACCACCATACTTCTGTTGCCTTATTTGTTTTTGAATCAACATAACTGACCGAAGTCTGGTGAAAAAGATAGTATTTCCCTTGATTATCCTTATCATAAGCAACTCCACGATGATTATAATCCCATACGCCATGTTTCTTAGAAACTGTCCCCGTATCAAAGGTACTACTAATGATTCCATCTAATTTTTCTTCTATAGTGTTATACATACTATTCACACTATCATTAAATCCATCACCAAAATATATGCCTATGCCAACACCAAGTATGAGAAGCAATATAATACCGTACTCCGTTAAGCCCTGCCCTTTTCGATTCATTAAAACGTGTTTCATGTATAATTCCCTTCCGCTTCGTCAACTAATTCACAATTTTCATTTTATACGGATTATAAAACATCTATTTTAAGTATACATCAATCAACATAAAAAACAAATAACATATTAAAAATGTTTTATTATAAAGTTATATAATTTTGTATTTTACCAATAAAACTAGCAAAAAGCATCAACAAACACATTTCTTTTGAATCTGTAAATAACCCCCTAATTCATCTTCGTATAATCTTTGGTCAATGATTCATTTCACCATCTTGTACAATAATGTAAATCAGTTACATCAGAAGCACATTTTTTATAACTCAAACTTCGCAGGCCATTAAGACCTGTCAATCCTAATAAAATCAAGGCATTTGCCCAATAAAAATAGCATAAGCCCTGCCCATTTGGTACAATTAAGTTACCATACAAAATCTAACCAAT
>Ga0163159_1004315_pt1 | contig 10254 bp, 9 predicted proteins | sample BioMet9_FD_108702 | JGI IMG/M metagenome (GOLD analysis project Ga0163159, IMG submission 108702) | Microbial communities from bioreactor (seeded with sewage sludge) at Lawrence Berkeley National Lab, California, USA - Biofuel... | ecosystem: Engineered > Bioreactor > Anaerobic > Unclassified ... | reverse complement strand
TTCTTACTTGTCATAACAAAATTATACCAGCTAAAGGGATCCTTCGGGGTCCTTTTTGCTTATAAAAATAGCGTGCCCGAATTCGGACACGCTATTTCTTTTGGGCTATTTCGTTACAGCCCCTTTTTTATTGATCCCATTTCATTTTAACCACTTATGAGCAGCCTCTACTACTTGTGCAACATTTAATCTCTCCATGCACTGCATATCATCACAATGATGCTTCATTCCCCTAGCGCAGCCCAGACAAGGCGGCATTGCCGTAACTATTGTAGCCTTTTTAGTATAAGGTCCATATAAAGCAGGACTACTAGGACCATACATAGCAACAATTGGCACTTTTTGACTAATAGCCACATGCATGGGACCGCTATCATTAGTTATAATAAGATTGCAACGTCCCATAGCCGCCGCCAATTGACCAATGGTAAACTTGCCGGTAGCAATAATTGGCTTAGACTGCATAAAGGCAACCGCCTCCGCCACCATGGGTTCATCCATGGAACCCCCAAAAAATACGGTTTTATATCCTTCTGCAGCTAAAATATCTGCCACCTGGGCAAAACGTTCCGGTGCCCAACGTTTTGTTGCTACGGCACTACCAATATTAAAACCAATTAATTTATCCTTTGTATCTAAACCCTGTTGCCGCCAAAAATCCGCCGCCACTTGCTTTTCTTCATATCCCGGAAAAATTTCCAGGCCATTATTTTTTAAATTCATAACCCCCAAACGGGCAAGTACATCAATATACATATCCGCTGCATGCAATTTACGATTAAGTTTTAAATGAGGATGAAAGAAAGGTCTAAACAAAAAGTGTGCCGCACCCACTTTACAGGGTACGTGGGCAAAAGCCGTAATAAAAGAACATCTTTCATTGGGATGCAAATTTATCAAAACATCAAATTTGCCTGCCGAAATTCTTTGACTCATAGAATATAGGGCCAGCAGATTATTATCCTTACCCTTTTTGTCTATAGTCCAAACTTCATCTATGTTAGGATTGTTTAATACCACATCTTGGAGTTTTCCATCTACCAAATAAGTTATATAAGAACCCGGGGCCGCGTTTCTCAAAACCCGAAGAAAAGGCGTAGTCAAAGTCAAGTCACCCAAATGCATAAGAAAGGTAACTATGATTCTCTTACCTGCTAACTCAACCATGCCGCGCCCCCATTTTATTTTTATACGTTTGGTAAACCATTTCCGGAGTTACCTTATACATGCAAATCCAATTATTGCATTGCTTTTTCAGACAACCGGCACATTCTACCGGAGCAACAAGCACTGTGGCGTCCTTATTTCCATAAGGACCGGTTCTATCCGCTCTAGTGGGCCCATAAATAGCCACCAAAGGTTTATGCAATGCTGTAGCAATGTGTAATGGCCCCGTGTCTCCACTAACATAAAAATGGCATTCCTTAATAAGCGCCGCTAATTCACGCAAAGAGGTCCTGCCTGCAAGGTTTATTATTTCCTTAGGAAAATTAGCTAACTCTTTAATTACTTCACCCTGACGTTCATCGTCCTTGCTTCCTGCTAACACCACATACAGCCCGTCAGCAATAAACATCCCGGCTAACTTAGCAAAATATTCAGGTGGCCATTTCTTGGTTTCCCATCTAGCTCCCGGAACAAGAACAACATAAGGAGAAGGCTCGAAAGGCTCCTGATTATTAAAAACAGGAAAACTTAACTTATCTTGAACACTGCCACAAACAATTTTGCCTTGCAAATTTTTTTGCTTGCGCAGAAATTTCATCCCTGACTCTTCCAGCAAGGTATGAACTTTAGCTGTTTCTATTTTTAAATCCGGCATAGGGAAATTGATACCAGTGACTCTAGCTCCTAGATACCTAGCAACATCCAAATAACGTTCTATAACATGATCGCCATAATGTTCTCCACAAATGGGCTTACTAATAAAGCCACTGCCCTCACGCATCTGGCAGTAGCCTATTTTATCCTTTGTACCTGTCAAAAATGCCACTGCGGCACTTTTAAATAATCCTTGCAAATCAATTACCAAATCAAACTTTTTAGCATGTAGCTCCCGGCGAAAAGTTTTTGCGAAGTTCAATCGCTCTATCCAATTCATTTTAGTAAAAACTGCCTTATCAAAATAAATAACTTCATCAATAAGTGGTGGATCCGGGACAAACCCCGCAAATTGAGGATGTACCAACCAAGATATTTTGGACTCAGGATAACGTTGTCGCAACGCTGCTGCGAAAGGTAAGGTATGCAAGATATCTCCTAGGGAGCTCATTTTAATAATTAAAATGTTTTTGTATTCCAAAACTTTCACCACCTATGACAAATCCTAGGGAAACACATCTCCCCCAACAATTTTATTCTAAAATTTTTTTTACAAAAGCCAATAAGTTACCCTCGGTAAATAGATATCCTTGTACTCCTGCCGCTGCCGCGGCCTCCACATCGGTTTCTTTGTCCCCTATAAGAAAACTCCTATCAGGATCAATATCATGCTCCCGAATAGCTTTTAATAACATTCCAGGTTTAGGCTTTCTACACTCACACTCACCGGAATATTCAGGAATTGTACCCTTGGTTGGATGATGAGGGCAATAGTAAAATTCAGTTACCTTCCCTCCAATTTTAGCAAACTCATTATTCATATAGTCATGGAGTTTGTGTACATCTTCATGGTTGTAATAGCCACGTGCTATACCGCTTTGATTTGTTACTACAAAAATTTCGTACCCTTTTTTAGTCAAATAGCCTATAGTCTCTTTGGCTCCATCTACCCATTCTATTTCTTCAATTCTAAATAAATACCCATTGTCAACGTTAATAACGCCATCTCGATCTAAAAATACTGCCTTATGCTTCATAAATGCTCTCCAATATCTCAGTGATTAGTGTAATATCCCTCAGTTTTTGCCAATACTTGGCAATATTCCATAATAGCTGTCTCAAAATCCGTAAATCCGCCATCATAGCCCACAGATAAAAGCTTTCCGGCATCGGCTTGAGTAAAGCTTTGATACTTGCCTTTCAATACTTCAGGAAAAGGAATATAGCTCAGCTCGCCTTTACCAAAAAACTTCAAAACAGCCTTAGCCATATCATTAAATTCATGAGCATGCCCGGTACCGCAATTATATACGCCTTTGAGTTCCGGATGATCCCAGAAGAATAAATTTACTTTAACTACATCCTTAACATAGACAAAATCACGAGTTTGCTGGCCCGGTCCATAGCCACCGTACGCATCAAATAACTTAACCTTGCCTTCAGCCTTCCATTGATTAAACATCTGGAAAACCATGGATGCCATTTTACCCTTATGATTTTCTTGTGGTCCATACACATTAAAATAGCGTAGTCCTACCAATTGACTCTCAGCAGCATCCAAATACCGTCTGGCATAATTATCAAAAAAGAGTTTAGAAAACGCATACACATTCAAAGCTTCCTCGCACTCCGGTTTCTCAGTAAAACCATGAGCACCACTGCCATAAGTGGACGCAGAAGAAGCCCACAGAAATTGAATCTTGTGGGCCAACGCAAAATGCATGAGACTTTTAGTGTATGTGAAATTGTTTTCCATCATATATTTTCCATTATATTCCATAGTATCAGAGCAAGCACCCTCATGGAAAATAACATCAATTTTTGTTTTATCGAATTTACCGGCTTCAACAGCCTCCAGAAAATCCACTTTATCCATATAATCTAACGCTTTAAGACCTTGAATATTTTTAAACTTTACCATACTCGTTAAGTTATCAACTATAAGAATATCATCTCGTCCACGCTCGTTTAAGCCCTTAACAATATTACTGCCGATAAACCCGGCACCACCGGTTACAATTATCATAGTTTGCCCTCCTTGGCCAGCTGTGCGATATGTTCAACCAAATTTGTAGTCGAATAACCTTCTTCAAATTCAATAATCTTAACTTCTCCAACACTTTCTCTGCCGGCTACTTCTTCAGGTTTATAGTCTCCGCCCTTAACAAGTATATCCGGTTTTATTTCAGCTATAAGCTCCGCCGGCGTTTCTTCCGGGAAAAGGACAACTGCATCAACACATCCCAAAGCTGCCAGCACCCTAGCCCTATCGTTTTCGTGCACAAAAGGTCTATTGCAGCCTTTTAATTTACGTACAGAAGCATCTGTATTAATTCCTACGATTAGATGTTTACCTAGTTGGGCTGCTTTTTCCAAATAAGTTACATGACCTACATGCAGTAAATCGAAACAACCATTGGTAAAAACAACTTTTTCACCGGCGGCCCGCCAGATTTTAGCCAGACTCACCGCTTCGGCTCTGGATAAAGGCCTATAACCACTTCCCAATTTTCTCTCTGCCGCCAAAATTTCTTTCAACAACTCTTCGCGATGCACAGGATATGTGCCAACTTTAGAAACCACAATCCCAGCTGCCTTGTTTGCTAAGTTAACAGCCTCTACAAGTGGCAGATTGCCTACCACAGCTGCCAAAAGCGTAGCCGCCACTGTATCTCCCGCACCTGATACATCAAACACCTCAATAGCCGTAGCAGGCTCATGAATTATTGTGTCTTTCCCTATCAGCGACATGCCTTTTTCTGAACGAGTTACAACCACGTTCTTTATCCCATATTGTTCTCGGGCAGAACTAGCAATAGCCTGCACTGCTAAATCTTCATTTTCAATTTTTTTCCCTGCTGCTTCGCACATTTCCTTCAAATTTGGAGTTATAAAAGCGCAACCGCGATATTTTTCCCAGTTTGCACCTTTAGGGTCTACTAATACCGGCACATTATAAGCATTGGCAGTCTTTATCACCTTTTGGCAAAAATCATCTGAACATACACCCTTAGCATAGTCCGAAAGAATAATACCATCAAGACCCTTATCCAGCAAATCAGCCAGCCAACTATTTAACTGCATTGTTTCTGCCGGTTCTAAATCTCCGATTTCTTCGAAATCCAAGCGCAGCATTTGTTGCATAGCTCCTACAATACGTAATTTTGTAATGGTCGAACGTTCTTGAGTTTTAACTAAACCACTATAATTAACTCCTATATCATCAAACATCTTTTCCAAACGTTTGCGATTATTATCATCACCGGTGACCCCGCCCACAAAAACCTGACATTCCAGATGAGCTAAATTAGCTGCCACATTAGCAGCACCACCTAACACCGAGGTTATCCGACGAACTCGATTAACTGGTACAGGTGCTTCCGGTGAAATTCTCTTCACTTCCCCGTAAAAATATCTGTCCAACATCACATCGCCAATAACAGCAATTTTTAATTTTTTAATTTTTTCTGTTAGGAATTGAGCACAAAGAGAATTATGCATCCGGACCTCCTGAAAAGAATAACTATTTACAAATACGCTTTTATATTTCCACTATTTCACACAAAATATGTCCTATAACTTCATGAACTTCTTGTGCCCTAGCGGTTACTTTGGTGGGAATAACAAGGCACACATCACAAATTTCTGCCATTTCACCACCACCTATTGCAGTAAAACCTATGGTCTTAATGCCACGGGCCTTGGCTTCCGCAATGGCAGCCAGCACATTGGCACTATTTCCGGAAGTGGAAATTCCCACTAGAACGTCGCCTTCTCGCCCCAGGGCTTCTACCTGTCTGGCAAAAATTTTATTATAGCCATAATCATTGGCAATAGCCGTAATAATTGAGGTATCAGTAGTTAAAGCAATAGCCGGCATACCTTCTCGCTCTTTTTGAAAACGCCCTACAATCTCTGCCGCCCAGTGCTGAGAATCAGCAGCACTGCCGCCATTGCCGCAAAACATAATTTTGTGCCCAGCTGCCAAAGCGATTTTCATCATGGCGGCTCCTTGGGCAATATTTTTCATGAGTTTTTTACTGCTCATAACTTTTTGCATTACTTTTACATGCTCTTCCATGCGCGTTAAAATTATATCCACTACAGGACCTCCTTATACTACAAATGCTCTCACAGTCAAAAGCCCGCGTTCTTTGTTCTTACCAGCGCACAAGATCATACTTGATATTCCATTCATGATCATTCTTATATCTTTGATCAACATATTCAATCGTCAAGCGCCAGCAACAGAAATCATGGATATAACGGACTGTATAATTGTATAGGCTGCTATTTCCCCTATCATAACGAGTTATTAAAGCTAAGTTATTATTTTTATCGAAAATCTTTCTCAAACCCCACTGCACTTCTTCTGTCATATCTGCAGTATTATAATTAAAAATTTGATTTTGGTTTTTTTGCCAATAATATCCTAGCCATGTATTCCAACCATACTTAAACATCTTACCTAAGGTTGCTCGATATAGCATGGTCCTTGTAGTAATATCCGTTAAACTTTCGTTTATCCACTGATGTCCAATGCCCAAATCCAAGAATGTGGTTTTATCGACACCAAAATGAATACGGTCATGGTTAATAAAAACCCCGTAGGCTGTATGCCAGCTTTTTTGTGTATTATCACTCCACAAACCATGTTCATAATACATGCTGTAATTTAAGGGTAATTTCTTAGTAAACTTATGGCTCTTATAGCCAATTAAAATATCTGACTGCTTCTTAACCCAATTGTTGTCGCTATCTTCGTCATAGCCATTTTGTACCTTGACATAAAAATTTTTGGCATCATGTTTGTAGCCATACATTGGACGCCAGCCAATTTTTGTATAATAACGCATATCAGCATTGGCCGTATCTTTGGCACCAAAAACGTACTCATAATTATATTCAATTTCCATGCCGTGCTCACTGGTATAACCTATGCGGGGTATGATGGCTCCTTGCTTTTCTTTTTCCGAAAGTTTGCTGATCAAACGATCTCTGGAATAAATATGTTTACCCTTAACATAGACTTTCACATCATAGGCAATTAACTTATCTCCCGGATAAATGACAACTTTCCCTGCTCTGATTTCCAAACAAGGAGAATGGTGTATTGCCGGGCAACGGGTGGTAACTGCACCCTTTTTCAATTCTATTCTATCTGGGTAAATAGTTCCTTCTTCAGAACGATAAATATCAGGGCCACTAGTTCCGCTAAGTTTTTTTATTTCCCCATTCTTATTAGTAAAATTATAATGAGCCCATTGCCCTGTAGTAGAGGTTTCTCCCTCTACCAAGCGACCGCCACTTTTCATGTACACGTCGCCGGTTTTCATGTTGCCCTCTACCAAAGTAGTATAAAGCTCCTGTTTGCCTTGGTAAATACGTACATTACCATTGGCCGTGAATTCTCCTGAGTCTTGATGGTAAACAACATGATCACCATACAAAGTAATAGGAAGCGCAGCTTGAGCAGCAGCCTCCCCACTTTCACCAGCTTTTATTCCCGTCTTTTTAGTTGTTGTAATCTGCTTGGCATTCTTTGTAACAATAGGTGATTTTTGATCATCAGGATATGCAGTAGCCACACTATTTTCCGCCACAAAATTCGGCCCATAATTATCACTGATTTTTTCGCCTTGATAATTCACTGCCGCAAAAGCAGTTGTGGACATTGTCAAAGATAAAGTTACTGCTAAAGCAAGTGCTCTATTTGTCATGAAAGTATTCTCCTGTCGATATTTAATCTATTGTATATTATAACACAAAAAAGCCTCCCATTTATTCAAAATGGGAGGCTTTTCACAGAAATTTATTATTTAGTTACATCAGTTGTTGTCGCATTATTAGAAGTTGCCACCGTAGAATTTGTAACTACAGGTATTTTAGCATCAGTAGCGGTTGTAGTTGCAGCAGTTTGCACAATACCATTAACAGTACAATTTTTAGCAACTTGTACAAAGGTGTTAGAACCGGCAGGAATCACTACCGACTGACCATTGACAAATGCTCCGCCAATGACTCCAATTGGTCCAAACAAAATCATCCCGCCAATAGAAGCACCAGCAGCACCGGCAGCGGTTTTAGCCTCTTGTTTAGCCAAATCACCAACATAAACAGGAATAATACTACCATCAATAGCAACCACATTGGAGAAATTTAAATCAATGCGGGCATCACGGCCAAAGCTCCTAGCCGGTACAATTTTTTTAATAGTTCCCGACCCTTTAGCTCCTTTGGGAAGTACCAATGTTTCACCCACATAAACATTATCAGCAACCACAAAATCTATATCATCACCTGCATGATTGACCTTGCTCTTAACATCTGCCATAAACTTTACTTTTATTAAAGAATCTTTTGGCAAAACAGCAGTACTACCCACAAGACTTCCGGCAGGAAAAGCTGCTTTAACCAAATTATCTACACGAGTAATCAAAGATTTTTGCGTACTACTCTGACCATTCAAAATCATTTCGTCTTCTTCTATTCTAGTTTTGGCAGGGCCCGCAGACATTCTATCAGCGAACTGCCATTCCACAGCATTTAGCTTAGTGGCAAAAGAAGGTGACCCATCAGTAGGTATTCCCTCTATATTAGTATAAAGATTATCAATACGAGTTAAAATCGCATCGCTTGTTCTGTGTCCATATACATCCGTTTCTAAATTATCAATGCGAGTAACCAAGGCCCCTGCCTGTTCGGTACCATACAAGTATTTTTCTACTTTTTGCAATTTTTCAGGTGCGGTTTGTGAACTTGCTTCTTCAGCGAATCCCGATACCACAAAGGTTAAACAAAATACAACTGTTAACATTAAGCTTAAAATCTTTTTCAAGAAAAACACCTCCGTTTGGTCTATCTTTACCCATATTTTAACATAAATAGAAAAAAGTATGTATGTTTTTTTTATAAACTATTACTTGTCCTTGTTTGCATTAAGGTATTGTGCCAGGCTTGACGTAATAGCAGCCGTAATCCCATCCATTAACTCATAACGTCTTCTGTGATTCGCCCGTTTAGACGGTTTTAGTTCTGACATCTCTTTGCGGCTCTCCTCAATGGGTATAACATAAAAACGCTTGTCCGGGCAAGGTGTGCCACCACATTCTTCCCAGAAATCGCTAAAAGAAGTTTTTAGCTTGCGGTCAAGACGCACATGATTCATAGCGTAGTAACCATCATTAGTAACTGCATAAATATTCTTGCAACTCAATATTTCCGCTACGCTGCGCATTCCATAGAAAATTAAATTTTTAGTACGATAACCAAAATAATGCTTAGTTAGAGTCTTAATAATAGCATTACCCTGCTGAGTTCCCTGCAAAGCCCCAATCCATAATGCCGGTTCAGCGGCATTTAATCCCGGAGCCAACCAAAACATTATTTGGTATAAATCTTCTTTTCCCCAGCGCAACACCAAGGACAGGCACCCTTCCTTGCGCTGCCCACCGTGAAACCACAAAGCCAAGCTCAATTGTTGTTCTTGAAATTCATCTTTCCACAATTCAACCGGTTCGTGTGTGCAATAAAGTTTTTCTAAAAACTCAGCCGTGCCAATATTTTCCAAATATCTAATATGATTTTCCACCAAAGCAATACGCTCTGTCCAACTTGCTTCTTTATAGAAAAAAGCCCTAGTTACCTGCTCAACAAAAGAAGGATTCCCCACCAAAAGTTTTTGCCGTAAAGGAGTTTTAGCAAAAAAAGCAAAAAGCTCTGTAATTTCTTTTTGATGCAAGTAGCATCTACCCAAAAAAACCAAGTAACGTTTCATCTCTTTGGGAATATGTGTTTGATATAAACTTTTTCCAATAACTTTTAATTTTTTGTAGTCCATATATCTGCTCCATTATTTCAATAAAAAAGCGGCCTTTTGGCCGCCTTTCTAAGTTTAAGTATTATTTAGCTGCCTTTTTTATTTCTAAGCGCACACTGCGAGAGAACTCTTGGTGAGGGAAATCGTTACGAGGACTAATTGCTTCTGATTCCATTTGTGTATCATTGACCCAGTTCTCATGTTTATACTTACCTGTCAAACGATTCAAAGTAGCAAATTTACCACGAAAATCCAATATGGTCATAGGTGCTTGTCTCATACGGTCTTCTTTCCAGTCAAACTTGTCTACGCTCATAGCCACAACAATATCTGCACCGGAAGCATCCATAATAGCCTGCATACCAGCTTTGGAGAAAACATCTGTTTGTGCCGCTGCTGCCTTTTTAACTAAGTCAGTATCTACGAAATCAAAATCCGGGTACTTAAATAATTTCGCACAAGCATCAGTATACAAAATTGCATTCATCCCGCCATCATCTTTTACATTAACAATTAAAGGTACCACTGCTATTTTTGCTGCTTCAACTTTTGCAGCTACCGGAGCAGTGAAGCACACTGCCATTACGCCTAAAAGCAAATATTTAAATATTTTA
>Ga0163159_1004306_pt1 | contig 10269 bp, 12 predicted proteins | sample BioMet9_FD_108702 | JGI IMG/M metagenome (GOLD analysis project Ga0163159, IMG submission 108702) | Microbial communities from bioreactor (seeded with sewage sludge) at Lawrence Berkeley National Lab, California, USA - Biofuel... | ecosystem: Engineered > Bioreactor > Anaerobic > Unclassified ... | reverse complement strand
GCGAAGCGCAAGCAGGGCAAGACCGCCGCCAAGGTCCAGGCCGCCGAAGACGCGAACACCTTTGAAGTGGTGGCCAGGGATTGGCACGCCAAGCAGGTGAAGGCCTGGAGCGAAAGCCACGCCTCCAAGGTCCTTGCCCGCATGGAGCAACATCTTTTTCCCGCTTTCGGCAACGTCCCCCTCACAACGCTACGCGCCCCGGACATCCTCCCCACCCTGCGCGAAATCGAGGACAAGGGCCACAACGAGACGGCCAAGCGGCTTCGCCAATACTGCGAAGCGGTCTTCGCCTTCGCCATTTCTACGGGGGTGGCCGAAAGAAACGTGGGTGCCGACCTGCGCGGTGCGCTTGCCCACAGTCGAGCCAAGCACCGCCCGGCCATCATCGACCCTAAGGGCGTCGCGCAACTTCTGCGGGCCATCGACGGTTATCAGGGCAGTCCCGTTGTCCTGGCGGCCTTGCGGCTGGCCCCTCTTGTGTTCGTCCGCCCCGGCGAGCTGCGGAAAGCCGAGTGGGCGGCGATCGATCTTGACGCCGCCGACGGCCCCCGATGGGTCATCCCTGCCGAGAAGATGAAGATGCACCGCGATCATATCGTGCCGCTGTCCAAGCAGGCCGTGGCGATCATCACGGATCTTTTCCCGTTGACCGGGCAGGGGCCCTACGTCTTCCCCTGCAACCGAACCAAGGGCCGTTCTATGTCGAACATGGCCCTGAACGCGGCCTTGCGCCGCCTGGGCTACGACCAAGGCGAAATGTGCGCCCACGGCTTCCGGGCCATGGCGTCCACGCTCTTAAACGAACTTGGCTGGAACAGCGACCTTATCGAACGCCAGCTTGCCCATGCCGAGCGCAATTCCATCCGCGCCGCCTACAACCGGGCCGAGTACCTGCCCGAACGCCGCAAGATGATGCAGGCCTGGGCCGATTACCTCGACAAGCTCAAGGTCGGTGCCAAGGTGACGCCGATGCACGCGTCCGCCGGAGAATGACCACATGATGGAGGAACCCGCCTGAGGGGGGCGGACCTTATAAATCGGCCCCGGTCGGTGCTTGCTCCACCGGTCAGGGCCTATCACAACCGACCTGAAAGGGAGGTGCGTCCATAGCGCATGGCAATCGGACCAAGCAAGCGGCCTCAGTGCGCAGCGTGTCGCTGGTCAGGGAGGATAACTGTAAATTCAGTAAATTTATGCTGTCGATGGTGGCATTGATTTCGAGGTGCTCTCCGGTCTAATCAACGATGTCTTGTCGTCTCAAAAGCTGTTGGCATTTATGTTGCCAGCCTCAATGAGGCCGCGTCAGGCTTGCCCATTATTTGGGAAGACCTCACCATCTTAACCATAGGTGAAAATGTGAGATATAACATGGGTAATAAATCAGAGAATTATATCCCTATAGTATTTACTATTATTTGTATCATTTTAGGAGCGTGTATTTTTTTTCGTTCGGATTCGGTAAGAGGTACTTACTACGCGAATTTAATTTCAGGTATAATAGCTGCTATTGCTGCAATTTGGCTTGTATCAGGTTTCTTTCAACAAAAAAAATCAATAAAGGCACAACAGGAAAGTATAAATATACAACGCAAAGAACTTGAGCTGCAACGAATTGAAATTTATAGAATTGGTAAATTTTCAGCCATGGCTCAAATCCAAGAAATTATTGACAGGGTAAAGGATAAAATTGAGGAAGAGCTACCTGACGCAAAACAATTATCCTTCGCTAATTTAATAACACCAGATCTTAAAGTGGTAATTGAATCTAATTCCGCGCATGCCGTAATGGCAGCAGCTAAAACGTGGCTATCTTACTATAATGCCATCAATTTTGTGTTGACAAAAATAAGGCTCACTACAGAAATGTATTGTGAATGTTGTGAAATAAAATTGAAACCGAAGTATTTCTCAAATGCACAATTTATTGTTGATAATAAAGAAATCATCAGTAAAATACCATATATTGATGAATTGTATGCTATGTGTGCCTCTATTGTGGAAGTTATTGATCGTTTTGATATTACAAATGATATGGTAACTCTTGCTTTTATTCAAAGCAGTAGCATACTTGTTGGGGGAGATCTTTTTAAAGACGGTGTAAAAGAAAAATTAGTTGAAAAAATTAAAGAAAATGGGAGAGATTTGCCTGCTATATGTAAGAGCTAGAATCTATTTTAAAAGATATTAGGAACGATAGTTTTGGACAAGCCATATAATTTGTAGAGTGAACTCATATAAATTACTTTTGAATGAGGTGTCGCGAAAAATTTGAGAGTCAGCCTCGCTATATTCTCACGCGAGGATGCTGCCGGCTTAGGTTAGGCCCGAGGTTATGAAGAAGCCATGCGGTTGGCGTTCGAAAACCGGCCGCCATCCGGCCCCCCGGGGGGAGTTGAGATGAAGGACACCATCAAACGCATTGTGGCCGTCCTGGGCGTCGAGCCCCCACGTACCGTGCCTGTGACCTGGGAAGATGGGCAGTTCTTTCACGTGAACCTCGACACGTCCGTTGACCGGACGCCGCTTTCGCCTGGCTTCAGGACACCTCGCTTTTTCGCCAACTCTAGGTCGGGGGAGACAGCTGGGGAATCGATCGGCCAGGAAGTGATGATCTGGCCGTTGACGCGCATCATTTTGCCCAACTGGCCATGGGGCGAACGGCGAAACCATGCCGCCCGGGACGTCCCGGGCTTGGCGTGCGGCCCAAGGACTATCTCTGGCTGGGCCGCCCAGGTCCTGAGCCTGATCCGCTGGACCGTGGCTTATTACGAGTCTGGAGCACGCATCATCCCCAAGCTGGTCCGCTTGGCCTATACGGGGCGAAACAGAATTACGGGCGTAGTTGATATTTCCAGGGCCTAGCTGGTAACTGATCATTCCTGGCGAAAAGCCGCTTCCCTTGGCGGTCTGGCCCTGGACTTCATCCAAGGAAGAAGCCGAAGGGGGCTTGAAATGCCTGCACCATTTATTTCTGCATTTGATCTTCACGCCAAGACAAATATTCCGTTATTTGTCTTACAGTCGGCCATAGACATGGGATGTCATTGCTACAGTTCTGCCAGTGGTACAGCAATTACGCGGCTTGACGCTGCCCCATCTCCAAGTATTATTGACCTAAATGAATACAAAAATAGATTCGAAGAAGAAAGAGCAAAGGCGATTCATAAGGCTACATACATATACTTCAAGGCAGATGAGCTCTATTTTTATGTCCAAAGAGAATTTTGAGAAAGCACCGCGTTAGCTTTTTGGCGTTGCCTTGACAACCCTCCTTCGAGCCAAGAGGTACAACACACGCCGGCAACGTCCGCATTATCTGCCGGGGAAATCTCCTCTTACCAAACGTTCGAAGCCCAAGGTCAGATTGCTGACCTCAAACGACAGCTTGCAAGGGTCACGCGGGAACGCGACGAGGCCTTGCGGGGGAAGAAGGGGTTGGCGGATAGGGTTGCCGAGCTTGAGGCTACGCTAGGGAAGGCGTCAAAGACCGACCCCGGACGGGAGAAAGCTCAGGATAAACGTGTTGAAGAATGGAAGGGGTACGCCGTGGTTATGGCGAAGGCCGCCTATGATTGCGGTGTTGAAGATCGGAAACAAACTACGCGGACGCAGTATAAAACCTTGATAGGGCACTATGGAAAACTTTCGGACACAGCTCTAAATTTGCTCCGAAAGGCCCTTCCCGAGGTGGTGACCAACACAACTGGCGGCACATCGAAGCAAGGATAACCTCCAAAGTCCGTTGAAGACGCTTGGCGCAAGGTTTTCCTGGCGCATCCCAACCTCAAAATTCCGTCAATGACCTCCCGAATCAGTCTTACGGATTTGGGAGGTTATTTTTTGTTTTCAACGGACCCACGGAGTTAGGTGGATTACATCATTTGTTTTCGTCCAATAAATATCAGGGCCAAGTGATCCGGGCCGCCCGTGTGGGTGGCCATACAAAGAAGGAGATTGGCCCATGACGACCCCGCAAAACCTTTCCGATTCGGCCTTGCTGCGCCTGCCCCAGGTTGTGGGCGACCAGAAGCGTGGCATCGCTCCCCTTGTTCCTGTCTCCCGGTCCACGTGGTGGGCCTGGGTCCGCGATGGCAAGGCCCCGAGGCCCGTCCGCATCGGCCCTCGTTGTGTCGCCTGGCGCGCCTCTGAAATTCGGGTCTTCCTTGATGGCCTGAAGGCATAGGAGGCGTAGCATGTCGCGCAAACGAAAAGCCCCCGGTCGGGCCGGACCAGGGGCAAAAGAAAAAAACGGAACCAATTCCCCTGCTCTCATAGTGATTCCTGGGCATTGGTGCAACGCCTTCCGGGGAAAGGACCTGGCCAAGACGGTCCCCCTGGCGGTCAAGGCCGCCACCCTGGCCGTTATCGGGCGGGGTTGCATCGTCTGCGGCAAGCCGGCCAGATTCGCCGGGATCCTGGAAGTTCCCTTGCCCAATGATCCCCTTGGGAAGGCCTCCGTCATCATCGGCATGTGCCGCCACTGCGCCCCAAAAGGAATGCGCGAAGGTCGGATGGACGCCTTGGAGGCGTCACCCGATGACGCCGAGAAGATCCTTTCCGCCGTTCTGTTCGCGCTGGCGCCGCCGGCATCGGGGGCGGCGCAATGATCGACCTCAATCAGTTTGCCACCCAAGCGCCGCTCGACGATCCTGCGCCGGAGGGGCCTCTTCGCGATCCCGTGGCCATTGCCGCCGCCTGTCGGGCGCAAGCCGCCGAGGAAGAGGCCCGGCAGGGAGAAGGGCAGGAGGCGGGTGACATCAACGAGGTCCTGCCGCCGCCTCCTGCCGTGCCGCTTCATGTCTTCCCCCTTCCTGTTCAAGACTCCATTCTGGCTGCAGCCGAGGCGTTCCGCGTTCCCTTGGAGGTGCCAACCTGTGCCGTCTTGGCCCTGGTCGCCGCCTGCATTGGCCGGGTTCGGGGAATCATCATCAAGGCGGGGTGGGTGGAACACGCCAACCTCTATCTTGCCTTGATCGCCAAGAGCGGTTTGGGCAAGTCGCCGTGCACTCGGGCTTTTCTTGGGGCCATCTACCGGGCGGAAAAGCAGTGGAACGCCGAATGGCGCGAGACGCAGGACCGTTGGCAGGAGGAGGCCGATGCTTGGCAGGACGCCAAGCGCAAGCACCGCCGCGGCGAAGGTGAGGACCCCGGTCCCAAGCCCGAGCAACCCAAGCGGCGGCAACTCATCTTGGATGACGCTACGATTGAATCCATCACGGACGCCCTGGCCGAGAATCCCCGTGGGCTCCTCTGGTGCCGGGATGAGCTGGCCGGCCTGCTCATGGACCTCGACAAGTACAGCGGCAAGGATGGGGCTACAAAAACTCGTCTCATGAGTGCCTATGATTCCGGATCCTGGAAGGTGTCCAGGGCCAATAAAGCGCGCATCGGTTTCATCGAACATGCCACCCTGTCCATTTTTGGAACTGTCCAGCCCAAGACCTTGGCCGCCATCTTTTGTGGCCATGACGCGGCATCGGGATTCCTTCCCCGGTTCCTTTTCGTCCGGGCCGTGCAGGATAGGCCAGCTACGTGGACTGATGCGACATTTGATGGCCGCAACCGAGAGCGAATCGACAGCTTGGCCGCGTCCCTCCTTGCCCTGGACTTCGGGGATGATGGGAAGCCGGTCATCATCGGCGTGGCTGGATCAGCAAAGCGGCTTTATCGGTCCTGGTATGACCGCCTTGCCCTGGAGGCCTGGATGGGCACCGATGACGATTCCGATTCGCTCTTGTCCAAGCTACGGGGGCAATGTCTGCGCTTGGCCCTTATCCTCCACGAAATGCACGCGGCTATCCTTGAACGCGACGACCGGGCCCCGGTTTCGGAAGAGACCATGGCCGGGGCCATCGCGCTTTCGAACTGGTTGCGGGAGCATCAGGGGCACGCCTGGAAACTTATCGGTGGCGCCGGCCAAGTGACGGAAAGCGCCCCCTTGGACGTCCGGGTGGCGGCCGCTATCGTAGCCCTTGAGGGCGAGATACGGGGCGGTATGCTCCCCACGGCAAGGATAGCCGAGCACGTGAACGCAGGGGCAGGTGACGCGTTTCATGTCGATGCCCGCGCCATCGGCAAGTGCGCCGCCAGACTCGGGCTCGTCACTCGCCACTTCCCCGATAAAAGCCGGCGCGGTGTGGTCCTGACTTCTGGCCACCTGGCGAGGCTACGTTATCTTTGCTCATGACCAAACGTCCGAAACGTCCGAAACGTCCGGAAGCACGGCATGGCGGGAATTCACGGCCCGGACGTTTTGTCCCGACATGTCCGAAACGTCCGGTGCATCGAGAATGTCCCCGGACGTTTCGGACGTTTGTTTTGAAAACGTCCGGACTGCAAAGCCGCATGAATGGTGGGTTTCGGACATGTCGGACGTTTCGGACATTTCCCCGAGAGAAAAAATGTTGACCATCTTGGACCACCCTTCCCTTGCCGGGCTCAAGCACGTCTCATCGACCGACGGCGGAGAGTGGTGCGGCGCTTGCCCGAAATGCGTCGGCCGAGATCGCTTCCACGTTTGGCCGAACAAGGGAGCGTCGGGAAAATTCTGGTGCCGGGGTTGCGGCTGGAGCGGCGACGGCATCCAATTCCTTCGGGACCTGGAGGGCCTGTCCTATCCAGAAGCCTGCCGGCGCTTAGGAACCGCACCGCGGACCGGCCGCCGCCCCATGGCTCCCCGGCAAAGGGAAGCCTGGGCGCCCAAGCCTTCCGTCCTGCCCTGTGCGACGTGGCAGGCCACGGCCGCCGCGTTCGTGGAGTACGCCGCCGGCGTCATGGCCATGGACGCCGAGGGACAGGCCTACGCCTTGGGGCGCGGCCTGACGCCGGAGACGATCCGGGCGTGCCGCATCGGTTGGAATCCGATCACAGTCCGCGATCCTCGCGAGTCCTGGGGGCTACCGCCGGAACCGAACGTGGAGACAGGGAAGGCCAAGACGGTTTGGTTGCCTCGCGGCTTGGTCGTTCCGTCCATCCGCGCCGGCGCCGTTACGGCGCTCAAGGTTCGTCGGCCCGACTGGCGCGAGGGAGACCCGGCCCCGAAGTATTCATGGACGGTGGGCGGCTGCATGCGCCCCATGGTTCTGGCTGCGGCGCCGGGCAAGCCCGCGGTCATCGTCGAAGGCGAATTGGACGCGCTCCTGATCCATCAGGCCGCCGGGGACCTGGTCGCATCCATGGCCATGCGTTCGGCCAAGATCAAGCCGGGCATCGAGGCCCACGCGCTTCTCAAGGCCGCCCCTACGATCCTTTGCGCTCTGGACGCCGACGCCGCCGGCTATGATGGCTGGCTGTGGTGGCAGACCCATTACTCCCAGGCGCGCCGCTGGTTGCCCTTGAGTGGGAAGGACCCGGGCGAGGCCATGAAAGCCGGCCTGGACCTGCGGGCCTGGATCGTGGCCGGGTTGTCGCCCGATCCTCAGTCCGAACCCAAATCGATCTTTCCTCCTGCCAGGCGGGACGAACTGCCGGCCTGGGCAAGGTGATGTCTGGGGGCGCTGATAATGCAGGTCAAAAACAGCGAGGAAGCTATGGACGATGATCAGGAAGCCGAGCGCCGCCGACTGCGGAAGCTGTGGCGGCAGTACAATGCCGCGCACGAGAAGGTTGCCGAGGAGTGGCGCGCCCGCGGCTACCAGTACCCACCGCCTGTCTTCCCACCCATACCGCCCGAGCTGGTGGGCCTGACCTGCGGGGCCAAGACCAGGGCCGGGACGCCATGCAAGAGGAAGGACCTCTACGCCAGCGGGCGCTGCCCGCTCCATGGAGGTCTCTCCACCGGGCCTACGACGCCCGAGGGCAAGGCCAAGGCAGCCGAAAATGGCCGGAGCCCGAAGCGGAAAAAGCGGAGCCCATGGGAGGGTAATAAAAGTTAACATTGCCAGCTGATTTCCGAGGCATCGCCCAAACACTTGGCGCTTAGAAAACAGGGAGGAAAACGGCTGTGTCCCGCATCCTGATAGCCTTGAATGCGCGCTCAGCCGTTCTCAAAAAGCGGGGCTGGGAGCCTCTAGCGTATTACCGGGCCAAGACGCCGAAACGGGCAGGCCTTTGGAACGCGCCAGCCCATGCAGCCGCGCGCGATGGACGGGTCCGTCCACCAGGAGTCCTGTGGCGTGGCCAGACGGATATAGACGGCGTTGCCCAGGTGGTTTATGCGGGATGACAGATATTGGTCGGAGTATGGATCAATGCCCTTGTCGAGACCCATGCCCGCCACATTAGGGGTGGTGAAGGGCGGTGAGATAGGTAAGGGGATTTAGTGAGTTAAATTTATTTAACGAATGTTTTCATATTAGGATGAATTATTAATGCCTTGGCCAGATTATTTTCCAGAAGATTGTCCTCCTGTAGACGCAATTGGGGCCATTGGGGAAATGTATATTTTTGTCAGCAATGATAAGCCAATAGAAGAAAGTTTCTTATGTAAAAGAAAGCGTTTCCCTGATGAAGAATATTTTAGCCCATGTATGGCCTGCGGTTTGTCTGTCGCGATATCGTTAACGCAATGCCAAAAAAGCAGAAAAAGAGTCCCAACATTACGAAGAAAAAAAATATGCTACGCCAATCTAGAAGAAGAAGTCGGGAAAATAAAGCATACTCCACTCCCATGGATAGAGCATCACTATACATGGTGGATCCCCAGGGATGTTAAATGTCCCTGGGGGTATTTTACTGACATAGAATAGCTAGCTATGATATTGCTACCGCAAAATACTTTTTTGGGAAAACTCGAAATCCAAGATGTTTTCGAGTTTTACGATATTCCTTTGCTATTTACGTGTACAAATGAATCGTGCAGTATTTTTGTGGCTGTATCAATAGATGAAGAAAATGATGTGTATAAGTGGCTGTATTCGCCAATATCTAATGAAACTCTTGAGCAACTTAAAAGGGGTATCTTGGATTTTAAAACTTCATTTCAACGAACGATCAATTCTTTCTCATTTATTGTAAGCATTTATGAATCTGGCTTAACAGAAATTTATCCCATCAACTCTCTGACTATACCTGATGACTGGCTTCCAATTGCGGGAGAATGCGTAGAAATTCCTGAACATGGGAAAATAATCCCATATTATGCAGAACCAAAACCTCTAGCAGATAAAGAAAACCGTGGGGTTATAAACCTATTATTGGATGTGCAAAATGAAGGGCATGAAATTTCTGCGAAATCAATCGGAAATATAATTACTGATTTTCAAGAGCTCATTGATAGTCTTGGCCTAAAACATAGCGGACATAAACATAAGCGCATTCCAGAGTATATATCACGGCAGACAGAATTAAATGTCGCTTTTTCTTTTCCTGGCTCTTTTGGTTTGCAATTAAGGTCTGTAGCTCGAGCTGAAGAGACTAGTTTTACATTGATAGAAGAGGCCATTTTGAGTTTTGTTAAGTTGATGGAATCTGATTTAGAAGATGACTATGTTGAGACGTATGTAAATCCTTCAGAGCATCAGATCGTAGCAAAATTTTCAAGATTTTTGTCAACTATAGATTCCCTGGGGGTTGGATTCTCTTGCCAATACGCTTCTCCAAAACATGCCGAAAAAATCTCTATAACTAGTAGTGTTCAAAACATTGTCGATAAGCTGTCTTTTGTTAAGAGTCTAGAAACAGTTCAGGAACATATTGACGTTGAAGGAATGCTGACAGGACTTAATATACGGATACGAAAATTTGAAATTGTATCAACAAAAAGTGCTATCATTTCTGGGTATATACTCGATGAAGCATTTGAGAATGCAGTCAAGGCGAAGGCAAATGTTGGGGCTTGGTGCTCTGCTACTATTATAAAAATAAGTTCTTACTCTGAAAAAACAGGAAAAATGAATATTAAATTTTTTTTAAAATCTCTTGACTTAAATAAAGAAAATCCAAAAATTAGTCTCCGCTAATTAATCTTGCAAGGGATCATCAGTAGTTGTTTCAATGACCATTTCCATAGTGTACGTGATGAGAGAGCGATACCCCTCCCTGTCACATGACCCATGCCCGCCCGGGACGTCCAGGCAATGTGCAACTTTCCTGCGGACGCGGAATGGGGACATACAAAAGCAGTCCGTCACCTCCCTTATCTCAGTTATTTCCGTAGGCGTTTGTGGCATTAGTGGCATTTTGGGGAATGGAAAAAGAGACCGATGTACGGTTTAAATCTGATAATAGGTTGTAATTTTATGTAGTTGAAGTATATTTTCTCCATCCGAAACGATGGAGGCGATCATGACCGAACGTACTTCCAAGAAGCCCGGTATTGCCGACTATGTT
>Ga0163159_1004303_pt1 | contig 10272 bp, 8 predicted proteins | sample BioMet9_FD_108702 | JGI IMG/M metagenome (GOLD analysis project Ga0163159, IMG submission 108702) | Microbial communities from bioreactor (seeded with sewage sludge) at Lawrence Berkeley National Lab, California, USA - Biofuel... | ecosystem: Engineered > Bioreactor > Anaerobic > Unclassified ... | reverse complement strand
AGTAGTCACTTTGAGTGATACTTTCGCAAGGGTTATTTTTTCACCGATTGAACTACCGGTAGGAATTATCATGGCTTTTATTGGGGCACCTTTTTTCTTATTTTTACTAAGGAGGGAGCTCTAATGAACATTCTTGACATAAAAAACATAACGGTTGAATTGTCTGACAAGGTTATTTTGCGAAATATGAATTTAAGTATTGTAAATGGCGAAGTCCTTTCTATAATAGGTCCTAACGGTTGTGGAAAAAGCACTTTGTTGAAAACTATAGCAAGGGTTATTCGCTGCAAAAGCGGTTCCGTTGAATTTGAAGGAACCAATGTACAGAGTTTTAGTCATAGGCAATTTGCACAACGTTTAGCTATTTTAACCCAAGATCCGGAGGCACCTCCAGATCTTACGGTTTATGATTTAGTAAAGCTAGGTCGTTTCCCTTATCGTTCGTGGTATTCCGGTAACGCTAAGGAGGACGAAGAACAAGTTGCCTGGGCTCTAGCGCAGACCGGGATGGAACAGATGAAAGAAAGGCTTCTGGTTACCTTGTCAGGAGGAGAACGGCAAAGGGCTTGGATTGCCATGGCATTGGCACAACGACCCAAGGTATTGTTATTAGATGAACCTACTACATATTTAGATATTTGTCATCAGCTGGAAGTCATGCAGTTACTAAGAAAATTAAACAGAGAATTGGGACTTACTGTAGTTATGGTGTTGCATGATTTGAATCATACCTTACAATATTCACAGCGGATTGCCGTCATAAAAGCAGGAGAAATTATTAGGGTTGGTGAACCGCAAGAAGTTATTAACGACACATTATTAAAAGATGTTTTTAGAGTAAAAGCTGATATATTTATGGCTAGTAACGGTATGCAGGCTATCTTACCAATTGATTTGATAAAACTATAATATCATAAGCTGGGTAGTAACTATGTGCAGAACGTTGGCTATAGACGGGACTTAGCTTGTGATATTTTTCGTGTTGACTTGCTTAATGTTAATGCATATAATTAACAGGTGAATTTTATGTTAATTTGTTAGCTTACTATTATTATAGGGGAAAAGTATAGTTTAATTCAAAATTAATGGGGGCAAAATCATGAAAAAGGATGTTCGGAAAAGTAAGACCTTATCTATTTTATTAACTTGTGCAACTATGGCTGGTTATAGTTCAACTTTTGTGGCAACAGCTCATGCGGCAGAGATGAAGGAGTTTTCATTGGATACCGTGGTAGTTACGGCTAGCAGGGTTCAGACCAACAAAGTTGATACTCCTGCCAATATTGATGTTATCACCAATGAAAAATTGAACACAAATAATTACGCAGATGCTGCAGATGCTTTGCGTGATGTACCGGGTGTAAATATTTTGTCCGCTGGTACAGGTGGCGTTAATATGGGACAAGATCAAATTTTGCTTAATGGTGATTCCAGAGTATTGGTCATGATTGACGGGCGGCGTGTTAACGTTGCAAGTACCGGAACTTACAGTTCATCTTGGTTACCTCCTATTAATGCCATAGAAAAAATAGAGGTTTTAAAGGGCAGTGGCTCTGCTTTGTATGGTACTGATGCAGTTGGCGGCGTAATCAATATTATTACTAAGTCAGGTACGAAAACCCAAGTTACTGCAAAAGTAGCCGGTGGTTCGTGGGGAACAGAGCAGTATGGTGTTTCGGCAAGTGGTTCTAACGAAAATGGTGTGGGCCTATTTGTGACGGCAAATAAAAATCGCCGCGGCAACTATTCCTATAAAAACCGAGCTACAGGTGACGTAAGTGAAATTGCTAATTCCTATTATGATTCAACAGGTGCCACTATAAAAATTGACAAAAAAATTGGCAAAGATAATAAGTTGACTTTAGCAGCGGAACACTTTTTATCAGTTGGGGGCTCGCCTTTTGGTACACCTGGGTATGTTAATACGGCCTCTGATAGTTATGAAAGACTCAATAACAATGTTTCACTGCGCTATGATTGGAATTTAGCTAAAGATAACGCTGGGTTTGTACAGGCCTATAAGAATTATCATCATGCTAATTTTTATAGTACTATTGTTGATAATGTTTCGGACTTTAATGAAGATAAATATGGCATTGAGGCACAACAAAACTGGAAATTGGCAGAAAATAATCATTTTACGGCCGGTATTGATTACTACGATACTAAGGTTACCAATAATTCTTTATATGAAAATGGGGATAATTCCGTAAATAATAAAGCTGTTTACATGGAAGATCGCTGGGGTTTTGCACCTTCCTGGCAGTTAAATAGCGGGTTGCGTTATGATAAGCATAGTACGGCAGGCGGGAAATTCACTCCTCATTTTGCTGTAAACAAGAAATTTAATGAGGATAGTAATGCTTATATTTCTTGGGGCAGAGTTTTTAACGCACCAAATACAGATACTTTATTCTGGTACCAACCGGGATATTCTATGTTTGGCAACCTTGATTTGAAGCCTGAAACAGGCAGTGTTTTAACTGTTGGTTTTAATACTAAGACGTCAGCTTCTACGTCAGTTAGTGCTAGCTATTTTAATAGTAAAATTGATGATGCTATAGATTGGGAATCCGATGCTAATTATCTTTATAAACCTGTAAATATTGATTCAGAGAAGAGACATGGTATTGAACTTGCTGTTAATCATAAGCTTAGCGATAATTGGAGTTTAAATGCCTCGTACACTTATTTGCATATAGAAAAAGATAAAGGCAGTGGGTTTGCTACTGATGGTGCAACAAAACCTAATGTTTATAGGGCTGGAGTCCGCTACAAAAATGCCAAGTGGATTGCTGACCTTACTCTACGTGCCGGCACAGGCCAAGACACAACCAGATATACCTCTAGCAGCTATGCAACTTTAGATTTAGGTGCACAATACAAAATCAACAAAAACATTAAGCTTTTTGCGCAACTTAATAATTTAAATAATGCTGCATATGAAGAAATGGCAAACTCTTATAATACTTGGACTAATTCTATAAACTGTTATTATCCTATGCCTTCACGAAATTTTGTGGTAGGTATGGAATATAATTTCTAGAATGTAAACATTTAAGAAACCGGTTAACACTAGATAACCGGTTTCTTTTTTTTGAAATATATTGACTTGCTTAATAGGAATGAATATAATTTAAGAGATAAATTTAATATTGGATAAAAGCGCTCTAAGGAGCATAAAAGATAAGTCGGTGTAAATCCGACGCGGTCACGCCACTGTAATGGTAAGTAGTCTCATAAAATCGCTTAATTTAAGTGATAGAAATTGACGAACCCAAAGCCAGAATAGCTGCTTTTATAAAAATTCTTGAGAATTGGCAAAAAACACCCAAATATAGAGTGAAGTTGTTGCCAAACTTACAACCTGCGAGAGACGGGGAGAGAATTTTGTGTGAGTCGTGTCTTGAACACCGGCTCTTAGGACACAATATTCAACCATCTTTCTTTAGAGAGGTGGTTTTTTTATTGGTTGATTTGGCTGGTGAGAAGGGGATAAGTATATGAAAATTGCTTTTTATGGCAAGGGTGGTATTGGTAAATCTACTACGGCGGCAAATGTTTCAGCTGCTTTTAGTCAAAAAGGGCACAAAGTATGCCAAATTGGGTGTGATCCTAAAAATGATTCGACTCGTTTACTTTTAGGCCATATCTGTAAGCAGACTGTGCTGGATACGGTGCGCGATAGCGAAGACGGTGAAGTAACGGCTGAACAAATAGTGCATGAGGGGTTTAATGGTATTAAGTGCGTAGAAGCCGGTGGACCGGAACCAGGGGTTGGTTGCGCAGGTAGGGGTATTATTGTTGCTTTGGAAAAACTAAATGCTCTTAACGTTATTCCGGAAGATTCCTTGGTATTGTATGATGTTTTAGGTGATGTTGTCTGTGGTGGGTTTGCCGTACCTATTCGCGAGGGTTACGCTACAGATATTTACATTGTATCATCAGGAGAATTAATGTCACTGTATGCTGCTAATAATATTGCAAAGGGCATCTGTCGTTTTGCCGGCCGCGGGAAAGCAAGGCTTGGAGGTATTATTGGCAATAGCCGTAACACAGTCAATGAAGAGAAATTATTAAAGGAATTTGCAGCACGGCTAAATACAAATCTCATTGCCTTTATTCCTAGAGATATAATTGTGAACCAAGCAGAAAATAAAAGACAGACGGTAATAGAGTTTGCGCCTACGTCTAATCAGGCAGAAGTGTATCGCCGACTTGCAGAGGATATAGAAAATAGCCAAAAATTAACAGTACCAACGCCTATGACATTTGAGGAGCTTGAGGAGCTGATTTCTAAGTATGCCGATTAAAACCAAAAGATTTATCATCAAAAAGCGTAGCTGCAGCTGCAGTATGCCAGGAGTCTGGCGAGCGGTAGGATATAGTAAAGGCGCTGTTGTTGTTTTTCATAGCCCTAAGGCCTGTGCTCATGTTGCACATACTATGGATATTAATGCTCATTTTCGTGGTATCGCTAGGGGAGAAAGAGAGCCTTATGGATATACGGCCCCTCTTATTTCTACTATGCTTACAGAAAAACATTCAATATTTGGTGGAGCTAAGCAATTGGAAAATTGTTTAGACTTTGTAGTAAAGCGCTATAAGCCACAATACATCGTTATTGCTAATTCTTGCGTAGTTGGCGTTATCGGTGATGACGTGGCAGCTGTTGCTGCGGGCGCAGAAGAAAAACATAATTTACCAATTATTACCTTACCTTGTTATGGTTTTTTGGATGGAGAGTATTATGCGGGTTATTATGGAGTAGCGGAAGCCTTGGTAGAGCGGTTTTTGGTCGGAGGCTTACCCAAGGTTCAAGATAGCGTTATTTTATTGGGAGATAACGGTGGCCCCAATGGGGAATATGCCGTAGAAGTAAAACGTTTGCTGGCCTATTTTGATTTGCAGGTAATTGGACAATTTCCCGGATATGTAGCTTATGATGATATGAATCAAGTTACAACGGCAGCTCTCAGCGTAGTTTTAGGAGGGCGAACTCAGGCAAATGACTCACTGCTAAAGATAGCAAAAAAGTTGGAAGAAAAATTCGCAATTCCTTATTATGGCGGGGTATATCCTTTAGGATGGCAGGGAACGAGGGAATGGCTTGCCGACTTGGGAAGAAAGCTGCATAAAGAAGAGTCTGCCCAAAAGGCAATAGCCGAACAGAAAGAACGGCTTGAGAGAGTTTTAGTAGACGCTAAAGAAAAATTGCGCGGCAAAAAGGTAGCTGTATGTATTGGTAGACAACTAGAATACTTTAGGCCGGAGTGGGTTATGGAGATACTGAAATTAATTGAAATTAATCAGCTTGGCATTGTTCTTCTAGATAGCTATATGCCCAAGGACAGAGCTAGTATGGAACAAGCAATAAAAAGCTGCACAAATATTAATATTTTTAATCAATTAGAGGGTGCGAAAGTAGTAGAAGCCGCAGATATTATTTTGACAACTCATGAACTAGAGGCCTATAATGCCAGACAATTGTTTTTACCTATGTTGCCAACAGTTGGTGTTACGGGTATGATAAAGTTAATAAAAAATATTATAAAAATCGCTTATAGACATGGTGATAAGGGAGGCATTGTTTATGGCTAAGGCAGAACAATGGGGTAATATTTGCAACCGTGTCAATACCTGCGCTTTAACGGGGGCGGCAGCATTTTTTGCTGGAATTCCGGGAGCAGAGATTATAAATAATGGACCTTTGTGGTGTTATTTTTATGCCTTGCGTTATTTAGAAAGAGCAAAGTCAGATATTGGTAAATTCTATCATGGCACTCAGCCTGATAATAATTCCGTGATTTATGGAACAGAGCAATTTTTATTGGATGAATTGGAATTGCGCAAAAAAAACTCTGCCGCGTCTATTATGCTCATTGAAAATAGTTGTTCGGTAAGTCTTATTGGTGACGATATTGCAGGTATTGCCCGCAAAGCAAAAATGCCCTGCCCTGTAGTTTGTTTTGATAGCGGCGGTTTATTAGGAACATTTTGCAGAGGTTATAGTTTGGTAGGAGTTAAGTGCTTGCAAGAGCTAATACCAAGCAAAAAAGTACCCAAGCGAGTTGGCCGTGTAAATATTTTAGGAATGAGTTTAGGTTATCTTAATGATGATAATGATTTGGCAGAAGTTAAAAGAATCCTTGTTATGGCAGGGTATGAAATAGGGGTTTGTTTAGGTGATGGCGCTACAGTAGAAGAAATAATGAATTTATCTGCTGCGGAGTTCAATTTGGTTATGCACGAAGAATTGGGACTGGACATAGCAAAATTTTTGCAGGAAGAATATGCAATGCCCTATGTGAGCAACGGAGTGCCATATGGCTTAGAAGGAACTTTGAATTGGTTAAAAGCCTTACCGGGATATACATTGAAACAAGAAATATCTGAAGAAGTGGAAAAATACCGCAATAAGCTTTTTGCTGCAACTAATGAAATGCGCCTAGTTTGGGGTGAGCTGTGGTATGATAATATAATAGTTTCAGGACCGTCAACCATGGCATTTTCGTTAGCTGAGGCTTTGCGTAGAGAATGGGTTGATACAGGTAAACTTACGGCAATTTTGCAGGACGTGCCGATTAATAAGAAGAACTCTAGGGAAATAGATGAAATTTTGCTTCCTGCAGAGAATATGAAAGAAGTAGAGACCGCACTTATGAGCTTTAATAGGGGATTACTAATGGGAAGCAGCAGCGAAACTGTAATTTTGCAACGGAATAAACACGCTGAAAACGTGCAAATCTGCAATATTTCCTATCCTATTGTTGATGAACTGCTTATAACTTCGGAGCCATTTATGGGTTTTAGGGGAGCAGCACATATGTTGCAAAGATTGTGGAATGGCAGCATCGCCATGAAAGTTAACAGATGAAGTTATGAGAAAAATTATTTTGTTTTTAGCACTGCTGTGTTTTTTTATAAGTGGTTGCAGCGTGGAAAAAAATACAGAGAAAAATTTAACTAATACCTATACTGTATTGGATGATAGCGGAGCTAGTGTTACTTTGCAGAGGAAGCCACAACGTATAGTTTCGTTAACTTATGGTACGGATGAAATACTAGCCGAGTTAGTAGATTTAAAAACAATAGCGGCCTTTAGTCATTGGGCTGATGACCCTCAGTTGTCTTTTTTAAATAAGGAGCAATTACGGGCGGTAAAAAAACGTTCTAGCGAAAATGTTGAAGCAGTTTTAAAATTAAAACCGGATTTAGTATTAGCTTCGACTGCTACAGCACCGGGGTTAGTTAAATCCCTGAGAGATATGGGTATACCTGTTTATATTGCCAGAAGTCCTAAAACTTATGAGCAAATGAAAGAAAAAATTATGGGAATAGCTAACCTTGTCCAAGAAGCAGGCAGAGGGCAGGAAATATTAAAAAAAATGGATAGTGATTTAGCGGAAACGGAAAAACATTTATCACGTATAACGACTTCCAAACAAAAGGTAGCCATGCTTTTTTACTTTGGAGGAGTTTCCGGTCGTAAGGGTAATTTGGTGGATGAAATGCTAAAAATGGCACATATTAGAAATGGCGCGGCTGAATTAGGTATGGGCATTGGCAGTAATAATATTTCTAAAGAACAGGTAGTAGAAAAGAACCCGGATGTATTTTTTATCCCGGCATGGAATTTTGGACATGAGGACAATAATGTAGAAAAATATAAGCAGGAGATACTCACAGATCCGGCTTTTAAGAATGTAAAAGCTATTAAGGATAACAAAGTTATAGCCATTGGTGAGAATTATCGCAACGTAGCTTCACAACATATAGTGGAAAGTATTAGGGCTTTTGCGAAGGCCGTATATCCTGAATGTTTCTAAAAAGGGGAAATATTAATGAGAAAAAATGCCGTTAAGGTAATTGTATTACTGATAGGATTATTGCTTATTGTTATGTGTATATCTCTAGCATGGGGTCAGATTGATATTCCGCTTCATAGCACACTTTCAGTAGTTGCTGAGCAATTGGGGTTACCGGGAAATTGGCAGCCTGAGTTTACGCAGGAACAAAAAGCAGTGCTCTGGTTCATTCGCATGCCCAGAACTTTGGTGGGAGTTCTGGTAGGTGCGGCCTTAGGTGTTGCTGGCGCAGTAATGCAGGGAGTATTTAGTAATCCTCTGGCAGATCCCGGAATAGTAGGGGTTTCCTCAGGCGCAGCTACAGGGGCCGTAGTTTCTATTGCTCTGGGCGTTTCTGCACAGAGTATGTTCTATATGCCTATGTTTGCTTTTGTGGGAGCGATTTGTGCTGTTTCTATTACTGTTTTTCTAGCTATGAGGCATGGGAAAATACCGGTTATGACATTATTACTTTCAGGTGTTGCTGTAAGTATGCTTCTAGGGGCGTTGACTTCAGGAATATTAACTTTTATGAATGAACAGAAATTGCAGCAATATTTATTTTGGATGGTTGGCGGCTTAGATTATCGGCGCTGGGAACATGTTTATTTAGCTTTGGGACCAATAGTTTTAGGTATTTTCATCATGTTACTTTTAGCAAGACATTTAAATGTTTTGGTGTTGGGTGAAACAGAGGCCAAGGCAGTAGGAATGGCAGTAGTGCCTTTTAGATTGTTTTTACTTTTTGTAGCGGCGATGACAACTGCCACGGCAGTATGCGTAAGCGGGAATATTGGGTTTGTAGGACTTGTAGTGCCACATATGATGCGCATGTTAATAGGCCCTGATCACAGAGTGCTATTACCGGCCAGTGCCTTAGCCGGAGCTATATTTCTTGTGCTTTGCGATACCTTAGGCAGGTTAGTTATACCACCGGCAGAAGTAAGAGTGGGAATTATGACAGCTCTTTTAGGTACGCCATACTTCTTGTATCTTTTGCGCCGTATTAAAAACCCAACATAAATATAATGCTAAGGAAAAATTGAAAGGAGACAATAATGGGAAAAATACTGTTTTTAACTAATATTGAAAGAAACTTTTATATGATGAACAGGGCTAAAGAAAAACTTGTGGAACAAGGTATTTTATCCAAAGATTGTCTTTGTCGGCAAATTAATGAGGGAACGCCTTGGGGAGTAGAATGGGAAAAAACTCTAAGTAAATACGACGTAGTTGTAGTGAAATGGATGGGAACGGGAATGGATACTCCATTTTTACGCAAAGTCGCTGCATATTTAGAACGAAAAAAAATTACTAGTCTTTTAATAATGGCTGATGGTGATGGGGAAAATAAAAATTATGGATTTTCTCAAGAAGAAATTTTGTTTTTGAAAAAATACCTTTTTTATGGTGGATTAGCAAATTATAAAAATTTATGGCTGTGGCTAGATAGTCATTTTTGTGGTAGTGGCGATGAGTTTGACGAGCCTAACCCACAATTTTGGGCAGGTATATATCATCCCAGAGCTCCTAAAGTGTATGAAGATGTGGAAAGCTACTATAAGAATTTTTGTAAGAAAGACAGGCCTACTATCGGTGTAACATTTTATCGGGAGGACTGGATTTGGGAAGACTTAGAATATCAAGGACAGCTTATTCGTGAAATTGAGAAGCAAGGAATGAATGTAATTTGTGTATTTACTAATGGCATGCCTTCTACAGAATTGGGAATGCTTAGTCTAGTAGATATTTTTAATAAATACTTCTGCCGGGGGGGAAAACCTCTAGTAGACGTTTATATTAATACAATGAAATTTTCACTTACGGTGGCACGCTCCATGACTTTAGATTATCTAAGAGAGTGGAATGTACCTGTATTGCAGGCATATACGGTATTGGCGGAGTACGATGAATGGAAGAAAAATCTTGAAGGCATGAATGCCATGGAAATTTCTATTAGTATAACGCTGCCGGAATTTGATGGGGCCCTTCATTCCGTACCTATCGCCGCTAAAAGCAGAGATATTGATGGAAACTTGCAGTACACACCAATTTTTGAGCGGATTAACCGTTTGGTGAGTAAGGCCAAAAAATGGACAGTTCTACGTAGAAAACCAAACAGCGAGAAAAAAATTGCTATTGTTTTTCATAATTTCCCTGCTAAAAATTCTAATATAGGCAGTGCCGTTGGTTTGGATACACCGGAGAGCATTCGTCTTGTGCTTGCCAGCATGCAAGAACATGGTTATGTTGTAGACAGTATCCCGGCAGATGGTAAGGCATTTATGGAAGAATTAATTAATAATGCTACAAATGATAGGAAATATATCACGGAGAAACAAATTGCCAATGCACAGAAAATGACGTCGGCTGAATATAAAATGTTTTTTAATGCATTACCTGAGCAAAATAAAGACCAGTTGGT
>Ga0163159_1004301_pt1 | contig 10273 bp, 8 predicted proteins | sample BioMet9_FD_108702 | JGI IMG/M metagenome (GOLD analysis project Ga0163159, IMG submission 108702) | Microbial communities from bioreactor (seeded with sewage sludge) at Lawrence Berkeley National Lab, California, USA - Biofuel... | ecosystem: Engineered > Bioreactor > Anaerobic > Unclassified ... | reverse complement strand
CGTGGTCAACGCCGCCGGCGCGCACTCGGGGCAGATCAACGACCTCGTGAGCGCATCGCATATCGAGATAATCCCGCGCGTGGGCGAGTATCATCTGCTCGACACCGAGTTCGGCGGCGCGTTTCGCTCCACGATGTTCCAGACGCCCACGGCGGCTGGCAAGGGCGTGCTCGTGACGCCGACCACCGGTGGAAACCTTCTCGTCGGTCCGAATGCCGACCCACGCGAGGACCTCGACGATGTGGCGACGAAAGCCGCCGATCTCGATGCGATCATCGCGGCGGCCGCCAAGACCTGGGAGCATATCCCGCGCGGCGGCATCATCACGAACTTCGCGGGCACGCGCGCGAGCACGCCGGGTGGCGATTTCATCTTGGGCGAGCCGGACGACGCGCCCGGCCTCTACAACGTGGCTGCCATCGACTCGCCCGGACTCACCGCGGCGCCTGCTATCGCGGTAGATGTGGCGACCCATGTGGCCGCTGCGCTCGGCGCTGCGCCGCGTGCGGATTTCATCGCTACGCGCACGGCGAAACCAGCTTTCCGCAAGGCAACCGACGCGGAGCGCGCGGCGCTCATCGCAGAAGATCCCGCCTATGGGCATGTGATCTGTCGCTGTGAGCAGGTGACCGAGGCCGAGATCGTCGCGGCCATCGCCTCGCCGGTTCCGGCGACCACCATCGATGCGGTCAAGTGGCGCACCCGTGCGGGCATGGGACGCTGCCAGAGCGGCTTCTGCATGCCGGTCGTGGCCGAGCTCATCGCGCGCGAGACCGGTTGCAGGCTTTCCGAAGTCGACAAGGGCAAGCCGGGTTCATATCTGATAGCGCATCCACGCGCCGGATCGCTCGATGACGCGGCGCGCGGCGCGGGCACGAGTTCTCGCGATGAATCCGCGGAGTCTTCCGGCAGCGCATCCGCGCGGTCCGATGGTGCGGCGGGGAAGGAGGCCTCCCATGAGTGATGTGCGGGAAGACGTGATCGACGCGGCCATCGCGTCGCGGAAGGGCACGGCGTCATCCGCGGGGGAAGCGGACGTCCGTGAGGTCGGCATCTGCATCATCGGCGGCGGTGCGGCCGGGTTGGCTGCAGCGCTTGGCGCCTACGAAGCCGGTGTTCCCGCGGCCGATATCCTGATCGTCGAACGCGAAACAGCGCTCGGCGGCATCCTCAAGCAATGCATCCACAACGGGTTCGGACTCCATCGCTTCGACGAGGAGCTCACCGGCCCCGAGTACGCGCAGCGCGATATCGACGCGGTCACAGCGGCGGGTATTCCGTTCTTGCTCGATACAACCGTGCTCTCGCTTTCGCAAGACCGTACCGTGGTCTGCGTCAACGCGGCTGAAGGCGTGATCCGCATCCGGGCGGGGGCCGTCGTGCTCGCCATGGGGAGCCGCGAGCGCACGCGCGGGATGCTCGGCATCGCCGGCGACCGCCCGTCGGGCATCTACACGGCTGGCACGGCGCAAGCGTTCGTCAACCTGCGCGGTGAGATTCCGGGCAAGCGAATCGTCATGCTCGGCTCCGGCGACATCGGGTTGATCATGGCGCGTCGACTCACCTACGAGGGCTGCGAGGTCGTCTGCGTGCTCAACCGCTCGAGCTTCTCGGGCGGTCTCAAGCGAAACATCGTGCAATGCCTCGACGATTACGATATACCGTTGATCTTTAACCGGACCATCACGGCGGTGCACGGTGACGCGCGCTTGACCGGCGTGACGGTGAGCCATGTGGATCCAGCAACGAAAAAGCCCATTCCCGGCACCGAGGAGCTGATCGCTTGCGATACGTTGCTGCTCTCTGCGGGTCTGATGCCGGAAAACGAACTCACGCGCGCGGCGGGCATCGCGCTCGACCGCGGCACGGGCGGCGCGGTGGTCGACCAGACGTTTCAGACGAGCGCGCCGGGTATCTTCTCCGCCGGCAACGTCTTGCATGTGCACGACCTCGTGGACTTCGTGTCCGAGGAGGGCCTCGCGGCCGGCGCGTGCGCCGCGCGATTCATGGGGTGCACGGGAGCAGGCGAGATGCCTGCGGCGTCGCAGAGCGAGAAGTCTGCGGTAGCAGCAGGCGGGGCACCAGCAGCAGGCGGGGCGCCGGCAGCGGCCGTAGCGGGCGGGACGCAGGCGTCGGCGGCCGTAGCGGACGAGGCTTCGGCGGCAGCGGGCGGGGCACCGGCAGCGGCCGTAGCCCCGACGTTTTCCGCGGAGCCGGATGCCTTCATCACCGTACACGGCGGTTCGGGCGTGGGCGCGCCGGTACCGCAGTTCATCGCGCGGGACAGCGATGACGACGTGACCATCCGCTTCCGCGTGCGCGGCGTGTTCGAGGATGCGCGGCTGCGCGTGCTCGTGGACGGACACGAGGTCGCGCGGCCGAAACGGCGCATCATGGTGCCTGCCGAGATGGAGAGCGTCACGCTCAAGGCTGCCGACCGTATCGGGGCGACGACGGTGGAGATTGCCGTCGAGGAGAAGGAGGCCTCCCATGAGTGAACACGAGGTGCGGCGCGACGGCGCGGCCGAAGCCGCCGGCTCTTCGCCGACGGGAACGGTAGTCAAGCAGCTCACCTGCATTCGCTGCCCGCTCGGCTGTCAGCTCGACGTAACGCTCGACACGCAGGGGCAGGTCATCGAAATCTCGGGCTACACCTGCGGACGGGGCAAGAAATACGGTGCAGAAGAGGCGGTCTGCCCGATGCGCACGGTCACGGCGCTCGTGAACGTGACGGGGCGGCGCATGCCGCTCTCCGTCAAGACCGCCGCGCCCATTCCGAAAGCGCGCATTGGCGCATGTCTCGACGAGCTGCGCGGTCTGAACGTGGAGGCGCCGGTGGCTATCGGCGATGTGATTCGTGCCGATGTCTGCGGCACCGGCGTCGACGTGGTGGCCACCAAGAACGTGAAATAGCGGCGCACATAAGATGCCGTGGCAGATGCCGTGCGGGCGCATAGGGCACCGCGGCAGATGCCGAGCGGGCGCATAGGGCACCGCGGCAGATGCCGAGCGACCGCATAGGGTGCCGCGGCAGATGCCGAGCGCCGCGTGGGAGCGTGCGATTTCGCAAGCACGCACGCGTTAACGCACGGATGCGCGACTTTGCGGAAAAACGCAGGGGAACGGAGGACACGATGGCTGACTGGAAGCCTGACGCGCGCGGAGCGGGCATGCCGTTTCCGCAGGCGAACCTCGATCACGCCGATGATGCCGAGCCGACGGGCATCTTCGCGCCCGACCCTGTCCCGACGCGCGAGCGGGCATTCGAGCGTTTCCTCGCCCTGCTGCAAGAACGTCGCGACGTTCTATCCGGCAACGACCTGCTCCATCTGACCATCGCCGTGCTCGGCGACCATGCGACCGTGAACGACGGTCCCCAGTATATCTACGCGTACGCGCGTCATCAGGGCTATGACATCCCGCCGTACCCGCTGGCCGGTTGCGGAGAAATCAAGCAGTTCTTCGCAGACAACGGCGTGAGAAACGTCCCCGAATGGTACGGGAAGATCGGCATCTCGCCCGAAACGTACAAGGTACTCCACGAGAAGCGCCTCATCGTCGTGCGAAATACGCGCAGCCAGCGCAAGGCGTTCGTCGTCGACACGATGAAGGCTCTTCCCGACGACGAGGCGTATCGGCTTGTGGACGCAATCATTTCGTTCGTGCTCGCGGGCACCGATGAGGTCGCGCAGGATTCGTCGGTGTTCTGAATGTAACCAGAATCATTGTTTTCCCCCTAACAAGTAGTAAATTTATCTGCATTGAGATAATATGACCGCTCGTTTCGGAACACCCAACGCCTACCTCGCCGTTCCCAGGCGAGTAGAGCTGCGGGGGACCTTGGCAACGGGGGAGAGAAAGGCTGACCCACATGCATCCCCGCAACATAGATTTCTGCACGCGTTTGGCGAAAGGCATCGCAGAGCAATTCGGCTCTCGCTGCGAGGTGGTCGTCCACGACCTGCAATCTGCCGACCCGGAGCACACCGTGATCGCCATCGAGAACGGGCAGGTGTCCGGCGGGAAGCTCGGCGACGGTCCCTCCCGTGTGGTCATCGAGGCGCTGCACGCCGATCCGGCCAAGCTGCAAGACCGTCTGGCCTACCTCGCGAAGACCGAAGATGGCAAGATCCTGAAATCCAGCACGGTCTTCATGCGCGATGACGATGGCAAGCCGGTGGGCGCTTTCACCATCAACTACGATATCACGCTCATGCTCGCCATGGAGGACTCGCTGCATGAGATGAGCGCCGCCAGCGCGGATACCGCGCGTGAGCCCGAAACTGTCACGCGCAACGTGACCGGGCTCCTCGACGAGCTCATCGAACACAGCGTACGTCTGGTGGGCAAACCCGTAGCGCTTATGACGCGCGAGGACAAGGTCCGTGCGATTGGCTTTCTCAACGAGAGCGGTGCTTTTCTGGTGACGAAGGCTGGGCAGAAAGTCTGCAAGTATTTCGGCATCTCAAAGTACACGCTCTACAGCTACATCGACGAGGCGAACAAGGACGAGTCCTGAGCAATGGAACGGACTTAGGAGAGCCCCGAGCGTCAGAGCGGATAAGGACGAGCCCCGAGCAACGGGCCGGATGTCGTGATGATGCGTATTCTCCTGTTCGCGCAAGGCACGTTATGGTAACGTTTCGTCTGTTACGAAAAACGTTCCCGTTCTGCGCATGAGCGTTGGTGGATGGGGCGTGTCAGTCAGACGAAAGAGGCAATGCCATGACCACATTCGATCCGCAGACCATGATTTCGGTGGAGGATGCCCGTACGCTCATCCTTGGATCGGTCGAACCGGGACCGGTTGAAGAGGTTGATATCGTGCAGGCACTCGGCCGGGTCGTCGCGCGCGACCTTGCGAGCGATATCGACATCGCGCCGTTCGACAACACGGCGATGGACGGTTTCGCGCTTATCGCGACCGATATAGAAGCCGCGAGCGCCGATGCACCGGTAACGCTCAGAATCGTCGCCCATGTAGGCGCTGGCTCGGTCTACGAGCAGACGGTGCAGCCCGGCGAGGCGGTGCGCATCATGACCGGCGCGCCGATTCCCGCGGGTGCGGACACCGTCGTCAAGGTCGAGGATGTCACGTGGTCGGGGACCGGCACTGTGGGCGACACGGTGACCTTTGCCGCCAGCAACCCCGTGGGGCGCAATATCCGCTACCACGGCGAGGAGTGCAAGGCGGGCGATGTCGTCATCTCCGCTGGCGAGATCATCTCGTCTTCCGGCGTGGGGCTTATGGCCTCGACCGGTTACGCGACGGCGCCTGTTTACGCGCGTCCGCGTGTGGGCGTTATCTCGCTGGGAAGCGAGCTCGTGGGCATCGGGGATAAGCCGGGCCCGGGTCAGATCCGCAACTCCAACTGCTATTCGCTTGCCGCCGAAGCAGCTTCGGCCGGAGCCATCCCCGTGATCTATCCCACCTGCGAGGACGATCAGGACCTCATCACGGCCACGGTTAAGAAGGCATGCGCGGAGTGCGATGTGGTCGTGTCGAGCGGCGGCGCCTCCGGCGGCGACTTCGACTACATCACGCAGGCGGCCGATGCGATCGGCAAGGTCTTCTTCAAGTACGTCAACATGCGCCCCGGCAAGTCGCAGACCTATGCGCTCGTGGACGGCACGCCGTTCTTCGGCCTGGCGGGCAACCCCGCTGCGGCCACTATCGGCTTCGAGATGCTCGTGCGTCCCGTCCTTCGCAAGATGCAGGGCTATGCCGCGCTCGACCGCCCGCTCACGAAAGCGGTTCTTTCCGGCGGCGTCAAGAAGGTCGAGAAGCGCCGCTCGTACCTGCGCGGACGCGTCGAGCGCCAGGCCGACGGCACGATGCTCGCCAAGCTTGCGAAGAACCAGTCCTCGGCGCTCCTCGGAGCGATGCAGCATGCTAACTGCCTCGTGATCATCCCCGAAGGTGGCGTGGCCGCCGTCGACGGCATGGACGTGGAGTGCATGCGCTTGGATATGGAAGAGGGAACCGAGGTATAACACGGCGGCACCCCCGGGGCGCTATCTTGGCGCCCGGGGGGCATCTGCCATAGTTGGAGGTTGAAGTTGAACGACGAAAGAAACGTGCCGGTCGTCTCGCTGATCGGATGGAGCGGCTCGGGCAAGACCACCTTCCTCGAGCAGGTCGTGCGCATCCTCTCGGAGGATGGCGTGCGCGTGGGCATCATCAAGCACCATGGACATACGACCTCGGTCGACGTAGAGGGCAAGGACACGTGGCGCTATGGGCAGGCCGGTGCCTGCCCGGTGGTCATCTCGTCGGCGGCCGAGTACGCCATCATTCGCAAGGTGGAGCGGGAGAAGACGCTCGCCGAACTGGCGGAGATCATCGCCGACGAATCCGACATCGTGCTCACGGAAGGTTTCCGCCGGCAAGCGCAGACCATCATCGAGTTCCGCCGTTCGGAGTACAACAACGAGCAAATATTCGACCTCTCGCGCCTGACGGCGCTCGTCTGCGATGACGAGTCCTCGCTTGAAGCGGCGCGCGCGGCCGACGTGCCCACATTTCAGCCGGACGACCCCGCCGGCGTGGCGGCGTTTCTCAAGGAGCTGGCGGGGAAGTAGGTCACGTTTTGCGGCGAGTGCGTTTGCAGGATGCATGCGCTTCGTCCGGAAATCGATGAATAGGGGACCGCGATGACGTATCAAACAGAGCATGGCGCTGAGATATTCGACGAGTCATTGGAGAAGCGGGCGCAAGCGTACGCGGCGGCGAATTATCTGGGAAAGTCCGAGAAATTCGTCTCGGGACGTCCGATGCTCTGCGATGAGGACCTGCAATCCGTGAGCTTCAAGCTCCCCGTCTCGCAGGTCGATATGCTCGACCGCAAGGCGATGGCGCGCGGCTGCAAACGCTCCGAGCTGCTACGGGAAGCCGTCGAGAGTTATCTTGCACGCTAGGCGAACTCCGAGAGGCGTCTTGGTCTTACGCTGTATGCCCGTGCTGGCGCAATCGTCTCCGCCGAGGCAGTGAGCAGAAGCCGCGTCGCCAATCGTTCGTGCAGCGGGTACGGCAGTTGCGTCGCCGGTCGGTCGTGCAACGGGTGCGGCAGCTGTGTCGTCGGTCGGGCATGCAGCGGGCGCGGCAGCTGTGTCGCCGGTCGGGCGTGCAGCGGGTGCAACGACCGCAGGGACACGTCAACGATCCACATACAGGTCGAGCAGTTCCTGCCGGTTGTGCACGCCGAGCTTCTGGAAGATATGGTACTGGTGGACGTTCACGGTCCCGATGGCCAGGTAGAGCGTCTGCGCGATGCGTTCGTTGGAGCGTCCCTGCGCCATGAGCGCAAGCACCTCGGACTCGCGTTCGGTCAGATGACGACTTTTCGCCAAGTTCTCCGTCATGTTCTTGAGACTGCTTTCGTTGACCGCGTCCGAATAGCGTTGAACGAGCGCGTCTAGGTCTCGTCCGTCGAGCACGAAGAGATAGATAGCCACGATGACGAGAGCCAACGCGCTCATCACCAGAATCTGGGGTACCTTGAGCATCGTCATCATCGCTCCGCCAAGCACCACCCCGCTGAGCGCACCGACCAGATAGAACGCCTTGAAGAAGGCGACGACGAAGAACGTGGACCCGGGGGAGCGCTGGCTCACCTGGAGCGAGATGATCCAGACCATGATGTCGAACATGACGGCAACCGTCTGCTGCACCAAACCGACCACCGTCGGCGGAAGCGTAAGCGCATACAGGACGTAGAGGATGCAGACGAACAGCACGATGACGCGCCAGACGAGTGACGTGGGATTGAGATGGGTTCGCCAGACGGTCAGTCCCACCAATGCGACTGGAACAAGATAGCAGATGGTCAGCAGCATGCCGAGATTCATGAGATAGTCGCCATTGGCCCCGTTCGAAGAGACCGTCTTGGAACAGAAATCGGTGAGGAACCCCAACACGACCGAGACGACGATGACATGCAGATAGAGGCGTCGGCTCTCGCGCGTTATCGCGGGTCGGAGCTGGAGGGGAAGCCCGCCGTCACCGCGAATCTCGCCACGAAGCATCGAAGACGAGAGGAGCAGCAGGGCACCGATGAGGATAATCTGCATCCAGAAGGGCAACGACCCGCAGAGGGGGCTTGCCACGCCCTCGAGCGCGATGGCGAGCGCAAGTTGCAACGGTGCCATCCTCTGATTTCTTTCCCGTGCAAAGACCAGCCCCCAGCCAGCAGAGAACAGTGCCCAGAACGCCGTGCAGAGCGCGCAGATCGGCATGGTCAGATACGCAGAAAAGAAGCCCGAAGCCGTACCCGCAAACAAAATTCCCACCACAGCGAAACTCGATGCCGTGGCGATGACGAGCCCGCGCCCGTTCCCGCGTGCGAAAAGGCGGTATGCGGTGGAAGGCCAGATGGCGGCAAGGGCGAACGCGACCAGCGAGGTTACGGAGAAGAACAGATAGAAGATGATGTGCGTATCGGGATTGGGACAGGACTGATAGATCGATGGATTGAATACCAGGAGAAACGACGCGATGCGAAAAGCGCCGAACCCCGCTATCGGCTTGCAGAAACCCCTCACGTCCGCCAAGCCCGCCATTGCGAACCTCCTCCGCCATACTACCTTCGTATGTATGATAGCACGCTACATAATATAACATAGCATGCTACAAAATAGCAACATAATAAGAGCCTTATTATCGGTTGCATAAGACCTTTATTACACGGTGGACCTCCTTTGCGTCTATCCTTGCAACCCGAAAGCGGGGGCGAGCATTTCGATGTTCGGCGCTTTCGGGGAAGGTAGCACGGAAACCCCTCTGGTATCGACCATGGTTTCCGAGCTGACTTCCTTTGCTGGGAATCGAATACGAAGGAGGAAGGTATGTCAAAGCATCTGTCGATGACCAGGCGGTCGTTCGTCAAGACGCTGGCGGTGGCCGGCGCGGCGGCGACGCTGTCGACGGCGGGAACGGGCGTCGCTCTTGCGGAAAACGCGAGCACCGCCGCGGATACCTCGGCCGACATCAAGACGATTCGCTCGTCTTGTCGTGGCTGCGGCAAGTACGAATGTGGTACCTGGGTGACCGTGCGCAACGGGCGTGTGGTCAAGATCGAGGGTGACACGAGCTATCCGGGGTCGCTCGGCAACTGCTGTGCGAAGAGCCAGGCATCCGTGCAGGCGTGCTATCACCCGGACCGTCTGCACTATCCGCTCAAGCGCACGAATCCCAAGGGCGACGACCCCGGCTGGCAGCGCACCACGTGGGACGACGCCTACCAGACCATCATGGACAACATGAACCAGGTCGTGGACAAGTATGGCTACGGCTCGACGTTCGGCACGATGGGCACGAGCCGCGTCTACGCGATGAACACCGTGGTCATCGGGCAGATATGGAAGGCATTGAACTTCTGCGGGCCCGCCCAAGTATGCAAAGGCCCGCGTACCGCGCTTCACCGCATGACCGACGGCGGCGAGCTGCACTTCGTGGAGAACGTCGTGACCCCGAAGATCTTCTGCCAGTGGGGAAGCGGCGCCGAGGTCGCCAACTACGACGACTCCGGGCGCATCATCGCGGCGAACAACCATGAGGCGCTCAAGAGCATCAACATCGACGCGCGCATGAGCAACAACGCCAAGGACGCCGACTACTTCCTCGGCGTGCGCCCCGGCACCGATGGCGCGGTGTCCATGGCATGGGCCAAGCTCATCATCGACAAGGAACTCTATGACGACCTGTACGTGCGTCGCTGGACCGATGCGACCTTCCTCGTGGCACCCGACGCGCCCAAGACCACGTGGACGCGCGATGTGACCCAGGTGGAGATGGGCATCGGCGGCACGCAGTACGTGGACACCATCCTCTTGACCGAAGACCAGGTGGTGGCCGGCGGCAGCCCGAAGCGCTTCATGGCCTGGGACGAACTCAACGACCGGCTCACCTATCTCGACTCCGAGACGGGACTCTGGGAAGGCGAGACGTTCCAACCGCAGTACGTGCCCGGCTCCGAGGACTACCTGGAGAAGGCGGGCCTCACCGGCCTGCACGACTGGAAGGAAGCTAAGGGCTCGTACTCTTCCAAGGAATGGCTGCGACCGGGGCAGCATGCGGTGTTCGTGCCCGAGTGCTCGCAGTTTGTGAACAAGCTGCCGGCGCTCACCGGGAGCTATGAGGTCACGCTGCTCGACGGCACGAAGGTCAAGGCCACCCCGGTGCTCGACTATTGGTACGAGAACGTGCTCAAGCAATGGACGACGCAGAAGGCCGAGGAGGTCTCGGGCGTGAAGGCCGACCTCATCGAGGAGGCGT
>Ga0163159_1004294_pt1 | contig 10290 bp, 6 predicted proteins | sample BioMet9_FD_108702 | JGI IMG/M metagenome (GOLD analysis project Ga0163159, IMG submission 108702) | Microbial communities from bioreactor (seeded with sewage sludge) at Lawrence Berkeley National Lab, California, USA - Biofuel... | ecosystem: Engineered > Bioreactor > Anaerobic > Unclassified ... | reverse complement strand
TGAGGATGTTCGCGTCCCGGCTGATGTCATGCCCGAGACCCGCGAAACCTACATCGACAACTACATGGCTGCCACACGTGGCACCGGCCGGCTGATGCTGTTCGCGTGCGACCAGAAGATCGAGCACATGAACGGCGACTTCTACGGCGAGAATATCGATCCCTCCGATGGCGACCCCGAGCATCTGTTCAAAATCGGCAGCCAGGGTGTCATCGGCATCCTCGCTGGGCAGCGCGGCCTCATCGCGCGGTACGCGGCCGACTATCCCGAGATCAACTACCTCGTCAAGATGAATTCCAAGACCAACCTGGTCAAGACTTCTCAGGACGACCCGTATTCTCCGCAGCTCTACTCGATTGACGCCGTTCTCGCCATGCGCGATGCAGGCGTGAACATTGTGGGCTTGGGTTACACCATCTATCTGGGCAGCGAATACGAGGCCACGATGATGGCCGAGGCTGGCGAGCTCATCGCCGAAGCGCATGCGCAGGGTCTCATCGTCGTGCTGTGGATCTACCCGCGCGGCAAGGCCGTCGGAAACGAGAAAGATGCCGATCTTATCGCCGGTGCCGCGGGTGTGGCACTGTGCCTCGGTTCCGACTTCGTGAAGGTCAATCCGCCTAAGCCGGCCGAGGGCCAGACCGAGACTTCTGCCGAGCTGCTCAAGCGCGCGGCGAGCGCCGCGGGCCGCACGGGTCTGGTGTGCGCCGGCGGATCCACCGTCGAGGCGGACAAGTTCCTCACGCAGCTCTACGATCAGATTCATATCGGCGGTGCCGACGGCAATGCGACGGGTCGCAACATTCATCAGCGCTCGCTCGATGAGGCGGTGCGCCTGACCAAGGCCATCAGCGCCATCACGCTCGGCGACTACGATGCGCAGGAAGCGCTCGACGTCTTCGAGGGCAAAGAGGATTTCTCGCTGTAGAGCGATAGCTGGGCGTACGGTAACGTGCGCGGCGGCGCCGATGCACTCGACGGCGCAAAGGAAATCATAGAGAAATAAGAAGCGGCTCCAGCGATGGGGCCGCTTCTTATTAGTACATGACCGATTGACGAGACCGGAACGCCGGGCGCTTGCCGCATGGTGCCGAGGCTGCGCCTGAAATGTCTACCGCATGGCGATAATGGGCGCAAAACACCCGCCGTGTTGCCGAGGTGCAAATCAGAACTGGTTGTAGACGAACTGAACCACCGTTGACTGCTTCACAAAGACCAGATAGCAGATAACGGTGATGATGCAGGCGGTCAGACCAATCGTGATAAGTACGGTCATGGCTAGGGGATTCGCGCTAATTCTTGCGATAGAACTCGATAATCGCTTTTTCAACATAAGGCCATCCCTCCCATCCGATGTGAATAGGGTCGTCCATGAAGTAGATATCGTCGCCGTAGGACGAGAAATCCGCGATTTGCGCGTCGTATTGGGCCGCAATGGCTTTTACCTTGTCGAAGAACGCCTGCCGCGTCTCATTCGAGATCCCCATAAAATCCGACCAGCTGTTCTTCATCGGTGTCATGATTAGCAGAGGTTCGATACCCAGCTCCTGGCAGGTGCGACAGAACAGCCCGAGGTCGTCGTATTCGAGCGAGTTGCTCAGATTGGTTTTCGACTCCGAGCCTTGCGCATTCGAGGAATAGGTTGCGGTCCATTCGTCGTTGAGGATGCCGTAGGGATTATTGGAGCTCTCGTTCGTTCCCGTTGTTTTTGCCTGCGCGAGCAATGCGTTCCAATCGATATTGTCCACGGATTGTGTCACGGGGACGTATTGCACGAAAGGAAATTCGATAGAGGTGGACTCATCGGTGATGCGCAGCGAATCGGCAAGGCAGTTGGCGTAGGAATCGGCGAGTTCCAGCGGAGTTTCGGCCTTTGCCTGGTTTTGATAATCGCTTCCCGCCAACAGGGTTTCGGCGCGTTTCATGATAGCCGTCTCGGTGTCGTCGGACAGGTCGCCGTTATCCATCATCATCTTCATGACCTTGGGCGAGTATCGTTTCTGGAACGCCGCAGGTTGCGGGTTGAATCTCGTCCAATACTGCGAAAGGATGAATGCAACCTTCCTGGTTTTGAGGTTCGGCGAGAGTGCTGCGATCTCCATCGCCGCCCATAGGCTCTGGCATCCCGAATCGCCTACCAAGCAGAAGTCGGCATCGTAGCCTTTGTTGTAGAACAGTGCGGTCGGGCTCGTGTTCGGCGTGCCGCGCGTGAGTTCGGACGAGCCTAAGAGCAGCATGCTGTTCTCGTCGAGGCATGAGAGCACGAGCTCGGGGTCTCTGATCTTGGAATTCACCATGCTGGAATCGAGCGTGTAGGCCAGATACTTGTTGGCGGATTGCTCCACGGCGCCGTCCGGATTGGAAGCGATCTCATCGGGGACGTCGTCTTCTATGGGCGGTGCGGTGTAGAAGTTCAGCAGCCCGAAAGTGAACGCGGTGCCCAATCCCAGAGAAATCATGGAAGCAAGGAAGTAGCGTCGCGTAACCGGCCTGTCGGAGGAGCTACCGTTACGGGATTCTGCGGATGTCATACTCTGGTCGCTCATGAGGACCACCCTACGAAAGTAGACAGCTGGCCGGAGAACAGGCAGAAGCTGAACAGCACGCAGACCATGGTGACGGCCCAAGAGCAGGCTTTGTACCAGTTCTGCTTACGGTGCTTCTTGTGGAAAGCCGATTTCTTCTGATAGACCTCGCAGATGGACAGCAGGATGCCATGGAACGCGCCGTACATAAGGTAATCGGGCGTGAGCCCGTGCCAGCAGCCCATAAGCGTCATGTTGATCATGAACGCGCAGCAGGCGGTAGTCAGTCGCGACTTGAACAGCTTGCGATGCAACGCGAAGCGCGTGAAGCGCATGAACACGAAATCCCGCAGCCAGTACGACAGCGTGATGTGCCAGCGGTTCCAGAAGTCTTTGATGTCGGTGCTGATGAATGGAGCGCGGAAGTTGCGCGGCACCTTGATCCCGAAGCAATAGCCCGTGCCCATAGCCATGAGGCTGTAACCGGCAAAATTGAAGAATAGGTAGCCCGCATAGGCGAACGCGTTGTGACCGAATGTTATCCATGATGCGGCAGGATCGCTCCCGTCGAAGGCAACGGGGTTGAACCAGCCCTTGAACAGGTCTGCGAGCACGATCGAATAGAGCAACCCCACGATGATGAGTGCGAGTCCCTTGCCGAATTGATCGAGGAACTCGGCGCGAGCTGGCGCGGGCGCACGCATATCATCTATAAAACGCCGCGATCGGTCGATGGGGCCGGATTCGAACGTGCCGAAGAACACGAGGAAATACAGGCATTCGAACACGTTCATCTTCTCGATGAGGCCATCGTGGGTTTCCAGCACCATCTGCAGGACCTTGAACGTGATATATGAAATGCCGAGAAACCCGAGTAACGGGAAGCTCCAGATCTCGCAGATCTTATAGGTGGTGAGCGGCGCAAGCGCCAGTATGAGCGCGATGACGAAATGCGCTTTCCCGGCGGTTCCCTTAATCTTACGATGGAGATAGAACTCGACGTTGAAGACTTCTACCACCAGAAAAGCCAGCAGGAACATCCACGCGTGCTTGCTCGTCGAGAAGAGGAAGCACAGAAAGACGAGCGATACGCCGAATCCGTAATAGCTCAAGCGCTTACGGCAGAGACCGAGCACGAGCGCCGGCACAAGCGCGGCAGCCAGCAGGATGAAGAAGATGTAGCTGTCGAAGAAGCTTTCCATTAGAGCGTGGCGGTAAGAGACCGGCGGTCGATTTTTCCATTGCGGTTGAGGGGCAGGACATCGCGCAGGACGATTTTGCGCGGCACCATGTAGTGGGGGATGCGTTCCTTGAGCTGCGCTTTGAGCGATTGACCGAACGTGCGTGATGCCTTCTTATCGGCGAGGATGGTGCTGGATGCAACCGTTCTGACGGCGATGGTCTGCGTGTCGAGGACATTGGCTTCCGCCACATCGGCTGCGATCTCGACGGTATCCTCGAGAGCGATGAATGCGGCAAGATACGAAGGCTTGCCGCCGCGACTCACGCAGACAACCGCTGCGGTGCGTACGCCTGGCAGCGCGGCTAGATTGTTCTCGATATCCCCAAGCTCGATGCGGAAGCCGTTGAGCTTGACCTGCGAGTCCGCGCGACCGTTGCAGTCCAGGCAGCCATCGGGCGCAAGAGACCCAAGGTCGCCGGTGCGAAAGGAGCGGATGGCGCATGGTGTGGCTGTCGAGCTATCGCGTATCATCGCACCGTCCGCGAATTCTTCGGATGCCAAAGCGGCTGGCGAATCCGCGGCCACCGTGTCGAACTTCGCATCTGTCAGGTCCAGGCGATGATAGTAGCCTTTCGCCACAGTGGTCCCCGTGATAACGATCTCGCCGACTTCGCCGGCAGCCATCCGAGGTGCCATGGCGGGATCGGTGCCGGGCTCGGTGTCGGGGTCGATAATCGATAGAACGGTACCGGGTTTGGCATAGCCTACGGGCACACGCGTGTCTTCGGCGCACAGTTCAGGCGTCATGAGGATAGCTGTCACGGCTACGGTCGACTCGGTGGGGCCGTAGGTGTTGTAGAGCCTCGCGTTGGGAAAACGCGTCATGAACTTGCGTGCAGTGGAAGCGGGGAGTACCTCGCCGCATGCCAGCGCCGATTCGAGATCGGGGAGAAGTTCCGACGAGAACGAATGGTCGACCAGACACATCTCCAGAAAAGAAGGAGTCACGCTCCAAACCTGTGTCCGCTCCTCGACGAGGAAGTCGAAGAAGGCGCGCGTGTCGGCCAGAAGCGGCGTGTCGGCGCATGCAAGCGTGCCGCCGCTCGAAAGCGACATGGCCAATTCGTAGACGGACAAATCGAAGGAAAACAGCGCTTGGTTGAGAAACACTTTCGGCTCTTCGGTGTCCGCATGAGAATGCGCGAGCTCCAGCGGCCACGTGTAGAAGTGGTCGAGACACGACGCGGTGACTTCGACGCCTTTCGGCGCGCCGGTCGAACCACTCGTGAAGATGATGTAGTAGGTGTCTTCGCCGCAGACCGCATCCTCGGCAGCGGGCACCCGTCCCTCGTGTCTTGCGATCTCATCCGCGATTGTCTCCGCGTCGAGGAACCGGATGGAAGAGGGGAGGGCTTTTCCATCCGTTCCTGCATCCGCGCCGGTCAGCGAAGTGGCGTCGAGCGTTTCGACGCAGAATACAAGCGGGCTTTCCGTCTGCGACAGTATATCGTGTGTGCGCGCGAGTGGGGTTGATACGTCAACGGGTACATAGGCATGGCCGCTTCTCGCGCAGGCAATCATGCACACGAGGACCAACGGGCTCTTGTGCCCGAAGATGACGAGCGGTTCGTTGCCGCTGCCCGCTTCCTCCTCGATGAAGGTGGCCAGTGCGGCGCTTTTCTCCCAGAGCTCGCGATAAGCAATGCTACCGCCGCGCGAGACCACGGCGGCACGCTCGGGAAAGCGCTTCGCCGCAATCCCGACCGATTCGATGAATGTATGTGAGGGTGTGGCCGATGCCGCGCGTTCGGGCATGAACCTAAAGCCTCTCGCAGACGCGATCGACTATCTTATTGAGAGTGTTCATCTCTTCGCGCGGTACCTCGGTAGGTGCGATTGATACGCCGAGATCGTCTTCGATGGAGACGAGCAGCTCGATGGCAGCCATGGAATCGAGGATATCGCTCTCGAAGAGGTCGTCGTCGGGGATAGTGGCTACGGAATCGTCTCCGGAAATATCCTCCAGCATCTCGATGATCTTACTCCGGACCTCTTCGTTGGAATAGTCGCTCATCGTCCGTACTCGCTCCTTCTGATCGTCGGTCGGCTCCCTGCTCTAAACATTTTAATTATAGTAGGGCGAGGTGTTTCTCGAAGGTGGTTGACGCGAACAATATCCCGTTTACATGCAGGATGCGCAATCACGTCACAGAGGCGGCGGGCATAGCCATTGCGTCCGCCGATGCATATTCGCGCCCCGAATGCCCTCTGCCCTCCACCGAAGCCACTTGCGCCGCGTGGGATATTCCCTTGCATCGCTAAATATTTGGCAGGTATAATACTTCAAATATATGCAGATAGAAGGGGGTTTGACGTGAACAAGAATTTCAAAACCGGAAAACCGCGGAAAGTGACATATCGGGGCAAATCGCCCCTGATATTTGCCGTGACCATCGCTGCGATTCTCGCGTTCGCATCTGGTCTCGGAATCCTGAATGCGTCGGCGGCACCCGACCAAGATGCCGGAAACGGAGCGCTCGCTGCGCAGGGAACGCAGCGGCAAGGTGACTGGGGGACCTGCAGTTGGGCGATAGCCTCGCAAGGCCTTTTGACGGTCTCCGCCACGAACGGAACGTCCGGAACGCTGGATAGCCTTTCAAGCGGCGACGCCTGGCTGGCGTATGCGAGCGAGATCAGGAGCGTCAAGTTCAACAACACCGTAATATGCGGGACGACCGCGAGTCTCTTTTCGGGCTGCACGAACCTGACGACCGTCGACCTCACTAATCTGTACACTCAGAACACCACCAATATGAGCGACATGTTCTCCGGTTGCGCTGCGTTGCGCTCCGTGACGACCTCTGTATCGTTCAAGTTCCAGGGCACGTCGACCCTGCCGACGCCGAGCGCCTCCGCTATCCCTCATGCGACGGGAAAGTGGTATTCCTCGATCGCGAAAGCATCGTTCACGCCTGCCGAAATTGCATCCGGTCGCAGCAACATGGCTGATACCTATACGCCCCAGATCGACCTGTCGGGTGCTGCGGTCACCGGCATCGATGCGAGCTACACCTACACCGGCAGCGCCATCACCCCGACCCCGACGGTCACGTTGGATGGCGTGGCGCTTACCCCGAATATCGACTACACGGTTGAATACGGAGATAACGAGGATGTTGCGGACGGCGGCACGGTGACTATCGTGGCCGTGCCCACCACTGTTTATGCGGGCAGCATCGAGAAGACCTTCACGATCACGCCGGCGACGCTGACGACTGCCATGGTTTCCGATATCGCGACCAGCTATTACTATACCGGCGCAGCTATCGAGCCGGTTCCGACCGTGACGTTCAACAGCGACGAGCTTCTTGAAGACTATGACTATTCAGTCACCTTCGGCGCGAATACATTGCCGAGCACGGGCGGCACGGTTACCATCACGGGCATGGATAACTTCACCGGATCGCCCGTGATAAACTTCGCCATCGCCGCGCTCAGTTTGAGCGATGCCAAGGTATCCGGTGTCAATTCCAGCTATGTGCTCACGCCGGGCGTCGCCGTCACGCCGCTGCCTACCGTGACGCTCAACGGCAAGAAGCTCACGAAGGACGTCGACTACCAGCTGACCTATGAGAACAACACCGCGGTCGGTACCGGCAAGGTGACCATCGCCGCCAAGGAGGGCACCGGCTATTCCGGCTCCGTCGCGAGGGAATTCGCGATCGTTGCTTCGGCGCCTGCCGCCGATATATCGTTTGCCACCGTCACGGGTATCGAGAACAGCTATCAGTATACCGGTAGCGCCGTCGCCCCGGCTCCCAAGGTCGATCTGGGCGGCGTGACTCTCACCAAGGATACCGATTACACGGTAGCCTATGCCGACAATCGGGAACTCGGCACCGCGACCGTGACGATCACGGGCACGGGCGCCTACACCGGCGAGACTTCGCTGACCTTCGAGATTGTTCGGGGAGAGATTACCGCCGACAGCGTAACGCTTGAATACACGACGCATGCCTATACCGGCGAGGAGCTCCAACCGGCTGCTACAATCGTTGTGAACGGCCGAACGCTCGTAAACAATGAAGACTACGACCTCGCTTACGAAGACAACATCGTCCCTGGCACTGCGAGCGTCACCATCAACGGCGAGGGTAATTACACGGGCATCGTCGTGGTGAATTACACGATCACGCCTATATCCCTCGCCGACGCGACTGTCACCATGGATACCAGCTATGACTATACCGGCAAAGCCATCGAACCCAAGCCGATGGTCAAGCTGGACGGCACCGAGCTCGATGAAGGTGACGATTATACGCTGAGCTACAAGGACAATACGGATGCAGGCACGGCCACCGTTGTCATCACGGGCATCAACGGATATGCCGGCAGCTCGAAGTCCCCGACGTTCACGATCAACAGGGCTTCCATCGCCACCGCGACGGTGTCGGGCATCGACGCGAGTTACGCCTACACCGGCGGTGCCATCACTCCGACGCCGACGGTCGTCCTCAACGGCAAGACGCTCGCCAGGAATACCGACTACACGGTTTCCTATGCGAACAACACCGATGTCGGCACGGCTACGGTAGCCATCGCGGGCATCAAGAACTATAAAGATTCGGCACCTTCTCAGACCTTCCAGATTGCCAGAGCCTCGATTGCCTCTGCAACGGTGTCGGGCATCGATGCGAGCTACGTCTACACCGGCAGCGCCATCACTCCGACGCCGGCGGTCGTCCTCAACGGCAAGACGCTGGTCAGGGATACCGACTACACGGTTTCCTATGCGAACAATGTAAATGTCGGCCTGGCTACGGTCACGATTACGGGCACAGGCGTGTACGCTGACTCGATTGCGAAGACCTATACGATATCGGCGTCCAAGGTCGATGCTGGTACCTATGCGCTCCATCCTGGCAACAATACGAATCTGTCCGCCGATATCGTGGGCTTTTCGCTCGGCTCCGGTGCGAATGCGCAGACCTTCACCTATTTCGGCACCAACAACCAGCGTTTTACCTTTGCGTATGATGTGACGACCAGCTCCTATACCATCTGGAATTCGGATTCCGGAAAGTATCTGACGGCCGCAAGCGCCAACGCATGCGCCAACGTATCGCAGGCCGATTGGTCCGGTTCCGATTTGCAGCGTTGGGTACTCGTGGATGCAGGCTCTGGTTATTATTACATCTACAACAAAGGCGCCGCAGGCATGTGCCTGGATGTCGCGGGGTTCTATTCCGGCGATGGCGGCAATCTTCAAATATTCCCCTGCGCGCAGACCTCGAACCAGAAGTGGCAGCTGGAAGAAGTTGGCCCGTTGATGGATTACTGGTACAGCATCGCGAGCGCCATGGATTACGGATATGCGCTCGACGTCGTGGGCTTCTCGCATGATGATTGCGCCAACGTGCAGATTTATCAGAACAACCGCACTTCGAACCAGTTCTGGATTCTCAAGTACCTAGGCGATGGCAAATATCAGATTCTCAACGAGGAATCGATGTGCTCTCTGGATGCCGCGGGAGCAGTCACGCCCTGCGCCAACGTCCAGCAGTTCACTTATTGGGCGACATCCAACCAGATCTGGAAGATTGTCGATGTCGGAAACGGCCAGATGAAGATTGTCAGCGCGGCTGACGAAAGCGAAGCAGTCGACGTGGCGGGCGCCTATTGCGGCGATGGCGGCAATGCGCAGGTCTTCCCGTATGCCGGTACGCCTAACCAGCGTTGGAGGTTCAGCTTCTAGGAAGGATTTTTCAGGAAACCCATAGGCTTCAGGCGGCCGTCTGTTTGCGCAGGCGGCCGCCTGCGCTCTATCACATCGAACCGCTCGCTTTAACCTCGTGCATTCAGCAAGGTTCTACGAACTGCTACGACATCTGCAGAGATCGAGGAGCGCACTATTCAAATGACCTTGTAGGCATAGTCGAATGCCGCCATTTGTCCGCGCGGAAAAGCCGCCGAGCGCTCGAAGGGCCGCAAGTCGATGGGACACGCGCTTCGGCGGAGTTACTCGGCTATATTAGTTTGAATTCGGACAAACCTTGTATTATATTATTTATGCAAGGAAATCCACTCGTTGGATCGAGCGGACAAACCAATGCGTTGAAACGTTGCTGGACGATGCGTATGAGGATAAGGTAGTCAATAATGAGAAAAATCCGCAAGCTGATCCCATCTCTTTTCATGACCTGCGCGGCTACGTTGCTCTTGATTTTCGTGCCCGCCGCGTTGGCCGCTTCGGAATCCGCCGCTCAGGCTGAGCAGGCCGCCGCACAAGCATCCGCCCCGGCATCCGCGTCGGCGGCGCCGTCCGCCCCGACCGCCGTCTCCGCTTCGGCATCCACGGCGGCCGCCGTCTCCGATTCGGCATCCGCCCCGACCGCCGCCTCCGCCCCGGCATCCGAGCCGACCGCCGCCTCCGCCTCCGATTCGGCATCCACGGCGGCCGCCGTCTCCGCCCCGGCCTCCGAGCCGGCGGCATCCGCGTCCGCCTCGGCGCCCCAGCCCGCCCACACCCTGGAGGACGGCACCTACTTCATACGCTCCTGCGCCTCCACGGGCGCCGACGAG
>Ga0163159_1004284_pt1 | contig 10307 bp, 12 predicted proteins | sample BioMet9_FD_108702 | JGI IMG/M metagenome (GOLD analysis project Ga0163159, IMG submission 108702) | Microbial communities from bioreactor (seeded with sewage sludge) at Lawrence Berkeley National Lab, California, USA - Biofuel... | ecosystem: Engineered > Bioreactor > Anaerobic > Unclassified ... | reverse complement strand
TATCCACAGGATGATTCCCCATGCAGGCCCTCCACCGACATTCCCCGCCGCACCGCGATTGCGCGGGCCGAGCAGAGCGAGGCAACGCGCACAGCATCCGTAAGGCGCGGCGGGAAAACAATCTTCGGAGGATGGGATTCCAAAGGGAAGGGCGGCTTTGCAAAAAGCCCTTCCCTTTGGCGTGCCTTTCTTCCTCTTCTTTCCGCACGAGCGGAAAGAAGAGGCCCCCGGAGGGCGTAACCCCTGCGGAGGCCGAAAAAACAGCAGACCAAAGCCAGCGCAGACGGGCTGATGTGGGCATTAGCCCCTACGGACGCGGAATCGGGCGGGTATCACGCTTAAAACAACCCCACCTGTCATTCTGAGGAGCGCAGCGACGAAGAATCCAAACGCACATTCGCGACAAGATTCTTCGCTGCGCGCAGAATGACAGGTGGGGAGGAACTGCGCTACAGCTTTGTAATGAGGTGGAAGAGAATCACAGCCAGGATGGCGAGGGACAGCGGGCGGTGGGCTTTGACGAGGCTTGTTTTGCGGCCGTAGGCGATGAGAACGCCCAGGACGGCCGCGGCGGCCATCATGGCGGCGACCAGCACGCCGGAGTACGAGAGCCGCACGTTCACGAGCTGCCAGCACAGGTGGCACAGCGCGAACACGCCGGCCGTCATGCCGAAATACCGGTGGTACTTCACGAGCAGCTTCATAAACGTCTGATAGGATCCGCGGAACGCGTTCCCCTTCGGCAGCTTTGAAATTTTGGCCCGGAACAGCCACTTCACGAAATAGTTCGCCACACTGACAAAATAGCAGACCGCGGCGATCCAGCCGAGCACCTCTCCAAATTTCTCCATACGAATCGCGCTTCTTCCTTTCCGTTTTTTCCCGCATTTTGCGCCGCGCCCCCGGCCGCATCCGGCCGGCGCGCTGCTGAAGATATTCTAATATGGGAAGGCGGCGCATGCAAGCGCCTGCGTGAAAAATCGCGGAATTTTTCGCCGCGCGGCGCGGCCGTCAGCGGAAGAAGCAGACCCGCTGCGAAATGTCCTCGCCCGCCTTCGCGGCCGGCTCGGCCGCGATGCCGCCGAAGGGCATCTGGGCGACGAGCCGCCAGCTCTCCGGCAGGCCGAACCGGGCGCGGACGGCGCCGTCGATCACCGGATTGTAGTGCTGCAGGGACGCGCCGATCCCGAGCTCCCGCAGGCCGCTCCAGACGCTGAGCTGCAGCATCCCGCTGGACTGCTGGGCCCAGACGGGGAAATTCTCCGCGTACCGGGGGAACTGCGCCTGCATCGCCTGCACGACGGCTCCGTCGAAGAAATAGAGCACGGTGCCCGCGCCGGCCCGGAAGGAGTCGATCTTCTCCCGCGCCACCCTGCCGCCGAAGGCGCCGTAAATGTCGTCCCACAGCGCGCGGTGCGCGCCGCCGAACGCCACGGCCAGGCGGGAGCTTTTCATGTTGAACGCGTCCGGCACGAGCCCGGCGAGGGAGCTGACGAGCGCCTCCACGTCCTGCTCCGGAACCGGCAGGGTGTCGTTGATGGCATAATAGGTCCTGCGCTGCTGTAAAGATTCCTGAATTTTCATATGGTTTCCTTTCCGCGGCTCTGCCGCATCACTGATAACGGGTCTCGCTCTTCAGAAAATCGCCGCGCTGCAGCTCCCGGAACGCCTGGTTCAGCTCGTCCCGGGTGTTCATGACGATGGGGCCGCCCCAGCAGACCGGCTCGCCCAGCGCGCGGCTGCTCATGAACAGCACGCGGGCCGGCCCGCCGGCGCTGCGGAGCACCGCAGACTCCCCCTGCGTCAGCCGCGCGGCTGTCTTTTCGGGGACCGGCTCGCCGGCGACCGTCACCGCGCCGAGCAGGGTGAACAGCATGACCGCCCGGTCGGGCTGCGTGGGAAGGCGGAGCTCCGCGCCGGGCTTAAGAAGGATGTCGTAGTAGTCGAGCGGCAGGTACGCCGGCTGGTATCCCGCCGTATCGCCCCAGCGCCCGGAGAGCACCCGCAGGCTCCCGCCGGGGAAGGCCGCCTCGCCGATGGCCTCGCGCCGGACGCTGTGATAGGCGGGCGCGGTCATTTTGTCCTTCGCGGGCAGGTTGAGCCAGAGCTGAACGCCCAGCAGCCGCGGCGCCGCCGGGATCAGCTCCTCGTGCAGGATGCCGGAGCCGGCCGTCATCCACTGCACCTCGCCGTCGGAGATCGCGTCCGTGCTGCCCAGGCTGTCGCGGTGCCGCATCGTCCCGCTGACGACGTAGCTGATCGTCTCGATGCCCCGGTGGGGGTGCATCGGGAAACCGGCGGTGTAGTCCGCCGGATTGCGGCTGTCGAAGGAATCCAGCATCAATATGGGGTCGAAATCCTCCGCCGTGCCGTTCCCCAGCACCCGGGTCAGATGCACGCCGGCCCCGTCGACGGTCTGAAAGCCCCGTACGGTTTTCTTAATGGTCCTTTCCATTCAGTGTCCCTCCAAATCGCTTCAGAAGCGCGGCCAACGCTTCCTTTTCGCCGTCCGTCCAGCAGTCCATCTGCCGGACGATCATTTCCTCGTTGCGCGGATAGACCTCCGCGATCAGCGCCCGGCCGGCCTCGGTCAGGTGCAGCACCCAGCGGCGGCGGTCCGCCTCGTCCTGGCTGCGGGTCAGGCACCCGCGCTGCTCCAGCTTTCCCACGATCAGGGGGATGGTGCCGCTGGTGCTGAGGATGGCCTCCTGCACCTGGCCCACGGTGAGATCGCCCTTGTGATACAGCGCCTCCAGCACGGCGAACTGCCCGAGCGTCAGGCCGTATTCCGCCGCGATGCGGGCGGTCTTGCGGTCGATGGCGTTCGCGGCGCGGTGCAGGCCGATGAGAATTTTCAATTCGGGTTTTGCCATAAGCTCGCCTCCCGGTTTCAATATATCTCTAACTAGAGATAAAGTCAAGCAAAAAAACGGGGCTGCCGCAAAACAGCACAGTTTGCGGCAGCCCTGGACAGTCTGCGTGTCCGCGCTCAGTTTTTCGCCGTCTTTTTGAGAGACACCAGCAGCAGGATCAGCCCGAGGCCGGTCAGAATGTGCCCGAGTCCGGCGAGGCCGGAGATGGCGGCGTCCGCGCCGGCGGAGAGCGCCGTGCTGCGCACCTGCACGATTCCGCGGACCGCCAGCATCGCGGCCGTCAGCGGCACGCCGAGGTTGTACACCCACAGAAACGCGCGGAAGCTCTTCTGCGCGGTGAGACTGCGGTGCGCGGCGAACAGCGCGACCAGCAGAAACATCATCATTCCGAGCAGGAACAGATGCGCGTGGACCTTGCCCAGCGCCGTGACCCCCGCGAAGCCGTTCCATTTGGTGAATTCGCGGTAGAATACGCCGCCGGCCATGGCCGCGACAGCGTACGCCAGAGAGACGTTCAGAAACTTTTTCATGCTGCAGCCGCTCCTTTCATGGCGCGATAGCCGATGACGACCGTCCAGACGTAGGCGCAGGTCTTGGGAATCATCAGAATGCCCACCGCCGGGACCGAGTCTGCGAACAGGACGACCGGGATGTAGCAGGCGAAGCTGAGCACCACGGTGAGCCAGAGCCAGCGGAAGGGCCGGTCGGCCGCCGCCCTGGCGCTGCGGAAGAACAGCACGATGACGACGAGCCCCAGCAGCGCGAACGGGATGTTGCGCCAGATTCCCCACGAGAGCGGCGCGTCGGCGCTGGTCCAGGCGTTCTGCGGCATCAGGCACAGCAGGACCCGCGACAGGGCCAGCACCCAGACCGCCGCCGTAAGCCCGCCCTTTCCCGAGACCCGGTACCTGGCGCGCCACACGTAGTAGAGCAGCACGTAGAACACCGTCATCGTCACGGAGGTGATCAGCTTGCCGATCCCCAGCGCCGCGGTCCAGGCGGACAGGCCGGTCGTGCAGAGGGCGAGCGCCCGCGGCACCAGATGAAAGGCGTCGCCGCAGCCCAGCGTCACGGCCATCGCGCCGTAGAGCCGGTACTGCGCCTGCCCGCCGCAGCCCCGGAGCATCCGGATGCCCAGCGTGATGACAGTCGTCAGATAGAGAATGTCGAACAGTGTTTCAAAAATTGCCTGCATAAAAATTCCTCCAGAAATGAACAGAGTTCAGCTTGACGCGGATGAAAACCCGCCGGACAGGCGGGCGCGGGGAGACAAGAGCTCAGGCCGGATAGACCGTCCGCCGCACCACCTCCAGAAGCACGCCGCAGTCCTGCTTCTGCTGCAGCAGCCCCACGAGCACGCCGCTGAGGACGAAGTCCAGAAAATCGGCTTCGCAGAAGGCGCCGGAAAAACAGTCCCGCCGGACGGCGGGGTCGTTCCGCAGCGCCTCCGCCAGGCCCGATTTCATGTGGCCGAGGCAGGCGTCCATCATAGCCCGGCCCTGGCTTTTGCCGGAGCTGGCGACGCTGAGGGAGTGGGCCGTGAAAAAATTGGGATACGCGTCCATCGAGCTGCGGACGCGTTCAAAGAGCCGCCCGACGGCATCGGGGAACGGGAGATCGGCCGCGCACGGCCGGTCCGTGTGGAAAATGTCCTGCCAGACGCTTTCGATCGTTTCGAGCACGAGCGCGTCCTTGCCGGGGAAGTAGTTGTACAGCGACCCGAGCGCCACCCCGCACCGCCGCGCGACCGCGCGCATGTTGACCGCCTGCAGGCCCTGCTCCGAGACGATCTCCCGGCAGGCCTTCAGGATTTCCTGCTTTGACGTGACAACGGTATTGATCGGACTCACCTTCCAAAATGAACTATGTTCAATATAGTACGGCCCGCGCCGTTTGTCAAGCCTCCCGCCGGAATTTTACCGCCGGCCGGAAGCCCCGCAGAAATCCGAAGATTTCTGCGGGGCTTTGGAGCTCACTGGTTTTTCAGCACGACCTCGCCGTTCCGGCCGCCGAGGTATATGCCGTCCCGGAGCGCCGGGACGCCGTTGACGTAGACGTGTACGACGCCGCCCGGCACGGCGTCGGGCTTCTTCTCGTCCACGCGCAGGGCGCCGGCGTCCAGCACGGTGACGTCCGCCTGATAGCCGGGGCGCAGATACCCGCGCCGGGGGATGCCGAAGCGGTCGGCGGTGGCGCCGGTCATTTTACGGACGATCTTCTCATAGGGGATGCCGTAGCGCTTGGCGAGCAGGAAGAACTGCGGGAAGGTCTGGAAGGCGGCGATGTTCTGCAGGCCCTTCTCCACGACCCAGGCGTCGGTCATAAAGACGGACAGCTCGTCGTCCATGAGCGTGTGAACGATGTCCTCATTGTAGTATTTGCCCAGATAGATGCTGCCGCTGCGGCCGGACAGCTCCACGAGCCTGAGATACATGTCCAGGTTGGACAGCCCCTCGTCCGCCGCGATCTCGGGGATGGTGCGGCCCTCGTACTCGGGGTGCTCGTCGGAGATGTAGGCCACCACCATGTCGTCCCAGTCGATGCCCAGCAGCTTGCGGTACATGAGGATGGTCAGCTCCAGCTTGAACCGGACGGCGGGCTTCTGCGTCTGCTCCTTCGGCAGGGAGGCGTACCACTCCGGGTAGACGACGGTGATGACCGACGCGCCGTAGTGGAAGGCGTAGTTGTCGAAGGCGATGGGAGAGCCGCCGTCGTGCTCGCGGTGGAACACCGCCAGCATCTTGTCCTTCAGCGGCCAGCTCCGCTCGCCGGTGAAGATCAGATGGGAGTATTCCAAGCGGCAGCCGGACTTTTTCATAATGTCGACCGCCTCGTCGAGCCCCAGCTCCAGGTGGGACTTTTTTGTCAGCAGCGGATAGTCGGCGCTGATGCGGGAGCAGGCGCGCGGGTGGATGGTCAGGATGCCGCCGTATTTGGCGATCTCCTTCGCGAAGGCGAGGATCTCCTCCTCCTTCGCGTAGCGGTCGGGTTCGTACATGAAGCCCAGAGAGCCGCCGAAGGCGCCGCCCTCCATCGCCTCGCGCACGGCCTGCAGCTCCCGTTCGAGCTGCTCCGCGGTAAGGGGAGCGGGGTTGTAGCCGGAGATGCCGGCGCGGACGGAGCCCTGCCCGATCAGCGGCACGAAATTGACGTACAGATTGCCCTTCGCGCGGTTTTTGAAGTCGGCGAAGCTGCCGGGATGCCGGGCGTCGAACAGACCGCCGCCGAGCTTGTCGCGGTAGGGGGTGTCGGGGTCCATGCCAAAGGGGGAGAAGCTGCAGTTGCCCGTGACCTGGGTGGTGATGCCCTGCCGGATGAAGGGCCGGTAGTATTTTTCCGCGTTCTCGCGGTCATAGAAGAAATCGTTGTGAGAGTGCGCGTCGATCAGACCGGGACAGACCATCAGGCCCTCCGCGTTCACAATCTGATCCGCCGGTTCGGTGATCTCCCCGCCCACGGCGAGGATGCGGTCGTCTCCAATGAGCAGATCTCCCTTTTCCGGCGCGGAACCGGTCCCGTCGTAGAGCATGCCGTTTTTGAACAGTGTTTTCATAAACCATCCTCCCGCAATTCTGACGTCGGTCCGCTGTGCCGCGCCCGCATAGGAGCTCGCGCACGCTGAGACGAGCATAGCACAAAAACGTGGAAATTTCTACCGATTTATGAAAAAACCGGTCGTTTCGGGGCCGTTTGCAGCGCCGCGCTGTCCGGCAGGCTTCCGGCCCCGCAGGTCAGAAGGCCAGCCGAAGCCGCCTTACTGCGTGCCCAGCGGGTCGAGGCCGTTCTCGTCGAGTATGATGTTGTCGCTGACGATGTTGTACATTTTATGGATGATAAAATATTCCACGGCCAGGTCGAACCGGCTGCTTTTGGACAGAACGAGGCCTGCTTTTTCGAGCAGGGCGTTTGCTTCGTTCAGATTCAGGTGAAACGCGAGCGCAAGCGCGCAGGCGGTGTTCTTCGTCGGATGGTACTCCCTGTTCGATATGATTTTTGAGAAATGCTGTTTGCTGATGTTCGCCCCGTGATAGACCTCGGAGTTTTTCAGATCGCGTTCGACGATCAATTTGAGCAGGCATTCCTGGAAGGTGATGTCCGTGTCCGAAAGAACGGCTTCAAGCGGCGCCTGAAAGGCGGACGCCGTGGCGAAGGGCTCCTCCGCGCGCAGCTGCCGCCTGCGGCGCATTTCGCGGCGCTCCGCGCCCTGCTCGTCATCCGGAAAGCCCGGATACTCGGCCTCGCTCCTGCCGGCGACGTAGTTCTCATCGATATAGGCCCTGACGTCATGGAATAATTTTCCCGAAAGGTCATACGCCCTGCGGTCGAAAACGACAAGACAGACCGTCATCTCGTTTTCCATCAGGAAATCAAAAATGACCGACGTCGCGATTTTGATCGCAAGGTCTTTCGGAAAGCCGTAGGTGCCCGTGGAGATCAGCGGAAACGCGATGCTCTCGCAGCGCAGCGCCTTTGCAAGGCCAAGGCTCTCGGCATAGCAGGAGCGAAGGACTTCTGCCTCCGCGTGCTTTCCGTCGATCCATACCGGGCCCACGGTATGGATGACGTACTTCGCCGGGAGCCCGAACGCGGCTGTCGCGGCGGCCTTTCCCGGCGCAATGTCGCCGATCTTTTTCCGTTCGGCGAGGAGCGCCTGCTCTCCCGCCGCCTGATAAATGGCTGCATCCGTACCGGCACCGATCCTCGCATGCGGATTTGCCGTGTTCACGACCGCGTCGGCTTCTACCTTCGTGATGTCATTGCGAATGATTATGAACGGCATATCCGCTCACCTCCGTGCTCATTTCTGTCTTTCGTATATCAGCTGCGCGCCCTCCCAGGGCTTTCCGCCGGTCTTCATATAATCGATTTTGGCGGAAACGCCGGGCAGCTGATCCATCATGGTCTGCATCCGTTCGAATACCGGGCGGGGATCTTCTGCAGCGGTCTCGACGGCGAACAGCCAGCTCTTCTCGTCTGCGTCCTTCAGTCCCGTGAACCAGATCCGGTCCGCCTCGTCCAGGCTGTTTTCCGCAAACATGGCGATGACATCGCAAAAGCCGTCCGGCACGTCCTCCGGCGCCATGAATACCGCGTCCCGGCCGGGCGTCCGCTGCACGGTCTTCACGCGGCCGGCCTCCCGGAGCAGCATGCCCAGCGCGTCCTTCCGCAGAAGAAAGGCGCGGCCGCCGGGATTGATTACGAGCCCCTCCGCGTTCGCCATTCCAAGGACCTGCTGCATATACTGGCCGAGGAACATGGACAGAACCGAACAGCCCTCCAGGCCGCTCTGACGCATTGCCGCCTCGCTTGTAAACACGGGCATGAACACCGTTCCGTCTGCGTTCGAGGCCGGTATCAGTGTAAAATGAAGATCTTCCTGCAATACGAGCTCGTCGCCGGGCCTGAGCGTTTCCGGGTCGAACACCCTCGCTGCGTTTTCGGGCGTTTCCGTCGGCACAAGCACATGCCCATCCCGGCTCATGCAGACCATGAGAGCCTGGAATACGGCGGAAAGGCGGTCCTCGCTGCCTGTGTCGGCATAGAACTCGCCGATGCGCGCTTCAAGAGCGGGATTATTCTTTAAAAAGGGGTCCTCGCGCTTCGGCGCGATCTCCTCCTGCCACCCGTTTTCCGGCTTTCCCGCATGTTCCCGGCAGAAGCTTCTGAAGGCGTGCGCCAGATTGCGCATCGGCTGATCCAGCCTGGACAGCGCTGCCTCCCGGAATTCATCCGGCATGCCGTAATACGCCTCGGCGATCGCCCCTGCCATACATGCGATCGTGTCGCTGTCTCCGCCGAGACAGACGGCCTTGCGGATGACGTCTTCGAAATCCGTGCCCTCGTAAAAAGCGATGATGGCCTCCGGAACGGATTTCTGGCAGGTCTCGTAAAAGCCGTAGGTCGGGCGGATCCGGTCAAGGGTGCGGAAAAGGTTGTACTGAAACCTGTCTGCGATGCAGTTGATGATCTGCGTCTTGTCCGCGCCGGCTCTTGCCAGGAATATCCCAGCGGCAATGGCCTGCGCTCCCTTGATTCCCTCGGGATGGTTATGCGTCACCTCCGCCGTCAGCCGGGCGGCATGAAGCGTTTCCTCCAGCGTCCGATACAGCCACCCCGCGGGGGACACCCGCATTGCGCTTCCGTTGCCGAAGCTGTGATAGGGCTGCGGCTGCTCTGCCTGCAGCCAGCGCCGGAACATTCCGCCGTATCCGGCGTCGGGATAGCGGGCGCCGAAAGCCCGCATTTCTTTCACAAGCGCCGCGCGTATCGAATCGTCATCCTGCCCGAATGTCTCGGTCAGAGCCTTTGCAACGGCCAGCGTCATATAGGAATCGTCCGTGGGCGCCGACCGCCTGCTCAGCAATTTGAAATCATAATCGTGCGTGTTATGGAATTCGTAAGCAGATCCCGCGATGTCCCCAAAAATTGCACCCAGCATGTTTTTTCCTCCTTGAGCCTGTCGGCTTCTTCAGTCTGGCTTCAGGATACAGGAAAACGCCGCGCAAATGGTCAACTTCAGGGGGACATTTTGCCGGTTCTCCGCCGCCCCGCTCTTCTCATACTACAGTCCGGGCCGGCGTCCGTCAATATCCGCCGCAGGGGGCGGGCACGCAATTTTTTCGCCCCGGCCGGCGATTGGATCTATGAAACCGACGGCGGCGGGATCGTCAGCTACACGGACGACGACCGCAGCGTCGTGTCGATGATCAAGATTGTCAAGAGCAGGGACGATTATGATGCCCTCGCTCCGGAGGAATTTTGTGTGCTGATAAAGACGCGCGGCAAAGCCAAGCGTCTGCAAAACCCCCATCCCGCAGCGCGGGAAGTACAAATATAAGGGGAAAGGGCACAAATGACTCGTTTGCAGCCTTTTCAGGTCTCAAGGGAACAAGTGGTACAGTTTGGCAAACCTGCAAAAGCGGTACCCACTTTGCAAATTGGGATGCAGGCTATCCGCTTGGAACAAGAGCGGTTGCATTCCCTGACAGTCGAACCGCCTCAGAATAAAAAGAAGCAGAATTATGAGATGAGCCGGTAAAGTCAATGATGCAGTGTGAGCATTTTTGAACAAAGACTGGAACAACAATACCATCTAAGGTGCAACATTTGATGAAATACAAAGGCAGAGCAGAAATCAGGCAAAGATGTGTTGAACATTGCAGCCTGCGATGGCGACAGCATATTTATTATAAATTAACAGGAAGGTTTGAGCTGCGAATGTAAAAAATAGCCTAAATCTTGTAAAAACTCGCCATTGCTGGTAAGTTGGACATATCGTATGATTAATTAGATATGTTATAGATGTGCGGTTAAAACTTCTAAAGTGTACCGGGAGTGAAAGAAAATGTCTGAAGGAAAACTGACCGGCTGTCCGTCCATCGATAAGCCGTGGCTGAAATATTACTCCGACGAGGCAATCCATGCTTCACTGCC
>Ga0163159_1004281_pt1 | contig 10309 bp, 11 predicted proteins | sample BioMet9_FD_108702 | JGI IMG/M metagenome (GOLD analysis project Ga0163159, IMG submission 108702) | Microbial communities from bioreactor (seeded with sewage sludge) at Lawrence Berkeley National Lab, California, USA - Biofuel... | ecosystem: Engineered > Bioreactor > Anaerobic > Unclassified ... | reverse complement strand
TAGATATGGAATGACGTCATTGCCGGCATTATTCTATTTCCTGCATTGCCATGGAGTTTTCAGCCTTAATAAAAACAGAGTGGAATTACAGCGTTAGAGGCGCGATGCCGCGCAGCCGGACCTTGCAGACAAAGTCTGAAGGCTCTTTCCAAATAAATTTTATGCAAAGTATATCACCGTTTTTTTTCGGTGTCAACGATTTCGGGCATTAATTTAAATTTTCACACATTTTTTTCAAATTGCCTATTTTTTAACGAAAAAGTGTTAAGAAATTAACGTAATATGTTGAAATTTCAACACTATATAGAATGGAAGAAAAAGGAATAAATATTAGTTTTTAGATGCATTATTAACAAAAAAAGAGGGACTTAAAGACTAAAGTTTGGTAAATTAGCCATAAAATAACCTAATAATTATGCATAATATAGAATAAATATTAACATATCGATAGACTTGCCATTGCATCTGATGACATTTTAGTATACAATTGAGCAGTAATTTGACAAGAAATGATGAACAGAGGTATTGCATTAATGAAAAACAGACAGAAAACAGGATATTTGATGGTGCTTACTGCAGGAATCCTTTGGGGAACTATCGGTTTCTTCGTGACCATACTGAAAAATATGGGAGCAGAACCGGGGACAGTATCATTCATGAGGATCGCATCTGCTGCCGTCATACTGATTCCGGCTCTGCTTGCGGTCGGCGGCGTCGGCATGTTCAAGATAGACAGAAAAGGACTGCTTTGGTGTCTGATGCTGGGAATCTTCTGCCAGGCCTTGTTCAACTATTCCTATACTGAATCGATAAACCATGTTGGCGTGGCTGCAGGCGCAGTTCTGCTCTACACTTCGCCGGTTTTCGTCTGCATCATGTCGCGTATGTTCTTTAAGGAACACATCAATAGAATCAAGCTGATCGCACTGGCTGTAAACATCGTCGGATGTGTTTTGACGGTGACGGGCGGCGACTTCACATCGGTGCATTTCTCTGTAACAGGAGTTTTGTTCGGTGTGGCAGCTGGCTTCCTCTATGGCCTGATGACGATAATCAGTACCGCTGCAATGAAAGACTACAATCCGCTGACGGTGATATTTTACAGTTTTCTGTTTGGCGCCATAGTGCTGGCCATTATCACCCGGCCGTTTGACAACATCGGCAGCGTTGCCAGTCTGAAGTTCTTTGCGGCAGCAATTGGTTACGGACTGATTCCAACCGTCGGCTCCTATTTCTTCTATATGCACGGTTTGTCGCGTGGTCTGGAGACATCAAAAGTGCCGGTAGTGGCTTCTGTAGAAACCATCGTAGCGGCACTCATAGGTTTAGTCGTATTCAGCGAGGCGGGCGGCCTGTTCAAGCTTGTCGGCATCGCCTGCGTTGTTTCTTCTATTGCAATAATGAATCTTTCCAAACCGGCATCAAAGCCTACAGATTTCCCGGATACACGTATCTGAGGTCTTCTTCGGCGATGCGGCAGAGCCTGCGTATGGTTTCCGCCGGAGTTGGCGCCAAGTCGGTACATTTGTAGCGCGGAAAAAATCTGGTAATATGCAGAGGAATCTCAGGACTCAGTGAAGCGAGCCATGCAGATTCCCTTTTGATTTCATCAGGGTCGTCGTTCTTGCCCGGGATGATCAGGGTAGTGATCTCAACGTGGCATCCGGCTTCGTGAGCCATCTTGATCGTCTGCATAACTGTTTCCAGGTCTCCGCCGATCCAGTCATAGAACTTCTGGCTGAATCCTTTTAAATCTATGTTCATTGCGTCGACATATGGCAGCAGTTCGGTCAGCGGCTGGCGGCAGATCATTCCGTTGGTAACCAGGACAGAAAGAAGTCCCTGCTCATGGAGCAGCCGTCCGCAGTCTCTGGCAAATTCCCAGCTGATCAGCGGTTCATTGTAGGTGAATGCAATGCCGATATTGCCTGTTTCTGAATTAGCCTGAAGGACGGCGGCAGACACTAGTTCTTCAGCTGTCACCATCTCAACAGAACTATCTGGAAAATCAGAGGCTGAGACTTGTGAAATGCTGCTGTTCTGGCAGAATGGGCAGCCGAGATTGCAGCCGTAGCTTCCAACAGATAGTATATAGCTGCCGGGGTGGAACCTGGCAAAAGGTTTCTTTTCAATGGGGTCCATGGCAGCCGAAGTGATTGCACCGTAATTTGCGCTCACGACTTTGCCGTCTTTGTTCATACGCCCTCTGCACCAGCCGGTTTCGCCAGACGCCAGACTGCAGTGTCTAGGGCAGACTGGGCAGACCATCATAGGTGTCTCACCACTTCGAAGCGCTTGAGAGTCACTGGTTCATCTTCTTCGATTCCGGCTTTGCGTTTGGCGATAGAGACTTGTTCCTCAGGCGTGTCTACGCCGGCAAGATCAGGCAGCAGCAGTCCGCGGCGTCCGCCTCTTTCAACGATGACGCCGTATCTGCGAACGTCCAGCTGCGACATATCGCTGATAGGTTCCGCTTCGCCTAGGACATCAACGCTGTACGTGATGTCATCAAGTTCGTCTTCCGTGACAGGATCAAAACGCGGATCGCGGGAAGCTGCGGACACGGCATTGCAGATTATTTCCATGGCCAGCGACGGTTCCGTCGGGCTTATGGTGCCGATGCAGCCCCTCAGCTGTCCATTTATCTTCAGAGATACGAAGGCTCCGGCTTTTCTGTATTTCAGGTCTTCAGGCAGTCCCGCAGGCATCCTTATCTGGCTTCCGGTCTTAACATAAGTCTCCAGACTGAGGCGGGCAAGCTTTACATATTCGTCTTCAGCATCTTTCTTTTCATCCAGTATGCGGCGGCGTTCGGTCTCGTACTGCTCGTCGAAGTTTCGCGATTCGTCATCTCCGGTAATATCAAAGCAGGCAACGCCGTAGCCGACGCCAAATGGCCCCTCGTAGGACAGCAGTTCGCTTTTGACTGATTTCTGGTCAAGGGCTCCTGCCATTATCCAAAACGATCTGAGTCCGCATTCAGCCGCAGATTCGCATAGATCCGTTTCCATGGACAGCATGCTGAGAAAGTCTGCATCTGCCAGATAGCGGGTGATCTGCTTGTCAAATTCTGGACCTTCAGGCACATAGCCGTAAGGCCCGTCATCAAGCAGCTTATGAGAAAGGTCGCCGCTGGCAATAAAGCAGACTCTGCGGCCCAGCTGATCTGAAGTTCTGGCAATCTCCTTGCCAAGTCTGTAGTGCTCAGCTGGAGAAAGCCCCGAAAGCCCAATGCGTACCAATTTAAAATCCCCATAATAATCCTGGAGAAATCTCAGCGGTATCATCGTGGCATGGTCCAGTTCACGGCTGTTTTCGCCAAGGGTTCCGGCAGGTATACCCATGGCCTTGCAGTTGCGGGAAAGGGCATCAACGAAAATGCTGTCGTAGTTGGCCTCGATCCTCACCTGCGGGGCTCTGAACTGAGCAAAGCTTCCAACGGCATAGGTGCCAGGGGATATATGAAAGTAATCAGAATAGATGACCGAGTGGGGACTTGTCAGGACAATAGTATCCGGTCTGAGTTCCGAAATGTGGCGCATCACTTTCTGATATGATTTTATTGTTGTATTTATTTTCTGCTCTTCGCCATGTCCCACTTCGGGGAGTATTATTGGCGGATGAGGAACAGCGATTGCTGCTAAGATAGGCATAAGCACCTCCGACTAGATTTAGTTAAGTATAGAATATCTTTGACATCATTATATCACCATGCAAAAATAGCGGTAGAATTTTTTTTGTGATTGGAGTATAATATAGCCATGTTTAACTATAATAAAGAAATGTACAACAGGATAATAGAAGGCAAGATGAAGACTTCAGACGGAGGATTTACGCCAAAGAACGTAGTGGGGATCATAATGATCGCAGTTATCTTTGGTTCTGTTATCTTTACGCTTCTTTTCCGCTAACTAAAGTCATTATGGTACTGCGGTCAGAAGCATTGAAATAGCATAAGAAAAACTTGCCGTCAGCCACCGGGTAGGCGGAGAACAGGTCTCACGGACTTCGAAAGGTCATAGCAGAAGTCTCGAGGGGACTTTTTTTTTCGAGAAATTATGGAGAGTGGACATGGAAAGCATAGGAAAGGAATTTGGCAGATATACATTTTTCAATATAATGTCGGCGATGGGAACGTCGGCATATGTTCTCGTGGACACTTTTTTCATTGCCAACGGTGTTGGCCCCATGGGTCTTACAGGATTGAATCTGGCGCTGGTCATATTTGCAGTGATGACGGCAACCGGTGTCATGCTTGGCACGGGAGGATCCATAAGATTCGCCATAGAAAAAGCCAGGAAAAACTACGAAGGCGGAAATTCTGCATTCACCGTCTGCATGATCATCGGAGTTTCACTAGGGTGCATCGTGCTTTTGGCCGGATTGCTTTTCTGTCGTCAGATCGCAATGTTTCTTGGAGCTAACAGTGAGACCATGAGTCTTACGGTGGTCTACCTGAAAACTGTAATGGTATTTGCTCCGATGTTCATAGCCAACAACATCATCGTAGCTTTTATAAGAAACGACGGCGAGCCAAGGCTTGCGGCAATCGGCATGATAATCGGCAATCTTGCAAACATCGTCCTGGACTGGGTCTTCATCTTTCCAATGGGCATGGGTATGTTTGGCGCGGCCCTGGCAACAGGAATTTCACCGGTGCTTTGCATCGCCATAGTTTCCATCCACTTTATCAAAAAAAAGAACACCTTCAAGTTTGACAGGCGTTCAATCAAAAGCGGAACCAGAGGGATGACTTTCGGCGCAAGGCTGAAGGATATCATGGGTCTGGGTGCTTTCTCATTTGTAAACGAAATATCTTCTGGCATCGTTATCTTTGTCTTCAACAAACTGCTGCTGGATCTTGGCGGGAATATTGCTGTTGCTGCTTATGGAGTGATTGCAAACGTGGCGATAGTTGCTATTGCCGTCTTCACGGGAATAACGCAGGGAAGCCAGCCTCTGGTCAGCCGCAGTTACGGCAGCGGAAGCGAGGCAGATGTGAAGAGAGTGTACAAGCTTGCCGCCATAATACTTGCCCGTCTGTTTGGCATCAGCGGCGTGTTCATGGCGTATCCAGCCGCCGAGGCTGCGGCATTCGTCGTGTCAATGTGCGTCAAAGGGCCTCTTTGCGGTAAAACAAAGTGTTCAAAATGACCGATGTTTCTGATGTGCCGAAGTAATTGACCTTAGAAAGCAGTTCGGCAAGTTCGTCGGAGTCGTGGACTGCGACGTGCAGAAGGGCGTTGAAAGGTCCGATGATGTGGAAGTGTGATTTTACCCTTGTGTCTTTCAGGCAGAAGTCGCAGAAAGACTGATATTTCTTAGGATCGACGTTGACGCTTACAAAGGCCTGAATAGTGTTGCCGGTTTTGATATAGTTGACGTCGGCGTGGTAGCCTTCAATAACGCCTTCTTCCTCCAGTCTCTTGATGCGTTCTGTAACGGCAGGGGAGGAGAGGTTGACGTCGGCGCTGATCTCCTTGATCGTGGCACGGCCGTCGCGTTGCAGATAGTTTATTATCTTGATGTCTGTAGAATCCATGATTGCCTCCTCGTGTTCAGGGTCTAGACAGCCCTGATTAATAATATAAAGTTTTTGACCCTTATATTTTACTTTATTAAGCAATCGAAGGCAATGTCTTTATCGTAAATATATACAAAATCACGGGAAAAAGTATAATAATAGTAACAGAAATAAATATTATCTCTCCGGAAGCTGTTTGAGAAACGTAAGCCCGGCTCATGACGATCAACATCCCTACACTAGTCATGGACTGAGGCAGAGTGAATCAGGACAGCTTCTGAATTTTTTTGCAATGTTAAAAGCACTGAGAACACAGTAGACAATAAAAAAGGATGTCACATATTGAATGACATAATGTGATATCCTCTTTTAAGATAATAGTTGATACTGATCTTGGCAGCTGTTTAGCCCACATCACCCTGCGCCGGGGTGAAGAGCTGCTCTGCCATTTTTACCAGTGTCGCCTTGTCGGCGCCTTTGTCCATAGTCACGCTGTAAAGCAGACCTGGAACAACGTCGAACCAGACGATTTTGCCGCTGCCGTCTTTGTTGAAGTAAACTCTAGCCGGACAGTAGCTGACTTTTGCGGTGCCGCTGACGGCGTAGTCGGAATCAGGTTTGCCAGATATGTCGGCAAAATTCTTATCTACGCTGGAAGTGGCTGCGTTTCTATATGAATAATTGACGCCGTCAAGCACGAATGTTGTTTCAGCAACGGTGAGGCCGTCAAGGGCCATGGCGTTGTAGGTGACATCGGTTGCGTTGTCTGGTGCAACTGCCATTTCATATCCTAAAGTGTCGACGATGTCCTGCGCCGTGTGGAGAACATCGAGGGCGTTGGTATCTGAACTGCTGAGGCACCACTGAGTGCTGTCGTCAGCTGAATACCAGCCGACCCAGGACGAAGAGCCCGATGATGTTTTGCGGAGCTGCATGTCCAGGCTGCCTGTTTTCCAGTCAAGTTTCTCCTTGTAACTGGAATCGCTGCCGGAAATGTCTTCAGCAGAATCAGTTTTCAGCGCTCTGCAGGTGTAGGTGTCTTTGTCTTTGACGAAAGTGACCTGCACTATCGGTTTGCTGGAATCGGACGTACTGTTGTCGACCTTTGAATATACTACATCTTTTGCGCCGTCTGGCACTGGAAGAGTGTAGCCCATTTCTTTTACATCTGAGGCAGTAAGCGTATCTTTAGCTACGTTGTGGCTGTGGATCAGAGATCCTGAAACCACGAGGCAAACGCAGGCGGCAACCGCTACCGTAGCAATCATAAATTTTTTGCTGCTTCGTTTTCTCGGAGCCTGTGCTTCTTCTAATAAATCGTCGTCTATGGAATTCATAAACAGTTTGAATCTCTTTTCGTTCATATCATAAATCCCTCCCTTTTGATTGAATCGTGGAGTTTGTTTCGGGTACGAAACAGTGATGATTTCACCTTTTCCTGACCTGCACCGCAGGCATCAGCGATTTCCCTTATGCTTTCGCCATACCAGTAGCGGCGGATGAAGTAAACTCTTGCATCTTGTGTCTGCTCCCTGAGAAAACCGTTGATGAAGCTGCGAAATGCCTGTTCGTCAATAGAATCCTCAGGGCCCCCTGAAAGATCACAAATACAGAAGTCTAGTTCTTCAAATGCTTCGGTAAGTGCTGAGCTGCGTCCAGCAGCGGTATTATAAGAATATTTGTCGATCGCCAGATTTCGGGCAATCTTTGCCAGATACGCCTTCAGCGATTTCGGTCTGTCCGGCGGAATTGCGTTCCAGGCCCTGAGAAAGGTATCGCTTGCACATTCTTCTGTGTCGCGGTCATCGTTCAGTACTCGTTTAATAACGCTGCGGCAAAGACCCCCGTACTTTTCCTGCATCTGACCGATTGCTTCCTCGTTCCGCTGGAAGGATAGCTCAATTATTTTTTCATCTTCCAAAACATTTACCTCTTCTTTCCTGTCGATGGTGTATAGCTGGTGCCGGCGTGCGCATATGCGATACCGAAGGGTTTCACATAGCTGCTGCCGATGGCTCCTGCACCTGATCTCCATGTCCTTTTTCATGCCCTTCTGCAATATATGACGGCATGAGATCGGATTGGTTGCACCGACTGGGGAAAATACATTATTTTCCAATTTTACTTATGCTGGCGTAAAGCCGCTTTATGATGCCATTGTAGCACAGAGAGGCGTCGAATGAAATGAAACCCTTTGTTTACCGCTGGACATTTGTGGTATAACTATGATAGAATTCAAGTCGAGCAAAAAAGGGGAGGTAATATGATGTCAGGATTTTTACATCAGATGATATATATCGTGATCGTTGCGCTGTTTCTGGCAGCTATGGGAATAATCGCCGTAGTGATCGGTGAAAAGAACGACAAGAACCGCAATGTATCGGAGGAAAATTGCAACTTCTCATGCGGAGGATGCGGCATGCAGTCACAGTGCCACAAGCCAGAAAAAGATCTGAAGAAAAGCTAATACTCAATATTTGCAAAGACGCCAGGCCAGGAGCTGATCCTCGGCCTGGTTTTTTTTATCAAAAAATAGCAAGCTTCTAGCTGTGTGGAAGCTTACATTACATTAGTTGGATTTTCCATTTGGAAAGCAGCCTATCAGTTTTGGGTAAAGTTGCAGTATGCTACCGAATTCGGTAGTATAATAAAGTCTAATGCCAAGGCGCTTCGCTATAAGAAACTATAATACTACCGAATTCGGTAGTTTATCGCTATGTTAGCAAAAGGTTGATTGCATCGTTCGTCAACAAAATGATCAGCAAAGCATTGTGCTATCACCAGCCAGCGGCAGAATCTATGGCCGGCGAAGTCCGTCGAGGCAGTTTTCTAATCAGCAAACAAAACCCGGCGGTAAATATTTGAAAAATTAGTCAAAAACAACAAAAAAAGAGCGATGTTTTTGAAAAAGTACACAGAAAGCTATTGACTTCACGCTTTAATGTGGTAATATATTAACCTATGAAAGGAGTTTACCAAGGCAATGATGATCAACAGAAACAAGATGAGAACCGAAGAAAAGGCAAACATCGAACTGAAGCGTCTGTTCGGCAGCAACGGGTTTTCCGAATACAGCCTGGGCAGGTTTGAAGAGTATGAACTTTATGTAAGAAATAAAGATTTCATAGCATCTGACAACATTATCACCTTCAGCGATGTCAACGGCAAACTCATGGCACTTAAGCCGGATCTTACTCTCTCTATAGCAAAGAACTACCATCATATCCCAGGATATGTAGAGAAGGTTTACTATAGTGAGAATATTTATCGTGCTTCCAAGCATGATCATACTTATAAAGAGATCCTTCAGACAGGCCTGGAGTGCATGGGAGACCTGGATGTCTACAATATCTGTGAAGTGACGATGCTTGCAGCTAAGAGCCTCGCGGCAATCAGCAGCGACTACGTCCTTGAGATATCCCATATGGGGCTGATCTCGGACGTCCTCCATACACTGGATGATGACGTAAGGGACAGCATACTGAACTGCATAAGCGAGAAGAACATCCATGAGATACGTTCTATCTGTCATGCCCATTGCGTTGATGAAGAAATATATAAGTCCATTGAAACACTGGTATCAACATACGGAAATTACCGGAAAGTCATTATACAGCTGCGGAAGCTCAAGCTGGGCGAAGAAGGCCGAAGGGCTCTGGACGAGCTTGAGACCGTGTGCAGCGTACTTGCAGCTAACCGATGTGCAAGGAACCTGAACATCGATTTTTCGATAATAAACGATTTAAAATATTACAGCGGCATTCTATATAAGGGATTCATAGAAGGAATTCCGTCGAGCATACTTTCCGGCGGTCAGTACGATAAGCTGATGCAGAAGATGGGAAAGAAGGCCGGCGCCATAGGCTTTGCTGTTTACCTGGATTCACTGGACCGTTTCGATGTCAATGAGAAAGAATATGACTTCGATGTGGTCTTTATTTATGATAAGGACACAGACATGACAGCACTTCTCAGAGAAGTGAGAGCCCTGACAGACAAGGGAATGTCGGTGCTGGCGGAAAAAGCCCTTCCTGAGAAGCCGAAACTGAAATACAGAAAACTGATGAAGTTTACCGGCGGGGAGGTACAGGTAATTGAAGACAACGAATAGCGATATGATAAGCGTAGCACTGCCGAAAGGAAGATTGGGCACCAAAGTTTACGACATGTTCGAAAAAGCAGGCTACGAATGTCCGGATATAAAAGAAGACAACCGCAAGCTGATATTTGAGAACAGGGAAAAAGGCATACGATTTTTTTGGGTCAAGCCGAGCGATGTTACCATCTACGTTGAAAGAGGAGCTGCAGACATCGGCGTGGCAGGCAAAGACATTCTGCTGGAAAACGAGCCGGACGTCTATGAACTGCTGGACCTGAAGGTAGGCAAATGCCGTATGGCTGTGGCAGGCAAAAAAGACTACCGCGAAGACTACGGCAAAACCCTCAGGGTCGCCACCAAGTTCCCCAACATCACCAGCGGATTCTATGCCGACCAAAACCGAGACATCGACATCATCAAACTCAACGGTTCGATAGAGCTGGCGCCGATATTAGGCCTTTCAGATGTCATAGTCGACATCGTAGAGACTGGAAAGACGCTAAAGGAAAACGACCTTGAGGTCATCGAGACGGTGGTTCCCATTAGTGCCAGGCTGATAGCCAACAAAGCAGGATTCAAGTTCAAGACAGAAGCTATCCAAAAGCTGTGCAGCGAACTCAGCGAACAGGTGGAGGCAGCGGAAGCCGAGAAAAACAGGAGAATGAAAAAATGAGCAGATATCTGAG
>Ga0163159_1004275_pt1 | contig 10327 bp, 7 predicted proteins | sample BioMet9_FD_108702 | JGI IMG/M metagenome (GOLD analysis project Ga0163159, IMG submission 108702) | Microbial communities from bioreactor (seeded with sewage sludge) at Lawrence Berkeley National Lab, California, USA - Biofuel... | ecosystem: Engineered > Bioreactor > Anaerobic > Unclassified ... | reverse complement strand
GTGTCCCGGGTACCCTGCAGCAGCAGCGAGCCGTATTGAACCCAGAACGCGGACAGAGAATCAAGCATGGGATTCCACCTCCTCGACCGTGATGTCCGGCTGCGACCGGATGTAATTCAGCGCCCGCGCGGCCTCGCCGGGGTCGGCCGGCAGACCCAGCAGCATGGTGCCAAAGGCTTTGCCGTCGATGTTGCGGGTGTCGGCGCCCAGAATATTGACCTTCACGCCGCAGTCGATGGCAAGGGAGGCAATGAGCGGTTCGTCGGCGGATCCGCCGTTGAAGGCCACCCGGACGACCTGGGAGGCCGGGAGCCGGTCGATGCGGACGCCGCCGGGATAGACCAGTCTTCGTCCGATCTCCGTTTGGGGGCTGGAGAAGATCTCATCCACCGCACCCTGCTCGGCGACGGAGCCTCCGTCCAGAATGGCCACCCGGGAACAGATCTCCTCAATGACGTTCATCTGATGGGTGATGACCACAACGGTGACGCCCAGCGTCTGGTTCAGCTCCTTGAGCAGAGACAGAATGGAAAGGGTGGTGGTGGGGTCCAGCGCCGAGGTGGCTTCGTCACACAAAAGAACCTTCGGCCCGGTGGCAAGCGCCCTGGCGATGGCGATGCGCTGCTTCTGCCCGCCGGACATCTGGGCGGGATAGGCATCCTCCCGGTCCTCCAGACCCACCAGCTTCAAAAGCTCCCGGGCCCGCCGGAGCGCGTCGGGCCGCTTCCATCCGGCCAGCTCCAGGGGAAAGCAGATGTTCCCCAGCGCCGTGCGCTGCATCAGCAGGTTGAAGCTCTGAAAAATCATGCTGATGGACTGACGGGCCCGACGCAGATCCCGGTCGGACAGGGCGGTGATCTCCGCTCCGTCGACGATCACGCTGCCTGAGGTGGGCCGCTCCAGCAGGTTCATACAGCGCACCAGCGTGGACTTGCCCGCGCCCGACAGGCCGATGATTCCGAAGATCTCACCGGGGCGAACGTCCAGGCTGATGTCCTCCAGCGCCCGGACGGCGCCGTCGCCTGTTCCAAAGGTCTTATTCAGATGCGAGATCCGAATGATGGATTCACTCATATCGGCGAATGCCTCCTCAAATTGAAATCTGTCCCCGGCGGGGAGCATGCGAAAAGCCGAATCCGTCGGTCCGGCGGGAAAACAGCGGTTTTTGGGGCAAAAAAAGACGCCCTCAATGCAAATTGCATCAAGGACGAACGTAAGATACGCCGTGTTACCACCTTGTTTCGCACAGCCCCTCGCGAAGCCGGCCTCTGAGGGTGCAGAAACACCCCTGCGCGATGACGGGCGCTTCCGTCGCAGCCTGTGCGGATTCCGCAGTCGGTGCGCAACTCCGAGACCATGTTCAGCACAGCCTTCCGCACCCCATCTCACCAACCGGGGCTCTCTTTGCCGTATCTCCGTGCCTACTCTTCTCTTCATCGTCTTTGTGGTATTCAATTGTTACTACGCAGTGTACGGGAAAAAAGTTCATTTGTCAACCGAAATAATGCATTAGGCGGCAAAAAAAACCAGCCGTAGTTTTGAACGTTTTCGACAAAAAACGGGGAAAATCAAATTGCGGAGACGGCGCGTTTACAGAAAGTTTCCGATTGCGGATTGAATTGGAAACGCAAAGCTGCTAGGATAAGCGATTAAAAGACTGCCGCGGTCTGCGCGGAGAAAGGCGGGTGAAGAAGGCTTGCGAAAACCATACGGACTGATGCTTTGGCTGCGGGATCTGCTCTGTGGAATTTTGATCGGAGCAGGAGGAATTCTGCCCGGCGTCTCCGGCGGAGTGCTGGCGGTGGTGTTCGATCTCTATCGTCCGTTTATGGAGGTGCTGACCCATCCCCGTCACGCGCTGCCGAAGTACTGGAAGCGGGCACCCGCCCTGGCCATCGGCTGTGTGGTGGGATTTATGGGATTTGCCAAGTGCATCTCGCTGGCGCTGGACCTGTCCGCGTCGGTGACCGTCTGGCTGTTCATCGGGCTGATTGTGGGTACACTGCCGGCGCTGTTCCGGGAGGCAGGGGAGCAGGGCCGGAGCCGCAGCGCATGGGTGAGTCTGGTTTTCAGCTTTGGAGTCATGTATGCCGTACTGTTCTATATGAGCCATGTGGCGGCAATCCATGTGGAGCCCAATTTCTGGTGGTATAATTTCTGCGGTGCCCTGTGGGGCATGAGCATTATCATCCCGGGCATGACCTCCTCCTCCGTCATGATGGCGCTGGATCTGTACGAGCCGCTGATGAAGAATTTATCCAGCCTGAATTTCTGGGTGCTTGGGATGGCGCTTCCCGGGATCGTCGTGACCGTTGTGCTGCTGGCCCGGCTGGTGAACTGGTTCTTCGGAAAACATTACGCCGTTGCCTTTCACGGGATATTGGGGATTGTGATCGCATCAACGCTGGTGATTATTCCCACAGTATACACCGGCGCGGGTGAAATGCTGCTCTCCGCGGTATGCTGTGCCGGCGGATTTTTTCTGGCGCTTTTTCTTGGAAAGCTGGATCGCCGGATTTTCGGAAAGCAGAGTGATAATACCGAGGCTTAAACGGCGGTCGGAATTTGTTAAATGATCAGCAATGATGGAATTTAAAGCCGGGGAATGTAACTTTCCCTTGCAAACAGCCGGGAAATATGGTAGCATTAGCGCAAAGATAGAGTGGAAGCGTTAACAGTAGAAGGGCAAACCCGGTGAAAGCCGGCGGCGCAAAGCTATAGGATCGTCTATATGAATTTTCCCGATCAATCCGGAGAGAATCATATACGGTAGCCAGCTGCCACGTATTTTACGGTGCGCGCCAGGGTGCATCAGAATAAGTGCTTAGGAGCTGTCGTATTACACGGCAGCCTTTTTTGTCCCCTCTGGAGGAGAACGAATGAGCACAGCGGCAAAGCGGAAAAAACGGAATACGAGAGGCTTTACGCTGACAGAAACGCTGATCGTTGTAGCGGTTCTGGTTATTATTGCGGCGTTTGCAGCTCCCAATTTGATCCAGAACTGGAAGAAATTACAGATTACCGAACTGGATGGTACCGCCCGGCAGATTTTTCTCACAGCCCAGAGCGATCTGACGAATCAAAAAACCTCCGGCCAGCTTGTGACGCTGGCGGCGAAAAGCGCCGTCGTCCAGTCGAAGCAGGTGACGGAGGGAGCCGCCACCACGACCTTGTACTACATAGAGTCCGGCACGGCCCAGAGCGACCTTACCAGAACGGCGGCGCTGATGTCCACGCTGTCCGGCAGCTATGTGCTGTATCTGGACCCCGCCTCCGGCGATGTCACAGACGTCTATTATGCCAAGGGCGTACTTTCTCAAAACGATGTGGAAGCCCTGCGCACCGGGGGGGATGACGCGGCGCTTCGCGCCGAGGAAGGCATCGGGTATTACGGAGGGCTGAAGGCTGCGTCCGGGAAGACGAGTCAGGAAGTGACAGAACACCAGCAGGAGACACTGGAGCTGGTGAACGGCGAGGATCTCTATGTGAAGCTGGCATATCCGGAACTGGGGCAGGCGTTATCCCATCCGGATCAGGTGCTGGCGACCGTCACAGTAACGGATGAGAGCGACCATACTGTGACGCTGACTGCGGACGGCGACTCCGCCCTGGGTTCGACGCCGGCGGCGTCCGTCTATGCCGGCGTGGACACCGACAACAACTATACGCTGTATGTCCTGCTGGACAGTATGGTGAGCGGCTGCTCCTTTGTCACGCTGTTCCCAACACTGACGGCGGGGGAAGACATCACCGTGACCGCGTCGTTGGCCTACAACGGTACGACGCTGTATCAGAACGCCGTGATCGGCACGACAAACAGCCTGTTCGCCGCGAAATATGACAGCGCCGTCACCAAAAGCGGCGTCACCCACGCAAAGGGTGTGGAGTTTGGCTACGCCAGGCAGCTGAGCAATCTCCGGTATTACACGCAGGGGGCGGCCGCCGCGGTTCAGACGGCGGATATCGACTTCACGAAGGACTCCACCCACCGGCTGAAGACGATGCTGCCCGTGTCGGAGCACCTGAGCGCTGCCCCGGACGCCTTTACGCCCATTCCGCTGACCAGCTCCGCCGCCCAGGGTGGGATTACCATCAACGGACAGGACGGTCGGGGAACGCTTCACACGCTCAGCAATTTCAAAATTTCGGGCACGGACAGCACCGGCCTCATCGGTAGCTGCTCCGTCTCCGCCACGATCCAAAACCTGCGGCTGAAGGATTTCACCGTGTCCGGCAGGGCCCGGGTGGGCGCGCTGATCGGGTCGGTCCAGAGCTCCGGGGGAGCCGTTACCGTGATGAACTGCGGCGTTTATCAGTCCGCCTCGGGTACTGGCTCGGTCACCGGCGGAGAAAGCGCGTCCTCCGGTGCGGAGACACCCACCGGCGGTCTCATCGGCAGCGCTGAGGTGAATAACGGGTATGGCATCGATATTGAGAGCTGCTTTTCCGCGCTGGGTGTGGCCAACGACCAACGGCAGACCGGCGGTCTGATCGGCAAGGTCAGGGGCGGCACCACCGCGGCGCCGGTGAATCTTCTCAACAGCTACGCCTCCGGCAGCGCGGCGTCCGGCACGGCGGGGGCTTACCAGTCCACGGCCGGAGGCCTGATCGGCGCGGCTGGCGGCACAGTGACCGTCACCCGCTGCTTTTCTTCCGCCGACGTCTACGGCTCCGCCTCCTGCGGGGGATTGGTGGGGTCCAACACCGGCACGCTGAGCATCACGGGGAGCTATGCCTGCGGAAGCGTGACCGCCGGCAGTGCATTGACCTACGGCCCGCTGGTCTACGGAAGCGGCACGGTGACCTTCACCAGCTGCCGGTATCTGAATCAGACCGGGAATACCTCGGCTGCCGACGCCTACTCCGGCACGGTACCCTCGGGTGTGACCGCCTGCGAATATGACGATCTGGCCAAGACCGACGCCGGCACCGCCATCAGCAACAAGACGGCCGTCTGTCATCCCTACCGGACTGCCCTGCAGGGCACGGCGTATCCGTTCGCCATGGTTACGGATGAGTATTACGGCGACTGGCCGGACCGGTATACGCCGGCTGTTCACTCGAATCTGTCGCAGAATGTTTATGTGGTCTACTATGAGAAATATGGAAACGGTTCATGGGGCTATTACACGATTGACAAGGACGGCAGCGTGATCGGCGACGAACAGACCGGAATGCTGAAGGACAACGACTACAGCATCGTTTCCTCGGGGTACGGGCTGCTGGTGAAAAATTTCAATTTTACCGCAGGTGCTGCGGAAAAATGGGATTCCAACTTCCTTGGTGCTTCAGCGGTAGGTTCCCAGTTGGCCTCCAATGTGGAGAACGGATACTCGTTGTATGCGTTTTCCGCTTCCTTGAAAGCCGACATCGATACAACACAGAGCTGGGGTAATCCTGAAATTGCGCTGAATGATACCGGCGGAACAGCGCGATCGATCTATATTGCCCGAAATTTTGTGCAGGTTTCCAATACGTCTTCTTACAGAACCATGCAGGTGAGGACAGCGGCCCAGCTGCAGAATTTGAGCGTACATCCCGGGAATAATGACTACTATTATTGGAATATCGGCTCATATACATTTTTGCAGAGCCACGATATTGCGGTCACTGCGTCAACATTTTTCAGCTCACTGTCGAACAAGTCCGGAGCGGGATACACCTATGATGGTCAGGAAAACAAGATTTCCGGTCTGACAATTCCACTTTTCAACAATAGTTATGGGGCACTGAAGAACGTCCGGCTGACCGATGTGGCCATCAGTCAGAGATCCACCGTTGCGGCGCTAGCGGTTTCCAACCAGGGAACCGTGGACAATTGCCATGTTCTCTCCGGCAGCGTTACCGCTTACGATGATGCTGCGGGCCTGATTGTCACCAATAATTCTAGCAGCTCCAGCAGCGTCAGCAGCTGCACCGCCGACTGCACAGTTGTTTCCGACTTTGGCAACGCCGGCGGTCTGATGGTCAGCAGTCAGAACCCTGTCAGCGGCTGTGCGTTCACCGGCAGCGTTACCGCTTACGATGATGCCGCGGGCCTGATTGTCACCAATAATTCCAGCAGCTCCAGCAGCGTCAGTAGCTGCACCGCCGACTGCACCGTTACATCTCGTTATCATGACGCTGTAGGACTGGTGGTCACAAACGGCTCGAGCGCCTTGATTGCCAACTGTGCCGCAACAGGCAGTGTGACTATTCAGCAGAACAAAAGGTCTGTGGCCGGGCTGGTGCTCAGCAACTACGGTACCATCAGTCTTAGCGAGTCCACCTGCACGGTGACCGCTGCGGGGGCGGGCAGCTACGCATCCGGTCTGATCAATACCATGTACGGCGGCACCGTCGACTCCTCCTATTACAACGGCACGGTCTCTGCTACCGGCACGAACAGTACGGCAGCCGGCTTCTGCCGCAGCGTTGGACAGGGCTCCGTTTCCAATTGCTTTGCGGTGGGGACGGTTTCCTCGGCAGGCAGCGCGGCGGGCTTTACGGCAACCGCAGACCCGTGGAATGGACACGTTCGCTATTGCTATGCCGCGACAAAACTCTCGGGCAAGACGGTATCCGGCTTTACGACAGATGATTTGAGTGTCAACGCAAACACAACCAGATATACCAATTGCTACTGGGTAAAACAGACCGGATTCAACCAGACGGTGTCCTACGCGTATTCTGCCGGTAAGGTTGCGGCAATTACATTTGATCAGCTCAAAGCGCTCAAAACACTTGCCACAGCCTGGAAATGGGATACCGACAGCCTGTGCTGGACGCTGACGACGACGGCGGAACAAACCCATCCCGTCTCCGCCGCCCTGAGCGGAAAGGCCTACCCTTATCCCCGCATCCTGGGCCTGGATTATTACGGAGACTGGCCGTACTGATTCCGCCGCATTCACGGATGGCACCGGCATTTGACAGGAGGAAACATGCAGACGGTTTTTAAAAAACTGCATAACGAGCGTGGAACCTCCCTGCTGATTGCACTGCTTTTTTTCGCAATCTGCCTGACCATCGGCTCGCTGATCCTGACCGCGGCCACAGCCAGCGCCGCCAAGACAAAGGACCGCTACGAGGATCAGCAGAATTATCTGGCTGTCGCCTCTGCAGCCCGTCTGCTGAAGGACGAGCTGGGCGGGTATACTTACACCACGGGCCAGACCTGGGAAACCTGGGATACCGGCGAAACCGACCCGGAGACGGGTGAGGCCGTGACAGCCAGTGCATGGAAAGCGATTACACCGTATATCTCTCCCTACGATACCCAAAACGGAGACCTGCTGACGGATACGTATACGGTTTCTCAAGGGGCGGCGGCGTCCACCGAGACCTTTTCCGTTTCGGCGGATGAAGACCTGCCTGACGTGAGCGTGAAGTTTGAGATGAAGGTGGGCGGCGATGCCGTGTTTACCCTGACCGGCGGGGACTACTCCGCAGTGGTGACGTTTCACGCCCGCACGGCTCGGGTTACCGATTGGGCAACCTACGATTACCTGACGACCTCCTGGGATACGGGCGTCATTACGAAAGGAGCGACGTGATGCGAAAGCTGAGGGGAACCTCCGGTGAGACGCTGGTGGAGACACTGGTGGCCATTCTGATCGTGACGCTGTCCAGCCTGCTGTTTTTGCAGATGACGATGGCCTCCGTGAAAATCAGCGGGGACGCCAAGGAGATGGATACCGAATACCAGACGGCCCTGTCGGCGGCGGAGGAACAGAAGACGGCCCTTTCCACAGGAACGATCACCGTGGGCGAAAGGGAATATGCGGTGACCTATTACGGAACCGGAGAAACCGGTGCGCTGGCCTCCTACTCCGCAGGGGGGGACGGCTGATGGAACAACTGACCCGCACACCTCGCCGCCGCCGCGGCATGACGCTGACGGAGACGCTGGTGGCCGTGCTGATCATCGCACTTCTGACGGCGGTGATCGCCACCGGAATTATGGCGGCGTTCCGCGTCTACATCCAGAGTACCTTTGCATCGGCAAGCCAGATGGTGTCCGACACCGTCGATATGGCTCTGTCCGATGTGCTGCGGTATGCCACGGACGTGGAAACCGACGGCAGCGGCAATGTGACTGCATACGCCAACACCAGCTACGGCGTCACGGACGGGAAACTCCGCGTGGGTACCGACGATGACCTGGGGCTGATTTACCTGAAATACGACGGTGCCGATTCCGCCGGGAACGTCCTTCTGCTCAGCGATCTGAGCTATTCCGGGCTGTTGGTTGTCCCGGACGATTACGACCCGGACACGGGCGTGAACAGCGGGACATTCGATCTGCGGTACGCCGACGGAGTCTTTTGCGGCAGCTATCGGCTGTACGACCCCGTGAACAGGCTGCTGTCCGAATCGTTTACATTTTCGTTCCGAACCGTCAACAGCTGACGGGAGAAGCAAAGGAGAAGCATCATGAACTATACCCGCCTGGGCGACCTGCTGGTTTCTGTGGGACTGATCTCACAGGAGCAGCTGGATCATGCGCTGGAAGCGCAGAAGATAACAAAAAATCGCCTGGGCCGTGAACTGATTGAGGAGAAAATCATTACGGAGCAGCAGTTGCTGCGCGCGCTGCAGCAGCAGCTGGGTGTTGAGTATGTGGATCTGTCGGGGATGCAGATCCCGACTCAGCTGACGGAGCTGCTCCCGAAGAATATTGCCCGAAAATACGGCGTGGTCCCGGTGAAGCTGGGTGGGAACAGCCTCTATATCGCCATGAACGACCCCATGAATTTCATGGCGATCGAGGAGGTGAAAACCGCTACCCGCAAGCGGGTGGTGCCGATGATCGCCACGGCGGATGAAATCGAGCACGCAATCTCTAGTCTGTACGGCAACGAGGGCGCCAACCGCGCCATCGAGGATATGAAACGGGAGATCGCGGCGGGCGCCCAGACAAACGGGGTTTCGTCGACGGACACTTTTACCGCCAGCGTGCTGGGCGGGGAAGAGGAATCCTCCTCGGCACCCACGGTGCGTCTGGTCAACTCCATCATCGAGCGCGCGGTTCTGGAAAGCGCCAGCGATATCCACATCGAGCCGGGGGAGAAGGAGCTGCGCGTCCGGATGCGGATCGACGGGGTCATGCACAGTGTTATGAGCGTGCCCAAGGATTTGCAGGCGTCGGTGCTCTCCCGCCTGAAGATCATGGGCGGTATGGACATCACCGAGCGCCGCGTCCCTCAGGACGGCCGTGCCGCCGTCCGCGTGAGAAATCGGGACGTGGATCTGCGAATGTCCACCCTGCCCATTATCTACGGTGAAAAAATTGTTCTCCGGCTGCTGGACAAGGATTCCCAGCTGCTGGACAAGGAAAAGATCGGGCTGACCGGCGAGGATCTGAAAAAGTACATGAGCCTGGTCCGGCGCCCGTCCGGCGTGGTGCTGATCGTCGGACCCACCGGAAGCGGAAAGTCCTCCACCATGTACACCATGATCCGGGAACTGAACACGGATCAGGTAAACCTGATGTCGCTGGAGGACCCTGTGGAGTACGACATCGACGGCATCAATCAGGTGCAGATCAATGAAAAGACCGGAATGAGCTTTGCCAGCGGCCTGCGCTCCATTCTGCGTCAGGACCCGGACATTATCGCCGTGGGCGAGATCCGGGACGGGGAGACGGCTCAGATCGCCATGCGGGCGGCCATTACGGGTCACCTGGTGCTCTCCACCATCCATACCAACGACGCCCTGTCCACCATTGACCGTCTGATGGACATCGGCGTGGAGCCGTATCTGATCTCCAGCGCTCTGAACGGGATCATCTCTCAGCGTCTGGTGCGCCGGATCTGCCCCAACTGCCGGCAGGAGTATGCGCCGCCGCAGGAGGAGCTGCTGGACATCGGACTGCGCGAGGGCGATGACCGCCACTTTTACCGGGGCGCCGGCTGTCCGGCCTGCTTTGGCACCGGCTACCGGGGACGGACTGCCGTCTTCGAGATTCTGACGCTGAGTCATGCAGTGCGCATGGCGATCAACCGGAACTCCCGGCGGGAGGAGCTGGAGCAGATCGTCAGGCAGGAGGGGCGATTTGTCACCCTGGCGGAAAATGTCCGCCGGCTGGTGCTGGAGGGAACTACCACCATTGAGGAGGCGCGGCGGGTCACCGTTGCTGTTGAGGACGAATGAGAATTGAGGAATTGATAGCACAGGCGTCTGCGGCCGGCGCCTCCGATATCCACCTGATCTGCGGCCTTCCGCCCAAGTACCGGGTGGCGGGGAAGCTTCTCACCATGCGGGAAGAAGCCCTCACCGACCAGACCTGCGACGAGCTGGTGCGCCGGCTGGCCGGCGACGAGTACCGCCAGCTGCTGGATGTGGG
>Ga0163159_1004268_pt1 | contig 10334 bp, 6 predicted proteins | sample BioMet9_FD_108702 | JGI IMG/M metagenome (GOLD analysis project Ga0163159, IMG submission 108702) | Microbial communities from bioreactor (seeded with sewage sludge) at Lawrence Berkeley National Lab, California, USA - Biofuel... | ecosystem: Engineered > Bioreactor > Anaerobic > Unclassified ... | reverse complement strand
CGGAGGTGCCAAATTTCAATAGGCGGTTCCACCGTGTTGTCTGGATTTCTTTGAAGTAACTTTTTTTCATAAGAAATAAAATTAGGTTAATAAATAAAAGTGTTTGATTTTTAGATTAAATTTTTAATTAAAAAATAATAGTTTACTAATATTAAGGATTTATAATTACTGTTAAATCACCTGGATCACCCATGCAGCCACCGCTTGATGAAGGTGCAATAGGTGTAATGGAAAAAATAACTTTAGCAGGCTTCCCATCGGTTAGGACAAAAGTCAGGTCAATCAACCCCTTTCCATTTTTATCAAACTTTGCCGGCTTGCCTTCAACTACCTTTGCCGTCCAGGTGAATTCGCTTTCCTGTATACTTGAAACAGGTTGATAAAGAAAGCGTTCACCCGATTTAGCAACCAATGATTTATTGGTGATATAAATCAGGGGAATCCTGTTTATCCGCACCTGTCCTGCAATAGCTTTTCCATCGGACGGCGTAACGTCCGTTTTGAAACTGTTGAACTCGGCGGCAGTATAAACACCCGGTTCTGAAAAATTACCAAATAAAATTTGATTGGGACTTGTGCCCGAGGCACATTGCTGAATGGCGAGTAGTTGGTTGTCGCGAAACAAAGCATAATACTTTGCTGGATCTGAGTCGGACAGGCTGATTGTGGTTGATTGGGAACCATCGCTACACAAATCGGCGCCTGTTAACTGATAACTTTGTCCGTATGCTGAACTAAACCATAAGGTTGAGAATAAGCATGAGGCAAATACATAATAGATTTTTTTCATAGTACTTTTATAAGGTACAAAAATAGTAAAATATGTAATTAAAAAAATTTATTTTTGAAAAAAGAAGTAACAATTAGTATAGATAATCGGTTAAATATAAAAGTTACAACCTTACAAGCATAAATTTCACATAATCAACACATTAATATTAATATGAAATATGAAATATTCAGGTACGAATATATAACATTTTATGGCTAATACAAATTATTTTTTTAAAAATGTTCATATTTTTTAAAATATTTCATAAAAATTTGAAATAATAATAACTTTATAATTTTGTAAAAAGTTAAAAAACAATAAGATATAATTGTAAAATGATTTAAAATATTGTATAATAGTTAAATAAAATTAACTGCTTAATAAAGAATAAATTATGATGGTAAAAAACCCTGACAGGTTTTTAAAACCTGTCAGGGTTGATTGGTGTTTTGCTTGATTAAAATTTACATAATCACTAATCGTTTGGTAATAACATTACCTTCGGTTTCAAAGCGCAACACATACACACCTGGATTGATGTGGCTGGTATTGATTTGGGCTTCGCTACCGTAAAAGATAGTACTTAAAACCACATTGCCCTGCATCGAAGTCATGGTAACTTTCACCTTAGCTTCATTATCCGGCATTACGATGTTTACCAATTCGTCGGCAGGGTTAGGATAGATATCAACCTGTTGTCCGGTGGCTATCGTTTCATCATCTAATATTTCTGCTGATTTAATGGAAGATGAAACTTCTACGTGATCAAACTGAGCAATGGATGTCCGTTCGGAGCGTACACTTTCGGTAAAGATACCGGCAAGGATGTTGGTACTCATGCTTACCGTTGCCGTGTATCTCTTTTGCCATAGAGTTCCATTGAATGAGGTGTAAACGGTGAATTTATTTCCGTTACGCTGTATTTTCATCCAACGGGTAAGCTGAGCTACCTGACTGGCATTCATCATGGATTTACCGGTGGCGGAGCGATAACCAATAATCACATTTGGATTGTAATAGCGGGTTTTAAACAGCACCGTTTTTGCATTCGAAGCACAGCTTTCGCGCATTTCCACGCCTAACCAACCGCCATTTTCTATTTCCGATACCCGGGCGATTACTGTACCGCGATTACCGATGGGCTGATAAACGAAATTATGGACATCATTTTGTGCTGTTGATAAGCCGGTGGCAGACAATTCAAATTCGCCATATACCGGAGCAATGCTACCGTCGGGGAAATACTCTGTTACTCCATCAGCCGATGCTGAAGTATTGCATGCTTCCCATGGAGTTAAATTAACCTCAATGCTATGGGTAGCTGATTTTCCAACCAGTCCGGCATCATTGCCCGAAGTCCTTGCCGCAGTTATTGTATAATTACCAACCTTGCTGTCGCGATAGGTAAAGGTCGTACTGCCATTACCATTAGCCATAGTTACAGGATTGGGATTAAAAGCAATGGCCGTACCGGTGGATGAGGTTGTCAAAGCAAATGAAGTAGCGCCGGTTACGGTAGTTGGGTTTTCATATTGGTCGTACACCTGAATGGTAAAATTGGAGCTGGCAGAACCTGCAACCACTTCGTCGGGTCCGGTGATGCTGAAATGATGAGCCGGTCCGGGGATAATTTCACCTGTGGTATTGGTCAGGTAATGTATAGAATAGTTATTGCTATTGTTACCATCATTGAGAACAAGTCCGCTTGCGGTCATTGTTTTTCCGGTTCCGACAAATTTTGTATCATAAACCTGGTGAGGTTGAGTGCTTACAAAATCTCCGGTTTGGATGGCAGTAGTTTCTATGATAGGAATTTCATCCGAACTGGTATTATCATCATAGATTTTGGAATCGCTTACCGCCGTAACATTGATGGCTTTGGCGGTAATTACACCCGTAGCATTTGGAACATACGAAACCGAATAGTTGTTTCCACTGTTTCCGTCGTTGATCACCAGGCCGCTTGCGGTCATTGTTTTTCCTGTACCTACATTTTTATTGTTATAAACCTGGGTAGGCGAGGTAGAAATTACATCACCGGTTTGCAGAGCATCAACTACCGGCGCTACACTTGACGAAGTGGTTCCGTTATATATTCTGCTGTCGGTTTGAGCCGTAACGTTGATAGCTTTGGCGGTAATATTTGCTGAAGCTGTCGGCGCTCCGGTTAATGATAAGGTATAATATGAAGCATTAGCTCCGGTAATCGTTGATCCGGTCAGACTTACCGTTTTGGAATTACCGGCATTTTTATCAGCAAATACTGCAACGGCAGTTAACGAAACAGCATCGCTACCCACTTTACCTACAAGGGTCAGGTTGTTTGTTAAAATGGATGATGCGACTGTGGCATCATAAACTTTAGTATTGGGAACAAAAGAGCCTCCGATGGTTAATGTTTTTGTTGCAACGCTAACGCTAAATACGTTTGAGTATGTTTCGGAACAACTGCCACTTTTAACCAGGACACGGTATTGCCAGGTTCCTGGGGAAGAAGGTATTTCGCTATATGTAGCCGTTGTATTGCTGATATCGCTCCAATCGCTGGCTGTACTAATTTTTTTCTGCCATTTTGATACGGTTCCGGTGTGTTCCGAAAGCGTCATGGTTCCGGTAGAACTTCCATACGTTATGGAATCAGTTCCATTGATACTACCACCAACAGATACCGGATCAACAGTAATAGTAACAGAAGCACATCCAGCACTGAACAGACCATTGTTATAATTTTTGGCATAATAGGTAGTTGTTGAGGTTGGATTTACCGTGATAGGATTTCCGGTGGTAAGCTGAGAACCTCCGCAGCTTCCGGTATACCAATATACTGTACCTAAAGCTCCATTGGCTGTAAGCTGAGTAGAGGTATTATAGCAGATTGGATTTGTGGAAGCGGTTATTGAGGTGGGAGCCGCAGGGGCTAGTTCCCCTCCTACACCTGAATTTAAAGTATTTTTAAGTAAGATCGAATTATTACTTCCCGAAGCAAAATCATCTCCCCAGTCATAAGCAATCACAAAGACATAGCCCGAACCAGATGTTCCTCCGATAATAACTGGTAAATTAGTTGGGCGGGTAGCGAGTATTTCTACTCCACTTCCTATGTTTGTTAATGTATAAAAAAATTCTGTTGATCCTCCATCTGAATAGGGGTTGGGAAGAGATCCCCGTAGTTTATTCCCCAACGTACTATTTATAAAAGTTACGGGTGTTCCATTATCAATCATACCATATGACGAAGCATCTGCATTGAGTAAATTAGCTACATCTATAGCCCAAGCTCCTGCTGACCATTCCGTTATTAATAACCCGCCACTATTAACCCAATTACTCAGGTCGGTATTGCCATCTATACGTAAAAGTACAACGGCATTATAGGTGTCTAATGTGCTTCTTGCAGGAATAGTACTATAATAATTAGTAGCTGTAAAGCCATTTGAGTTTAAAAACGATACAATTGCTTCATTTGAGCCTTGTCCTATAATGGCAACTTTCATTTGTGAAAAAGTAGGATATACCATCAACAAGAAAAATATTATTGCCAATAATCTTGCTTGTTGCGTAATTTTAGCATAAACTACCGATTTTGTTATTCTTCCGCTTGTAAAAGTTCCTGGACGTATTTTTTTCGATGAAACATACTTTAAGTAATTTTGTTGTGATGAGTAGGGTTTATTTTCCATAATTATACAATTTTTAATTAGTTAATTGTTATTGTTGTCTTAAGTCTTGCTTTGTTTTCGATGTGGTTATGATTGTAATTTATAAATTTATAATTAGGTATAATTACTGCAAGTATCTTCCTTGTTCGCAATAATTGCAAATTTTTATTGTCAGGATTTAGAAACAGATGTCAGGATTTATTTAAAATTTTTGTTAATCATTCATTATTAGTTATTTATAAAATAATAGAGATGACAATACCATAACAGCCGGTATAAAAACAGCAGTGATGATGATGCTGAAATTTGTTGTCAGGATTTACATAAACTGAATTGCCGGAAATGATATATACATTACTAGCAATCAGGTAAAATGAAGAGCAAAATATTTCCCTATCCTTTCCTTCGGGCGACGTTAAATAATGAGCGGTAAGTATGCAGTCAATAGCGGGTTGATTGCATGCTTTGTAATAAATTTCTTTGAAAGACTCACGGCGGTTCGTCTCTCTTTATATTAGCTAAAAAGAAGGATGGAGTTACGCCGGTAAAATGTTTAAAGGCTTCATAGAAGGTTGTACGGTTGTAGAAACCTGCCTTGAAAGCCATTCCTTCGAAACTGAGGTTGGCGTTTTCGCGATTGGTCATCCATATCAATATTTCGTGAATACGGTATTCGTTAACCATATTGTTGAAATTTTTTTGGAAATATGTATTGATGATTTGCGATAGGTAAGTTTTATTAGTTTTCAATTGTTTGGCTAATTCTTCTATGGTCAGTTTTGGATTAAGAAATAGTTTTTCGTTTTCCATCAGATGAATTATCTGAGCCATCAATTCAAACGGAGGATTCGTTTCTTCTTCTTCAATCTTAGTCTGTGTCTTCGCTTCGGCAACCGGCAAATGATCATTAATGGAAATTTTATTTATCAGCTGACGGTTATGCGATTCAGCTTGAATAAAATCCAATTGTTGCTCTACCAGTTTGCGATGTGCGTTTAGCAATTTGTAATAAAGTCTGTAGATGATAATACTGATGATGATAATTAAAATCAATCCGGCAATAAGTGCGTAAGTGGCATTCCGTTGATTTTTTATTTCAACAGTCAGCATGTTCAATTTCGTTTGTTTTTCATTAATTTTCTTTCTCGCTTCAAGATTAGCTAAAACCTTTTCTTTTTGGGTATGCTTTAGCTGATTAGTTAAGCTGACAACGGTAGATGAGCAAGCAATGTTGGGTGAAAAAAAATAAAAAATAGATGTAATAAATATTACAGATAGCCAATATAAGTACTTCATTATTATTAAAAAGCGGGATTAATAACTTTGATGCGGCAAATATAAAAAAGACTTTTAATAGTTATTATTTAAAAAAAAATTAATTTAGCTTTATTTTCTAAAGCCAGAAAATAATTCTTTAATTTTGTTTTTAAATCATGAATACTACATTGTATTGAAAACGATTAACCGGAAAGTTATTGATACATTAAAAAATTGTTTCATTGCACACTAAAAATCTATAAAAATGGAAAACAAATCAGTTTATAAAAGATTTATCACAATTTTAGTAATAATTATCTTACCCTTTCTGGTGAGAGGACAGAATGCTCCTATTACATCAGCCGGTTCTGCTCAGACTTGCCCTAATGGGGTTGTTGATGTTCCAATAAATGTGTCTGATTTCAATCAAATAGCATCCCTGACATTAAGACTTGATTTTAATCCGAATTATCTAATTTATAATGGATTTTCCAATATCAACCCATTATTATCCGGAATTTTTATTAATGAAGTTATTGTTTCCTCTTCACTTCATAAAATAATGATAATTTGGTCGAGTATGACGGCGGTTACTCTGGTAGACGGAGCCAAACTTATGGATTTGAGTTTTGCCAGCCTTAATGAATCTTCGGAAATCATTTTTAACAATACGGCAAATGGCGGGAGCGATTGCGAATATTCCGATGTGAATATGACTCCGCTGAATGATATACCGACAAGTAGCTATTATATCAATTCCGTTATTACAAATTTGGGAGCTGGAGCGGCCGGGACCATAAGCGGAGCCGAAACGGTATGCCGGGGTCAAACAGGAGTGGCTTATTCAGTATCGCCGATTAATAATGCTACCGGCTATGTCTGGGAACTTCCGGAAGGAGCTACGATAGCAACCGGAGTAAATACCCATGCAATTACCGTTGACTTTTCCAATACGGCTGTTTCGGGAAATATTTCCGTTTACGGAACAAATAGTTGTGGCAATGGAATAGCTTCTCCCGATTTTGTAGTTGCTGTTAATCCCTGTGGTGTAGATGTTTTAGGTATGGTTTCCTATCCAAACAATAGCAATACACCTTTAAGTAATGTAACGATTAATCTTAAAAACAGTGCCGATTCTGTTGTTGGAACAGCTATTACCAATGCTTCGGGTATATATTCATTTTCGGGCATTGTTCCGGGAAATTATTTGCTGGATGTTGCCACTGTAAAACCCTGGGGCGGAGTAACTGCTACTGATGTTTTATTATACTCCAAACATATTGTTAACATTGCCCATTTAAGCGGTATTTACCTGGCGTCCGGCGACGTGAACCTTTCCGGTAGTTTAACCGCAACCGACCTGCTTTTAATTAAAAAACGAATTGCTTCTCTTATTAATACTTTTCCATCAGGCGATTGGCTTTTTAATGCTTTGCCATTCACGGTTGGAAATGAAGCTGTAACCCAAAACTTCAATGGAATAATTTATGGAGATGCCAATGCTTCCTATGTTCCGCAGAAATAATTTTTTTTACCTTAACAGGCAATTGCCGTTGTGCCTCCTTGTTATGGCTATTTAACTTTTTTTACTTTTGCTTTTGAAAGAACATTCAATGGAAAACGAACTAAAGGGAAACGTGTGTCCCAATTGCAACAAGCCAATGGGGGAGGAGGACCGTTTTTGTCCTCATTGTGGTCAGAAATTGCTTGAAAAGGGAGATTATTCGGTAAGAAAATTTCTTGTGGAATCGGTTGGCGACTTCTTCCATTTCGACTCAAAATTCATGCATACGATTGTCCCATTGCTGATCAAACCGGGATTGCTTACCAAAGAATACCTGGAAGGTAAACGGCAACGGTTTTTTCATCCGTTTAAGATGTTTTTATTTATCAGCGTAGTGTATTTTCTTGTTACCGGAATCACATCCGATAAAAAAGAACCGGAATTTGAACCGGCAATTAAAAATACCCAAACAGGGGAAAATAAACCGTCCAATACCTTTCAAATCACTACAAATAATCCATCGCTTCAGAGACTGAATTCGATGAATCCGGATACTTTGCGTGAAAAAGTACAAAAAGTTGGAATAAATAAATTCGTAAAAAATGAATTTCCGGGAACAAGTAAGTTCAAGCAATTTATTGCAAAACAATACATTAAAATTAATTTATCTGGATCTGAGCGATTTATAGAGGATATGAATCATAAAATCTCCAAAATGGTTTTTCTGGTCATTCCTTTTTTTGCCGGTCTACTGAAACTTTTTTATATCCGTCGAAAAACGAATTATTTCAACCATCTGATTTTTTCCTTTCATTTTCACAGCTTTATTTTCATGCTTTTTCTTATTTGGGAATTACTTTCGCTGGTAATGAAAATTTCATTCTTTTTTATTTTACCCATTATCACTGTTTACCTCTTTCTTGCATTAAAACGAGTGTATTCCCAAAGCCGGGGAAAGACACTTGTTAAAACATTTTTGTTGCACATTGGTTATATTATCGTATTGCTTGTGTTTTTTATAATTGTTATAGGATATTCTTTAGTAATGTATTAGCATACATTATTTTCAAATTATTTAGCATACAATTTAATAATACAGGTTAAATCATTTTCCTGTCAGAGATAAATTTGACGGTTATTTTGATTAATTGATTTGGTTCGGTGCATTTCAATTTTTGTACATTTGCAAGCGATATGCAATAAAATGCAAGTCGCATATTTTTTAAACAATTAAAAAATTATCAAAATGAATAATGCTATTTATAATTTTCCGGTACCACAAAACGAAGTGGTTCTGAATTATATGAAAGGAAGTCCGGAGCGCATTGCACTTGAAAAGGAATTACAGAAACAAATGAGTCAGGAAATAGAAATTCCGTTGATCATTGGTGGAAAGGAAATTCGTACCGGAGATACCGGCAATGTTTGTATGCCTCACCGGCATTCGCATGTTTTGGCTACGTATCATAAAGCTACGGAAAAGGAAGTCCGTCTTGCCGTAGAAGCAGCACTTAATGCACATAAAATCTGGTCGAATCTTACCTGGACCATCCGTGCGTCCATCCTGCTGAAAGCTGCCGAACTGATTTCTACCAAATACCGGGCAGTAATCAATGCTGCCAACATGCTGGGGCAAAGTAAAAACTTTTATCAGGCAGAGATTGATGGCGTATGCGAAGCCGTGGATTTTCTGAAATACAATGCTTATTTTGCCGGTAAAATTTATGAAACACAGCCCCGTTCGACGTTCAACCAGCTAAACCGTATGGAATTCCGGGCGCTGGAAGGTTTCGTTTTTTCGGTTACTCCGTTTAACTTTACTTCCATCGCTTCCAACCTGAACATGGCACCGGTGATGATGGGCAATACCACCGTTTGGAAACCGGCGACTTCGGCTTTGCTTTCCAATTATTATCTGATGAAAGTGTTTATGGAAGCTGGTTTACCTGATGGAGTCATCAATTTTATTCCCGGGAAAGGCTCGCTGATTGGAAATGAAGTATTAAAATCACCGGATCTTGCGGGCATACATTTTACCGGTTCTAACCGAACATTCAACCAGTTGTGGTTGCAGGTAGCTGCTAATCTGCCGGGTTACAAATCTTACCCTCGCTTGGTAGGTGAAACCGGTGGCAAGGATTTCATTTTTGTTCATCCATCAGCAGATGTGCAAGAAGTGGCTGTAAATGCAGTGCGGGGCTCTTTTGAATACCAGGGACAGAAATGTTCGGCTGCTTCGCGGATGTACGTGCCGGAATCATTGTGGCCTGCTGTCAAAAAATCAATGGTGGAAATGACCAATGACATAAAAATGGGAGACGTAACCGATCCTTACAATTTTATGAATGCAGTTATTGATGAAAACGCCTTTGATACCATCGCATCCTATATTGATTTTGCCAAGAGTTCACCGGAAGCAACAATCATAGCCGGAGGAACCTATGACAAATCGGAAGGATATTTTATCCGGCCAACGGTGATAGAAACTACCAATCCGAAGTTTAAAACCATGGAAGAAGAAATTTTCGGTCCTGTGCTTACCGTGTTCGTTTATAAAGACAATGATTTGGAAAAAGCTGTTGAGTTGTGCGATACCACTTCTCCTTACGGACTTACCGGTGCTGTATTTGCCAAAGACCGTGTCGCAGTCGCTCATATTTGTGAAAAGCTGAGGTATGCCACAGGAAACTTTTACATCAATGACAAACCTACCGGCGCCATTGTAGGCTTGCAACCTTTTGGCGGTTCACGCGCATCGGGAACCAACGACAAGGCAGGCGGAGAATTTAACCTGATTAGATGGGTGAGCCCACGTACCATCAAGGAAACTTTTATTCCGGCAACGGAATACCGCTATCCTTACATGCTTGAATAACCAATGCTTTATTTATATTAACTAAAATCAAAGAAATTATTACTCATGGAATCCATTTTATTACGATTAGGAATCAACAACATTAACGACGGTGCTTCTACCGGCGCCAACTGGATTAAAACCAACGGAGAAGTGATCACTTCGATATCGCCTATTGACGGTAAGGTAATTGCTAAAGTTAAAAATGCAACGCTTGAAGATTACGAACATATTGTTAAGCAGGCGGAAGAAGCTTTTAAAATCTGGAGAAAAGTGCCTGCACCCCGG
>Ga0163159_1004256_pt1 | contig 10356 bp, 11 predicted proteins | sample BioMet9_FD_108702 | JGI IMG/M metagenome (GOLD analysis project Ga0163159, IMG submission 108702) | Microbial communities from bioreactor (seeded with sewage sludge) at Lawrence Berkeley National Lab, California, USA - Biofuel... | ecosystem: Engineered > Bioreactor > Anaerobic > Unclassified ... | reverse complement strand
TGTATATCCGAAGGACAGAACCTTCAGGATTGTGATTACCTTATTAATTATGATATCCATTGGAACCCGGTACGGATCATTCAACGGTTTGGCAGAATTGATAGAATCGGCTCAAAAAATGACAGTATAACCCTTGTCAACTTCTGGCCTGATATAACACTTGATGCTTACATTAACTTAAAGCAGCGCGTAGAGAGCCGTATGCTCATCAGTAACATGGCCAGCACCGGCGATGATAACATTTTGAATACAGATGAAAGAGATTTGGAATACCGGAAGATTCAGCTTCAGAAGCTTAAGGAAGAAGTAATTGACCTTGAAGATTTGCGTGAGGGTGTAAGCATTACAGACCTTGGCCTCAATGATTTTAGAGTAGATTTATCTAACTATATCAGAAGCTTTGGTGAGTTGTCGAATATACCTGAAGGACTTCATGCCGTTGTCAGGGCAACGGATATACTTCCGGCAGGCGTAGTTTATGTTCTAAAGAACGTTAACTCAGGAGTCAACATCAATAAACTGAACCGTCTGCATCCTTACTATTTGGTTTACATTAAAGATTCAGGCGAGTTATATCTGAATCATGTTGAATCCAAGAAAATTCTTGATGCTATAAGAATGCTATGCAAAGGTAAATCTGAGCCCCTGGAAGACTTATGCAAAGATTTAAGTGAAAAGACAGATGAGTATCATAATATGAATTTTTACTCTCAGTTGCTCAAAGGAAGTATAGGCACTATTCTGCAGACCGAAGAAGAAAAGGAAGTAATGAGCCTGTTCAAAGCCGGCGGGACAACTGCCTTAACAGATAAGTTCAAAGGGGTAGAAGAGTTCAAACTTATTTCATTCTTAATCATACGATGATGGATATTTTCAGTTTACCGCATACTACAATAGTAGACAAGTTCATACCCAAGAAAGCGTTTGATAGCTACTCAACTTCTAATCAGAAAAAACTTTTTACGGACAAAATATTAAGAATAACCTGGAGCTATAAACTTTCTCCGGCAACGGTGAATCTCGAAGCAAAGGATATTAAAGAAATCCAGATATTTAAGGTTGAGTTGAAGATCAAAGAAGATATTAAAACCTTATTAGATATAATTGATAAAGCAATCCCCTACTCTATCATATTTATAGTTGAGTATGGTAAACATATTTACCTTTCCGCATCGGTTAAACACCCCCATCCGCTTAACGAAGATAACGCTGTAGTAGACTGGACTTTTAGATCAGACTGGTTTACGCCGGGTACTAATAAATATAAGCTAAACCTAAAAAAAAGCCTGGATGCAGTATTTCAAGATTTCTGCACCCAGCTTTCGGAGATTAATCATTTATCAAATAAATCCTTCACTTCACTCATAGAACAGAGTAAAAGCATTGACAGCATGAAGAAAGAAGTGCTAAGCCTAAAGACAGCAATTGCTAAGTGCAGGCAATTTAACCAGAAGGTTGAATTAAATATCAAACTGAAATCAGCAGAAAGTAAACTAAAGAAAATGCTGTACTAATTGGTGCCTGCAGGTGAATTGTTTATCAAGGATATACCCCATCAAAAAATAAGCCCCTAATTGAGGGGCTTTGTTATTTTAAGTAATTCTTTATCAATATATCCATCATTCCGTTTTGCAGGCGGCTTATCCGGCATTCTTGCACTCCGCTTCTTACCTTTTTTCTTCGCATTACCTACATGTTTCCATGTTTTGCCTTTGAGTGCATTACGAATACAACTTATTCCCACACCATATTTGTCCGCCAGTTCCTTTATGGTTTTACCGGCTGAGCTGCGTATTTCTATTACAGCAGCATCAGTCAGTTTTGAATTATATATTTGTTCCCCCATAGGTTGCCTGCCATGGTCTTTCTTGTCCTGAGAATTGTCATAAGCAGTTCCCTGTGCAAGATGAAACGGATTAAAACATGTGGGATTATCACAGACTTTATGCCTAACATGAATATTGCTGGGCAGTATTATGTCGTTGATAAATTCATACATTAGCCTGTGAAGCCTCTTTAATTTGCCTTTCCATTTGATCTGCACATAACCTTTAGGCTCAATAAAATGGCGTAGGGGCAGCCAGCAGCCATTCTCACCAACAAGGAAGTAAATAGGTCTATTTTCTATTTCTATACAATTTTCATATTCACACATTTGTTTTCTCCACGTATTTTGTTAGTAGTATTCTTATGAACAGGCTGACATTTAAGCCTTTAGTTTCAGCTATTTGTTTTAGTTTGTCGGCATGCTTCCGGGGTAGCCTGCTTTGCACAGGCACTGTTCTGGAATTCATTGGATCTCCTGATGGGTTGTTAATAGAATTTTATTTACTTCCGGAAGATCTGACCGGGTAATGCTGAGATCAACCTCGCGGAAATGCAAATGAAAATATTTTCATGTTATAAATGTGTAAATCGATTTGACATATATATTCATTGATAAATGCTTGCATGTTTTAATTAGAATGAATCAAGATGAAGGAAATAAGATTGTATGTATAATAGAGGCGGCAACTCATAACTTAAAATTCACATAGACCGAGCATTGCACCTGGTACAATACAAATAGTTGCTTCTTTAAGCCAAATACTTAATCATTTTGTAACTGAGTCGTACAGGTGGATATGAGGATTCGCAAGGTATTTAATATTAACTAAATAAAAAAAACCTTTCACAACTGATCAAAATTATATTCTAAAAAATTAATCCGCCCAAACCCTCCCCAAAGAAGGCATACCTTTATACAGCCCCCGGGGGTTCATTCTTTAGGCTTACCTGCGTACTACCGGGTATCTGAGAGATACTTACCTGATGGTACCAAAATATTTTGTTTCGAGGTACCGGGGTCGTTTATATCATCTCTTCCTATCAACATCATCAAATAAAGGAGTAAAATATGTCTTACAATCCCAACCACGGGTTAATTCCTCTACCTACAAAGTATATAAAAACCAACATAGCTGAAGGACTCGAAAGACCTGTATACTTTAATTTGGCTGAGTTTCAGTTAAGCCGAGTTGAGTTCAACACGGTCAGTTATAATGGCGCGGAAACTCATTTGCTTAATTGCAGTTTTGCCTTCCCCAGTCAGGGGAAAATAAGAACGATTCAGGCTTATGATATTGACGGCAGATTATTACCCTTCAGTGATTTCCTGAGCCGCCTGCAGATTCACATACGGTCACTTGATATGGCTAATGTATGTAAGACGCTCAGTACTGTTTTCAGAACTGTTAAATACGGCGGGTTCTTAAATAACCTTACCGTTAGTATCAACAATTCATACAACCACAAGAGGGCGTTAAGCTTGATATCTGTTAGGGTTGCTGAATCTCTTGGCTGGCGGTCAGAAGCAGGCTGCCTGGCTCAGTTAATCTTGTTTTATGGCAATGGCTTGGTATCAACCAGATGCATAATAACTGATAATATCACTACAGATATTGTTATACCCGGCGCAGAGAATATAAATACGGAAGTAAGTCTTAGAGGGAATCTGCAGTTCATTAGCCTGGAGCCTGTAATTCAGCGCAGCAACTTTACCACAAGCGAAATATTTCATTGTGCAGATGACCACAGGCAATAAGTGTTAACCAGTATTCATATCCAACCAGCTGACCTTCATTCGTACTCTCGTTAACTCACACAACAAAACATCAACAAGTAATCAAGGAAAATTATCATGAATAAGGATTCATCCGTAGAAAGCATCGAGACAACTCAACTATTTCTGGAGAGGCGACACCTGCAATGTCCTTGGTGTTACAGTTTCGTTCAATTTGATATAGATGTGGATAACATATGTCCGGTCTGCAGTCGGAGTATCACAGAAACTGATATTCTGAATCAAGAACAGGAAGATCAATAAGAAGTCTTCACCACTACAAATCTTACATAACAAAATATTCAATAAAATAATAAAAGGAGTCAATCTTATGTCACGTAAAAATGAAATCTTTGAAACCATCACAGCTGAAGTAGTTAAACATTTACAGCAAGGCGTAAAACCCTGGACCCGTTGCTGGTGCTCAGGGTTACCATGTAACTATATTACCAAACGGGCATATCAGGGCATCAATTTCGTATACCTAAGTATGCTGAACTTCCCCAGCCCTTATTTCCTGACCTTCCTGCAGACCCAGCAGAAGAAAGGCCTGGTGAATAAAGGCGCGAAGGGGTTGGATATTATTTACTATGAGCTTAAGACCTTTGAGTATATTAAAGGCTCTGAGGTTGAAACTAAAAGGTTTCCCTTTATGAAGTTCAGCAAGGTTTTTAACCTGTCACAAACTTCCCTTTACGTCCCTGACCAAAAACCACTAATCATAGAATGCGAGGAGTTACTTCAACGTTTCCAAGTTCAGCCTGTTATTAAGCATAACATTAGCAGTTGTCATTATAATCCCAGAACGGATGAGATTTCCATTCCTGTAATAGGTGATTTCAACTGCCCGGAAGAATACTATGCTTCTGTATTTCATGAGAGCATACACTTTACCGGTCACCCATCCAGGCTTAATAGGCTGAATATTGAATCTGAAGAAGATAAAGCTTTTGAAGAATTGGTCGCGGAGCTTGGAGCATCCTATTTATGTGCCATGAGCGGGATAAGCCCGGCAGTACTTGAAAATTCCGCAGCCTATATCCAAGGATGGAGCCAACTGCTTACTGATAAGCCCACAGCCTTAGCGTCGGCAGCCGCGCTTGCGCAGAAAGCGGTAATCTATCTACTTGGAACCAATCAACTGGATCAGCCTGAAAATAATTTACTGCAGACAGAAAATAGCATTTGTACTGCAGATGAAAGCTCGTATTTTTACAACCGTTTTTTAATCTCAAGGTGAGTATGGAAGAGATATTTAATGATTTCGGGGATCTGGATAATTCAATTGCATTGAATCCTCGGCTGATGCCAACTAAAGGTAAGGAGCTGGCTCTTAAAGTTGATAAATTGGCCAGCTTTATTAAAGAACAGCAACTATATGTTCAATCAAAACGTAACCCGGAATATGACGATGCAGCTTTGACCAACATCCTGACTAATTTATTGGTCGCCAGAGACAAGGGCAAGATATTAGCCTATCCCAGAAACAAAAATGCTTATGTTAAGAATAGCAAGATATATGGTTTTGAATACTTCTCGTATAGGAGATATATCAAAATAATAAATGCCCTTTGCGAACAAGGTTACTTTGAAAGTAAGATTGGGTTCTTTGACAAAGAGAAAGGCCGGGGAAAAAATTCCCGGCTTATACTAATTCTACCGTCTTTCAAATTAGACTCAATCCTCTCTCATCCAGCTATACCTATAGAGATGATGTACTTTGACTATTACTATGTTAATAAAATAGGCGAGATCAGGTATGTGGTTAATAATAACCTTGTTCAAGTTACCAAACACCTACCAAAGATTGCGGTAATCCTTAAGGATAGTACAAAACAAAAGAAACCAATAGCCTACACGCCTACGTCAAGAACAATCATTATGCTTAAGCATCTTGATAAGTATAATGATTTTATTAGCAAGGTTAATGTTGTACTACCTGAGAAGTACTCAGAATTACGTCCTTATACTCCAAAGGTTGAAATAACTGATTTATCAAAGTTTGATCAGGTATACCCTTTCCCTTCTAAGGTGTCATCGGAGGATGAAGCCTTTCGAACATTCATAAGTTTCCTTGCGTTTAGCTCAGATCCGGTAAATAAATATATTGCTCCCCTGAATAATAAAGCTAAGTTGCAAGTAGTAGCTGCTGCTGAATCTAACTCTCGCGTAATGATCAGTCAAGTACGACCGGCGAAGAAGACTCGGGGATCTGATGCTTTGCTAAAGAACGGGTCACCTGGACTCAGATCGGAGGCTATATCTAACTTGAGCGAAGGAATACCGAACACAAATGGCACAGTCGGGATAGGCGAAGAGGCACCATCAGACATCAGCGCAGCACAGGCAAGCGCGGGGGACCTTACTAATACCAATAATGAAATAATAGCAGAATGCTCGGTAATAAAGTGCGAATTATATCGAATTTTCAACAATAATAGCTTTACTCAAGGGGGCAGATTTTACGGAGCAGACTACCAACTTATTGATGGGAAATCACGCAGGAAGATGCTTATTCAAGGCGAACCAGTAGTGGAAGTTGATTATTCATCTTACCATCCGCGTATGTTATATCATTTAAGCCATATCGACTATCAGGAAAATCCTTACGATTTGTTCAACAAAGACGCAGACATGATCAAAGCTGTAAAATCACTTCTGAATATAGCCATTAATTCTAAGACCAGAAAAGCAGCTGTTAGTGCTTTTGTGAAGAAGCAATATATAAAAGTAAAACCTGACAATATAAAGGCCGCTAAAATTAAGCAAGCTTTGGCCAATCGTGGATTAACGCCCGCTACTCTGTACGACAAGATAATTAACTCGCATAAGTTTATTGCTAATTATGTTGGCAAAAATTATGGTGTAAGGCTTCAATTTATTGATTCTCAAATAGCAGACAGTATCCTAATGCATTTTACTAAGAAAGGTATTGCGTGCTTATGTGTACACGATAGTTTTATTGTTCAAAAAAGGTATGAGGCGGAGTTGGTACAGGTAATGAAGGATGTATACAGAAAAGTTATGAAATTTGAGTGCCAGCTTGATGTGAAGCGCGATTCATAAGATTTAGTATAGGGGCATCAGCCAAACTGATGCCCCCGATGCTCCGTCATTCCAGTACATTAACTGCGTTAGTCAACGCTTCGTTCTGTAAATGACTATATGTCTGTGTTGTTAGTATTGACTCATGACCAAGGATATCCTTTACTATATAAAGAGAAACCCCTCTTTGAACAAGGTTGGACGCCAGTGAATGGCGTAGGGAATGGAAATGTATGTCCTCTGAAAGTTTCGCATCCCTGACGGCCTTCTTGAACTTCTTGCTTATGAAATCCTGACGATACAGCTTCCCATGTTTAGAAAAAATATAACTGTTGCCATTCCGAATATCACGTCTGGCGAGTATATCAAGTATGCGCTTATGAATAGGTATTACCCGTTCCCTCTTGCCCTTGGTAGTAAATGTATCAGTATTCTCAACAGTAATAGTAGCTGATTTGAAGTTAACGGCGCCCCATCGCAGGTGAAGTATTTCGGACAGGCGCATACCTGAATAGAAGCCCACAGTGACAATATCCCTAATATCCTGATCTCTTATAAACTCCCGTATCTTGCCTAACTCACTCGCAGTAATGAACGCTGGATGTTTAGCCGGCACTTTGGGCAGCTTGATACCTTTAGCAGGGTTTACATTTATGTAGTTCCACGTAATGGCTTTTTGGAAAGCCGCCTTGAGAGTACGGTGATACATGTGCGCTGAATGCTTACTATAGCTGAATACATGTAGCAGGAATTTCTCCGCTACAATCTTATTGAACTCGGATATTTTAATGTCTCCTGTAAGGTATGAGGTGAGCTTGCGGAATACAAGCTCGACTGATGACAGGTATTTTACACTGTAATTATTTCGGATATGTTCAGTATATTCAGCTATAAACTGCGAGAGTAAAGCTACTGGCAACTTTTGTTCTTGCAGCAGGCACTTTTCAAATGAAGTCAGTCGCTTCAACGCTTCATTCTTATTTCGGGTCTTGAGGGATTTGCGCCGGAGCTTTTGGGATTGTTCGTCAAAATACTCTACGTGATAGTATCCGTCCCGTTGGAAAAGTATCATTATAAACCTCGTTCTTATAGTGAAGAACGCGGCTTCAGCAGTGTTAAAAAACGTTCAGTAAAACGTTCAGTAACTTATCAAAAAAAAGAAAGCCGTCTTACGTTTTTTTCAGACGGCTTCTTTAATTTTTAGCTTGAAATCAAGCTTTTTAAGTGGGCCCGGATGGGCTTGAACCACCGACCCTCTGATTATGAGTCAGATGCTCTAACCAACTGAGCTACGAGCCCGTATTCCCTGTCTTTTTAGACCGGAATATTATTTTGAGACTTCAAAAATAATATTTATAACCTCTTAATGCAATAGGTGTTACAGAAAAATTTTCGCACCTGTAACTCTTAGTAATACTTATATATATACTGAACTGTACCAGCCTTTTTCCCTTTTGCATCATATTTAATTTCTTCAACTACATTCCCCTTACTGTCATATTTATATTCAATTTTATATTCCAGCTTTCCATCTGAATCATAGTTCCCGGATATTTCTTTTTTGCCATCACTACCGTATGTATATTCAGTACTAAACTCCAGTGAGCCGTCTTTATCATACCACTTGTCTTCTTTTATTTGCCCAAGGTCATTATAAATATATTCATAGTATTTTTCCCGGCTGCCATCAGGGCTGTACCTCTCTGAACGGGTTTTGTTGCCATATTCGTTATACTCATAAGTATATTTTTTATCAACCTGGCCTTTGCTGTTATATCTTATTGTCTCTGTGCGCACACCTTTACTATCATATTTATAACTAAAGCGGCTGTCAACTTTTCCTTTGTCATCATATATAATTGTCTCCTGCAAAAAGCCCTGCTTATCATAATAAACAGTGGAGAGCTTTTTCATATCTTTAAGTTTCCCGCCTTCTGATTTTACCTCGTGCCTGTCAACCTGTTTTATTGCTGAAGCTTTTACCAATTCTCTTTCTACAATGTCAATATTCTTTATAACCGGTTTTTCAACTTCTTTAACAACAGGCGCAGGTTTTGGCGGAGGAGTTTCTCTTTTGGTGGGAATAAGCGGAGCTGAGCTGCAGCCGTTATAGATAATTACAATTGCAAGAATAAACAGAGATAAAAATATTTTTTTCAAATCTTCTCCTCTTTCTGTTTTGCCAAAGGTGATTCAACCATTACTGTAACCGGGCCGTCATTTATTATTTTAACGCTCATCATTGCCCCAAAAATACCTGTCTTAACTTTTTCAACGCCTATATTTTCTTTAATCCTTCTTATAAAATACTCATATAAAGGTATAGCTTCTTCAGGGCGTGCTGCTTTTGTAAAACCGGGACGGTTTCCTTTTGCCGTTTCGCCATATAATGTAAATTGTGAAATGATAAGTATTTCGCCATTAACATCTTTAACAGAAAGGTTCATCTTATCATTTTCATCCTGGAAAATTCTCAGGTTGCAGCATTTATCAGCCACAAATTTAGTATCTTCTATTGTATCGCCTGTTTTAACTCCGAGTAAAATTACAAGCCCCTTCCCTATTTCCTGCTTATAATCCTGTTCAGCAATTATTACATTGCCTTCAGTAACTCTTTGAAGAACGGCTAACAATTCATTTCTCCTGTAATCACCCTGTCTATACCAAGATAATCTTTAATAATTTCTATTTTTGAAAACTTGTTTTGTTCCATTATTTCTTTTACGCTGGCTGACTGTCCTGCCCCCAGTTCAAAATAAATTCTTTTCCCGGTGTTAAGCATTTTTTCCGCAGAGCCAATTATACTTCTGTAAAAACTAAGTCCGTCATTATAATCAGTTAATGCAAATTTTGGTTCATAAACTCTTAGTTCAGGCTCTAATTCTTCATAATCTGAAGAAGATATGTAAGGAGGATTTGAAACAATAATATCAAATTTATCATTAAAAACATTATCATTTGTAATATCTGCTTTAATAAAACTTACTCTGTCAAAAACTCCGTTTAGTTCAGCATTTATCTTAGCAACAGCAAGTGCATCCCCGCTTATATCAAGGGCAGTTATTCTGCTTCCGGTTAAATGTTTGGCAATTGTGACAGCAATAATCCCGCTTCCTGTGCCAATATCAAGGATATTATATTCTTTTTCTTTATCAGCAGAATTAATTACAGATTCTACAAGTACTTCTGTTTCCTGGCGGGGAATCAATACTGAAGAGTTAACCTTAAATTCAAGTCCGTAAAATTCCACAGAACCCAGTATATATTGCAGGGGTTCGTTGGAGGCTCTTCGTTTAAGCAGTTCCCTGTAATTCTGAATTTCATCTTCTTTAAGCGGCCTGTCAAATGACAGGTAAAGGTCAAGCCTTTTGCAGCTTAAAATACAGGCAAGCAAAAGCTCAGCATTTAACTTTGGGGAATCAATTCCTTTTTTATTTAAATATTCAGCAGATAAATTTATAGATTCTAAAACTGTCAGCATAAAAATGATAATTTTGGCAGGAAAGTTAATAAGCATGAACACTTAAAACAAACCATAAACGGGTATTCATTACAGCAGTTTATACCCTGAGTGTTTTATCAGAAATAGTATTATTACTAAAAAAACCGGTAATTAACTGCCTGTATATTATTAAATCAGATTACGTGTTCTTGTAATTGCACAAGCCTTAAAGAATTTTTCAATTTCGTCAGTAATCTCTTTTTCAGTG
>Ga0163159_1004255_pt1 | contig 10356 bp, 6 predicted proteins | sample BioMet9_FD_108702 | JGI IMG/M metagenome (GOLD analysis project Ga0163159, IMG submission 108702) | Microbial communities from bioreactor (seeded with sewage sludge) at Lawrence Berkeley National Lab, California, USA - Biofuel... | ecosystem: Engineered > Bioreactor > Anaerobic > Unclassified ... | reverse complement strand
TGGCCGAGATTGGCATCGACGTGTGGCAGGGCTGCCTGTCCTCCAACGACATCGTGTCCATCCAGAAGGAGCTCGACGGCGACATGGTCATCATGGGCGGCATCAACTCGGTCATCGATCGTGCCGATCAGACCGAGGAAGAGATTCGCGCGGAGACCCGTCGCGCTTGCGAGACCTACGGTCCGAACGGCCACTACATCCCGTGCAACCCGTCCGGCCTCAAGAACTCCGGCATTTTCCCGCTGACCGACAAGATCATCGACTCCGAGGTCGGGGCGTACAACAAGGACGTGTACGGCATCTAACGCCCCGACGTTTCCCGAGGGACATCGACGACGGCCGATGTGATTGACGAACACAGCGGGCCGGGTTCGCTATAATGGACCCGGCCCGCTTTCTGTTTCGGGCCAGTAGGATGAGAACGGATTGCGGCGCCAGCTTGTCCACAGGGGCGAGAAGAGCGGCGGTGGGGTAGGGAGTGCGGACAGCTTGCGAGACCGGTCGAATGGGATATGGAATAAAGCGTTCATCAGCGTTTTCATCGTTAATGCGCTCATGAATATGAGCCAACAGATGGTGAACACGCTCATTGCGCGCTATGCCGACTATCTGGGCGCGAGCTCGGTGACCGTCGGGCTCGTTGTGAGCCTATTCGCCTACACGGCTCTCGCGTTCAAGTTCGTGTCGGCGCCGGCCATCGATGCGTTCAGCCGCAAGCGTATCGTCGCGATTTCATGCCTCGTCGTGGCTGCATCCTACTGTGGTTTCGGGCTCTCGGCGAGTGTCGCGCCGCTCATGGTGTCGCGTCTCGTGCAGGGCGCCGGGCTCGCCTTTACCACGACCGCCTGCCTGGCCCTCGCCACCGATGCGCTTCCGCCCGAGCGGCTCGGCACCGGCATCGGCTACTACTCGCTTGCGCAGGCAGCCTGCATGGCCATCGGCCCCACGCTGGGGCTATATCTGGCCGATACGTTCGGCTATCCGGTAACGTTTCTATCAGGCTGTTTGTGCATGACTGCCGCCGCGATTGCGGCCACCCAGGTCAATGTCGCCCCGATGCCGCGCAAGCCGTTCAAAGTGTCGCCGCGCAATATGTTCGCCGTCGAAGCGCTCATCCCGACGGCCATCCTCACGCTGCTGATGCTTGCGTACTGCAACATCAACTCGTTTCTGGTTCTTTACGCCGACGAGCTCGGCATAGGTGCCAACATCGGTTGGTTCTTCACGGTCTACGCGCTCACGATGCTTGTGTCTCGGCCGTTGGTCGGCAAGCTATCGGATCGTTACGGCATCCTGAAGGTCACGATGCCCGCGCTGCTGTGCTTCGCGGCGGCCTTCATCATCATCAGCGTAGGCGATTCTCTGTGGGAGTTTCTTGTGGCAGCTTTCATCTCTGCGTTCGGATTCGGCGCAGCGGGCCCGGCGCTCCAGGCTCTGTGCATGAAGTGCGTGCCGCCCAACCGACGTGGCGCGGGCTCCTCGACGATTTTCATCGGCTACGACATCGGTAACATCGCCGGTCCCGTCATCGCCGGTGCGGTCGTCGAGAGCGTGGGCTATGCGATGATGTGGCGCGTCATGCTCATCCCGGTGTTCCTGTCGATGGTCATCGTCATCTGCATGCATCGGCGGATAGCCGAACTCGACGGCCGGACGGTAGAGCCGGCATCGGCGCGTCCGTCCGACTGAAGGACGCGCGGCGAGCTTGAACCTATGCTTCGATGCGCTCGAGAAGGTAGGGGATCTCAGTCTCGAAATCGACACCATACCAGTTATGCGGAGTGTGGGCGAGCGTCTCACGGATGCTCGCGACGGTGAAATCGGCGGCGATGGCGAGCGCGTCCTCGAGGGATTTCCCATTCATGAGGGCGCCGACGGCCGCCGATGAGAACACGTCGCCGGTGCCATGGAACTTCGCGTCCACGTACTCGTCGAAGTAGCTGAAATAGCGGTCCTCGATGGAGTCATAGCCCATGATGCCGAGCTTGCTCGCGTCGAAGCTCACGCCGGTAAGAACCGCCCGCTTCGCCCCGAGGCCGACAAGCCGCTTGAGGATATCCTTGATATAGGCCTCATCGTAGCCGGCATCGACATAGGGGATGCCGAGCATGAACGATGCCTCGGTGAGGTTGGGAACGATGATGTCTGCTTTGGCGCAGACCGTGGCGCCCATTGCTTTCGCGAATGCAGGGGTGAAGCCGGTATAGAGCTTGCCGTAATCGCCCATGGCCGGGTCGACGAAGATGAGCGTATCGTCGTCGGCTCCGTGGTCGTCGAAGAAGGCGGAGACGAGGTCGAGCTGCTCGAACGATCCGAGGTAACCGGTGTAGATCGCGTCGAACTTCAGTCCCTCGCGCTTCCAGTGGGCGCTGATCGGCTCGATCTGGTCGGTCAGGTCGCAGAACGTGAACTCGGAGAACGCGGTGTGGGTGGAGAGAACCGCCGTCGGCAGGATGCCGCATTCAACTCCCATGGCGGAGATGATGGGCAGTGCGACGGTAAGCGAGCATTTGCCCACGCATGAGATATCCTGGATGCTGACGATTCTTTTCATGATACGGTTCTTCCTTCCATGTTGCCGGGCACGTGCATCGATTGGTCGATGCACGTGCCCTGGTGTTCCTATATGCGGCGCAACGAGCGTAGCATAAAACCTATATAGCTTATAGGTATTTCGAGAGCTTACCTACGTTTCCACAGAATCCTACCACCCAAAGCGATCAGGCAGCCTCCGATCAGGGCGAGAACGCCTATCAACACAGGTATTCCCGCATCGCCCGTGGCGATGATACGGTGGCCCCCTGCAGCGACGGGCGAATCTTTCGCGGTCGATACGGATGCCGAGTAGCCGAATGAGTCGATGACGCGGGTCTCCACCGTATCGTATGCGTCATCCCAGAGCCCGACGGCTTTGTCGAGCGGGCGAACCTTGCCGCTCTCGTCGCTGGTGGTCGACAGGTAGTTGCGCGTGATATGCGTGCTTGCAGAATTGAGGATGACGATCTCGCCCTCTTCGTTGGATAGCGATTCGCTCGCCTGCACGAGATAGGTGAGCGGAGTGCTCGTGGCGAACTCGGTACCGATGCTGCCGTATTCGAGCATGAGGGCGGTTACGTATTCGCCCTGTTCCAGTTTCAGGTCGGAAACGGCGAGATGGGCTCGCTGCGCGCAGTCGATATGATCTGACCACAGGCGGTAGCCGGTCGTTGGGATGCGGTCGGTGCCGTCTGCGAGCTCGTTTTCCGGATTGCTATCCGTCGCGCGCGAGGTGCTATAGACTATTTCGTCATCCGTAAGGTTGGTCCGGTACCAGACATTGCAAGCGCCATCGGTGTCATCTTCCACCACGGGAGTGTAGACATCGCAGAGACGGATGCCCTGCGCGTTGAGCTCGAGCGGGTCGATGAGGGTGTACTGATCGGCGCGAACGTTGGTCTCTCCGTTGTCGAATCCGATATCGTAGCGATATTTCTCTTCGGATACGTTGTCGATGCCTATGCTCTGGTCGGGAAGCGACTTGAACGCCGCTGCTGTGACCGCGATAGTGCTCTTATCGATTGTGCATTCGAGTGTGATGCGCTTGTTTTTCCAGGTCTGCACCTGGGTTTGTTCGAGCTCGTTGACGGAGAACCAGTAGTCCTGCGCGTTTTCGGCGGATTCGTCGGTGTAGGCATAATGGTAGTTGGGGCATGTTTCGCTGATACGGTAGTAGCCGAAGGTCAATCCGCGGAAGATATGGGCTCCTCGCTCATCGGTGGTGGCCACGTCCTGAGCTACCCAGGTTCCCTCGGTGTCGGTGCCGCCGCATTCGACGGGGCAGCCGGTCGGGTCATCGGGGTTGAAGAACCGATAGAGCGTGTACTCCGTGTCAGCCACCGGCTCCCCGGTCTCCTCGTCGACCTTTTCGACGACGATATCGCGGTAATGGAAATCCACGAAGGTGCGGGAGAGGGAAGCGTCGGCTGCTTCGGGGAAGTGCTCGGCATCGATGATGAAATCGCAATGATCGCTGTACCATGCCTCGTGCGGCAGCATCCAGCCGTCGGCGCTCGCGTCGGCGCTCGCGGTCTCCGCCACACGGTAGGCACCGAAACGGTCAATCAGGCCGCGGTTGAACCTGAGCGTGCCGTCGACGGTCTTCGCCCGCCCGAGCTCGAGCCAGACGGTACCATCATCGTCGACGATCAGGTCGGAAGCGCTCAACCCCGTCGCCTCCTCGGAGGTTACCTGGCGATACAGCGCGAACTCGGCGCCGTCGATGCGCTCGGCTTCGATGGCACGAGGAGTGGCGCACTGAGTGCAGACGAGGCGGTTGTTCTCGCTATCGAGGGCGAGCTCCCCTCCGCAGGTGTCGCAGGTCAGTCCGGCGAGCTTCAGCGAATCCCCGTCGTATTTGTACACGTCGAGCGCGACGTTCTGATAGTTCTTGAATGTGGCGGTATACGTATAGGAGCGAGTTCCATCGGGCGCCATAGAGAGCAGCGTGCTATACGAGGACGCATCGAAGGTGAAGCGGTAACGGTTATCGAGTCCCGAGTCGGTATCTGCCATGTATTCGGGTGCCGGCGCGGTTTCGCGGACAAGATAGGTCCCGAAGGCATCGATAGCATCCACGGGGAAGGCGAGATTCCCCGCCGTATCGGTGTACGCGGTGGCACAGGGCAGCCAGCGGCAACCGTTCTCATCGATGTAGATTTCCTCCTCTGCATTTGCTCGGTCGGATGCCCCGTACTCCGATTGCGCCGCGGATACTCCGTACGCCATGAGCTCGCCCGGGTCAGGGTCGGAAGGCTCGACAACTTCTGCGAGCCGGTAGAGCGTGAAGCGGGTACCCGCGACCCCGCGGCCGCTCTGATCGTGCTTGACCACCGTGACGGTCGGGCGCGGCCAGTCGGCCATGGTCACCTTCTGGACCTCCCCGTTAGCCTGCACGGTGAACTCTATGTCGGAGGACTGCAGGAAACCGAGGGGCGCGAGGTCCTCATGGAGCGTGTAGGTTTCGCCGACTGTGAGTCCCGTGATTCGATGGGGCGTATCGGTGGAGGTCCATCTTTCCACGCTTGTTCCGCTCGAATCGAAGAGTTCGAGCGCGGCGCCGGGCAGCTCTTCACCGGTCGTGGCATCCACTTTGGACAGGTCCCAGACCGTCGGCCGGTTGGGGAGGTCGGGCAGCGCGAGGGTGACGGCGTTCTCGGAGATGGTGAAGGCGATGTCGGCCATCAGCTCGTAGCCCCTGTTCGCCGCGCATCGTTGCTCGGAGAGCGTGTAGGTATCGTAAGGGAGCGCCCCGAGCGCGTCATCGGCCGAGCCACCGCCAAACCAGACGCCATCTGCGGCCGAGGTACCCCGATTCGTGTCGCGTGTGTGCGGTGCGGTGCTGGAGGATGTCGAGAAAAAGCCGAGGGCGTTCGTCCATACGCGATGAGTTTCTCCGGTCGTTTTGCTCGTGATCGTGAAAGCCACACCCGCCAAGCGCGCGAGCGTCGATTTATCGTATTTCGCGAAGGAAACATCGCCGCGCTTGACCTGCTCGGGAGAGATGGGCGTTTCGTATGTGCCGACCGTGGGCGTGCCGGCCGACGCGTTCGAGGACGCAATCTTGCGAAGATAGACGTTCGGGTCGGCATTATAGCCTCTCGATGCCTTCGTCTCCTGAACGGTATAGGTGCCGAGTGGAGCTGCGGTTTTGCCGTTCAACGTGTAGAAGGCATCGCCTGAAACCTTGTATTCGGCGGAGAGCTTGGCGATGCCATCTTCGTCCGTCCTCAAGACCCAAGAACGCGTGGATTGGGCGGGCAGTGCCGCCGCCGTGTCGTAATCGCCAGCATAGTATCTGACCGTGTACTGCGCGCCGGAGAGCGTCGTATCACCGGTAGCCTTCGCGTCTCCCGTGTCGGCATCCACTTTTCTGACGGCGATGTCGATCTTGCCCGCGAGCGGGATGTCGGATGCGTTCACATCTGCGGTTCCTCCCGATATCTCGAATGCGTGCTTGTTTGTGTCGAGCCCATAGCCTTGGGGAGCGCGCGACTCGAGGAAGTAGTAGGAGCCGGCAGGCAGGTTCTCGGTCGTGAATGTGCCGTTTGCATCGGTCGTGTAGCTCTTGATTCGCGTGCCATCCGAGCGATAGAGGTCATAGCATGCGTCGGCGAGCGAATAGCAACCGTTTTTCGCGGTCAGGGTGGCATCGGTCGATGTCTTCGAGAGATGGGCGGTGCCCGCAAGGTTCAGCGCGTAGCTCGCACTCGACCTTCCGTAGGCGAGCGCGCCGACATAGGCCATGTTCTGTGGTTCGGGATCGTCCGACTCCCAGCAGGCATAGCTCTGCGTCTCGTGATAATCGACATTGACGGTAAGGCGATGATCACCAGATTGAACGGCGCTGACGGGGATGTAGAGCGTGAAGATCTCGCCGGGAAGTGGGTTGTTCTGCGATGTGTTGAACAGCGTGTCGTTGCCTTCCACGCGATAGCGGGTTTCGGAAACATTCGAGACGGAAAGTCCGCACCAGGTGATTGGATAGCTGCTCGTGAAATGATAAGAACCGCAGACGAGGTAATCGACGCCGTCGATGTTTTCCAGGTGGCTCGTCGCGTCGGAACCTTGGATGTTGATGGAGGGGAAGCCGCCCGATGCGCGGTTGTATATCGCGTATGCCGCGGCGAGCACATTGGAGCCGCGTGGGTTGTCCACCACGAGCATCGAGAGATCGAAATAACGCTCGAATGCGTTCTTGTTTGCCTGCCAGACCGCCATCTGGGTCGCGACGCGGCTCTCCTCGTGCGAAAGCGACCCGTCGCCGGTGATAGCGCGTATCCGGACAACCGATTCTTCCGAGCCGTCGTATCCGTAGTACAGGACCTTCCCCACGGAATCAGGGATGTCGCGCTGATGGTAGCCGTACCCGTCCGGACGGCCCCATCCAAGGTTCATGCAGTAAGCAACATGGCCGTCGTTGCAGCCGAAGAATTGGCGTGAGGTGAATGTGCTGCTGCCAACGAAGTAGGGAATATCCGTGCCATACCAGCTGGAAAAGCCGTCAAATCCGGATTGCACCGCGAGTATGCGCCCCGATGCCGACGTCGAAGCCGAAACGGAAGGCGAAGCCGTTGCGATGCCTGTGGATGCTGATGTCGTTGCATCGGTAGCTTCTGAGGCACCGCCTGGTATCGGAGTTGATACCGATAGCGGTACCGAGACCGAGGCAGATGGTGACGAAGCGATTGCATCACCTGCGCCATTGCCAGCATTGTCGGAGGCTTCACCGTCGAGCGCCATAGAAGATGACGCCACGGACGCAGCTGGCTCCGCTGCGGATGCAATGAAGGAAGCGGAGAGCCCGCACGCCCCGAATGCGAGAAAGAGCATGAGGATGAGCAGGAGCCGGTTTCCATGCTGTCGGATGCCGAAAGCGTTTGCAGCGGGCGGTCTTCGCCCCAAATAATCCGGGGTCGTCCGATGCTGGGTATGGGATGGTCGTGAGAACATGGGCACCACTCCTTGGCGGGATCGCGCGGGTAAATCGGTCGCCCCACTATAGCGCCTAAAACATACAAAACAATATAACGATATATAACAGGGGGATAGTATTTTACATACGGGATGCCTACGGGATGCTTGCAGGGTGCCTACAAGACTCGCACAAGGTACTTACAGGCCCCCTCGCGGAAATTGCCGAACAGGGATGGCAAAAAGCGCTCGCATTTTCGGCACGATAATGAAAGACGACCGAGCGCATCATCTGATTCAACGGGCGCAAAGCCTCAGAGATTGTGGGAAACCGATGGCGTAAGGGGCATGTTTGCCGAAGAAATGCTGTCGATGTACGTTTCGTGGTTGCCTCGGAGGCTTTGCCGTGCGATAGTTCTCTGCGTTGATGTACCACGAAAAGGGAGAAGCAGCATGGCATACAGCTACAATCCGACGGGCGTTTGCCCGCGTAAGATCACATTCGATGTTGACAAGGAGAACAAGGTCCACGATGTGAAGTTCATGGGCGGGTGCTACGGTAACCATGAGGGTATCGCGCATCTCGTCGAGGGCATGGACGCCGAGGAGGTCATCGGCAAGCTCGAGGGGATCGAATGCGGCTTCAAGGGCACGTCCTGCCCCGACCAGCTAGCGAAAGCACTGCGCGCCCATCTCGTGAAGTACGAGAAGATCAGCTAGGGGAGCACGCTGCGCGATTCGGCGAGAACGATAAGAGGGGGCATGGAACCGGAAGATTCCATGCGCCCTCTTTCATGTGGGACGAGAGGTTCGGCTTCGCTGCCGGATTCCGTTATTGCTCGGAAGCTGCATCATCCTTATTCGCAGATGCCTTCTTGGCTGCGGTGACGAAGCTGCCCTTCGCTGGCTTCTCGTCTGTTAGCTCGGGTTTCGCGGGAGCCGCCGCGGCTTCGGCGGTTTCAGAGGCAGCCTCGGGCGCCGCTGCGGCTTCGGCGGTTTCAGGGGCAGCCTCGGGTGACGCTTCGGCTTCGGCGGTGACCTGAGCGACTTCGTCTGTCGCGGGGGTAGTTTCGCTTCCCGCTGCGGCTGTTTCGCTGGATGTATCGGTGGCTTCGGAGGTCGCGTCTGCCGTCTCAGGCATCTCTCCGTCGGTCTTTGCAGCTTCGGCGGCCGATTCCGCTGCTTCGGGAGCATCCGTAGCGTCGAGCGCGTCATCTGCGGCAGCCTCGCCCACGGCAGCCTCAGATGCCGCGGCTGCTTTCGCAGCTGCCTCCTGCGCGGGCGTGGGCTTCGCGAGCTGCTCTTTAAGCTCCGAGCCGGTCTCCTTCATGTCGCTGGCGAAGCCGCTGATTACGCCGTAGATACCGCTTTCCTCGAACGTTTTATCGCCCCAGAGCGAGGTGACGGCTTCGCTGAAATCGAATTTCTCGTCGGGATCTTCGGCATCGTCCTTCTTTGGCTCGGTGGTGCTCACCTGGGCATCGGGGGCTGGCGTGGGAGCGTCGACGAGCGAGCCGTCGCGCGCGACGTAATGGCTGACCGCTCGTTCGACGAGCTGCTGCCCTTCGTAATAATGTACGACGATCGTGCCGCCCTTCGAGACCGTCTGCGTTGCGGTGCCGCCGTCGCCGAGCTTATAGGAGAATGCCATCGCCTTGACCACCGAGTTATCGTCGGCCACGTACTCGTCGACGGGAAGATGGTTGAGCTTATCGCCCGTATAGAAGTGGCAGATGATCTTGCCGTCGGGGTCGACGGTCTGCGTGGCGGTGCTGCCGTCGCCGGCCGTATAGGAGGTCGCCACGGGCTTGGGGCCGACGTTGTTTGCATTCGCCCATTCGCCATTGCCGGGCATCTTGTACTGCGGCTCTTCGCTCGCTTTATCGGCGGTCGCGCCCTTCTTACCCTTTTTCTTACCGAACATGCGGTCATCTCCCTTGGTTTTTGCTTCTTGTCGTTCCTCTTTCTTGCGCTGCTTGCCTTCGGCCTTCGACTGCTTGATATCCACGCCGGTGTCGCCGACAGCGTGGGCACCGGGCAGGGCGCCGGCACCCACCTTGTTCTGCGACTCTTCTTCTTCCTTGAGACGGCGTATCTCGCGCTCGCCCCGTTTGTCCTGGTCGGGGAAGAGTTTGTGCGTCTTATGCTCGGAAATCCACGCGAAAAGCCCGAAGCCGATGGCGCATACGAGGATGACCAGAAAGATCAGGGGCGCGTTCTGGTCGTACCATGGCAGGTCAGAACTTTCGACGGCGATTAAACCGGATGCGATTATGCTTACTTCGGCTAAACTACCCACGTTCACTCCTTCATCGATAACGAGTGCATTATACTGTCTTATTACACGGTACACGTCTTTTTCAAACAAGAATCGCTTCTTGGTTCTTGGCATGTCCTGGGAGGAACGATGCTCGATATCCGTTTTGTGAGGGAAAACCCCGAAAAGGTCACCGCGGCGATGGCTTCGCGCAATGTGGAATGGCCGGCGACGCGGTTTTCGGAGCTCGATTCCCAGCGGCGCAGCCTCATCACGGCGGTCGAGGGGCTGCAGGCGCAGCGCAATGCCTCGTCCAAGGAAATCGGCTCTCTCATGCGCGAGGGCAAGAAAACAGAGGCCGAAGAAGCCAAGGAAGCGGTGCGCGCTATCAACGAGCAAATCGATGCCGTTGACGAGACGCGCGCGCAGGTCGAGGCCGAACTCAACGAGATGATGATGACCTATCCGAACATCCCGCATGAGTCGACGCCCATCGGCAAGGACGAGAACGACAACCCGGAGGTGCGCCGCTGGGGCACGCCGCCTGAATTCGACTTCCCGTTCAAGGCTCATTGGGACCTTGGACCCGATCTCGGCATCATCGACTTCGACCGTGCGGTCAAGCTCGCCGGCTCGCGTTTCATTCTGCT
>Ga0163159_1004247_pt1 | contig 10377 bp, 10 predicted proteins | sample BioMet9_FD_108702 | JGI IMG/M metagenome (GOLD analysis project Ga0163159, IMG submission 108702) | Microbial communities from bioreactor (seeded with sewage sludge) at Lawrence Berkeley National Lab, California, USA - Biofuel... | ecosystem: Engineered > Bioreactor > Anaerobic > Unclassified ... | reverse complement strand
GACGGATGCGTAAAAATCGCCGCCTCGCCTAGCGCCCATTGGCTTAATACATTAAATTCAGCAATGAACCGGCATCGCTTTTGATTTCTGAATCTTATGGCAGACACTCCACAAATTCCTGTTTACAGCACAGTTTTACTTCGACCTGTTGACCGTCCAAACCCCAGACAGGATCATGGCGCCGCCTATGAAGAGCCATGGCGTGAAGCGTTCGCCCACCACCCAGTAGCCCACGATGGCGCCCACGATAGGCTGGAAGAACTGGAAGGCCATCACATGCGCGACCGGCAGCCTGGCCGTCGCGTAGTACCACCAGACATAGGCCAGACCGGAGCAGAGGAAGCCCAGCAAGCCCAGCGCGCACCAGGTGCGCAGCGTGAAGCCGACAACTATGGAGACGTCGGTGTGAGTCAGTGCGAGCGTCGGAATACAGAGCAGCACTGCGAAAAACATCTCCCAGAAGATCGTGAAGATAGGCGTGTAGGACTTATCTTTGAGCACAAAGCGCGTGATGACCATAAAGGCAGCCCAGTTCAGCGTGGAGACCGAGATAAGGAAGTCGCCGACGTTGTAGGCAGAAAAGCCCCTGGCCCCGGCCGTGCCAAGCCCCAGCACCACTGCCACGCCCGCGAAAGCCACGACAATGCCGAGGATCCCGCGGCTGCTGAGTTTCTCTTTAAGGAAGATACCGGCCAGCACCGCCGCGATGGCGGGGGCCGCGGCCATCTGCCAGTTCGCGTTGGCGCTGCCGGACGTCTTCATGGCGACGGTCTGGATGCCGATATGGAAGAAAAAGCCCATGAAACCTAGGAACGCCAGCACTTCTGCCTGGCGCCTGGTCGGCAGCCGCAATTCGCCGCGGCAGGCCGCCACGACGATCAGGATCGCGAACGAAAGAAAAAAGCGCGCCGACATTACGAACAGAGCCGGAGCCTGGGCCAGAGCCACCTTGGCGCCGGCGAAACTCGCGCCCCAGGCTGCGACCGTGCAGAACGCGGCCGCGTAGATCGTCAGTTTGTTGTAGTCGGATCCTCTGTTTTCAGCCATTTTTCGCAACTTCCTTCCGTGCGTCTTCGCGCGCAAGTTTTTCTCTCACATAAGCCATAAAATATTTCGACTCCCTTGCCGCCGTCCAGACCAGGATCGCATAAGGCGGCAGAAAGATAAAGAACATTACGACAAACAGCTTCGTGGTGTCGTACGGCAGCAGGTGCAGCGGCATCAGCATCGCAAAGAGAGCCAGGACCGCAAAGGTCCTTTTGGACGCGGGGCGCCGCCTGATAATGTCCATCATGCGCACCGCCAGAACCACGACGATTATATCAGCAAAGCCGCAGCAGATCGCGCCGAACTTCAGCAGCGCCAGATATTCCCTTCCGCGAAAGGAAGTCCCCGCCCAGAGGAAGAGCGAATCAAACATGGCCCTGCGCCTCAAGTTTTTTGACGAACCGCCAGAACATCACGGCCGCCGCGCATTCGAGCGCGATGTAGGCGCAGTTCGCAAGCGCCACGAAGAAACGGCCCACCCACATGTACTGCTCCCAGCTGAACAGATGCCTTTCGGAGGCGCCGATGCCGGCGCAAATATAGACAATGACAGGCAGAGCTACGGCCAGAACGAGGAGCAGATCGCCGCAGAGCGTCGAGGCGTCCTGCGGCAGGCCGCGGCGGCAGATCCGCACAAGGCGGCTGAAGTAAAGCACCAGCAAAGCGTCGAAGAGCACCATGGCGCCGCAAAGCGTCATGCGCACGATCCAGGCGAAGTAGTCAATGCCGCGCAGATCGTAAAAGCGGCTCATAAAATTCAGCCCCAGCTCCGGCTGGAACGAAAAGACCGCGAAAGCCAGAAAAACCATGCACTGTTCGGCCGTCAGCCGCACGCCGTGTCCGGCGCCGCAAGCGGCGCCGTCGTGCGCGTACTTGAGCCAGACGAAGCAGAATTGCTGAACGGCCAGCCAGAAAAGTTCCAGCAGCCTCTCGATCGTAAAAGTCGCCAAAATTCAGCGCTACCTCCTGACAACGTCCTCCGGCCTGAAGGAGCAGGTGGGATTTTCCACCTGTATCGTCAGCGAAGCCAGCTGCGTGCCGTAGTTCACAGCCCGGGCCAGAGTTTCGCCGCGCGTAAGGCCGAAGATGGCGCCGGAAAAGAACGCGTCGCCGGCGCCGCTGGAATCGACCACCTTCGTGGGGATGGCCGCACATTTGCCCTTTTCATCCGTCTGCGGATCGTAATATATACAGCCGCGCTCGCCGAGCGTCACGACCATCGGCGGCAGCTTCAGCACGGAGCTCTCGCGCATCAGCAGCTCCAGCGCGTCATCCGGCTCAAGCCGCGAGACGCTGGCGCCGAACAGTCTGCCCGCTTCCACGTCGTTGCAGATAAAACAGGCCATGCGCCTCAGGAAATCCCTGTTGCGCAGCACGACCTCCATATTGCCGACGATGCCGTAGACAGGTTTGCCGTGTTTCTCGGCCAGATCCAGCACCTTTGAGGAAATATTGTCAGTCAGGTCTATCTCCAGAGCCACGCTGCCTGCCTGTGACACGATTGCGTCTCCGCGTTCGTCGACAAGCTTCTCAAGGATGCCGAGGTCCGGCATCTGCGAGATAGACGCTGAAAGAGCGCCCTTTTCGTCCATCACCGCCAGCCAGACGCCCATGCCGGAGTTTTCGGTCTTCACCATGTCCGACACGTCCACTCCGAGGTCGTTCAGATTTTTGACGATGTCGCGTCCAAGCGCGTTATCGTCCACCGAAGCGACGAAGGCCGTCTTCTGTCCCAGCTTGGCCAGATTTTCTGCCACGTTGCGCCCCACGCCGCCGTGGATAAACTTCACGGCGCCCACATTGCGTCCCAGCGGGTCGTATCTGTATCTGGCAAAGCCCTTGCAGTCCATGAAGACAGTGCCGATCACGACAGTTTCAACAGACAATAAGATCACGTCCCTGAAAAAATATCAATTCCGACTCAAAAAAATAATATCAAGCGTACGCGCTCATAATACAGCCGCGACAAGCGAAAAGTCAAAATATCGCGGCTGGTGTAAAATGTAGAAAACGGACGGGCTGGTGGTAGCATGAAGAAAATTACGGAGGTTGCGGCGGCGCTGATTTGGGACGGGGACAGGTTCATGATTTGCCAGAGGCCGGCGCACAAGGCCAGGGGGCTGCTCTGGGAATTCGTCGGCGGCAAGCTGGAGCCGGGCGAAACCGGCGAACAGGCGCTGGTCAGGGAATGCCGCGAAGAACTGAACGTCGGCATCTCGGTCGGCGGGGAGTTCGCCAGCGAGGTCTACGAATATCCCGACCTCACGATCCGCCTCACGCTGCTCAACGCCTCCATAACAGAGGGAACGCCGCAGATGCTGGAACACAAGGACATCAGATGGATCACGGCCGCGGAAATTCATGCTTATGAATTCTGTCCGGCTGACACTAAATTCCTCGCCATGCTGCAAAATATCAAAAAATAAGGTCTATCAGAGCAGCAATTTATTGCTTTGACTAATTTGCATACGGCAATTTTTGTTCCGCGCAACAGGAGAACCGCGCGCGGCAGCAGCGGCAGCGTGCTATAATCAAAGGCAGTTCCGCCGCAGAGGCCCTGGCCATACTATTTTCCGGCGGCGGCCCTTTTCGATTTTATTCGAAGACGGCATAAAAACTGATCAAAACGGACGTCCAAAGCAGGAGCAAACCGGTCTGGAGCCGGCTGCCGCCGATTTTTACGTCCGTTGGCAAGGAGCTGGCTTTGGATAAGGAGAACGACGCCGCGAAAACGCAGGCGCAGAAGAAACTTGGGAATCCTGCTGTGACAGGCGCTTTGCTGATCGTCGCAGCCGGCATATGCTGGGGAACCAGCGGCACGATCCAGGCGCTGGCGCCCAGCGGGGCCACGCCTCTTTCGGTGGGGTCGGTGCGCATCTGTTTCGCGGCCCTGCTGCTGCTTGCCGTCACGTTTATGCGCGGCTGGCGGCGCGTGTTCAGACGCAGATGGCGTCCGCACGGCGTGCTTGTCGCGGCGCTGGGCTTCACCCTCTATCAATATGCCTTTTTCTCGGCCGTGAAGCTTTCCGGCGTCGCGATCGGCACAATGGTGGCGATCGGCGCCGCGCCAGCGATCGCCGGCGTGTTGGGCTTTTTGATCTATCGGGAAAAACTGTCGCGCCGCTGGCTGGCTGCCACGGTGCTGGCAGTCGCAGGCTGTTCGCTGCTGGTTGCCGCCGGCGGCGAGTTTGGTTCGGTCAGCGTTCCCGGCGCTATCCTTGCGTTGTGCGCCGCCCTTTCCTACACCTGCGTAGGAGCCGGGCTGCGCATCATGGGCAGCCGCGATCCGCTCGACGCGATCTCGATGGTCGTGATGGTCAGCGGCGTTTTGGCCTCGCCTTACTTCTTCTTCGGCAGCATCTCCTGGGTGCTGGAGCCGCGCGGAGCTGTCTGCGCGCTGCTGCTGGCCTGCGTGACGACGATCCTGCCCTACTGCCTTTTCGCAAAGGGCATCCGCCTCGTGACGATGGGCCGCGCTTACACTCTGGCTCTCTCCGAGCCAATGACGGCCTGCGTGCTCTCGCTCTGCCTGCTGGGAGAAAAACTGACGCTTTCCGGCGCGGCCGGCATAATGCTGATCTTCTGCGGAATATTGCTGCTCGCGAAGGAAAGCTGACGGGGAAATAAGCTCTGCATTTTAAGACTCTCACGGCGAACAGCCTTTTGTTATTCAATAGTTATTTCCATCCGCCGGCAATATCTAAACTTGGCGGAAAATTCGTTTCAATTTGCTCTTCCCCTCTTGGCTTTCATCCGTTATAATCTGCGGACAATGCGAGCGGACCTCGCATTGAAACCGGACTATAAAACGGGAGTGTTACATATTTTCTAGGAGGGGGATACCTCATTATGGACCAAAAGATCTTTACCACCTACGAGAGCGAAGTGCGCTCTTACTGCCGCAAGTTTCCCACCATTTTCGTCAAGGCCAAGAACGCAGTTCTGACCGACGAGGAAGGCCGTGAATATCTGGACTTCTTCAACGGCGCAGGCGCGTGCAACTACGGCCACAATAACGATTACATAAAGAACAAGGTCATCGAATATCTGCAGAACGACGGCATCGTCCATGCGCTCGACATGTATACCGCCGGCAAGGGCGGGTTCATCGATTTCTTCGAAACCAAGGTGCTGCAGCCGCGCGGGCTGAATTATAAAATAATGTTCCCCGGCCCGACCGGCGCCAACGCGGTGGAATCCGCGCTCAAGCTGGCCCGAAAGGTCACCGGCCGCACCAACATCTTCGCGCTGATGGGCTGCTTCCACGGCATGACGCTGGGAGCCCTCTCTCTCACCTCCGAGGACTTCGCGCGCAAGGGCGCCGGCGTGCCTCTGCACGACGTGACGCATATCCCCGCTCCCTACATGTTCCCTGAACTTGATACGATAAAATACATGGAAAATCTGTTCACCGACGACCACTGCGGCGTCGCCAAACCGGCCGCGCTCATCGTCGAGGCCGTTCAGGCCGAAGGCGGCGTCAATGTGCTGCCGGACGAGTGGCTCCAGAGGGCCCGCGCGCTCTGCGACAAGTACGGCGTCCTGCTGATCTGCGACGAGATCCAGATCGGCAACTGCCGCACCGGCAGCTTCTTCGCCTTTGAGCACGCCGGCATCAAACCGGACATCGTGACGATGGCAAAATCCATCGGCGGCATGGGCTTCCCCTTTGCGCTCACGCTTTTCAAGCCCGAGCTGGACAAGTGGCAGCCCGGCGAACACAACGGCACCTTCCGCGGCTTCGTGCCGGCCATGATCGCCGGTAAGGCCGGGCTTGAGTATATGCTCGAGCACAACATCGAAGCGGAGACGCGCCGCAAGGGCGAGATCGTCAGCAAATATCTTGACGAAAACCTGCCCAGGATAAATCCGAAACTTACCCACCGCGGACGCGGCCTCATCAACGGCATCGACTTCGCGCCGTTCCCGGCCGGATCCGCCAAAGCGGCCAGCGCCGAATGCTTCAAGCGCAATCTCGTCATCGAGCTCGCGGGCCGCGAGGACTGCGTGCTGAAGCTGATGCCGCCGCTGACGATCGAAGACGACAAACTTCTGCGCGGCCTCGACATCATCATGGAGGCCATCCGCGCTCTGAACCTCAAATAAAGACTTCGACAAAAAGCTGAAGATTCCCGGGGCGCAGGCTCCGGGAATCTTTTGTCCTGCGGCCGGACGGTTGGCCGCTTGTACCCCTGCGGCAACAGGTCTTATAATCTCGGCAGCAGAATATTGCGCGCGGCCCAGTCAGCCGCGTATGCGAAAGGCCTGATCAGGATGAAGGTAATGGAATCCGTGCTGGCCGCGGCTCAGAGCAGTCTGGCCGGCAGCACGATCAAAGACATAGCGGTGGGCATTTCATTGATCTCCGTGCAGCTCAGCGACGACAATGTGGGCGTCGCCTATGTGGTGCGCGAACATCTGCCGGCCGGCTGTTCCGTCTTCTCTTACGTGCAGGAGGCGCTCGGCAGGCCCGCGGAGGAAATTGCCGCCTGGGCGCTCAATGGCGGCGACGATCTCCAGCGCGGCGTGGGGCTCGCGGTCCTCTCGGCCGCCGCCCAGAAGCAGACGCTGCAGGACGACGTGAGGAGGGAGGTGCCTTTCGGCCTGAAGATCACTGAAAAAGACACAGTCGGCATGGTAGGCTATCTGCCGCCGGTCGCCAACCCGATCATCGGCCGCTGCGGCAAAATGATCATTTTCGACGAGGGCCTTTCGCGCATGGGGGAAAATGTGCTGCTTTCCGCGATGGAGGAACAGCCCAAACTGCTGCCGAAATGCGACGTGGTGCTGCTCTCCGGTTCCTCGGCCGCCAACGGCACGCTGGACGGACTGCTGGGCCTTTGCGCCAAAGCCCGCGAAGTGGTGCTGATTGGCGCCTCTACGCCGATGTTCCCCGGCGGCTTCGCCGGCACGCCTGTTACGAGATTGGCCGGCTCTGTCTGGATGAACGACAAAAAGAACGAAATTTTCCGTCTCGTGACCCTTGCAGGCGGCATTTTCCACACGCGCCGGTTCATGAAGAAGAAGCTGGCGCTTGTGGAGTAGCGCCTTTTTACAGGACGCCGCGTTCCAGCCTGGCCTCAAAATCGGCCGGCGGCAGCGGTTTTGAATAATAGTACCCCTGAATGGTGTAACAGCCTATATCGGAGAGGAACTTCACCTCTTCGGCCGTCTCCACGCCCTCCGCTGCGAGCGGCAGATGCAGCAGACGCATCATCTCTACGACCGCAGTCAGAATGCTGCGGCCCTTCTGGCTGCGGCAGCCTGCTATCAGACGCATATCGAGTTTGACGGCGTCGATCGGCATTTTGTAGAGCGTGTTGAGCGAGGAATAACCGCTGCCGAAATCGTCCATTTCGATGGAGAAACCTTCCGAACGCAGCTTCTCGACCGCTTCTATCAGCTGTGACGAAGACTGGGTATAGGCGGACTCCGTAATTTCCAGCCTCAGCAGATCTTTCGGCAGCCGATATTTTTTCATAAAGCCGGCAAAGACGGCAGGCAGGTCGAGATCGAATATGTCTACGCGGGAAAGGTTGACGGAGACCGGGACTGCGCGCAGGCCGCGATCGAGCCAGCCGCGCTGTAGTTTGCAGACCTCCTCCCAGACATAAACGTCCATTCTGGTGATGAAGTGGTTCTTTTCAAAAACTGGCACGAACTCGTCCGGCCGGATGATGCCAACCTCCGGATGCCGCCAGCGTACAAGGGCTTCGGCGCCGGTCATGCGGCATTCGCGGCTGTCGTATTTCGGCTGCAGGTAGACAAGGAATTGTCCAGCCTCCAGAGCCGCTTTCATCTCCTTCGTGACCCAGGCTTCGCGGCGGGCTTTGCCGCGCATCGCTTCGTCGTAGAAGGCCCAGCGCACTTCGTAGCTGCCTTTGACGGAATGCTGCGCCAGCCGCGCGTAGTCCAGCATCTGCTCGACCGGGATGGAAGCGTCCACAATGACGTAGAAGCCGAAGTCAACGGAGACGGGCGAGTCCAGCTCCGCCATCCGCATATCATCGCGGCTTGCTCTGATGAGCTTTTGTATTGTGTCATTGTTATAGGGCACACAGAGCGCGAAACGGTCGCCGGAGATGCGGCAGCAGGCGCCGTCAGCGCCGGCGCAGGCGGACGCGCGCCGCGCCAGGACCTTGAGCACGCGGTCGCCCGTCTGGAAACCGTAGAGTTCGTTGATCATTTTAAAATTTTTAACGTCGAAGTAGACTATGAGGTATTTCTGCTCCGGGTTGTCCCACAGCATGCCTTTGACGCTGCGTTCAAAGCAGTTCAGATTTGAAATACCCGTGAGATTATCCTTTGAATAAAGGTTCAAGGCCTCCTCGCGCGTATAGTGGATGCAGTTCTCCATCTGGCTTAAACCGCAGGCCACGGCCCCCGCCATTTCCCGGCAGGTGTGATAACCGCAGGCGCCGCAGTCGATGACGCGGGATTCCGCGCTGCGCTTGTTCATTGAGTTAAAGATATGCTCGAGCACATCCGGCGGCAAACGCAGCTGCTGTTTGTAACGGTTCGTGAAGCTGCGGCGGAAATCCCGCGGGTCCAGTCCGGCGAAAGTCTCGTTGAGCATGGCCGCACGTTCCTCATGCGTCTTGCCGTAATCCGGACGGGAGGCGATCAGCCGCCGGCAGGCTTTAAGAGAGGCCAGGGCAGACGACGGCATGCTCTTGTCTTCAAACAGCACCGGAGAACCGAGACAGCCGAGTTTTGAGCTGAGGGCGCAGATGAAGTCGGGATGCGGGGCATCCTGAGCCAGGGCTTTGGCGAAACCGCCGAGCTCTTCATGGGAATAGGCACAGAGGTCGTCGACGCAGCGCACGTCAAAATCGGGCGGCGCAAAATAACAGAGTATTTCCCTGAGTCCGCCGTTGAGCGAGTTCAGGCAGCCAAGACCGGGATTCGCCAGATCCGGCGCGGCTTCGGCGACCTGAGTGAAGTCAACATCCGCCAGATGGGCGAACAATCTTCCCAAGGTGACGCTGTAGCTGACCCTGGCTGCCTCGGCACAGTCGCCGTTCTCCGTTTTTTTTGCAATGCAGGGGCCGATGTAGGCAATGTCGGCCTCGTCGCGCAGATATTTGCGCGCGTAAACGACCGTGCACATCAGCGGCGAAAGCACCGGCAGCAATTTGTCTTGTACGACGGGAAAGTATTTTTCGACCGCCTCGACAACCACCGGACAATCGGAGGAGAGCAGGCACTGTCCGGAGTTTTCCCGGCAGCAGGCCAGCGTGGCCCAGGCGCAGATATCGCCGCCAAAGGAAATGTCGTAGATTTTAGCGGCGCCTAAGGAACGCAGATAGCCCAGCACCTTGCCGAGCCGGGCTGGATAAAGGATGCGAAAGACCGGATCGACAGCCAGAGATATGCGTTTGCCTGCCGCCAGATCGCGGAAGAACGCCTCCGTGTCGTCCAGATATTCGCGCGCATGGTGCGGACAGACAGCAACGCAAAATCCGCAGTGGACACACTTGGCGTCGTCCACTTCCATGCGGCGGGCTCCGTTGACGACAACGGAGACATTGGCGCCCGGCGCCGGGCATTTCGTAACGCAGCGGTTGCAGCCAATACAGGAGGAATTGGTCCTGATGATGCCGTCGTTGATCTTCATCTCTGCTCCTCAGAGAAGGAAACGATCACCATCGACATGCTCAGCTGGTACGAGTTAAGCTGTTCTCCGAAGCTGGTGAGTCCGATATAGCTGCCAAGAGCGCTGCCAAGCAGGTCGGTGAACTCCGGCATAAAGCTCTCGTCGAAGAATATGCAGGTGCGGCGGAAACAGTTTACCACGATGCTGAAAACCGGCGATGGCATGGCCTCACGAACTGAAGCCATCGTTTCTTCCAAGGTGCTGCGTAAATCCCGCAGTTCCAGCAGCGCGACGGGCGTATGATTAAAAACGCGGCAGTAGGTCGATATGCTGCGGTCCTGGTTCACGCTCCTGACCTCGTTGATAAAGAGGTTGTCGGCCGGCACCCGCCCCAGCGGATGCGTGGCCAAAGCTGCGGCCAGTTCGCCGAAAGGAACGTCCAGCGCGCGGCAGAGAACGTCAGCGGCCGGATGGCCGTCAAGTTCGTAGATCGTCCTGTTCTCCACGTCGGCTTTGGTGACAGTGAAGCCGCGGCCCATGGGCCGGAAGATATTTTCCAGCGCAATATGCAGCCTGCCCTGTTCGGGCCGGATAAAGACAAAAACGCTTTCTGTAGGTTTGTCAAACATGTGTTACAGAATCAGTAGAGTTAACTGAGGTATGAGTGTGAAAGAAAATCTCTAAAGTTTCCTTTGGAGATTTCCACCCAAGCGGCCGCATAGGGAAATTGTTAT
>Ga0163159_1004246_pt1 | contig 10378 bp, 11 predicted proteins | sample BioMet9_FD_108702 | JGI IMG/M metagenome (GOLD analysis project Ga0163159, IMG submission 108702) | Microbial communities from bioreactor (seeded with sewage sludge) at Lawrence Berkeley National Lab, California, USA - Biofuel... | ecosystem: Engineered > Bioreactor > Anaerobic > Unclassified ... | reverse complement strand
CGGAACGAGCGGTCGCTGTAACCGGAGATCAGACCAAGGCCGACAAGCATCAGCACCTCGGTATAGTTGTGAATGTCGCTGCTGTCGGTGAATTCCGTCACGGTATCCGCCGCAAAAGCGGGTGCGGAGAGGGTCAGCAGCACGGAAAGCGCAAGGAGTAGGCACAGCAGTTTTTTCATATAGAGCCTCCTCCTGTTTTTCTTGTTTTTTTCAGTATAAGCACAGACTGGAAGCTTTGCAAGCGAATGGACATTCTTGTAACATACTTGTAAGAATTGCCCGGCATTTCGGGGGAAACGTCAGGAAAAACATGCCAAAACAAAGAGAAAAATACGGACGCGCCGCAAAAGCGGCGCGTCCGTGCGGATTTTTTGTTACAGGGTGACCAATTCGTACTGATCGGTGCCGAGTCCGATCTTTTTCGCGTGCTCGATGGCGTACTGCCAGTGGGTGTCGGGATGCGCGCCGTGGAAACGGTCGTGGTCGTGCTCGCCGTGCTGGTCGGAGATGGCGCAGTTCGGCGCCGCCGGCTGGCGGTTGACGGCATCGGCACAGGCCCGGTCGATGGCGACGGGATCGAACGAGGCGAACATGCCAACATCCGGCACGATGGGCACGTCGTTTTCGGCGTGGCAGTCGCAGTTGGGCGAGACGTCGTTCACGATTGAAATGTGGAAGGACGGCCGGCCGTCCACGACGGCCTTGGCGTATTCCGCGATCTTGGCGTTGAGATTTTCAAAGCTCTCGTCATTCGGCGATTCGATGGCGTCCTTGGGGCAGGCCGCGATGCAGCGGCCGCAGCCGACGCATTTGTTCGTGTCGATGGTGCACTTGCCGTTTTCAAACTGCGGCGCGTCGTGGGCGCAGATGCGCGCGCAGGCGTGGCAGCCGATGCAGAGCGACTGGTCAACGACGGGCTTGCCGGCGGAGTGCATCTCCATTTTTCCCGCGCGGGAGCCGCTGCCCATGCCGAGGTTCTTGAGCGCGCCGCCGAAGCCGACCTGCTCGTGGCCCTTGAAGTGGGTGAGCGAGATAACGATGTCGGCGTCCATGATGGCGCGGCCGATCTTGGCTTTCTTCACATATTCTCCGCCCTCGACGGGCACCTCTTCTTCGTCGAGCCCCTTGAGGCCGTCGGCGATCAGCACATGGCAGCCCGTGGACAGAGGCGAGAAGCCGTTGAGATAGGCGGTGTCGAGATGGTCAAGCGCATTTTTTCGGCTGCCGACATAGAGTGTGTTGCAGTCAGTCAGAAACGGTTTGCCGCCGCGCGCCTTGACCATGTCCACGACGGTTTTGGCGTAATTCGGGCGCAGGAACGCGAGATTGCCGAGCTCGCCGAAGTGGATCTTGATGGCGACAAATTTGCCGTCGAAATCAATCTTGTCGAAGCCGGCTGCCAGAATCAGCTTTTCCAGCTTTTGCTGCTGGTTGAGGCCGGGATGGCAGCGAAAATCGGTAAAGTATACTTTGGAAGGTTTCATATGGTGGCGTCCCCCTTGTGTATGTGCGGCGCGCAGCTGCGCTGCCGGATACAATCAGTATAATCCGGCGCCTCATACCTGTCAAGAATGCTGTCTGCCGGGAAAAATTTCGCATAAAGTGTGCGCGAAATGGCAGTTTCCCCCTTGTCATACCAGACAGTTGTGTTATAATATGGCGGTAAAAATCAATGCCTGAAAAGGAACGGGATTTTATGATTCACCGATTACGGCTGATCAACATCAACAAGAAAAACTGGGAAACCGTCCTGGAGCTCACCACCAACGAAAACGAATCACACACGCTTGACGAGCAGTTCATCTATTCCAACGCATGGTCGATCGTGCAGTCCGAATTTGAAAACGGCTGGACGATCAAGGCCATTGAAGCGGACAGCACGATCATCGGCTTCACCATGTACGGCTATGACGAGGAGCGGAAGCTCTATGAGCTGTGCAGCTTTATGATCGACAGCCGCTACCAGCACCACGGCTACGGCACCGAAGCGCTTGAGCTCATTCTGCTGGAGATGGAGCGGAAGTATGCCTGCCGCGAGGTCTATCTCTCCACCGCGCCCAACAACGACCGGGCCAAGCATCTTTATGAGGAGTTTGGTTTCCACACCACGGGCGAACAGTGGAACGGCGAGGATGTCTACAAGTGCTCGCTCAGCACAATCTCCCTGCACAATGCCCGGCCCCGCAAGACGGATCTGCGCGGTGTCGTATGACGGCCGCTGAACTCGGCGCCTGGCTCCCGCTTTTAAAAGAGGAGACGGAGCAGCCCTATTTTGTGTCCCTGCTGGCCCGCGCCGAACGCGCGTATGCGGAAAACACCGTCTATCCGCCCGAAGAGGACGTGTTCGCGGCCTTTCGCCTGACGCCGCCGGAGTGCGTGCGCGCTGTTTTTCTGGGACAGGACCCCTATCACGAACCCGGTCAGGCACAAGGCCTGGCCTTTTCTGTCCGCCCCGGCGTCCGGCTGCCGCCGTCGCTGCGCAACATCTTCGCGGAGCTGGAGTCCGACCTCTCCCTGCCGGCGCCCGAAAACGGATGCCTGGTCCCCTGGGCCGAGCGCGGCGTGTTCCTTCTGAACACCGTCCTGACGGTCGAGTCCGGCAGGGCCAACAGCCACCGGGATTTCGGATGGCAGCGGTTCACGGATGCGGTCGTCGCGTCCATATCGGCGCTGCCGCAGCCGGTGGCGTTTGTCCTCTGGGGAGCGCAGGCGCAGAAAAAAGCGGAATGCGCCGCCGCATCCCGGTATCCCAGACTGGTACTGCAAAGCCCGCATCCGAGTCCGCTGAGCGCCTACCGCGGCTTTTTCGGCAGCCGCCCGTTCAGCCGGATCAATGCGTTTCTGGAGGAGCATCAGCAGGCCCCGATCGACTGGAGACTGTAATCTCTGCCCGGCAGCTTTGAGCTGCCGGGCAGATTTTTACCGCCGGAGCCGGACGGCAGCAGCCAAAGGAGCCCGCCGCGAAAATACGCGGCGGGCTCCTTTGGAAATTTCAAATCAGATGGTGGGCTGGTTGGCAGCCTCGATGATCTTGACGAACTTTTCGGGGACGAGGGACGCGCCGCCGATCAGGCCGCCGTCGATGTCGGGCTGGGCCAGAAGCTCAAACGCGTTCTTCTCGTTCATGGAGCCGCCGTACAGGATGGAGATCGCGCGCGCGATCTTGGCGCCGTACAGCTTGCGGATGACCGCACGGATGTTCTCACAGACCTCTTCCGCCTGCTCGGGCGTGGCCGTTTTGCCGGTGCCGATGGCCCAGATGGGCTCGTAGGCGATGATCATTTTGCGGATCTTGTCCTCGGACACGCCGGCCAGGCCGGATTTGATCTGCATGGTGATCCACTCTTCGGTGATGCCGGTTTCGCGCTGCTCGAGAGATTCGCCCACGCACATGATGGGGACGAGGCCGTTCTCGAGGGCGGCCAGGACCTTGGCGTTCACGTCCGCGTTCGTCTCGCCCATGGCGCGGCGCTCGGAGTGGCCCAGAATGACATATTTGCAGCCCGCGTCCACGAGCATGTTGGCCGCGATCTCGCCGGTGTAGGCGCCGGACGAATTGGCGTTGCAGTTTTCGGCGCCGATGCCGACGCGGGTCTCGCGCATCGCGCGGACAGCGGCGGGGATGTCGACGGCGGGTACGCACAGGGCGACGTCGCACCAGCGGCCTTTCGGCATGATGGTCTTAAACTCAGCCATGAAGGTTTTCGTCTCGGAGGGTGTCTTGTTCATCTTCCAGTTGCCGGCGATCACGGTCTTGCGATATTTTCTGTTCATGTTTCTTCTCCTGTATTATGTCGTGTTGATGAATTTATTTGTCCTGGAGGCAGGCGATGCCGGGCAGTTCAAGGCCCTCGAGGAACTCGAGAGACGCGCCGCCACCGGTGGAGATATGGGTGATCTTGTCGGCAAAGCCGAGCTGTTCGCAGGCTGCCGCGGAATCGCCGCCGCCCACGATGGTGATGGCCTTGGAATCGGCCAGAGCCTGCGCCACGGCGATGGTGCCCTTGGCAAGGATCGGGTTCTCAAACACGCCCATGGGCCCGTTCCAGACAACGGTCTTGGCGGATTTCACAGCGTCGGAGAAGAGCTTGGTGGTCTCCGGGCCGATGTCCATGCCCTCCATGTCGTCGGGGATGGCGGTGACGGAGACGGTTTTGACGTCGATCGGCGCGTCGATCGGGTCGGGGAAGGAGGCGGCGATGACGGTGTCGACCGGCAGCAGGAGCTTGACGCCCTTCTTCTCGGCCTTCTCCATCATTTCCCTGCAATAGTCGACCTTCTCGGCGTCGAAGAGGCTCTTGCCGATGCCGCAGCCCTTGGCGGAGAGGAAGGTATAGGCCATGCCGCCGCCGATGATGAGGGTGTCGACCTTGTCGAGCAGGTTGTTGATGACGTTCAGCTTGTCGGAGACCTTGGCGCCGCCGAGGATTGCCACAAACGGGCGCTCGGGATCGGCCAGGGCCTTGCCCATGATGCTGATTTCCTTCTGGATGAGGAAGCCGCAGACGGCGGGGAGATAGTCCGCCACGCCGGCGGTGGAGGAATGCGCGCGGTGCGCGGAGCCAAAGGCGTCGTTTACGAAGATGTCGGCCAGAGAGGCGAACTTGCGGCTCAGCTCGGGATCGTTCTTCGTCTCGCCCTTTTCAAAGCGGGTGTTCTCGAGCAGCATGACCTCGCCATCCTTGAGGGAGGCGGCCAGACGCTGCGCGTCCTCGCCCACGACATCCTTCGCCATCCGAACCTCTGTGCCGAGCAGCTCGGAAAGACGGTTCGCGACGACCTGGAGGGAGAATTCGGGCGCGGGCCCGTTCTTGGGCTTGCCCATGTGGGAGCAGAGGATGACCTTTGCGCCGTGGCTTCTCAGGTATTCGATGGTGGGGAGCGCCGCCACGATGCGCTTGTCGCTCGTGATGACGCCGCCCTTGGTGGGCACGTTGAAGTCGCAGCGGCAAAGCACGCGCTTGCCCTTGACATCAATATCTTCAACGGATTTCTTGTTGTAATTCATATGAAGTCCTCCTTGTGTTCTTGTTCCCAGTTGACCATTTTTCCCTCGCCCTTCAGGTGGGGAAAGTCCTGCTGCCGCAGCGCTTCGAACACGCCCACGGCGACGGAATTGCTCAGATTAAGGCTCCTGGCCTCTTCGCGGATGGGGATGCGCACACAGCTTTCATAGTGCTCAGCCAGAAAAGACTCGGGCAGCCCCTTCGTCTCCTTCCCAAAGAACAGGAAGCAGCCGTCGGGATAGTCGGTCTCGGCGTAGCTCTTTGGGGCTTTTGTGGAAAACAGCCGCATCTGCCCGATCCGGTTTTTTTCAAAAAGCTCCTGCAGGTTTTCGTAGACGCGGATGTCGACGAGATACCAGTAGTCCAGTCCCGCGCGCCGCACGGCCTTTTCCGAAATGTCAAAGCCAAGCGGCTTCACGAGATGCAAAACGCTTCCCGTGGCGGCGCAGGTTCGGGCGATGTTGCCGGTGTTCGCCGGGATTTCCGGCTCCACCAATACGACGTTCAGCATAGCGTAAACTCCGGTCCTGGATTGCCTTCCGCGCCGTTTTGGAATTCTCGGCGCGTGCAGATTTATTCTATGACAGAACGCAGGAAATTTCAACACGTTTTCGGAAAAAATCTCAGCATTTAATGATTTTTTAATATCCTTTGATGCGTTTCAACCGCTGTTTTCAGGCATTCTGACGGGTTTTCCCGCTTGTATTCTTGTTTCCGCCCCGGCGTATCATTATACCCCGGCCCGGCAGAAATTTTCAGTAGCCGAGTTCCTCGCCGATGAGCACCAGCTCCATCTCCCCGATGCCGAGCATTTTGCGGTTTGTCACCGTGAAGCCGCGGCAGATGCGATCCGGGCTCGAGCAGTCGAAGCAGCGGGGCTCCGGCGCGGCCGCGCAGGGCGTCTTTTTCCCGAGCCGCTTCGCGTTGAGCGGCGCGGCGACGTTGCGCGCACGGTAAATCGCGTCCTCCAGCGTGTCCGTCACCTTGTTGACGCCCGCGAGGAAGATGACCTTTTCGTGCCCCCAGAGCGCGGCGGTGACCCGGTTGCCGCTGCCGTCGATGTTCACGATCTCGCCTGTCTCGGATATGGCGTTCGCGGAGGTGAGGTACACCTGCGCCAGGGCGGCTTTTGCGAGCGTCTCCGGACCGGGCGCTTTCCAGTGCCAGAACACCGTGTTGTCGGCTGTGAGCAGGTCGTACAGACCGATCGTGTCGATCGTGACGCTGCCGCCGATGCCGACGGTTTTGCCGTGGAGCATCCCCGCGACGTAGGCCGCGGCCTCCTCCCCGGTGGAAAAATAGCGGACGAGGAAGCCCTCGCGTGTGAAGCGGTCGGTCAGCTTTTGAAGATTCATGACGGTCCCTCCTAAAGCGGATTTTTTTTAATCCTGGCAAACGGGCGCGGATACGCGGGCGGTGTCGGTTTTATTTTGCGGACGAGCACGGCGCGGTGCTCCGCGTCCGCGACGGGATATTCGTAGATCCGCTCGACCCGACCGCCGAGCACCGCGATGGCGTGCCCGGCCTCTCCGGCCTCCTCGGCGGCCATCGCGCCTTTCATGGCGATAAAAACGCCTCCGACCGCGACGTAGGGCAGACACAGCTCCGCCAGCACCGGCAGGCGCGCGACCGCGCGGGAAACGGCAATGTCGTATTGCTCCCGGCAGGTCCGGACGTATTCCTCGGCCCGGCCCGTCTCGACGCGGGCCTGGATACCCAGCTGCGGCAGGATTTCGCGCAGCCAGTCGGTGCGCTTGCCGAGCGAATCGAGCAGCGTCAGCTCGATGGACGGCTCCGCGATCTTGAGCGGCACGCCCGGGAAGCCCGCTCCGCAGCCGACATCCACAACACGTTTGTCTTTGAACGGCACGGCTGCGAGCAGCGCGAGGCAGTCGAGAAAATGGAGCTGGGCGACGGCCTGCGGCTCGGTGATGGCGGTGAGGTTCATGACCTTGTTTTTTTCCAGCAGCAGTTCGCCGAAACGGCAGAAGGTATCGGCCTGCGCGTCCGTCAGCGTGAGGCCGTAGGCGGGAAGCCCCGCCAGTAGCGTCTGTTTCATCGCGTCCTCCAAACAAAATAAAGGATGCGGCATGGTTCTGCCGCATCCTTTATTATAAAGAACTTACTTTTTAAGTGCAATGGCTTTCTTGGCCTTTTCCGCGATTCCTTCGGGCGTGATGCCGAAGGCCTCGAGGACGAGGGGCGCCTTGCCGCTGCGGCCGAACTCGTCGTTTACGCCGTGGCGCACGACGGGCACCGGGCAGTTCTCCGCGACGAACTCGGCAACAGCTCCGCCGAGACCGCCCAGCACGTTCGCCTCTTCCGAGGTGACGATGGCGCCGGTCTCCCTGGCGGCATTCAGGACCAGCTCGGTGTCGAGCGGCTTGATGGTGTGCATGTCGATGACGCGGGCGGAGATGCCGTCCTTGGCGAGCAGCTCGCGCGCGGCGAGCGCCATCTGGACGTTCATGCCGACGGCGATGATCGTGACGTCGGAGCCGTCCGCGAGGACGGCGCCCTTGCCCAGCTCAAATTTGTAGTCGGGGATGGAGTCGGTGACGGTCTCGACGGCGAGGCGGCCGAGACGCATGTAGGCCGGGCCGTCATAGTTGAGCAGGGCTTCGGTCGCGAGACGCATTTCGTTGCCGTCGCACGGGCAGAGCACTGTCATGCCGGGGATCGCGCGCATGAGGGCGAAGTCCTCGATGCACTGATGGGTCGCGCCGTCTTCGCCGACGGACAGGCCGCCGTGGCTGCCCACGACCTTGACGTTCAGATGCGGGTAGCAGACGGAGTTGCGCACCTGCTCCCAGGCGCGGCCGGCTGCGAACATGGCGAAGGTGTCGACAAAGGGCTTGTAGCCGCAGAGCGACATGCCGCAGGCGACGCCGACCATGTTGGCCTCGGCGATGCCCATGTCGAAGAAGCGCTCGGGATGCGCGTCCTTGAAGAATTTGGTCATGGTCGCGCCGGCGAGGTCGGCGTCGAACACGACAAGCTCGGGATATTTGTCGGCCAGCTCTACGAGCGCCTTGCCGTAGGCCTGACGAGTTGCAATCTTTTCACCCATGGTTTAACCCTCCAGTTCCTTGATGACGGCTTCGAGCTCCGACTTCGCCTGCGCGAACTGCTCGTCGTTCGGGGCCTTGCCGTGCCAGCCGGCGTTGTTTTCCATGTAGCTCACGCCCTTGCCCTTGATCGTCTTGGCGAGGATCATCGTGGGCTGGCCCTTGACGGTCTCGGCCTCCTTGTAGGCGGCCTCGATCTGCTGGAAGTCATGGCCGTCGATCTTGATGACGTGCCAGCCGAAGGCCTCGAACTTCTTGTCGAGGGGCTCGGTCGGCATGACGTCCTTGGTCGCGCCGTCGATCTGCAGCCCGTTCACATCGACGCAGGCGCAGAGATTGTCGAGATGATACTTGGAGGCGGCCATCATGGCCTCCCACACCTGGCCCTCGGCCAGCTCACCGTCGCCCAGGATGGCGTAGACGCGGTAGTCCTTGTGGGACTGCTTGCCGGCCAGCGCCATGCCGGTCGCCACGGAAATGCCCTGGCCCAGAGAGCCGGTGGACATGTCGACGCCGGGATTGTAGTGCATCTCGACGTGGCCGGACATATGGCCCTTGATGCTGCGGAACATTTTAAGATTTTCCACGGGGAAGAAGCCGCGCAGCGCCAGCACGGGGTAGACGGCCGGCGAGCAGTGGCCCTTGGACATGACGAAGCGGTCGCGGTCGGGGTCCTGCGGGTTCTTCGGATCAACGCGCATCTGGGCAAAATACAGATACGTCAGCACGTCCATGCAGCTGAGGGAGCCGCCCGGATGGCCGGACGCCGCGTCGTATACCATTTCCACGCCCAAAAGACGCGCCTTGGCGGCGGCCAGCTTGAGCTGCTTTTCCTTGGATTTTTCCATAAGATTTCCTTCCTTTGCTAACAGAATCTTTGGCCTGTGTTCGTGTTGGGTTACGTTCCATCAGACCGGTTTTTTACTTTGCTTTGTGTTGGTTCTTCGCCCTCTATCATAGCGCATGCGAGAGACTTTTTCCAGTATTATTTGCGGGAAAACGCAAGATTTTCGCGCGCCGCATCCTACTGCTTCGGCTCGTCCTTTTTGTCCTGCTCCTTTTTGGCGAGATACAGGGCGACCAGAAGCGACCCGGCGTAGGAGACGATCAGAAAGATCAGCGTCTTTTCCCAGAGGGGCGCGGCCCAGTCCGGAAAGAAAAACGACTGCGCGAGCAGCAGCAGGACCGTCATCACGGTGCTCACGAGCGAGGCCGTGTGCAGGGCTTTCATCACCATGGGGCTTCCTCCTCTAGTTTTTGAGACTCTGCATCGGGGCCGGGATGCGGCCGCCGCGCGCGATGAAGGCGGCGGACGACTCCGGGTGCACCGGCATGATGGGCGCGGAGCCGAGCAGGCCGCCGAACTCGACGCTCTGCCCGACCGTCTTGCCCGGGGCCGGGATGAGGCGCACGGCGGTCGTCTTGGAGTTGACCATGCCGACGGCGGCCTCGTCCGCGATAATGGCCGAGATCGTCTCGGCGGGCGTGTCGCCGGGGACGGCGATCATGTCGAGCCCGACCGAGCAGACGCAGGTCATGGCTTCGAGCTTGTCGAGCGTCAGTGTGCCGCGCCTGGCGGCGGCGATCATGCCCTCGTCCTCGGAGACGGGGATGAACGCGCCCGAGAGGCCGCCGACCGAGCCGGAGGCCATCAGGCCGCCCTTTTTGACGGCGTCATTTAAAAGTGCAAGCGCGGCCGTGGTGCCGTGGGTGCCGCAGGTCTCGAGCCCCATCTCCTCGAGGATGCGCGCGACGCTGTCGCCGACGGCGGGCGTCGGGGCCAGGGACAGATCGACCACGCCGAAGGGTACGCCCAGCCGGTGAGAGGCCTCCTGCGCGACGAGCTGGCCCGTGCGCGTGATGCGGAAGGCCGTCTTTTTGACGGTCTCGGCCACCTCGTCGAACGGGCGGCCGCGCACGGCCCGGAGCGCGTGGGACACGACGCCGGGGCCGGAGACGCCGACGTTGATGGTGGTCTCGGCCTCGCCCACGCCGTGGAACGCGCCCGCCATGAAGGGGTTGTCCTCGACCGCGTTGCAGAACACGACGAGCTTGGCGCAGCCGAGCCCGTCGCGGTCTGCGGTGAGCGCGGCCGTCTGCTTCACGATGCGGCCCATGAGGCGCACGGCGTCCATGTTGATGCCCGCCTTGGTGGAGGCGACGCTGACGCTCGAGCAGACGAGCTCCGTCTCGGCCAGCGCCTGCGGGATCGCGTCGATGAGCCGCCGGTCGCCGGAGGTGAAGCCCTTCTGCACGAGGGCGGAGAAGCCGCCGATGAAGTCGACGCCGCAGGCCTTCGCGGCG
>Ga0163159_1004242_pt1 | contig 10380 bp, 10 predicted proteins | sample BioMet9_FD_108702 | JGI IMG/M metagenome (GOLD analysis project Ga0163159, IMG submission 108702) | Microbial communities from bioreactor (seeded with sewage sludge) at Lawrence Berkeley National Lab, California, USA - Biofuel... | ecosystem: Engineered > Bioreactor > Anaerobic > Unclassified ... | reverse complement strand
TTCTGCTCGTCGACGATCAGCCACTCGCGCTGAAAAGCCTTGCCGCCAAACTGCAGGTATTCGGTATTAAAGACATTCAGGCCGCCACCAGCGGAGAAGAAGCAATCCAGAAGCTGAAAAAAGCGGCCGATGCCGGACATCCGTTTACCGAAGCGTTTATAGACATGATCATGCCGGTCATGGATGGATGGCGTCTCGCGGCTGATATCAACGCGGATACGGCAATCAACAGCATAAAACTGTATCTGCTTATTCCAGAAGGCCAGATGGGCGGCGAGGCAAAAATGAAGCTGCTGAACTGGTTTAACGGATATCTCTATAAACCGATAAAAAGGAACAAATTAAAAGAAATACTCCAGAAAGCATTTACGGAATCAATCGATCTCGAAAGTGTCGATGACAACAGAACGACAGCACACCCTGTTCTGGAAAAACATTTTACCGAAAAAAATGCCCATATCGCGGAAAATATGCACATCCTCGTAGCGGAAGACCATCCGGTAAACCGCAGGCTGCTCGTCACGTTCCTCATCAAATTCGGCGCCAGACCTCAGGAAGCAGAAAACGGTAACGAAGCAGTCCAGAATATCATGCAGCACCCGGAAACGGATCTGGTCTTTATGGATATGCAGATGCCGGTTAAAGACGGGATGGAAGCAACCATCGAACTGCGCCGGAAAGGATATAAAGGAATTATCATCGCCTGCACGGCGAACAACGATCTGACCGATTTCGAAGAGTACCGTAAAAACGGCATAAACGACACACTTGTAAAGCCATTTAAAAGTATCGACGTACAGCGAATCCTTGAAAAATGGATGGCGGCTCTCACCGTACAGGAAGAAACCGCCGTTATACCACCTCAGACACTGCCCGGCAGATGCCCGTTGTGGTTACAGGAAGACTTCGAAGATACAATAAAAAAAAATTACCCACTGGGGAGACAACTGCTGACCGATTTTTCGGTACAGACAAGAAAACTCCTCGAAGACGCGCAGCCTGCTCTGAATCTCCCCGATTTTACCACCTTACGGCGAATCGGGCACATGCTTCAGGGAAGTTCCGCAGCGCTGTCATCAAATCTGCTGGCACAGTGTGCCTCGGCGATGGATACCGCGGCCCGTAAAGGAAACATAGCCGAAACAAAAAAAAATTACGAAACATTCAGAAATAAATTTTCTGATTTCGAGCGTATTACTGAAACATGGAAAAAAACACATGAATAGGATTCTGAAAACAAATTATCACACGCACACAGATTTCTGCGACGGCAAAGATTCTGCGGAGATCATGGCTGCGGCAGCTTTTGAAAAGCATTTCGACATTCTCGGATTTTCAGGCCACAGTATGTATCCGTTCGCATCAGGCTGGCATATCGCCCCACGGGAACACGAAGCATATGTCTCGGAAATTGCCCGGCTCAAAGACAAATACCGGGGGCAAATGCAGATTCTCTGCGGCTTCGAAGCTGATTATGTGCCCGGATTGTCAATTCCGCGCATGGATACATATACCCGGTTCCATCCCCAGTATCTCATCGGCTCCGTTCATTATATTGTTACAGAGAAAGGCTGGTTCTGCGTGGACGATACAGCGGAAAACGTTCATAACGGAATCGAAACGCTGTTCATGGGAAATGCAAAAGAAGCGGTCTGTACATATTTTGCTCTCCAGCGGGAAATGCTGCGGAAAGGTAATTTTACCATCTGGGGACATCCAGACGTAATCAGAAAAAGAAACGGCGTCTTACATTTCTTTGATGAAAGCGAAAGCTGGTACAGAACAGAACTGCTGGCAACGGCCGAAGAAGCACGGCATGCCGGTATCATCGCTGAAATCAACACGGGAGCAATTTCAAGACACTGCATGGACGATGTCTATCCCTCCGCAGAATTCCTGAAAATTCTTCGTGATAATGACGTTCCCATCGTCATCTCTTCCGATGCTCACGCCGCCGGCGATATAGATTGTGCCTTTGACAGAGCAGCTCTTGCTGCGAAAAAAGCAGGTTACACGGAAACCGTATATATCGATGAAGGCCTGACTAAAAGCCAGGCCCTGCATATATAACGTACAGAACTGCTGTTAACGGTTCTTTCGTTCTTCCTTGTTCTTGCATTCGATGCACAAAAAAGCATACGGGAGCGCCTCCAGACGTGCACGGGGAATTTCCTTGTTGCATTTCAGGCATAACCCATAGGTTCCCCGTTCAATACGGGCAAGCGCATTGTTTATCAGCTGCAAACGGTTCGCATCCTGTGTACCGAGAGCATCCAACATAGTACGGTCGACCACGTCCGATGCCATATCGACGACATCGCCGGCTTCAACCGTTTCGACAAGCTTTTTAAAATCTTCATTCTGCCCTGCAAGAGAATCAAGTATAAGATTCCGTTGTACAATCAGCTTCTGCTTCATCTCTGCAATGAATTCTTTTTCCATCTTATGCTCCTATGTTGACAATATAGGTAGTTTTGTAGATACTAATATACGCATTATCGGTTAAAAAAACAACTTTATTTTACAGATAATAGCGTTTTATTTCGGAGGAATTGTGGCAAAGGAAGAGGCTATTGAAGTAGAGGGCATCGTAAAGGAAGCGCTGCCCAATACGATGTTTCGTGTAGAATTACAGAACGGTCATATCATTATGGCACATCTGTCAGGAAAAATGCGCAAGCATTATATCAGAATCGTGCCCGGCGACAATGTAAAAGTTGCCCTTTCACCGTATGACCTGAACCGCGGACGGATTATTTTCCGCGAGCGGTAAACAGAAAACCGGTAACAGTAACAGGACCACCTTGGAGCGGTCCTTTTTTTAACACCGTAGTCCATATCATCGGTCCCCGCTCTTCTCCTTTCCGGAAACGATAGAGTGGAACGCCTTCAGGACGCCGGACACTCCGTTTACGATAGCCGCGATACAGAGAAAAGGCCCCAACGGTATGATAAACCACGAAAAACGGAAGAGGAACAAGCCGCCGACAAGCAGTGCTGCTTTCTGGAACAGCATAGCCCATGCTTCCGAGCGTGTAGGCGCTTTGGGCGGTTCGTTTGTCCAGGTATATGTATACCGGCGCCCGTTACCGGACTGTCCGTCCTGCCGGACATTGTTGAACCAGTCCCAGAACGGATCGTCCCCATACTGAGGTCCGGACGACTGACCGTATTCCTGGGCGCCCGACGCTCCATACGGCTGACTGCCGGCATGCGCATATTCGTCGGAACCATATTGGTCGTATTGTGCCCGTTTGGCCGCATCCCCAAGTACGGAATAGGCAGCATTAATATTTTTGAATTTCTCTTCTGCAGCTTTATCGCCGGGATTGCGGTCCGGATGGTATTTGAATGCAAGATCCCTGTATGCTTTCTTTATTTCCTCTGCCGTCGCATTTCTGCTCACGCCTAATACCTGATATAAATCGTCCATGTAGTCCTTCTTTCCGCGCTTTTATTCCGTACCGTTACAAAAAAAATACTCAATTATCGGTAATGTTACAAGTGCTGAAACGAAATTTTATTTTTTTATCAGAACCCAGGTAGCACCATTACCGCCCTGGTTCCTGTTCGGATGACCGGAAGCTCCAAGTCTCCGGTCGCCTTCAATAAACGTTCTGACCATTTCGCCCAAAACCGGATCACTACCCGCAGAGTGATTGCCTTTCCCGTGAATGATAAGTATCTTCCGTACACCGCGCCGGGAGCATTCTCCGACAAACGAATCAAGCCGTGTCCATGCCTCGTCACGGGTCAATCCGTGCAAATCGATATGAGCTTCCGGTCTCATCTCTTTTATGTATGCACGGCTTTCCATTTTCCGCTGCTCATAAAACTCGTCAGCAGCTGCGTCTTTATCCACAGTGCCATACCTTCGAAGCCACAGATCCATAGGGTTTATCCTTTCTTCAGCCTGCACCGTCATCTGTTGTTTGTATGAATATCCCTGCCGGGCAGCCTCTTTTTCTTCCGGAGTAGGAGCATTCGCACGTTTATGGGAAACAGTCTTCTGTCCGGCATGTTCTTTTTTTTCTTTTTTCTGCCCGTCCCATTGCGTCAGTATATCGCCAAAATCCATAACAATCCTCTATTCAATAAGAAAAACGCAGTTCTGCGTGACCCATCCGCCCGAGTCATTGTATTCAATATATATCCATCCGCCGGCAGTCTCAAGAATCCGTACCCGTACGCCGCCGGAGATGTTCACTGTTGCAGCCGAATTCTTTTCAGGAATCGGGCTGATTCTGCCACCGCTGAAAATTCCGTATCGGGGCGAAAGCTGTACCGCGAACAGAATCGAAAAGAAAAGCGCAGCAGCAGTAAAACACAGTACCAGTACGCCGGGAACAATTCTACGGGCAAGCAGCAGAACAACAGCTGCCGCACAAGCCAGTACAGCCAGCAGTCTGCAGAGATGGAACAGGGGAATACTCGGCTCTGCCGCCCCCGGTTCCAGCCCCGACCTGATTTCAAGTTCCTGCCGTTGTCTTTCTGCAGTACTGCAGGGAAATGAATGGCGTTCCGCAGAACGAAGCTCTGCGATTTTTTCAGAATCGGGTGACGCGGACTTTTCTGCAGAAGACACGTTTTCAGCCGGCGCGGAAAACGCGTAAGCGAACAGAGGCTTTTCATCTTCCATCGGGCTGCCGGAATTCTGAAGAGAAGTATCGGACCCCGAAACGGCAATCACATAATCGGGAAGTACCAGATCTGTTCTGGAACCATTATATGCAGTCGCAGTAATACGGACAACAGGCAGCGACCAGTTACCGGTCGAAAGCGGTTCCCATCGGAATTTCGCGACAGGAATTTCTTCTGCTGAAAATCCCGATCCCCGTGGATGCCCTTTAGTTATTTCATATCTGTCCAGTTCTGTAAAAAGCGCATCTTTCTGAAGATCCCAGTCGAACTTCGGTACCTGTACCGCATACTGCAGATATACCGTAAAAATCACCGGTTCTCCCAGCAACGCATGAAGGACCGGTTTGTTCCGGGCAGTAGCTATCACACTTCCGTCTTCACTGTATATACCCGTCTGAAATTTCACGCTGATTCCGGGGATCGCCGTCGCCGGGTTCTCATAAACCACAACAGGGTCGAAAACAAGATTATACGACCGCCGTCTGACAGTAACGCCGAGAGGAGGAAGCGTATGTGTTCCCGGATCGGAAAAAACAAACCAGAGTTCAAGCCTTGTCCCATGAGTCCCGTCGACACCGATATATTCCGTACGTTTCGAAGACTGAAAGGAAACGGATGCCGGCAGCTCCGGAAGCGAAGTCTGTACATCTTCCGGTTCAATTCCCGGCAGCGTAAGTACATATCCGCAATTCTGTTTTGTAAAGACCGTAGCATTCTGTGGTTTGACATGAAGATCACGTATATGCCCGGACGAAAACGGTCCTGCATATGCCACAGAAAGGCATATGCAGCATACTACAGAAAGCATCAGTAATCGACAGCCGAGTCTCCGCCCTGTTCCGGTTTCTGTTTTTCCCATCGTTTTTGCTCATTCTCCCGTATTCTATTGAATATCTCTTTCTCGGCAAGAGAAGATGCCGTACCTTTATTTTCAGGAATCGAAGTTGCGTTCTGCCTGTTGTTCTTTACCTGCAGACCTTCCTGCTGACGGACCGAAAGCTCAAGGTTTATTTTCGCATCAACATTCGTGCTGTCTGCCAACAGGGCTTTCCGGAACCAGTCCGCGGCCCGGGTATAGTTACCGGTACGATACTCAACTATCCCCGCATCGTAGCACGATGCGAAGCGTATCTGCGTCGGCGCATCAGGAGCTATACTTTCCAGCCGCCTGAGTGCCGCACCATTTTCCCCCTGCATCAGATACGTCGACGCAAGTCCGTACAGTGCATACTGCTGCATCAGCGCATCGTTTTTTGCCGCAGCATTTTCTTCCGTCTGAAGGAATCCGGCGACAGCCTTCCGGTAATTCTTCTGGTGCCATGCCCACGTACTCTGCAGAATCACTTTAGAGTCATTGAAATCAGCTTTACACGACATGAACATCAGCGGGGTCAGACAGAGAAAACATACCATCACCGTAGCCGCACCGGCAGCGGTACCTGGCGCGACAGGAGGCTGACCACGTATATTCCGCAGATCAAGCTCGGTGAACAGAATTCCGAATAGAAAAAGAAAGACAGCTGCCCCGAGAAACAGTCCCTGCCGGTGCACGGGCCGGGGTTCAAAGACGGAAGCCGCCGGCTGCCCTCCCGGAAAACCGGTGTCCGACACCGTACCAGTCTGAAGCTGGTGCAGCAGTTTCAGCGCAGAACCGGCTTCGGTCGCATCAACATACTGAACGGCCGGTGTTTTCGAAAAAACAACATTCCGGTACAGGGCAGCTTTTTTCAGCGTATTTGCGGCAATTTTTTTCATATACAAGGAGCGCAGAGCCGTTTTCACCGGTGTTTTACCATCACCGGCAAGAGTTTCCGATTCACGTTCGGAACCGAAACCAATCAGCGTAACCGGGATACCATACCGTACCGTGTCGGAAAGAGCCGGAGAAAGCTGTCCGTCCGTCTCATCCCCATCGGTAAATACCCATATAAACTTGAACTGAGACAGATTCTGCGGAAACGCCCGGATTGCCGCCCGGATTCCTTTTCCAATGCTTGTTCCAACCGCACTCATCATGCCCGGAGAAAGATTCTGAAGCAACAGCCTGACGGTCTCCATATCCTGCGTAAGCGGCACGGCGACAACCCCGTCCCCTTTCGTCAGTATAACCGAAACGGAATCGCCGTCCAGATGCGAAAGAAGCATAGCAGCATACTGTTCCGATGCTCTGAGTCTTGTCAGACCACCCGGCGCATCAGCCGCATTCATACTCCAGGAAATATCGAAAACGAGCGCGACCGCATTGCCTCCCTTCTGTACAGGAACGACAGCAGTCCCCCATGAAAAACCGGCATATGCAAAAACGAGCATGACCCACGCACCTGCGGTACAGCCGCAACGTATTCTGAGCCCGGATCTGAATCTATGAAACGTATGAGAAGCACCGCCCCCCTGCAAGCTGTAAAATCCTCCGAGCCGGCTGATCAGGCGGCGGCATCGTACTATCATATACGGGACAGCCGGTATCAGCAGCAGAAGTCCGTAAAACGCATACGGGCGTTCAAAAGAGAAATTCATCGTTTATATGACCTCCCCCAGATACAGTCTGCGGATAATCCAGGCAAGTACGAGTACGGCAGCAGCAGCCAGAATCAGCCTGTCGTAATAGTATTCGTCGGTCATTTTAAGGTAATACGTCTGTTCGACTTTTTCATGTTTATCGATGACAGAAAGCGCCGATGCCAGGGAAGCAATATTTTCTACGGTAAAATACCGGCCACCGGCAGCCTCGGCAATCTGCTCCAGCGGACGCGGATCAAAAGCAGGTTCAAGATAGCCGGAATACACCTTGCCGCTTACCGGGTCTACATATTCGAGCGGCACATTGCCACGCGTTCCGATTCCAAGAACATACAATGCTATACCATGTTCACCGGCAAGAGCGGCGGCTGTTTCCGGATGAATCGATCCGGCATTGTTTTCACCATCGGTAATCAGAACGATACACTTCTTCGGTGCGGAAGATGACACCAGGTGATACACTGCGGTACTCAGACCTGTTCCGATCGCAGTCCCTATACCAAGTTCTCCGACCATTGTACGGTCGAGCCGGTCCAGAAAGGCAGTCCGGTCTGTAGTAGGAGGTACGACGAGAGCCGCTTCGCTCGCCATACTGACCAGAGCCACCGAAGCTCCGCTGTTCTGCCTGATCAGTGTACGGATCGCCTGCCGGGCCGCGTCCAGCCTTGACATATCGGCCATATCCCTGGCCGCCATCGAAGGGCTTGTATCAAGGACAAACACAATGTCGGCGCCCCGCGACGTGTATACCCGCTCTTCATGATGAATCACCGGATCGGCAAATGCCAAAACAACTGCGCAGTATCCGGTTATAACGAGAACCCGAGACAGTACATCCGCAATCCTCCGGACACCGTCATTCCATTTAAAAATTTCACCGTTCCAGTCAGCAAGTGTCAATGGAAACGAAATACGTTTGAGAATACCGAGTTTTCTGAAAACAAAAAAAAGCGGAACCGGTATCAGCAGCAGAAACGCAGCAGGATTCATAAACTCAGGCATCGCGGGTACGCTCCGGACAGGCATCGTCTTCCGTGTCACATTCAAAGAAATGTACCGCCGTACGGACGGTCTCAATCAGCATCGAACGCTCGTTTCCGGCAAGTACTGCGGCATAACGGCTGGCCGGGAGCCTCGCAGCGTCGAGAGATCCGGAAGCATACCGGATATAATCGGTACGGCGGAACAGCGCTCCGAGTTCCTCTATGCGCAGACTCTGAGACAGAGAAAGCGTTCCGCCGGTTATGTTCTCGAAAACCGGTTCAAACCGGTCCGACGTGACTGAGTGGAACGGAAAGGAGAAGCGGTATTCCAGATATACTCTGGTTACCGCCTGCAACTGTGCACAGAACGTACCGTCGTCAAGGGTCTTTTCCTTCCGCTGAAGTCTGTGCAGATCCCGCAAAGCAATACGGGCATTCCGTCCGTATCCGGCCCGGCGTACGACTCCCCGCCAGAAATCGATAATTGCCCGCACATTCAGCAGGGCGCGGATGCATATGCCCAGAAAAAGCAAAATCAGTACCGCTGCGCCGTATATAATATATGTCGTTCCGGGGATCAGAACAGGAGGGGAAGGCGGACGAAGCACACTGCTTCCCGTTTTTTCCGCTATTGAACCTACCGAAAACGGTTTCAGATCTACAACGAATCCAGACAGCCGGCTGTCCATAAGCGTCATCAAATCGAAAGGTGGAAAATCGACAGTCCCGATCCGCCACGGAATAACTGTTACCGTCAGCGTATACTGGCTTCCGCTGCCGCTCAGGACAAGGTTCCGTACGGAACAGATATCGTCTATCGACGACAGCGGAGATTTTTCAAACTGAAGCTGCCGGGGCTTACCACCTCCTGCAGGAAAACTGGACGGAGCATGGAATGTATACCGGATTTCGGCAGAATCTCCGACGTATACTTCCCGCGGTACAAGTACCTGGGAAACGGAATCCCCCTCAGCAGCTATATATGAAAAACACGGGAAAAAACAGGCCAGGAAACACAAACAGCGTACACGGATTTTCATTGCAGATGCTCCCGGTGTGAAAAAAAACGGGTCAAGACCAGAGCCGGATCATCGGAAGTAGACAGCACGAGCGGGAACCCCGAATGCGCGCTGCACGCGGTCTTCCATTTTTCCATACGGCGCCTGCCGTCTTCACGCCAGGCGGTCCTGAACCGGCCGGAAGATGTCGGCAGAACTACGGACGCCCCGCTTTCGCTGTCAGTAAAAGGAATCGAACCGGCCTCCGGAAGCGATTCATCCTGCACATCGGAAATACATACAGCTATCACATCATGTTTTTCTGCAAGACGGGCAAAAGGGATCTCCCATCCGGCAACACGGAAATCGGATATGACAAATACAAGCGACCGCCGGTGAAGCAGCTTACCGGCTCCGTTCAACGCTTCTTCAAGAGCGGAACCCGGAGACGCCGTCCCGGGAAACTGATCGAAATGAGCCAGCAACAGCATGGCATGGGGCAAACCGCGTTTTGGAGCACAAGAAAAACCGATAGAGCCGTCAAAAAAAACGACACCTACCGGACTCGCGTTCTGCTCCGCTGCGACCGTGATGAGCGCTCCCGTTTCGAAGGCTGTTTCAAGACGCGACCTGCCGGAAGAGCCGCTGTTCATCGAAAATGAACAGTCGACAACAAGAAAAACCGAAAGTTCCCGTTCTTCTTCAAACATCTTTACAAACGGACGGTCCATACGGGCGGTCACGTTCCAGTCTATGGCGCGGATATCGTCACCGGGAATATATTCCCGCACTCCGTTGAATTCTATTCCCTGTCCCCGATAAAGAGAGCGGAAGCCTCCGTTCAGCATATTCTCGGCAAGAGCCCGCGTGGTCAGACGGAGAAGAGCTGCTCTCCGTACCAGCGACTCACTGGTGCCCGGCAGAATTTTCTTCATAGTTACGGAACCGGCATGAAGCTTAAAATTTTCGTGATAAGATCGTCAGCAGTAATACCGGCAGCAGCCGCTTCATATGAGAGGACAAGCCGGTGCCGCAGAACAGCCGGAGCGACCTGTTTTACGTCTTCGGGGAGAACAAACGAGCGTCCCCGAAACAGAGCCGTCACTTTTGCACAGAGCAGCAGAGCGATACCTGCACGCGGTGAAGCACCAAAAGCAATATAGTTCGAAATATCATCGTGGGGCTTTGAAATGGCAACCGCATGACGTTCAAAATCTTTTTTTTCGTTTTCAGGTCTG
>Ga0163159_1004237_pt1 | contig 10389 bp, 8 predicted proteins | sample BioMet9_FD_108702 | JGI IMG/M metagenome (GOLD analysis project Ga0163159, IMG submission 108702) | Microbial communities from bioreactor (seeded with sewage sludge) at Lawrence Berkeley National Lab, California, USA - Biofuel... | ecosystem: Engineered > Bioreactor > Anaerobic > Unclassified ... | reverse complement strand
GATGATAAGGAAAAAAAAGTGTGTACGACAAAAATACCACCGGCCTATATACCTCGTTATGATAGGGAATGCACGCTGCGTATTATGATGGGACCGCAGGATTCATTATTTTCACAGGAATCAATACATCAATTTTTGACTGGAACATATGTTGTGGAATCATCCAATAGAGTGGCATATCAACTGACAGGGCCTAAAATTATGCCGATAGCTAAAACCAATATAGTATCAGATGCAGTAAGTCCGGGGGCTGTTCAAATTCCTTCAGGCGGGGCTCCGTGTATTGTGGCAGCTGCAGATCATGGAACCACACGGGGTTTTGCTAAAATTGGATATGTTATTCAAGCAGACCTTATGAATTTAACACAAGCAAAAGATGGGAATAAAATTCATTTTGTGGCGGTGACACAGCAGGAGGCCGTGAAATATTTAAAACAGGAACAGCAGGATTACGAGGCTGTAAAAGATTACATTGAAAAGAGTTATTTTCGTACATTCAAAAAAAATGAATAACCCTATTCATTTTTTCAATTTTAATTTATCGAACAAGCATGTTATAATAAATCAAACAAAAGATTAAAAGAGCGATGGTGCTTCAGACAGAATCAAACTGTTTGAAGTACCCTTTTTTTTTGGATACGGAAAGGGGGCGGCATGTGGGCATTATCGTATTTCTGTACGACGTAGAAAAGAAAATAATAAGTTTTATTATGCATAAATACTGTGTAAATTAAATTCGCAGCGTATTTGGCGTTTTTTTCTATGGATTATGTTTCGCCATTATTTTAATTTTAAATATAGTATGTGAAAGGAGAATCATAGAAATGGAGACAGAAAATAAAATCTTGAAAGAAGAAAATAGATTTAAAGTTAAAAACAGCATACAATCGTATTTAGGGGCCATTTTTTTAATGGCTATCACCGCAATCGGGCCAGGATTTTTAATGCAGACCACGGTGTTTACACAAAAGACGGGTGCCAGTTTTGGCTTTGTTATTTTGGCATCGGTAGTAATCGACATCGCGGTACAAATTAATGTCTGGAGAATTATTATTGCTTCGGGAAAACGAGGCCAGGAAATAGGAAATATGGTGTTTCCCGGTCTGGGGTATTGTATATCTATCCTTATTGTTTTGGGTGATTTGTGCTTTAATATTGGCAACATTGCCGGAGCTGCTTTGGGCTTGAATGTTTTGTTTGGTTTGGATGTTACCCTAGCCGCAGTTATCAGCGGCTGCATTGCCTTGTCGATTTTTTGCTTTAAACGTGTTGGCGAAATTATGGATAAATTTGTCAGTACCTTTGGTATTGTTCGTATTCTTTTAGCGTTATTCGTAGCAGTGGCGGCGCTGCCTCCGGTCAGAGAAGCGGCAGTTAAAACAGTAATGCCCGATCAAATTGATATTATGGCTCTGGTTACCTTGGTAGGCGGAAGTGTAGGCGGCTATATCACGTTTTCTGGAGGGCACCGTTTATTAGACTCTGGTATTAGTGGAATAAAACATGTTGCACAGGCAACACGCAGTGCCATCAGCGGTATCTTGATTACGGGAGTTATGCGTATTATTTTATTTTTAGGTGCTCTGGGTGTTATTACGCATGGGTATTTCATTGATCCGGCGAATCCAGCTGCTTCTGTATTTCAGGCTGCTGCCGGAGATATTGGATATAAATTATTCGGTATCGTTATTTGGTCTGCAGGTACCACCTCCGTTATTGGATGTGCCTATACGTCTGTATCGTTCTTAAAATCATTTAGTCCTAAGATTGATGAATATTATAGCAAAATTATTATTGGATTTATTATTTTTTCAACTTTGGTTTTTGTTATTGTAGGACAGCCTGTACGGGTTTTGGTTATTGTCGGTACGATAAACGGATTTATTTTACCTTTGGCTCTTGCCTCTATTCTTGTAGGTGCGTACAATAAAAAAATTGTAGGAGAATACAAACACCCCGTTTGGATGACCGTGGCGGGCGCCTGTGTTGCCGTGCTGATGGGATGGATGAGCATTCATACTGTTATTACGCAATTCTTACAATAATATATCACAGGTTTTCATAAAATGATAAAAAAGGATGTGTAGTATAATGACGTATAGTACGATGAAGCCAAAAGAAGTTCGGCAGCTTATAAAAGAAAAAAAGATAACAACATGTACAAGTGGGATGTGTAATGGATATGCCCAGGCGAATTTAGCAATATTACCCAAAGAACTTGCTTTTGATTTTTTGTTATTTACACAGCGCAATCCTAAACCGTGTCCGGTTCTGGATGTTACGGAAATCGGCTGTCCGGAACCTAAATTGGCAGCTCCCGGTGCTGATATACGGTATGATATTCCAAAATATCGCATTTACCGTTATGGAAAAATGACGGATGAAGTGACTGATTTAAGCACCTACTGGCGTGATGATTTAGTTGCATTTCTTTTGGGCTGCAGTTTTTCCTTTGAAGGTCCTATGCTGGATGCCGGCTTGGAAGTACGGCATATTACGGAAAATCATAATGTCCCTATGTATATTACGAATATTCCTTGTACTCCCGCAGGTGTTTTCCGTGGTCCTATGGTTGTTTCCATGCGTCCAATGAAGCCGAAGGATGCAATTAGAGCTACGCAGGTAACAAGCCGTATGCCGTCCGTTCACGGAGCGCCTGTCCATATTGGTAATCCGGCGGACATTGGTATTAAAGATATTTCAAAACCTGATTTTGGTGATCCATCGACACTATATCCCGGTGAGATTCCCGTATTCTGGGCTTGTGGAGTTACTCCGCAGGCTGTGGCTATGTCGGTCAAACCGGAATTTATGATTACACATGCACCGGGGCATATGTTTATTACAGATTTATGGAACGCTGATTTAAGTGTACTGTAGGAGGAACGATGTATTCTATTGATATAAACAGTGATTTAGGAGAAAGCTTTGGCGCATATACGATAGGCAGCGACAAGGAAATATTAAAGCATGTTACTTCGGCTAACATTGCCTGTGGATTTCATGCCGGTGATCCTGTTGTGATGGAAAAGACAGTATCACTTGCTGTCCAAAATGGAGTGGCCTTGGGGGCCCATCCGGGATTGCCCGATCTTGTCGGTTTTGGCCGGCGAAAGATTGACATAAAGCCGGAGGAAGCCTATGCTATAGTTATCTACCAGGTAGGCGCCTTGAAAGCGTTTGCGGATGCTCGCAAGGTAGCGGTACAACATGTAAAACCCCATGGTGCATTATATAATATGGCGGCAAAGAATCCGGCTCTGGCAGAAGCAATTGCCAGAGCGGTATATGCGGTAGATCCAAAATTGATGTTATATGGTCTTGCCGGAAGCCAGCTTATTATACAAGCTGAAAAATTGGGATTGTCAACGGCCAGTGAAGTTTTTGCTGATAGAACCTATCAGCCGGACGGTTCTCTCACCCCGCGCAGTCAACCCAATGCGATGATAACGGATGAAGAAGAATCTATTTTCCAAGTTCTCCGCATGATCAAAGAAGGGGTTGTCCGGGCACAAAATGGTCAAGATATTCCTGTACGTGCTGATACAGTATGTGTCCATGGGGATGGGGTGAAGGCGTTGGCTTTTGCTGATAAAATCCATCGTACATTGGAATTGCAGGGAATTCAGGTCAAGTCGTTTTGCTGAGGTGTTATGATGAGTCAAATTGATTTTTCTATTCAATCATTGGGAGAAACCGCGTTATGTGTGTCTTTTGGACACGTCATTTCTCCCGATATACATAAGCATGTGCGTTCGCTGGGGGAATTCCTGGAAAAAAATCCATTTCCCGGATTTCGTGAATGCATTTTATCATATACGGCAGTAACTGTATTATATGACCCTTTCGTTGTACATCGGCAACAGCAGGAAATAGAAACAGCAGCATTGTTTGTCGAACAGTACATTAAAGATGCAACGGAGGCGGCTGAAAGAGAGCCGCTTCCTGCCGCTGCGGTTGTATCTATTCCCGTATGCTACGGCGGCGACTATGGACCGGATCTGGATTTTGTTGCGCAACGTCATGGCTTGACAGCGGAAGAAGTAGTGGCGATTCATACGAAAAGTGAATATTTAGTATATATGATTGGATTTTGTCCCGGATTTCCGTATATGGGGGGATTAGATGAACGAATTGCTACTCCCCGCCGGCAAAGTCCGCGTTTGGAAATTCCGGCTCGCAGTGTCGGAATTGCGGGGATGCAGACGGGAGCGTACCCATTGGCTACTCCCGGCGGGTGGCAGATTATAGGGCGTTGTGCGGTGGACTTATTTACACCGGCAGGAGAAACACCCAGTTTATTAAAATCCGGAGATATTGTGCATTTTGTTTCAATCGATAAAGAAGAATACAGGCAGATGAGGGGGGATACACAATGAGTATATTCGTCCTCCGTCCGGGAATGTTATCAACCTTGCAAGATAGGGGGCGCCAAGGATATCAGAAATATGGCGTACTCGTATCGGGCGCAATGGATGAAGAAGCGCTGCGGTTGGGAAATATTCTCGTTGGCAATGAACAAAGTGAAGCAGCTTTGGAAATTACCATGATGGGACCTGTATTGAAATTCTCTGAAAATTTGTTGATAGCTCTTACCGGAGCTGACCTGCAGCCGACTGTCAATGACGTAGCGATACCCATGTGGCGTCCTGTTTTGATCAAAGCGGAATCGGTATTGCGTTTTGGACGGCCTGTACAGGGCTGCCGTACCTATTTGTGTGTATCCGGCGGATATAATGTCCCATCGGTGATGGGCAGTAAAAGTACCTACCTTAGAGCGGGATTTGGCGGATTTAAAGGAGAGCGGTACAGACCGGCGATGTTTTGGAGCTGGGAGAGATATCTTCTTTGGGACGCAAGATAATCCGCTCTCTGCAAGATGAAGGAGAGTACGAAACAGCTCGCTGGTATATACAACCTGCCTATAGACTGAATGGTGAAAACGGGCAGCCCATACGTATTACGAAAGGACTTCAATATAAGTATTTTTCAGAGGAAACTAAGCATCATCTGGTTTCCAAAGATTTCCGCATTACTATCCATGCGGATCGCATGGGGTATCGTTTGGATGGCTGTAAACTAGAACTTATCAATCCGCTGGAAATGATTTCAGAAGCGGCAATACAAGGAACGATACAAGTACCTGCCGACGGGAATCCAATCATTCTTATGTCAGATAGACAAAGTGTAGCGGGGTATCCGAAAATTGCACAAGTCAGCATGGTGGATATGAGCCGTCTGGCACAATGCAAGCCCGGTGATAAGGTAAGGGTTTCCTTAATTACATCCCAACAAGCCGAGGGACTGCTGATACAGCGGGAACAATATATTAATGATGTTGCCGTTTCTGTAAAGTATCGGTTTGCGCAGTAAAAAATATTTTCCCGTGCGCTATCTGATGCGGGAAGAATGTGAGGCCCATTGTGGACATGAAAGAAGTCGAAGCATTAATACAAATGTTTGAAAATTCGTCTTTGACGGAATTAAAGATAAAAGATAAGGATTTTTCTATTGAGTTGATACGTACTGCGGCAGAAACAGTTGCCACGGAGCACGCTGATACTCCGGCAGTACTTCCTGCTGCGGCGTCTTCAGATGTGGAAAAAACGATTACAGCGCCGATGGTGGGGACCTTTTATACAGCAGCGAATCCCAATGCGGAACCATTTGTCCGTGTGGGAGATGCAGTTACCATTGACACGACGGTTTGTGTATTGGAAGCAATGAAAGTATTTACAGAAGTTCCGGCTGATATGAGTGGAACAATAACGAAAATTCTTGTATCGGACGGGGATTTCGTAGAATATGGACAACCTCTGTTTAAAATCAAGATTAATTAGAGGAGAATTATTGTGAAAATAAAAAAAGTTTTAATCGCCAACCGGGGAGAAATTGCCGTTCGTATTATTAAAGCTTGCCATGAACTGGATATTAAAGCGGTTGCGGTATATTCCACGGCAGATAAAGCCGCTATGCATGTTTTGCAAGCAGATGAAGCATATTGCATTGGCCCGGCACCTGCGGCGAAAAGTTATTTGAATGTAACCGCCTTGCTTACCGTTGCAAAAGCAGTGCATGCAGATGCGATTCATCCGGGATATGGATTTTTGGCGGAAAATGCTGATTTTGCGGATGCTTGTACATCCGCCGGGTTTATTTTTATTGGTCCTGATGGAAATGCGATCCGATGCATGGGAGATAAATCCCAAGCTCGGATGACGATGCTTCATGCTGATGTTCCGGTAGTTCCGGGGACGGCAGATCTTATTCATTATATAGAAGAAGGAGAATTGGTAGCGTCCCAAATCGGCTATCCTGTTCTTATTAAAGCCACTGCCGGCGGCGGCGGTAAGGGAATGCGCGTTGTCGAAAATGAGCGCGATTTAAAAAAAGCGCTTCATGAAGCGACGCAGGAAGCGACACGTAACTTTGGCAACGGCGGGGTGTATCTGGAAAAATATTTAACGCATGCTCATCATGTAGAAAGCCAGATTATGGCGGATTCCTTTGGAAATGTGGTTGCCTTAGGCGAACGAGATTGCTCGACACAACGCCGTCATCAAAAAGTTATTGAAGAGGCGCCGTCCCCCATTATGGATGCGGTGATGCGCCGTAAAATGAGTGCTGCGGCTGTTGCTGCCGCAAAAGCTGTACGGTATTGCGGCGCTGGCACGGTGGAGTTTATTGTCGATGAAAACAGAAATTTTTATTTTATGGAAATGAATACACGTATTCAAGTTGAACATGGTGTTTCGGAAATGGTAACAAATACGGATCTTGTTCAAACGCAGATCCGTGTAGCTGCCGGCGAACCGCTTCCATGGCGGCAAGAGGATATACATATAGATGGCTGGTCTGTAGAATGCCGCATTAATGCAGAAGATCCGTCCAACAAATTTATGCCGAGCCCGGGGAAAATAACAACCTATGCGCCTCCTCAGGGAGAGGGAATTCGAATTGATTCCTGTGTGCTTGCCGGCTCGAAAATCAGTCCCTTTTATGATTCGATGGTAGCCAAAGTTCTGGTCAAGGCGCCCACGCGTGCGCTGGCTATACAAAAAATGATTCACGTTCTTGATAATTTTCATATCGAAGGAATAAAAACGACGATTCATTTGCAGCGAAATATTTTAGCAGGAAAAGTATTTCAAGAAGGAAAAATGGACACGAATTATTTAGAGGAACATTTGGATGAATATCTATCATAGGAACGTATGTAGAGTAATTGCTATATCATATTAGATTGTACGGTATGTGTGAAGGGACTAGTATCTAGTCCCTTTTTTGTATACTCGATGATGTGGTATAATAAAATGAAATGCTTTAAGAAAGAGGTATACGCGGGTGCAATTACTGAAAATGGAGCTGCGGGGATTTAAATCCTTCGCTGATAAGACAACGCTTACATTTGACAAAGGGATTACGGCTATTGTCGGTCCTAATGGAAGCGGCAAAAGCAATATATCCGATGCCGTCCGATGGGTTATGGGAGAGCAGAATGTTCGTCAGTTGAGAGGACAAAAATCAGAAGATATTATCTTTGCGGGTACAGAAAAACGCCGTCCTCAGGGAGCGGCCGAAGTGTCTCTTTATTTTGATAATACGGATCATTCTCTTGACCTGGATTTTACGGAAGTCGTTGTTACACGACGTTATTTTCGTTCCGGGGAAAGTGAATTTTATATTAATAAAAGACCTTGCCGGTTGAAAGACATACATATGCTTTTTGCAGATACAGGAATAGGGCAAGATTCGATGGCGGTCATCGGCCAAAATCGTGTTGATCGTATTCTCAACAGCAAGCCGGAAGAACGGCGTATTATATTTGAAGAAGTTGCGGGTATCAGTCGGTTTAAAGCGCGAAAACAGGAAGGGCTGCGAAAAATAGAGGAAACAAATCATAACTTAGAGCGAATCCGAGATATGATGTCGGTATTAGAGGAACAAATCGGACCGATGGAAGAAGAAGCCCATCGGCTGAAAACCTTTCGTGAGTTGGATGGAGAACGGATTTCTTATGAAGGAACATTGACACTGCAGGAATTGCGCAATGCGGAACGCTTGTTGACAAAGGCCGAAAACAGTCGTGCTGCGGCGACTACACAACGGCAAGATACGATGGCAGCGTTAGCTAAGGTAGAAAAAGAACATGAACATCTCATGATAATTATGGAACAGGAAGGAACGACACTTCGTCAACTCGATGAAGCGGCTTCCCTGGCCCATAATGAACTGGACAGCATGAAAAACAGTAAAGAAGCAGGTGTTTTGAGAAAAAACGAATTGGAAGAAGAAGAAAAACAATTTATTCTGGAAGAGGCACAATTACAGGAAAAAAGTACGCAAATGGATCATCAGCGCCAAGAATTAGCGGTACAGCTTTCTTCCAGACAAACCGAACTGGATGCCGCACGAAATGGATTTGCATTAACAGCGGAGCTGTTTAAGCAAGCTGAAGAAAAAGCCAATACGGCGAATCAGGATTTGCAGGATATTTCTGTACAAAATGCGCAGCGGCAGCAAAATTTATTTATTGTAAAACGGGATATAGAAGAACTGCAGCGCCGTATTTCAGAAAATCAAATACAGTGCAATGAATTAAAAAAAACGACAGATGATCAGCGAATACATAATGTAACCAAGCAGGAATGCTGCAAGGTATTAGAAGAAAAATGTCTTATTGCAAAAAAAACGGTGGAGGAGCTGACTGCAAAAGCGCAGGAAATGCGATCGAAACGGGAGGAAGCTTGCAAGGCACAGGAGGCAGCGGAGCAAGAATACCGTACTGTACAGAATCAGGCTGCCAGTCTGGAACAGCGAATTCGTGTGATGGAAGGAATGGAACAAGAACACGAAGGAGCCGGGCGTACCGTTAAGGAAGTATTAAACGCGCAACAAAGCTGGCGCAAGGATATTTGCGGTATCGTTGGAGAATTATGCACGATACCGCCTCTATATGCGGCGGCTTTGGATGTAGCGTTAGGAGCTTCGGCCCGTTATGTTGCAGCAGACAGTGAAAAGTCGGCAAAATCGGCTATTGCATATTTGAAAGAACGGCATGCCGGCAGAACAACTTTTTTACCTCTTGATACCATACGAGCCAAGGGACGCACAAGGGAAGAAGAACAGGCTGTCAAAGAACAAGGAATTATTGGTTTCGCCAATGATTTGCTGGAATTTGATACTGTATATATGCCTGTATTTACGTCTCTGCTCGGACGGACTCTTATTGCTGATACCATAGACAACGGTACCGTTGTGGCACATAAATATGGGCATCGCCTGCGTATTGTATGTTTAGATGGAACGCAATTTAATGTAGGCGGTTCTTTGACTGGCGGCAGTATGCGCAATCGCGAGGGATCGCTTATCAGCCGGCGCGGTCTTTTGGAAGAACTACGGCAGCAGGAGAAAATAAATAAAAAGAAATCAGTCCTATCTCAACAAACACAAAATAAACTTTTGAATGTACGGAATACCATTGTGCAGCAATCGGAAGATGCAGAAGTACGCTATCAGCAGGCAACGTTGGATTGGCAGAAACTTTTCTGGCAGGCCGGTTCTGCAAAGAAAGAGGCGGAACAGGCGGTATCTGTTTTAGCACAGACAGAAAAAAAACTTTCCATGCTGCATGATGCCGGCCGTATTCTGCAAGACACACTGACTCGAAAAATGTTGGAACAGGAACAATGGACGGACAAACCGCAGCAAAATACGGAAAAGATGGAGTCAGCCTGTATCACTGCGCAGGAGGAAATGGAGAGCTGCCGGGCGGCTATGACAGAACGGCAAGTTGCATTAGCTACGCTGCAAGAGCAAGTAAAGCATGCACAAGAACAACTGGAACAGAATACAACCTGGAAAACGCAGCTGCAGGCAGATATGAAGCGATTGAAGACACGACGTGATATGCTGAATATACGCCGGCAGGAATTGACAAGCATGCTTGAACAGATAACAGAAAATATTTTTCTTAAAGAAGAAGAAACTAAAAAACGAAATGCAGATAAGGAAGCATTTTATCAGTTGAAAGCGGAAAACTTTAAACAGAGTCAAAAATGGGACGAAATGATGAAAAAACTGCGCAATGAAGTGGAAAATTGGAACCAACGGGTTAATACAGCGGAAATCCAATTAGAAAAGTATCATGGCGAAATACGGCATGGGGAAGAACGGCTGGCACTGCAGGGACTCAGCCGACAGGAAGCGATGGAACGGCGCAGAGAAGGGTCTCTTAAAGACTTAACGGACAAGGTCACATGTCTTAAAGAACAGATAGCAATGCTAGGGCAGATCAATCCTAATGCGGATGAAGAATATGGCAGGGCAGTGGAGAAAAAGCAGTTTTTTACAAAACAATGTGATGATTTATTAGAAGCTAAGCAAAAG
>Ga0163159_1004223_pt1 | contig 10408 bp, 8 predicted proteins | sample BioMet9_FD_108702 | JGI IMG/M metagenome (GOLD analysis project Ga0163159, IMG submission 108702) | Microbial communities from bioreactor (seeded with sewage sludge) at Lawrence Berkeley National Lab, California, USA - Biofuel... | ecosystem: Engineered > Bioreactor > Anaerobic > Unclassified ... | reverse complement strand
ATTGATAAGACAGAACATGCTTGCCACAATACAAAATACAGTTATAAAATCAGCAGCAGACATACCGGGTGTAGAGGCAAGGAGGGCTGCCATAGTAGCAAAGAGCATAAATAGAGTAACGGTCAAATAGGGAAAAAATGTATTACGCCTTGTTGGTGCCGCTGCATAATATGTATGTACAAAATTTGGGTTAATTAAACTTAACGCAGAGCAAACTAAAAAGTACGTGGTAACAAGGGAAAAAGCCAACCCAGAGGTGTGAACGGCGGAGGATTGTCCATTAACGTTATACCGGGCCCTGCCAGATGAAGGGCAATAAACCCTATACCTTGCAAAATTATACAAAAAATAAAGAATTGCTCAAAGGCACTTTGCCGAAGTGGTTGCTTGCTATACAAAGCATAAGTCCAAGTAGGATTTATTAAGCCAACTATGGCATACACAAATGAATACCAACCGAACACGAAAAAGCAGACTGCTATTATTTTGAATATACCCTGATAGTTGGAGAAAAATCCATCAATGAGGCACATTATGACTTGTAAGATTATGGTAATGCAGAAAAAGAACGAAAAGGCGTAACGCTTAGAAAAATCTACTTTACGACCTAAATAAATAACCGTAGGATCAATCAAACTAGCGATAGCATAAACAAAAGAATAGCAACTTAGCAGAAATAAGTAAATCAGCAGGAATTCAAGTATTACAGCACCGCCTACTTGTCGACTATTTCCACCGACAAGCGTGATGAGCAGAGAAACTGTTTGTAAAACGATGGTAATAACGAAGAAAAGTGAAAAAGAAAATTTTTTAGAAATATTTTTTATTTTGCCCAAATTAAGACAAGCTGGTTTAATTAAAGCCAACAAAGTAAGTCCGGCTGTGTACATGCTAAAAAGGAAGATATTTAAACCAATAAGGGAAAACAAATGATTTGTCTGTAGAGAATCCATAAAAAGAGAAAATCTTACCTTGAGAAAACAAAATACGAAAAGAAATACTACTGTCCAAATGAACAAGGGCTTTTTTGAGCCAGTTATAGGTGCGTTTTGCCCATTCATATTTACAACCTCCTCATATTAATCGAATAATTATCCTGTTAAAATTATTATAGCACCTGATTTATCCGCTCTGACAGAGGAAGTAAGACATAATTCAAATATTTATACTGTGCAGTTTAAAATATGAAACTGTAACGTGAGTATGATGCTGTGATATGGTGCATGTAAGTTTTTTTGAGGATACAAGCATAAATTAGACATTCTATTTGAATGGTAAAACGCGAGCTTTTGTGTAGACTAAATACATATTTGTGTTATAATTATAATACATAGCTCGTTGGAAAGGGTAAGTAAAGATATGACTAAAAATTCACTGGAAATGGCTTCTGAAATGGAGAAGATTAGAAAAGTAGGCTTCTTAGAAAAATATGCTGAAATCATTATGCCGGCACTGCTCGTTGTCGCTGATTGGGCCAGTGCTATTTGTGCTGGACGTTTAGCCTTTTTCATAAGAAATACACTAGTTACTACCAATGGCTTGCTTCACGTATCATGGCTTAATTCCTATGTCGTATTCCCAATTATTTTTATTACCTTCTTCCATGTGGCGCAACTTTATCAAAGACGTATGCAGTTTTGGAAAGTTATTCAAAGTGTTTTTTATAGTTGTATTTATGCCAACGTAACCATCATTATTTTGCTCTACGTAACTAATATAGCTGGTAGTACTTCCAGACTTTATGTTTTCCTGATGTGGTTATTTAGTTTTATTTTTACAATAAGTTTCCGCTATGTAGTTAAGAAGAGCTTGGAAATTGCCGGTGTTTTACAATTGCCTGTACTTATGATTGGTGCCGGTAAGACTGCCGGTCTGTTGCTAAAGGCCTATGAGGGCGATGTCGGTTTGGGATACAAAATAGTTGGCGTATTGGATGATTTTGGTGTTGATCGTAGCAATGTGGGAAATGTTCCTTATTTAGGTACGTTTGCTGATACTGAGAGAGTAATAAAAGCAACGAAAGTTAAGAATGTTATTATTGCTGCTCCAGGTATGGCAACAAAGGATCTTAATGAACTTATTTATAGAGTACAGCCGTTGGTAAGAAACTTATCTTTTGTACCTAATTTAATTGGATTACCTGTCGGTGGTATAGAAGTAGATAGTATGTATAATGAAAAAATGATGGTACTAAGACTGAGAAATAACCTAGCGCGTAGTTATAACAGACATATAAAATTTATTTTCGATATGGCTTTGACAATATTGGGTACTGTATGTATTTCTCCAATATTATTTGTTTTGGCTGTTATCATTCGCTTAGACTCTCGGGGACCAATTATATTTAGCCATAAAAGAGTAGGTAAAAACGGTAAAATTTTTCCTTGCTATAAATTTCGTACAATGTGTGTAAATGCTCAAGAAAAGTTAAATGATTATCTTCGCGAAAATCCTCAATTGAAGGAAGAATGGGAGAGAGATTTTAAGCTAAAGGATGATCCTCGTGTTACAAAAGTTGGAAAATTCCTTAGAAAAACAAGCTTGGACGAATTGCCACAAATTTTTAATGTATTAAAAGGTGAGATGAGTTTAGTAGGACCTAGGCCAATTATTAAAGATGAAGTAGTTAAGTATGGTAACTATATTAACGATTATTACATGGTAAGACCAGGTATCACCGGTATGTGGCAAGTTAGTGGGCGTAGTGATACTACCTATGAAGAAAGAGTAGCAATGGATTCGTGGTATGTACGTAATTGGTCTGTGTGGATTGATGTTGTCATGCTCTTTAGGACATTTAAGACTGTTGTTAAAGGACAAGGAGCATATTGAGTTGTATGGAAGCATTTAACGAATTAGCAGAGCAACTAAATAAATGTCAAGAATGCCCATTGCGGCAGGATTGTAAGGGAACGGTGGGCTGGTTTGGTAATCCAACCAGTCCTCTTGTTTTGGTGGGCGAAGGCCCTGGTGGCGTCGAGGATGACTATGGCTGTCCTCTAATCGGACCATCAGGCCAATTGTTAGATAAAGCGCTCTGGTCTGTAAAAATGACCAGAGACAGAGTACTGACAACTAATGTCATTAAATGCCGTCCCAAAGGCAATAGGACACCAAACATAGTAGAGGGTGAGTTTTGCGCACAAAGATGGTTGGATAAAGAACTGGATATAGTAAAACCAGTGGTAGTGGTAGCATTGGGTAGTGTGGCCATGCATTATTTGGGCAATCCTGATATGAAGATTACCAGAGATAGAGGTAAGTGGTTTAAAACTAAAGGTGGATTTGATTGTATTGCTACTTATCATCCAGCGTATTTATTAAGGCAAACAGGGAAGTTTTTAGTACAATCAAAATGGGATGTATATTACGACCTAAAAGCAGCAAAGGAAAAGGTGGAGGCGGTTAGACCTGACTATGGATTTTCTTCAGGGAAACCAGTTAATTTGTTTGAATTATTTACAAAGAGATAATCTAAAAGCCATTGTTTCATTTGAAACAATGGCTTTTTATTTTTAAAATTGTCCTTTTATGGCACAATATTCAAGAATGTGTAAAATGAATAATTTGAGTTTATACTTAAAGTATTATTTAAAATTTATGCTAATTTTTAGAATAAAAATGGAAAAAACTATAATATAGTAGGCTTTTAGTGGCGATGGCTAAGCTAATATGCTATAATTATTAAGTATAAATGTGTGTATTATAAGGCTGTTGAAGGAGGATTTTGTTATGAAGGTCGTACTATTAGCTGGTGGATTTGGTACAAGAATCAGTGAGGAAAGCCATTTAAAACCAAAACCGATGATTGAAATTGGTTCTCAGCCTATTTTATGGCACATAATGAAGATTTATTCACACTTTGGGTTTAATGAATTCATTATTTGTGCCGGATACAAGCAACATGTTATCAAAGAATATTTTGCTAATTATTTCTTGCATACTTCTGACATTACATTTGACTTTACTAATAATAACGAAATGTTAGTTCATCACAATGCTGCAGAACCATGGAAAGTTACTGTTGTTGATACAGGACTTAATACTATGACTGGTGGGCGTGTTAAACGTATTCAAAAATATGTTGGCAATGAAACCTTTATGCTTACCTATGGAGATGGCGTTAGCAATGTAGATATTGCAAAACTACTTGCTTTTCATAAAGCACATGGGAAAATTGCTACTATGACCGCTATTAATGTTGGTCAACGTTTTGGCGTTTTGGATATTGCCGAAGATAATACAATTAAATCTTTCAGGGAAAAACAGGATCTTGATGGAAGCATGATAAATGCAGGCTTTATGGTGCTAGAACCTAAAATTTTTGATTATATTGCTGGAGATAATACTGTTTTTGAGAAAGAACCTTTAGAAAAAGTAGCTAAAGAAGATCAATTAATGGCTTATAAGCATGATGGATTCTGGCAATGTATGGATGCTATGCGTGATAAACAGCAGCTAGAAGCAATGTGGGCTAGCGGAAAGGCACCGTGGAAACTGTGGTAATGGAATTAAACTTCTTTAAAAATAAAAGAATATTTATTACAGGTCATACTGGCTTTAAAGGAACCTGGCTCTGCAAGATATTAGAAATGGCAGAAGCGCAGGTAACCGGGTATGCTTTGCCTTCTCCCACTTTAGAGGGTGAGAAGGTCTTTAAGCTGTCCGGAGTAGAAGCAGGTATGACTTCTGTTATTGGTGATATTAGGGATTACGATAAGCTAAAAGCTGCTTTTGATAAGTGCCAACCAGAGATAGTAATGCACTTGGCTGCTCAACCCTTGGTTATTGAGAGCTACCGGGATCCTATAAGAACATATTCTACTAATGTAATGGGAACAGTTAATATACTAGAATGCGTGCGTAATAGCATTTGTGTAAAGTCTTTCCTTAACGTTACAACTGACAAGGTTTATGAAAACAAGGAACAGGAAGATAAAGGTTACAAAGAGGGCGAGCCACTAGATGGTTATGATCCTTATTCCAACAGTAAGAGTTGTTCTGAACTAGTAACTCATAGCTATAAGAAGAGTTTCTTTAGTGATAGAGATATAGCAATATCTACTGCCAGAGCAGGTAACGTAATTGGTGGTGGAGATTTTGCAGATAATAGGATTATCCCCGATTGTATTAGAGCTGCTTACAAGAAAGAGCCTATTGTAGTGAGAAATCCTTATTCCACTCGTCCTTATCAACATGTGCTAGAGCCACTCTATGCATACTTGATGATTGTGGAAGCACAATACAAAGATATTAAATATGCTGATTACTATAATGTTGGCCCTGATGATTGCGACTGTGTAACAACAGGACAACTTGTAGACATATTCTGCAAGACATGGGGTCAAGGTCAAAGCTGGAAAGATACAAGTACCAATGGACCACATGAGGCTAAATTCCTAAAATTGGATTGTACTAAATTAAAGACAACATTTAGTTGGGAACCGCATTGGCATATAGACGAAGCTATTAAAAAGTCTGTAGAATGGGCTAAGATATATCAGAAAAACGGTGATATTGCCCAATGTATGGAAAGACAAATACAAGAGTTTATGCAAACAGGGGGTAAGCATTGATGTCTGAACAAGAGATGAAGAGTCAAATACTTAATTTGGTTAAAGAATATTGTGATAAATATCACAATCAAAATAAGGGCTTTAAGGAGGGTGACCGTATTCCCTATGCGTCCAGAGTATATGACCATGACGAAATGGTTAATCTGGTAGATAGCGCTTTGGAGTTCTGGCTGACCAGTGGCCGGTATACTGTTGAATTTGAGAAGAAATTAGCCGAATATTTACAGGTTAAGTATGCATCCTTGGTTAACTCCGGGTCTTCTGCCAATCTTGTAGCGTTTATGACTTTAACATCACCTTTATTAAAAGAAAGAGCTATTAAGCCAGGTGATGAAGTTATTACTGTAGCAGCAGGCTTCCCAACGACAGTAACGCCTATTATTCAATATGGTGCTATTCCTGTATTTGTGGATGTTGCGATTCCTCAATATGACATTGACGTAACTAAGCTGGAAGCAGCATATTCTCCTAAAACTAAGGCTGTTATGATGGCTCATACCTTGGGCAATCCATTTGATTTAGGTGCAGTAAAAGCTTTCTGTGATAAACATAATCTTTGGTTAATTGAAGATAATTGTGATGCTTTAGGCTCCAAATACACCCTCAACGGTGTGGAGAAATTCACCGGTACCGTTGGTGATATTGGAACATCTAGCTTCTATCCACCTCACCATATGACTATGGGTGAGGGTGGTGCTGTTTACACTAATGATTCATTGTTAAATAGGATTGCACGTTCTTTCCGTGATTGGGGCAGAGATTGTATGTGTCCTCCCGGAGTAGATAACTTCTGTGGACACCGTTTTGACAAACAATATGGTGAATTGCCATTAGGCTATGACCATAAGTATGTATATTCTCATTTTGGTTATAACCTGAAGGCAACCGATATGCAGGCTGCCATTGGTGTAGCACAATTAAAGAAATTTCCTTCTTTTGTAGAGAGGAGAAGGCATAACTTTGATAGATTACATCAAGGCTTAGAGTGCTTGAAAGATAAATTTATTCTTCCTGAACCATGTCCTAATAGCAGACCTAGCTGGTTCGGTTTCTTGCTGACATGCAAGGAAGGCGTAGATAGAAATAAAGTAGTGCATTATGTTGAAACTCATGGTATTCAAACCAGAATGCTGTTTGCAGGTAACTTGATTAAACATCCTTGCTTTGATGAAATGAGAAAGACTGGCAAAGGCTATAGAGTTGTCGGTGAATTAACCAATACAGACCGTATTATGAATGATACCTTCTGGGTTGGCGTTTACCCTGGCATGACTGACGAGAAGATTGATTATATGATTAAGATTATTAAGGAAGCAGTGAAATAAAGGAAAAACATGATATAGTGAAGCTTTCAAATTTTTGAAATGCGTTTGTTATTGATTATATTTTAACATTGAGATTTGTAATTATTAATTATATAAAATACACCAAGAGGTGATGAAAATAATGAATATTAAAATTCTTGTTGCTGCACACAAAAAATATTGGATGCCTTCTGATTCAGTATATGTGCCTTTGCATGTTGGCGCAGAGGGGAAAGCGGATTTGGGATATTTAAAAGACAATACTGGAGATAACATAAGTATTAAAAATCCTAACTTTTGTGAGTTGACGGGACTTTATTGGGCATGGAAAAATTTGAACTGTGAATACATTGGTTTATGCCACTATAGAAGGTATTTTGCAAAGGGTAGTAGTGGAAGTGTTGAACAAAAGAAAGCTAAAATACTTAAATATGCTGATTATGAGAGATTATTATCTGAATATGATGTGATTGTTCCTAAAAAAAGGAATTATTATATTGAAACAGTAAGAAGTCAGTATGAACATGCACATAACAAATCTGATCTAGAAGAAACTGAAAAAATAATTGCAAAAAAATATCCTGAATATAGTGATGCTTTTAATAAAGTGATGAATAGGAAAAGACTACATATTCTTAATATGTTCGCAATGAAAAAAGTATTGTTTGACCAATATTGTTCATGGTTATTTGATATCTTGTTTGAACTTGAAAAAAGGATAGATACCTCTACATATAATCAATATGAAGCAAGGGTTTATGGATTCTTGAGTGAGAGGCTATTTAATGTTTGGCTAGAGGAAAGTAAACTTAAACTTTTTGAAAATGATGTTGTATTTCTCGAAAAAATAAATTGGGTTGATAAGGGAAGTAAGTTCTTAAAAAGGAAGTTCTTGGGGAAATAAATACTATATGTGAATCTATATAAGAGGGTAGATAAAATGACTATTAAAACAAAAATAAAAAATGATTTGTGGAAATGGAATTACATAATTCCATTTGTAAAAAAATATAGATTCTATGAAAAAGGGCATATTTTCGTAGCTAATAAGGTGATTCATGCGTTGCGTACAATAAAACCAATACGTGGCCAAAATACTGTACGGTCAGTAGGTGATGATACCAAAGCATTATTAAGTAGTGTTAATGTATCAATTGGTGACGGATATTTTGTTTATTTTATAGATACAGAAAAGACCATAGCTGTTCCGGGAAATATCATTAGTAATTTTTCTCTAGACTATTCTAAAATTCTTTCTATATCATTTAATGATATAGTGAATAGTATTCATGGAAATAGTTTTTATGCACAAGAAGCAAGAGCTGTTTTGAATGGTATTGAAGTATTAAGAAAAAATATAATTGATGAATTGAGAATATCATCATTACCAGATCGCATAAAAAAAATGCGTATAGATGATTTCACAAATATGCTTTCTTTTCCGGCAAAGCATTTTGAAGAAGGGCTACAAAGAATTCTCTTTTTCAATCAAATCATGTGGCAAACACGGCACAGATTAAATGGCCTAGGAAGACTTGATAAATATTTAGGGAAGTTATACGAGAAAGATATTTTAGCAAGCCAGTTAACAAAAGAAAAAGCATTAACATTAATTGGTGATTTTCTTATAAAACTTAATATGTACAGTGAATTTAAAAGTGATGCACTGGAAGGTGATATAGGACAAATTATTGTTTTGGGCGGACAACAAGAAGATGAAAGTTATTTCTATAATGAATTAACTGAGCTTTTTATGAAGGCACAAGCACTGGCCAAAAAACCTGACCCCAAAATATTTTTGCGTGTAAGTGAGAATATGCCAAGTAATATATTGCAAACTGCAGTATATTGTCTAAAGGCAAAAACTGGTAGCCCGTTATTTTCCAATGATGATGTTGTTATTCCACAGCTATTAGATTTTGGCTTTTCAAAAGAAGAAGCACATAATTATTGTGTTTCAGCATGCTGGGAACCGTTTGTTGTAGGAAAATCTTTCGACCAAAATAATATAGCTGTTTATGACTATGAAAACGCATTTAATGAGTTGCTTGATAATAAAATAGAAGTAGAAAATTTCAATGACTTAGTAAATGCATACATTGAAGTTAATAAAATAAAATTTCAGCAGTTCTTAGTAAAACTTGACGAACTAAAATGGGCAAATGATCCATTGGTATCAATATTGACTGAAGACTGTAATGAAAAACAAGTTGATGTATCTAATGGAGGAGCTAGATATAATAACTATGGTATAACTACAGTAGGACTTGCAAATGTTGTTGACAGTTTATTTAATATTAAAAAATTTGTTATTGACTCCCCAAAATATACACTCGAAGAATTGAATAAATATAGAAAACAAAATTTTGATGGAAGAGAAAATATAGTATATTTATTTTCTAATAATAAATATTACGGACATGATGATACAGAAATAATAAATGTTGTAAATGCTATTACAGATAGTTTAACTGATATTGTAACAAAATATAGGAATAAATATGGTGGCAAAGTGAAAATAGGCCTTAGTTCACCAGCATACAACATTGATAGCAAGCATACACTTGGAGATTTTTCCGGTAGATACAAAGGGACTCCATACAATACGCATATTTCTTGCTTAAACGCTGCTTACACTGAAATAGTTAATTTTGCAGGCCAATTGCATTACGATAAGCATAGATTTAATGGAAATGTTGTCGATTTTTTTATAACGCCCAAATTTTTGAGCGAAAATGAAGATAAGTTTATTGTTTTCTTAAAAACAGCAATTAAGCAGAAGTTTTTCCAGATGCAAATGAATGTCTTAGATAGCAAAACATTAATAGAAGCAAAAAACAATCCGAGTGCATTTCCGGGATTGATTGTTAGGGTCTGGGGATTTAGCGCCTATTTTAATGATCTGCCGGAAAGCTATAAAGATATTATGATTACAAGAGCTATTAGTGCAGAAAGTATGTAGTAATGATGAAAAAGGCAGATTCTGAGAAAATAGTAAGGGTTTCTAATGTGCAGAGGTTTTGTGTACATGATGGTCCAGGTATACGAACAACAGTGTTTTTTAAGGAATGTAATTTGCACTGTCCATGGTGTTCTAATCCTGAGTGTCAAAGCTATGAAATACAAAACTTTGAAGTGTTAGACAAACATGGATATGGAACACAAGACCATTATGGATATGATATTACATTAGGTGAACTTCATAAAATCTTATTAAAAGATAAAAAGTATTATGGTAATGATGGAGGTGTTACTTTCTCTGGAGGTGAGCCATTATTACATTTAGACAGATATGCTGAATTAATCAAGGAGCTCCGAGCTGATCATGTCATGTGTGCTTGTGAAACAGCATTGTTTATTGATGAGGATACAGTGAAAGAAGCTGCAGATATGTTTGATTTATTTATAGTTGATTTAAAAACAGGATTGAATGATTTTGCAATTAATATTTTGGGAAGTGCCAATGTTTCTACTTATCTTGATAACTTAAGATATATTAGCAAAAGAAAAAAACTTTGGATAAGATTT